>Ga0070684_100000240_pt1 | contig 37924 bp, 32 predicted proteins | sample KBSC723LmetaG_FD_65653 | JGI IMG/M metagenome (GOLD analysis project Ga0070684, IMG submission 65653) | Corn rhizosphere microbial communities from Kellogg Biological Station, Michigan, USA - KBS C7.2-3L metaG | ecosystem: Host-associated > Plants > Roots > Rhizosphere ...
CTACGACGCCCCTCACCTGCTGATCCCGCCGATGGGCACGGAGCCGGGGATGGGCATCGCCTGCGCGGCGCCGGTGAAGGCACGGACCCGCGGCCTGGCGGTGATCGCCGAGGGCAGGATCAACCAGCCGGCGCTGGGCGAGCGGGCCCTGCTCGGCGGCGCCTGCGATCTGGTCGGCATGACCAGGGCGATGATCGCCGATCCCGACATGCCCGCCAAGGCAGCCGCCGGCAGGGTGGCCACCGTGCGGCCGTGCATCGCCGACAACCTGTGCATCGCACGGCGGATCCGCAAGTTCCCGATCGCCTGCCTGCAGAACCCGGAGGCCGGGTTCGAGGCCGCGGCCCCGCCGGCGGAGCCGCCCCGGCGGGTGGTCGTGGTGGGCGGCGGCGTGGCCGGGCTGGAGGCCGCTCGCCGGGCCGCCGAGCTGGGGACGTCGGTGATCCTGCTCGAGGCCGCCGCCGAGCTGGGCGGCCAGGTGCGCACGCTGGCCCGGCTGCCGGGTCGCGCGGAGTACGGCCTGGCCGTCAGCTGGCGCGAGGCCGAGCTTGATCGGCTGGGGGTCGACCTCCGCCGCGGGCTGGGGCAGGTCTCGGCCGCCGATGTCGCCGCCCTCGAGCCCGAGCTGGTGGTCGTCGCCACCGGCTCGCTTCCCGATCTGGCCGCCGGCGCCCGCAGCGCGGCCGAGGTCGTCCACGGGGAGGGTCTGCCGGCCGGCGCAGCTGTGGTCATCGACGACGAGGGCCACCACAAGGGACTGGGCGTCGCCGAGCTGCTGGCGGGTCAGGGTCGGGAGGTGACCCTGGTGCCGGTGGCCGGCCCGGTGGGCGAGGAGCTCGCGAACGCGTTCGCCCTGCCGCTGGCGCTCGGCCGCCTGCGCGACGCCGGTGTCCGCGTGATCGAGGGCCACGTGCTGGTCCGGGTGACCAGCGGCGGGGTCGTGCTGCTGCGGGCCTACGACGGCACCGAGCTGGTGCTCGACGCGCCGCTGGTGGTGCATGCTGCACGCCACCGGGCGGTCGATGCGATCGCCGGGGAGCTCCGCTCCGAAGGCATCGCTGCGGTGACCGCAGGCGATGCGCGGGCGCCGCGGCAGGTTGCGGACGCCATCCGCGACGGCCACGACTGCGTCTCCACCGCCGCCCACGCGGAGGTGTATATCTGATCACATTCGCGGCCGGATCGGTCAGAAATGGGCCAGAAATCGCTTGTTCCCGGCGGTTTGCGGGGGTGCGGGCGGCTTGACACCAGCACCCGTCCCTGGGATAAGTGCCAGACCACGGCGTCCCGCCGCAGTCACTGCTCCCTCAGGAGGCACCACCCCCGATGACCGACTATCGCAAGCTCGACCCGGCCAGGCGCGACGCCCAGCCTCTCCAACTCGACCTGATCGAGGCCTACGCCAGGGGGCGCCTGACCCGGCGCGACTTCGTCCGTCGCGGCACCGTGCTCGGCCTGTCGCTGACCACCCTGGCATCGGTCGTGGCAGCCTGTGGGGGCGGCAGCAGCGGTACCGGCTCGGCCGAGACCGGCGTCGGCGGCAACACCGGCAGCGGGGCCAACATCAAGCAGGGCGGCACCCTGCGGATCGCCAGCATCGCGCCCGCCAACCCGCTCGACCCGGTGGCCATGATCGACCTCGCGTCCTACGCGATCGTTGCCCAGAGCTACGAGTTCCTCACCTACTCGCTCGGCGACCTGCGGCTCACGCCCGGCCTGGCCGAGTCGTGGGAGCCCAACTCCGACGGGTCGGAGTGGACGTTCAAGATCCGTCAGGGCGTCATGTGGCAGGACGGCAAACCGCTCACCACCGACGACATCATCCAGACCTTCGAGCGCATGGTGGCGGCCGGCAACTCCGGCCTCAAGGGCGTCATCGAGTCGGGAGCGGTCACCGCTCCGGACGAGAAGACGGTCGTGTTCACGCTCACCGGCCCCAACGGCAACCTGCCGTACCTGGTCTCGTCCGACAACCCCCAGACCGTGATCACGCCGGCCGCCTTCGCAGCCGGCTCGCTGGTCGACCAGAGCCCGAACGGCACCGGCCCGTGGAAGATGACCAGCTACGACATCAAGACCGGCGCGTCGTTCGTCCGCAATGACGGCTGGTGGGGCGGCAAGACGAAGCTCGACAAGGTCGAGTGGACGTTCTTCCAGGACCTCCAGCCGCAGGTCGTGGCGGTGCAGTCCGGCCAGCAGGATGCGATCGTGCAGTTCTCGGTGTTGGGCGGCGAGGGACTTCTGAACAACCCCGACATCAACGTTATCCGGCTCAAGTCGGCGGCGCACAAGCAGATCTGGATGCGCGTCGACAAGGGCCAGTTCACCGACAAGAGCGTACGCCAAGCGTTGGCGTACAGCCTCGACCGCGAGGCCATGGTGGCCTCACTGTTCAAGGGCAACGCGGACATCGGCAACGACAGCCCGTTCGCGCCCGTCTACCCGTACACCGACACCTCGGTGCCGCAGCGCACACGCGACGTCGAGAAGGCCAAGTCGCTCTTGGCCGGCAAGCAGATCACCTCGACACTGCACGCGGTCAAGCTGCAGGAGGTGCCCGACCTTGCGGTGCTGATCAAGAACAACGCCGCCGAGGCCGGCTTCAACCTGAACGTATCGGTCGAGGACACCTCCACGTTCTACGGCAAGAGCTGGTGCCCGACCGAGCCGGCCGATCCGCCGTGCTCGGGCGCTGACGAGCTGGGCATCGTCGACTACGGCCATCGCGGCGTGCCCGACGTGTACCTGAACGCGTCGCTCAGCCCGGGCGGCGCCTGGAACTCGGCGCAGTACAACAGCACGCAGTACGCCGACCTGTTCAAGAACTTCCAGGCGGCGGTCGGCGTCGACGCGCAGACGGCGGCGGCGGGCGAGATCGAGAAGCTGCTGCTCGAGGATTCGCCGACGCTGTTCCCGTACTTCTTCAACTACCTGTCGGCGCACTCCAAGAAGTTCGCCGGGATCGGCGTCACCGCCATCGGCCACATGTTCCTCGGCAAGGCGGGACAGGTCTGACCAAGACCGCATGAGGGGCCGGGCCTGTCAGCGGGTCCGGCCCCGTATCACCTGAAAAGCATGCTTCGCTTCATCGCCCGCCGACTGGCTCTTGCGCTGATCACGCTGTTGCTGCTCAGCGCAATCGTGTTCGCCATCTCGAACGTGCTGCCGCAGGACGTCGGGCGCTCGATCCTGGGGCCGTTCGCCCCCCAGGAGTCGGTGGATGCGCTCAACCACAAGCTGGGCACCGACCGGCCGCGACTCGAGCAGTACATCGACCTGCTGAAGGGGATCGTCACCTTCGACTTCGGTGACTCCTACCAGAGCGGCCAGCCGGTGGGCGACCTCATCAAGACCACCCTCCAGAACTCCGCCAAGCTGGCGATCCTGGCGCTTTTGATCACCGTTCCGCTGGGCATCTTTGCCGGCACGATGGCCGCGCTGCGGCGCGACACGGTGATCGACCGGGTGATCGTCATGCTGGGGCTGGCCGGGTCCTCGCTGCCCGAGTTCGTCACCTCCACGTTCCTGGTGGTCATCCTCGGCCTCCAGCTCGACCTGCTGCCCACGTTGGCAAACTGGCCGCCGGGAGCGAACATCTTCACCCAGATCCACTACCTGCTGATGCCGGCGCTGGCTCTCGTGCTGGTCTATTTCGGCTACATCGCCAGGATGGCCCGGGCGGGGATGATCGTGGCCATGGAATCCGACTACACGCGGACGGCGATGATGAAGGGCCTCAGCCGCGGCCGGGTGATCCGCCGCCACGTGCTGCGGAACGCCCTGCTCCCCACCATCGCCGTCGTTGCCACGTCGACCGGGTATCTGTTCGGCGGGCTGCTGGCGGTCGAACTGATCTTCAACATCAACGGCCTCGGCCGGCTGCTGGTGACTGCCGCCAAGGCCAAGGACCTGCCGGTGCTGCAGGCCGGCGTGCTGGTGATCGGCATCATCTACATGTTCGCCACGCTGATCGCCGACATCCTGATCTCGTGGCTCAACCCGCGGATCCGGCTGGGGAGTGAGAACTGATGACCGGCCCGGTGCTGCCCACCATCGAGCCGCCCCCTCCCGGGGCCGTCCCGGTCGCCACCACCTCCGCCAAGAAGATCGCCCGCCGGGAGACGATCCGGCTGCTCCTGCACCGGCCGGAGTTCCTGATCGGGGTCGGAGTGACGCTGTTCTGGGTGATCTGCGCGATCGGCGGCGAGCGGCTGGCGCCGCACGATCCCTACGCCGGCAACCCGCTGTTCAGCCACGCTCCGCCGGGCGCCGACGGCTGGTCGTTCGTCCTCGGCACCGACCGGCTGGGCCGCGACGTGCTGTCGCGGATCATCGTCGGCTCCCAGGATGTGCTGGTGGCGGCCCCCGCCGCGGCCGTGATCGGGGTCGCGCTGGGCACGCTGCTGGGGCTGGTGATGGGGTACTACCGGGGCCTGGTGGACGATGTCCTCAGCCGTTTCGTCGAGGCCTTCCTGGCCCTCCCCGTGACGCTGGTCGCCCTGCTCACGCTGGTCGTTCTGGGCTCGTCGACGAAGACCGTGATCCTGGTGGTGGGTCTGCTGTTCGCGCCGATCGTGGCCCGGACGGTGCGGGCTGCCGTGCTCGCCGAACGCGAGCTCGACTACGTCCAGGCGGCCCGCCTGCGAGGTGAGAACGGCCCCGTGATCATGAGCAGGGAGATCCTCCCCAACATCACCGGACCGATCGTGGTCGAGCTGACCGTGCGCATCGGCTACGCGATCTTCACCATCTCGACGCTGTCCTTCCTCGGCGTCGGCATCCAGCCGCCCTCCCCCGACTGGGGCCTGCAGATCTCGGAGGAGTACTCGATGATCATCAACGGCTACTGGTGGACGGTGTTCTTCCCGTCGCTGGCCATCGCCAGCCTGGTGATCGCGGCCAACCTGATGGCCGACGCCCTGCAGGCGGTGCTGCAGCGGTGAGCGCCCTGCCCGAACAGTCGCCCCAGCCGGCGCTCGAGGTCGAGAACCTCGACGTCTCCTACATCGTGCGGGGCGTGCCCCGGGCCGTGCTGCGAAGCGTGTCGTTCACGGTCGCGCCCGGCGAGGCATACGGACTGGTCGGCGAGTCCGGCTGCGGCAAGTCGACCACCGCCTACGCCGCGCTTCGCTACCTGCCCCGCAACGGCGTGATCACCGGCGGCCGCGCGCTGATCGACGGCACCGACGTCACCCACCTGTCGGCCGGACAGCTGCAGCGGCTGCGAGCGACCCGTGTCTCGATGGTCTACCAGGATCCCGGATCGGCGCTCAACCCCACCCTCAAGGTCGGTCCGCAGGTCGAGGAGGCGTTCACCGTGCTGGGGCTGTCCGGCGCCCACGAGCGGGCGCTGGAGGCGCTCAACCGGGTGCGGATCGCCGATGCGCGCCAGGTGATGGACCGCTACCCGCACCAGCTGTCGGGCGGCATGCAGCAGCGCGTGGTGATTGCCATGGCGCTGGCCTGCGACCCCCAGCTGCTGGTGCTCGACGAGCCCACCACCGGGCTCGACGCGACGGTCGAGGCCGAGGTGCTCGACCTCGTCCAGAGCCTGCGCACCGAGACCGGCGCGGCGCTGCTTCTGATCGCCCACAACCTGGGCGTGATCCGCCGCATGTGCGACCGGGTGGGGGTGATGTACGCCGGCAAGCTGGTGGAGGAAGGGCCGGCTCGCGAGGTGTTCGACCAGCCCAGGCATCCCTACACGGTGGGCCTACTTCGCTGCCTGCCCCGCCGCGGAGCCCGCAAGGAGCACCGCCGGCTGCAGACCATCCCCGGGTTCCTCCCGCAGATCGGCGAGCCGCTGCCCGCTTGCGTGTTCGTCGACCGCTGCCCGCTGGCCACCGACATCTGCAGCCAGGACCCGCCGCCGCTGGTGCCGGTGGGGGACGGCCGCGTCTCACGCTGCCACCACACCGACCGGATCGATGAGATCCCCGAGCCGGTGTACGACGACCTGGCGGCGCCCGTGGCCGCCGCCGCCTCCGAGCCGGTGCTCCAGCTGGTGAACGTCTCCAAGACGTTCAAGCAGGGCAACCAGCAGGTGTACGCGCTGGCGGACATCGATCTCGAGCTGCGAGCCGGCGAGACGCTGGGCCTGGTGGGCGAGTCGGGCTCGGGCAAGACCACGCTGGCCAAGGCCGTGCTCGGCATCCACTCGCCCGACGAGGGCGGCACGATGACGCTCGACGGCGACCAGCTGGGCGGCACGGTCGGGCAGCGCGGCTCCGACGAGAAGCGGTCGATCCAGATCGTGTTCCAGAACCCGGATTCGGCGCTCAACCGCAGCCACAGCGTGCGCTACATCCTCACCCGGTCGCTCAAGAAGCTGGCCCGGCTGACCGGCGACCAGGCCGAGCAGAAGCTCGAGCAGCTGGGCGAGCAGGTGCGGCTGACGCCACGCCATTTCGACATGAAGCCGGCGCAGCTCTCCGGCGGGCTCAAGCAGCGGGTGGCGATCGCCCGCGCCTTCGCCGGCGGCCCTCGAATCGTCGTCTGCGACGAGCCGACCAGCGCGCTCGACGTGTCGGTGCAGGCGGCAATCCTCAACCTGCTGGCCGACCTGCAGCGCGACGAGGGGTCGAGCTACATCTTCATCTCGCATGACCTGAACGTCGTCCGCTACCTGTCCGACCGGATCGCCGTGCTGTACCTGGGCCGGATCCAGGAGCTGGGCTCTGCGGAGACCGTGTTCAACGGCCCCCATCACCCCTACACCGAGGCGCTGCTGTCGGCGGTGCCCAGCGTCGAGGGCGAGCCGAGCGTGCGGATCCGGCTGGAGGGCGAGATCCCCAGCGCCTCGGACCCGCCCTCGGGCTGCGTGTTCCACACCCGCTGCCCCCGGGTCATGCCGGGCATCTGCGAGGTCACGGAGCCGCCGCTGGCCGAGGTCGAGCCGGGGCACATGATGCGCTGTCACATCCCCATCGAGGAGCTGCGCGTGCTCCAGGCCCGCGCCGCCGCCGCCGACCCCGCCCCATGAGAACCGCCCCGGCTGCGACGCGGTCGAGGGCCGGGCGCGATCCGATGACCAAGGCGGAGTACGCCTACGCCGAGCTGCGCCGGCGAATCCTCCACGGCGAGGTGAACGCCGGCACCCGGCTTCGCCTGCGCCACCTGGCGGGCGAGCTGCGATTGAGCGAGATGCCGATCCGCGAGGCGCTGCGGCTGCTGCAGCGAGATGGGCTGGTCAGCTTCCAGAGTCACCGCGGCGCCACCGTGACAGCGGTCTCGCCCGAGCACGTGATCGAGCGGATCTCGATCCGGACGTGGCTTGAGGTGCTCGCCACCGAGGAGGCGGCGGGCGCGCACACCGATCGGTCGCTGGCGTCGGTGGAGGCCGCTCTGGAGCGTGCACAGGGTGCGGCGGAAGCCGGCGACCCGATGCAGTTCAGCGCCGAGAACCGGGCGTTCCACGAGGCCGTGCACGCCCCCGCCAGCCCGTTGCTGCGCGAGGCCATCGCCGCCGAGTGGGACCGGGTGTGGCAGGCCCGGCGCCAGCGCTCGCTGTTCGCGGTCGTCCCCCGGCGGATGCTGGAGGCCCAGCAGGAGCACCGGCTGCTGTTCGACGCCCTCGGTCGCGGCGCCGCCGCCGACGCCGTGCTGGCGATGACCGAGCACCGCCGGCGCACGCTTCAGACCTGGCGTCAGGTGTTCGGCTGAGACCTGCCCGCTACCAGCGCACGGCCTCGCCGGCACCGGGCAGGGCGAGGTCGCGGTCGAATCTGACCTCCGTCAGGTCGACCTCTGGCTCGCGGCCCAGCACCAGCTGGGAGATCAGCTGTCCTGTCATCGGTCCCACCGCGTTGCCGTAGATGTGACCGATGGCCCCGAACAGGCCGGGCTCCAGCTCGTCGATGATCGGGGCGGTGTCGGAGGTGAAGGGCAGCATGCCCGCCCAGGTGCGATCGATGGCGGCATTCGACAGGCCCGGGAAGTCCTCGTGGATCCGGCGCGCGGCGGCGGCCAGCCCGGCCAGCGTGGGCCGCAGGTCGATCTCGGCCGGATAGTCCATCGGGCAGCCCATCAGCACCGAGCCGTCGGCGCGCTGGGCGACCAGCTCCAGCATCTCGACGGCGTCCTGTGACTCCCACTCCTCGGTGAAGGCGTTGGCGTCCCAGCCGGGGAGGTCACGGAACAGCGTGTACTGCTTGGCGGCCAGCGGCCCGTACATCGCCGGCTCGATCCGCTCGGCGATCGGGAACGTGCTGATCACCTGCAGCCGCTCGCCGCCCACGGCGGCGGTGATGCCGGCGTCTCCCAGCAACTGCCGCGACCAGACGCCGGCGGCCACCACGACAGCATCGGCCTCGACGGGGCCGTCGGACGTCTCGACGCCGGCCGCCCGGTCACCGTCGCGGCGCAGCCCGGTGGCGGTCACGCCCTCTCGAACGTCGGCGCCCTGCCGGCGGGCACCCTCGGCCAGCGAGCGCACCAGAAGCGGCGTGTTGATGTGGGCGTCCAGCGGGCAGTACGAGCCGCCCAGCACGTCCGGCCGGATGGGAGGGGCCAGCCGCCGGATCTCGGCGCCGTCGATCAGCTCCATCTCCAGGCCGTCAGCGTTGCGCGCGGCGACGAACTGCTCGAACACCGCGCCCTGCTCGGGGGTGAGGAAGAACATCACCCCACCGCTGGGCCGGAACTCGAACGGCAGCGGCAGCTCGGCGGCCAGGGTGTCGTAGAGCGCCCGGCCGGCCAGCGACACGTCGAGCGCGAACCCCGGGTTGCGGCCGTGGAGCCAGACGAACCCGGGGTTGCGGCCGGACGCGCCGTAGGCGACCTCGTGCTGTTCGAGCAGGGTCACCTCGACCCCTTCGCGAGCCAGGTAGTAGGCGCACGAGCAGCCGACGATGCCGCCGCCGACGATCGCCACCCGGGTCACGGGGTGACCTCCTCGCCGCTCAGCATTCCCAGCACCTCGGCGGCCTCGACCGGATCGTGCGCCGCATGCTGCTGGTAGTAGGCGCGGCGACTGATCCGGTACTGGCCGACCGCCCGCAGGTCGGCGAGCAGTTCCGCCGTCTTCACCGCCATCACATTGGGGTTGATGATCGGGGCCGGCTCGCCCTGGAGCATCCCCTGCATCAGCGCCTTCTCGTAACAGGCGGCGACGATCGTGCAGCCGAGCACGACCACTTCCGCCCGGTCGCGGTCGAGCACCTCCAGGCAGCGTGTGCGGGCGTCGCGGGCGACGGCGGCGAAGTCCTGCACCATGTCGTCGACGTACCAGTCGATCGCAGTCACCGACCGGCAGTTCGCCTCGGCGCCGTACACCCGCAGCCGGTCCTCGAGCTCGGGCACCGCCTTCCAGTGGTCGGTGACGACGCTGTAGCGATGCCCGAACGGGCGCGAGAGCGCGACAGAGGCCTCGAGCGGCCCGACCACCGGCATGTCGGTCAGCTCGCGGGCCGCGGTCAGGCCGGGGTCGTAGCAGCAGCCGATCACGAGGCCGTCGTAGCCGTCGCCGTCCGCCTGGAGCACCGCGCGCAGGACCTCGGTCTCGACCAGGTGCTTGGGCACGAAATAGTCGAGATTGCGCGGACACCCCTCGAGATGGGTGATGTCGAGCTGGGTCTCGGAGCGCAGGTAGGGCGTCAGCGTGGTGCGGATCAGCTCGTCGTACTTGTCCGTTCCAAAGGTGTTGAGAAAGCAGATCCTGGTCATGGCGAGGCTCCCGGTATGAGTCGTTATTTGATATCACAAAACGCGTCTCGACCAAAGCGGGATGGTCGCGGGACGGTCGCCGGGGTGAATGCCGGTACCATCCCGGCTCCGCGATGACGACCTCCGCACTGGCCCGCGATCTCGCCGCCCTCGTCGGGGCGGGCAACGTGCTCGCACCCGCCCCGCGCGACTACCTGACCGAGGCCAGCGGCCATCCGTCCGGCCCGGCCGATGCCGTGGTGCTGCCCGGCACGGCGGACGAGGCCGCGGCCGTGGTGGCCTGGTGCTACGAGCGGGACGTGGTGATGGTGCCGCGGGGCGGCGGCACGGGATACGCCGGCGGCACCGCCGCGGATGGCGGGATCGTGATCGGCCTCGAGCGGATGGTGCGGATCCGCGCCTTCGACCCGCTGCAGTGGCGGATCTGCGTCGAGGCCGGGCTGCGCACAGCCGACCTGCGCCGAACCGTGCGCGAGAGCGGGCTGTACTTCCCGCCCGACCCGGGGGCCGCCGAGCAGTCGCAGATCGGCGGCAATCTGGCCACCAACGCGGGCGGGCCGCACGCCTTCAAGTACGGAGTCACCGGGCGGTGGGTGACCGGCGTCGAGGCCGTGCTGGCCCCCGGCCGGCTGGTCACTGTCGGCGGCCCGGCCCGCAAGGATGTCGCTGGCTATGACCTGAAGAGCCTGCTGATCGGCGCCGAGGGCACGCTGGGGCTGATCACCGCCGCATGGCTGCGGCTGGTGCCGGCCCCCGAGGCCGCCCACCCGATCGTCGCCTTCTACCCGTCCGCAGATGCCGGCTGCGCCGCCATCGAGGCCGTGTTCGGCAACGGGATCGAGGCGGCGGCGCTGGAGTATCTGGACGAGGGCGCGGCGGCGATCGCCGGCCCGGCCTATCCGGGGGACGCGCCGGTGGGGGCGTTCATGGTGATCGCCGAGGCCGACGGCTCGGCCGCCGAGGCGGCCCGCGTGCGGGACGAGCTGGTCGAGGTGCTGGGCGACGGCGCCCTGTCGGTGGAGACACCCGTGCCCCGGGACCTCTGGCGATGGCGGGAGGGCGTGTCGCTGGCCGTGCTGGCCCGCCGCGGCGGCAAGCTCGCCGAGGACGTCGCCGTCCCACCCGACCGGCTGGCCGAGGCCGTACGGCTGACGGTCGAGATCGGGGCCCGGCACGGCCTGGAAGCGGTCAGCTGGGGCCATGCCGGGGACGGCAACCTGCACTCGAACTTCCTGTTCGAGCCCGGCGGCGACGGCCGCGACCGTGCCGAGGCGGCGGCCGCCGAGCTGATGGCGGCCGCGGTCGGCCTGGGCGGCACCATCTCGGGCGAGCACGGCGTGGGGGTGCTCAAGCGGCCGTACCTGGAGCTCCAGCTCGACGCCCCGCTGCTGGTCGCGATGCGCTCGATCAAGCGGACGCTCGATCCCAAGGGGCTGTTCAACCCCGGCAAGGCCGTCTAGGGAGGTTTCCCTACGGCAGGTCGACGAGGGCGGTGCGCCAGCCGGCCAGGGTCGACTCGCGGTGGTGCTCCATCGCCGCTCCGGCGGCGTCGGCGTCCCCCGCTCGCACTGCGGCCACCAGCCCGGCGTGCTCGCCCTGGGCTTCGCGCGCGATCCCGGGGACGAGCGAGAACAGCGACATCCGCCGCCGCGACTGCCACAGCCGCTCCCAGATCTCGTCGATCATCTCCCGGAGCGCCCGGTTGGCCGGCGCCTCGATCGCCTCGTGGAGCTCCCGGTTGGCCCGCGCGTACTCCAGCGGGCTGCCGGTGCCCAGCGCGCGCTCGGCCTCAGCCAGCGCCACGTCGACCGCCGCCAGCGTCTGGTCGGTGTGCAACGGCACCGCCTCCCGGACGGCCAGCACCTCGAGCCACATGCGGATGCTGATCGTGTCCAGGATCGTGTCGCCCGAGATCTGGGTCACGGTGGCGCCGCGATGGGTCTGGCTGTCCACCAGCCCGTCGCGCTCGAGCATTCGGAGCGCGTCGCGGATCGGCATCACGCTCAGGCCCAGCTTGTCGGCCAGCTGGCGCAGCAGCAGCCGCTCGCCAGGCTGCAGGTCGCCGTCCAGGATCTGCCGCCGCAGCTCCCAGTAGGCGTAGTCGGTCTTGGTCAGGTGGCGGAAGCCGTGCTCAGTCGCCATTCAGCGGGATTCTCCTACGCGGGTCAGATGGCGTCGCCCGTCGGGTCAATGCGCGTACCCGCTGTAGTAGTCGCCGGGCGCGGTCGCCTCGACCGTGACGCCGTCGAAGCGGCGGGGGTCGAACGGCTCCAGCATCGGGTCGCGGCCGCGGCCGGCGATCTCCCGGGCCAGCAGCTCGGCCGACAGCGGGGCGAGCAGGATGCCGCGGCCCGACCAGCCGTTCAGCGCGTAGAGGCCGGCCACGCCCGGATACTCGCCGACCAGCGGCCGCTTGTCCGGGGTGGTGTCGTAGACGCCCGCCCACTGGCGCACCACGCGCAGCCCGGCCAGCCGCGGCGCCTTCTCGAGCAGCACTCGGGCCGTGCGGCCGAGGAAGCGGACGGTCGACTCCTCGGTCATGCCGGGCTGCTCGTCGACGTCGACCACGCCGGCCACCATCTCGCCTCGCAACGTCTGGTTGAACCATCCCTCCTGGGGGCGGTAGAACGTCACCACCGGGGTCATGAACGGGCGGCTGGGCTCGGTGACCAGCACCTCGCGGCGGAGCGGAGAGTTGGGCGCATCGATGCCGAACGCGCGGGCCACGTCGCCGGATCGGCCGCCGGCGGCGTTCACGACCACGTCGCCGGCGAATGTCTGGCCGCTCTCGGTGACCACTCCGGCGGCCCGCCCGTCCGCGGTCGACAGCGCTGTCACCGTGCCGGTCTCGAAGCGCACGCCCCGCTCTCGGGCGACCAGGAGGTAGGCGTAGAGGGCGGCGTCGTGATGCACCATCGCTGCATCGCCGATCACGCCGCCGACCGGCCGCTGGCCGCCGCGCAGCACCGGAACGGCGTCGAGGACGTCGTTCCGTCCAACCACACGGGCGCGAGCGTCGTGCTGCCCCCACATCGGCTGCAGCGGCTCGACCACCTCCCGCTCGGCGTCGTCGTAGAGCACCCACACGTAGCGGGTGGGGTAGAGCAGCGGGTTGCGGCCGCCCGTGAGCTCGGCGACCGTCGACCACTTGTCGAACGCCCGGCAGGCGAACTCGGTCAGGTCGGCTGTCAGCTGCATCCGGCGGACGCGGCCGACGTTGCGGGTCGAGTTGCCGGCGCCCGGATAGCGCGCCTCGACCACCGTCACCTCCCAGCCCAGCCGGCGCAGCTCGACGGCCAGCGCCAGGCCGGCGATGCCCGCCCCGACGACGATGCTACGCATGGGCGGCCAGCTCTCCCAGCGTGACCGGCCGGGTCAGCGGACGCGACCGGGTCGGCGGCACGTCAACGCCCAGATCGCGCATGGCGGCCAGCACCAAGGCGGAGCACAACTTGCCCTGGCACGGCCCGGTCATCGCGCCGGTGCGCCGCTTGACCAGCTCCGGGTGGCGAAAACCCTGCGCCACGCAGGCCCGGATGTCACCCACCCGAACGTCCTCGCATAGGCAGGCGAACGCGGCGTCGGCGGCGGGCACGTCAGGCAGTCCGGACGATCGCCTGGCGGCTCCGCCCACCACCCGCATCCAGCCGGGGGCGTCGGCGAGGGCGACGATCGGCAGGCCGTCAGAGGTCAGCGCAGCCTGGGCACCGCCCTGCATGGCCAGCTCGAGCGCGGGCTGGCGGGCGCCGGTGACGAACAGGCTGCAAGCCGTGCGGCGGCCGTCGTCGACCGCCTCCACCTGCCGCCTGCCGACCAGCCGCCGGGGTGCCCGGTCGCTCATCCACACGATCTCGAGGCCGAACCGGGCCGCCAGCCGCTCGGCCGCGACGGCTTGCTCAGCGGCCGCCCAGACGGCGATCCGCAGCCCGGGGGCCAGCCCTCCCGCCAGGCCGAACCGCTCCAGCCCGTCGATGCCGATCACCCCCGGCAGGTCGTTGCCGGCGATCGGGGGCAGCCGCAGATGGCTGCCGGTGGCGATCACCAGGTTCTCGAAGCGAACCGCCAGCAAGTCGTCACCGCGCAGCACGCCCAGCGTCCGGTCGGGGTAGACGCCGAGAGCGAGCGACCCGTCGGCGAGGTCGACCGCAAACCCGCCGGGGTGCAGGTCCTGCCGCCCCACCACGGCCGTCTCGACCTCGATCTCCGAGAACCGGCGAACGGGTGACGGCGGCGCCGCCGGCCCCAAGTGCCCGGCGGCCGACAGGTGGCGCAGCAGGTGCAGCGGCAGCCGGCGCAGCCGGCGGGGGCGAAGGAACCGCCGCTCGTAGAACCAGGGCGGAACGCGCTCCGCCATCCTGCCCAGCGGCCGCAGCGGATCGGCCCGCCGGCCGGTGTGGGCGTCGGGCGGTGCCTGGCAGGCGAGCACGCGGCCGGTCGGCGTCGCGATCTCGCACTGGGCGCAGTAGCCTGCGCCGCACATGGGACCTCGAGGGCGGTGGAACCGGAAGCTCGAGGCGAGCGCGGGGCGACCGGATCGGACGGCCTCGCTGGCGGCCGTGGCCTCGATGATGCGGCGTTCACGATCCAATATCTGTTATAACATAGCACAGATGGACGGCATCACTTTCGCGTCCACGCCGCTCGCGGAGGTCGCTCGCCGGGTGGTCGTGGAGTATCTGGGCACCGCGTCGGGGGAGGCGTTTCTGCTGGTCACGGACGACGGGGTGGCGCCCGAGCTGGCCGATGCCCTGATGGCGGCGGCCGCCGCCGCCGGGGCCGACCCCACCCACGCGCGGATCGCCGCGCGGGAGCGCAGCGGCGAGGAGCCGCCGCCGCCGGTGGTGGGGGCGATGGCGGCTGCCGACGTTTGCCTGTGCGTGGCCACGAGGTCGATCTACCACACTGCCGCCAAGGGCACGGCGCAGGCCGCGGGCACGCGGGGCTGCTTCAACGCCCCGGCCGACCTCGGCGCCTGGACGTCGGGCGCGATGGTGGCCGACTACGCCGCGATCCGGGCGGTCGCCGAGCGCGTGGCCGGCCGGCTGCGAGGTGCGGAGTGGGTCACCGTGACCTCCCCCGCCGGCTCCGATATCACGGTCAGCACGAAGGGCCGGGAGCCGAAGGGCTGGTACACGGGGATCGTCCGCCGGCCTGGTGAGATCAGCGCGTTTCCCGGCGGCGAGGTGTCGTTCCCGCCGGTCGAGGGGACATCGAACGGCGTGATCGTGTTCGAGCGTGTGATGACCGACATCGGCCGCCTGGCCGAGCCCGTCGTCGTCACGGTCGAGGACGGATTGGCGGTGGCGATCGAGGGCGGCGAGGAGGCGGCCCGCCTGCGAGAGATGATCGACGGCGTCCCCGGGGGGACGAACCTGGCCGAGCTGGGCATCGGCCTCAACCCGGCCGCCCGGGTGTCGGACGAGATCACCGAGTCCAAGAAGAAGCAGGGCACCGCGCACTTCGCCCTGGGAGACAACGCGGGCGGGTACGGCGGGGTGGTCGAGTCGCCGGTGCACCTGGACGGCATGCTGTTCGGCGTGACGATCACGGTGGACGGCGAGGAGATCGTTCGCGACGGCGAGGTGCTGGTGTGACCATGACCGGGTCCGCCCAGGAGATCTGCGACCGCATCCGAGCCCTCGAGGGCACCGGCATGCGCACGTTCTCGGATGACCAGCCGCTGGTCTGGGCGCGCACCGAAGGCGCGACCATCTGGGACGAGGCCGGCCGTGAGTATCTCGACCTCTACGCCGGCTTCGCCGTCGCTGCGGTCGGCCACTGCCATCCCCGCGTCACCGAGGCGATCACCCGCCAGGCCGGCGTGATGACCCATTGCCCGTCCGCCGTCCCCTCGCGCGTCCGCGCCGAGCTGTACGAGCGGCTGGTCGGCATCGCCCCCGCCGGCCTCGACCGCGCGCTGCTGGCGGTGACCGGCGCGATGGCCAACGAGACCGCCATCCAGCTGGCCCGCGCGGCCACCGGCCGGCACGCGGTGATCGGCTTCTCGGGTACCTACCTGGGCCGCACCGTCGGCTCCGTGTCGCACGCCGGCAAGCACGCCTACCGCGAGCAGCTGCGGGTGCGCGGCGACGGCCAGTTCCTGCCGTTTCCCGATCCCTACCGGTCTCCGTGGGCCGCCGGCGGCGACCCCTGCCGGCTGGTGCTCGGCCTGCTCGAGCAGCTCGTCTCGGACCCCGCCTCGGGCGTCGATCCGCCCGCCTGCATCGTGGTCGAGCCGGTGCAGGGCAACGGCGGTGTGGTCATCCCCCCGGCCGGTTTCCTGGCCGGCCTGCGCCGGCTGGCCGACAGTTGCGGAGCGCTGCTGGTGTTCGACGAGATCCAGTGCGGCTTCGGCCGCACCGGCCGCATGTGGGCCTGCGAGCACGACGACGCGACGCCCGACCTGATCACCGTCGGCAAGGGCATCGGCGGTGGGCTGCCGCTTGCCGCCGTGCTGGGGACAGGCGACGTCATGACCACCTGGACGTCCGACGCCATCACATCGACGTTCCTCGCCAACGCGCTGACCGGCGCAGCCGGTGTCGCTGCGATCGACGTGCTGCGTGACGAGCGCCTGGTCGAGCGGTCGGCGGAGCTGGGCGCAGACGCGCTCGATCGGCTGACTGCCGGGCTGGCCGGCAACTCGCGAGTGGGCGACGTCAGGGGGCGGGGCCTGTTCGTCGGCGTCGAGCTGGTGGCCGGGCCGGGCAGCGACGAGCCCGATCCTGGGGCCGCGGCTCGTGCGGTGCGGGAGCTCCGTGACCGCGGCGTGATCGTCGGCCGCGGCGGGCGCCACGGCAATGTGCTCAAGCTCTCCCCGCCGCTCGTCATCGAGCGCCGGGACCTGGAAACCGGACTGGACATCATGGTGGAGGTGCTCTCGACGTGACGGTGGCGCAAATCAGTGCTCAGCATCTGATCGGTGGCGAGTGGGTGAGCGGCGATGGTGAGGGCGAGTTCGAGTCGCACTCGACGTCCGACGGCTCGGTGATCGCCCGGGCCCCGATCGCGGGGCCGGAGATCGTCGACCGCGCTGTGCAGAGCGCCCGCCGGGCGTTCGCCGAGAGCGGCTGGAAGGAGCGGAGGGCGGCCGACCGGGCGGCGGTGCTGCTGGAGCTGGGGCGCCGCATCGACGAGGCCGCCGAGGACCTCGCCCGGCTGGTCGCTGCGGAGATGGGCAAGCCCCTGCGCCTGGCCCTCGATCGGGAGATCCGCGGCGCCGCCGACAAGTGCCGGTACTTCGCGGGTGCCGCCCGGGCGATCGAGGGCGAGGTGACGGGCGCCTCGCCCGCGCACATCCTCGACATCACGGTGCCCAACCCGATCGGAGTCTGCGCGCTGATCATCCCCTGGAACGACCCGGTCGACCTCGCCGTCCGCAAGCTGGGAGCAGCGCTGGCCGCCGGCTGTACGGTGGTGGTCAAGCCGTCCGAGGAGACGCCCGCCTCGACCGAGGCGCTGATGCGGCTGTTCGACGACCTGCCCGGGCTGCCGCCCGGCGTGGTCAACATGGTGCATGGCCCGGGAGACCCGACCGGCGAGGCGCTGGTCGCACACCCCGGCATCGACAAGGTGTCGTTCACCGGCTCGACCGCCACCGGCCGGGCGATCATGCGCACGGCATCGGGCACGCTCAAGAAGATCTCGCTCGAATGCGGTGGCAAGGCGCCGTGCCTGGTGTTCGCCGACTGCTACCTCGACAAGGCACTGGACGCGCTGTCCTACGGCGCCTTCCTCTACGGCGGCCAGTCCTGCACCGCCGCCACCCGGATCATCGTCGAGGACTCGCTGTACGATCGCTTCCTCGAGGGCCTGAGCGAACGCGCCAGGGGGCTGGCGGTGGGCGATCCGCTGGACGAGAAGACCCTGATCGGCCCGCTGGTCTCTGAGCGGCAGGTGGAGCGGGTGCGGGACCTCCTGGCGTCGATCGATGGCGACGGCGGCACCCTGCACCTGGGCGGCAGCATCGAGGGGCTGCACGTCGAACCGACGATCGTCACCGACGTCAGCCCCCAGAGCCGGGTGGCCCAGCAGGAGGTGTTCGGCCCCGTGGTCTGTGTCTTTCGCGCCGCCGACGAGGAGGAGGCCGTCTCGATTGCAAACGGCGTGCGGTTCGGGCTCGGCGCCTCCGTGTGGACGGCCGACATCACCCGCGCGCTGCGGCTGACCCGGCGACTGGAGGCGGGAGACGTGTGGGTCAACACGCATTACATCCGCCAGTCCGAGACCCCCTTCGGCGGCTGGAAGGAGAGCGGCATCGGCCGCGAGCTGGGGATGGCGGGGATGAAGGAGTACCTGGCCTACAAGCGGATCGCCTTCGACACGCTGCCCGACTTCCACCTGCGGACCTGGTGGGAGGGGCAGGGCTGACCCCGGGCGGTGGCGGTCAGCCCAGCCAGGGCCCGCTGCCGACCCAGCCGTACCAGCTGGTGATCGCGACCCAGGCGCTCCACCGCTCCTGGTCCCGGCGCTCGTGCGGGAGGCCGGTGTAGCGCACCGACAGCCGGTCCATGTCGCGGTGGTCGGGATCGGCCTCGATCGAGACCACCCGGCCGCTGAGCGTCACGTGCCGGTACCAGGAACCGTCGTCGAGCACCGACATCGCCACCCGCGGGTCGCGGCGGATGTTGGCCAGCCGGCGCCGCGACGCCTCCATGTTGACCAGCGCCCGTCCGTCCTCCCAGTCGTACCAGGTGGGCGCGGTGTGCGGTGAGCCGTCGGGGCGCAGCGTGGCCATCACCGCCGGGTTCGGGCGGGACAGGAAATCGTCGATCGCGGGCGGCAGCGGCAGGCCGGGCATGCGCGAGGCGCTCAGTCCTCGTCGTCGCCGGCGCCCGGCTGGCGGCGCAGGAACCGCTGGATCTCGCGGGCCAGCTCGTCTCCCGACGGCAGCCGCTCCTCCTCCATGTCACCCGCCGCCGACTGCAGCCGCTCCACCGTCTCCCTGAGCATCGGATCGCCGGCCACGGCGGCGTCATAGCGCTGCCGCTGGTCGCGCTCCTCGTCGACCAGCGACTCCACGTCGAGCGCCACGCCGAGGTGCCGGGCGAGCCGGTGGAGCAGCGCCAGGCTGGCCGCGGCGTACCCGATGCTGGCGTAGGGCGGCACCTGGGCGAAGAACCCCACTGCCGGGATGCCGGCGGCGGAGACCGCCATCTCGAACGCCGACAGTGCCGCCGAGGGCACCCGCAGCAGGCCCTCCGGCCCGGCGATGTCGCCCGGCCCCAGCTGGCCTCCCTCCGATGCGGTGGCCATCACCGGCACCGGCATGGTGTGGGACACCGCGCCCGGCACGGCGCCCAGGCTGATCCATTGCTCGACCCCCAACCTCAGGGCGAGGTGGGCCACGTCCTCGGCCAGCTCCTGCCATCGCAGGTCGGGCTCCGCGCCGGCAAAGATCAGCACATCGCGGCTGCCGATGTTCGCGTGGCGGATGGCCAGCTCGGGCCAGCGCAGCTCCGTCAGGCGGCCGTCGAGCACGTCCAGCACAGGCCGTCGCGAGCGGTAGTCGTAGATCGCGTCGCCGTCGAACCGCGCGACCAGAGCGCCGCCGCTGCCGATCCGCGAGACGGCGTCAGAGGCGGCCTCGGCGGCGTCCACCCAGCCGTCGAACGATGCGACCAGGACGGGCTCCCGGAGCTTGGGCAGCTCGTCGGCGAGGTGGTAGAGCGGCACCCGGGCAGCATAGGCTGAAAACCGGCGCGCGGTTGCCGGCCGGGCCGTCTAGCGGAGCAGCCGCCGCAGCTCGGCGACATCGGCCGCCTGCCAGTCGGTGTGATCGTTGGCCCACCCCTCACGATCGCGGAACAGCGGGGAGTCGTTGGCCATGGCATGGCCGATCACGTTTCCGACCGGTATCCGGTAGCGCCACAGCAGCCATCGCAGCAGGCGGACGACGCTTCGCCGCTGTGCGGGGCGGTGCAGGATCTGCTGGTCGGCCCAGTGCGCCCCGACGCCCGTCTCCTGCACCATCTCGATGCCCAGCGCGCGATCGTTGAGCCCGATCGTGTGCCGGCACATGACGTTCAGCGGCACCTGCTGGTAGATGGTGCCGTCCTGGTCGACCACGAAATGGGCGCATACGCCCGGCAGTTCGCCCCGGTTGGGCTGGTTGGCCGCGAACAGCGCGTGCACCCCCGGCTCGGAGCCCGCCCCGGAGGCGGTGAAGTGAAGCACCACCGCGCGGGGCGCCAGCCGCCATGTCGCCACGCCGTAGTGGCGCCGCGCATAGTCGGCGATCTGCGCCTTTCGCGAAGCCGGGTAGGGGATCGGCTGCTGGACGATCCGGGGCCGTTGAGGAGCCGGTTCCGGCGTCGGAGCGCTGACCGGCGGGGTGGTGTCGGCGGCCGACGGAGGAGCCACGGCCGAGGAGGTCGCCACCGAGTGTTCGGTCGGTGCGGCCGACGGGGAGACGGCCGCCGAGCCCCCGCCGCACGCCGCTGCCAACGACGAGGCGAGCACGGTGACCGCGATCATCGATCCTCTCTGGCGGCGCCCGGTCATGCTGCCCGGGACGGTAGCCGTCGCTACCAGCGGTTCCAGTGGACGACGTCGGCCATCGGCCTTCGCCGTGCCGGCCGGAACTCCGTGCCCAGGGTGTGGGCGACGGGCAGCAGGGCGATCTGAGCCACCTCGTCGTAGGGGATGCCGACCAGGGCCGCCGCCTCCCGCTCGTAGTCCAGGTGGTACGTCGTGAACACACTGCCCAGGCCGTGTGCGCGGGCCGCCAGCTGGAAGCTCCAGGAGGCCTGGACGATCGACCCGTAGAGGGCCGCCAGCTCCGATGCCGGCTGGCCCTCGGGGCGGCCCTGGATGCAGGGAATGACGTGCGCCGGCACCTGATCGAGGTGGCGGGCGAGGTGCCGCGACGACGCCTGCTGCCGGTTCTCGGCCGGGTCGCCGGTCTCCAGCGGGAACTCCGAATAGTCCTGCCATGCCCGCCGGTAGAGCTCGGCCAGCCCGCCGCGCAGCCGCTCGTCGGTGACGACCACGAAGTGCCAGGTCTGGCTGTTGACCGACGTCGGCGCCTGGAGTGCGATCCGCAGGCATTCTTCCAACAGCGACCGCTCCACAGGGCGGGACAGGTCGAGCCGCCGGCGAACCGAGCGGGTGGTGGTGAGCAGCTCCTCGGGCGTCAGCTCGAGCACGCGGCGAGGATACCGGCTGAAGCGCGCTCGGGCGGCGTCCCGCACCGGGATCTGCGAGCATGACCGGCACGGAATGACGCCGACACACCGTCCTGGGCGCCAGCGCGCCACCCTCGAGGCCCGCCCGGATTCAGGGCGCGTGGTGCTGGTCACGGGGGCCAGCCGCGGCATCGGCGTCGCGATCTGTGATGCATTCGTCCGCGATGGCTACGCGGTCACCGGATGCGGTCGGAGCCCGCGGACGGCGGACGTGCCTGCGGATGCCGACTACCGCCGGTGCGATGTTTCCGATCCGAAACAGATCCGCGGCCTGGTCGACGAGCTGGTCTCCCGGCACGGCCGGATCGACGTGTTGGTGAACAATGCCGCGGTCGAGATCGAGGGCACGGTCGAGCAGACGACACCGGAACAGTGGGACGAGATCCTGACCGTGAACGTGCGGGCACCCGCCCTGCTGGCGGCGGCGGCGATCCCCCACATGCGCCAGTCGGGCGGCGGCGTGATCCTGAACATCTCATCGATCAACGCCTACTGGGCCGAGCCCGGCCTGCCCGCCTACTGTGCGTCGAAAGGGGCGCTCACCGCGCTCACCCGGGCGATGGCGATCGACCACGCACGTGACAACATCCGTTGCCTCAGCATCTGTCCCGGCTACGTCCGCACGGGCATGCTCGAGCAGTTCTTCGACGCCCAACCGGATCCCGCCGCCGCGCGTCGCGCCGGTGAGCAGATGCATCCGCTGGGCCGGTTCGCGGAGCCGGCGGACATCGCCGACCTGGCGGTGTTCCTGGCCGGCGACCGGGCGACGTTCTTGACCGGCCACGCCTACGTCGCGGACGGCGGCCTGACCTCCGGTCACCTCTAGCCGCGGAGCTCGCTGAGGCTCAGATCGGGAGTTTCCGCGGCACTCTCGCGCGGTGTAAGCTAGGTGATTCAGCCCGATGTTTGGATCCAAACCCGTGGTGTTTGCATCCCGGTATGGAGGAGGAAAGCATGGCCCGCTGGAAGCCCGATCCGTCGTTCTACCCGTCCGCTCGCATGGCCATGGCGGCCGAGCCCGAGCGCTTCGGATATGTCGCCTTGCTGGAGCCCGATCAGTCCAGCCGGCCGGACGCGCTGGGCGTGCTCGACCTGGAGGCCGGCTCCGGCACCTACGGCCAGATCGTCTCGACCCTGGAGATGCCGAACGCCGGCGACGAGCTGCACCACTTCGGCTGGAACGCGTGCAGCGCAGCGCTCTGCCCGTCGTCCCCGCGGCCGCACGTCGAGCGGCGCCACCTGGTGGTGCCCGGCCTGAAGTCGTCGCGGATCCACATCGTCGACACCCAGCCCGACCCCCGCCAGCCCTCGATCGTGAAGGTGATCGAGCGCGACGAGCTGGTCACGAAGACCGGCTACTCCCGCCCGCATACCTCCCACTGCGGGCCGGACGCCATCTACATGTCGGCGCTGGGCGGCGCAGACGGCGGCGACGAGGGCGGCGGCCTGTTCCTGCTCGACTGCGAGTCGTTCGACCCGCTGGGCGCGTGGGAGGTCGATCGCGGCCCGCAGCGCTTCTCCTACGACTTCTGGTGGCACCTCGGTTACGACACCCTGCTGACCAGCGAGTGGGGAACGCCTTCGATGTTCGAGAACGGAGTGGTGCCCGAGAAGCTGCTGGGCCGGGAGTACGGCCACCAGATGCACGTGTGGGACATCCGCAAGCGCCGCCACCTGCAGGCGCTTGACCTGGGCGACGAGCATCAGATGGTGCTCGAGCTGCGGCCGGCGCACGACCCGCGCAAGGCCTACGGATTCGTCGGCGTGGTGGTCTCGGTCGAGGACCTGTCGGCCTCGATCTGGCTGTGGCATCGCGATGGAGAGGAGTGGAAGATCCAGAAGGTGATCACCATCCCGGCCGAGCCGGCCGAGCCCGACCGCCTGCCGGAGCTGCTGAAGGGTTTCGGGGCCGTGCCGCCACTGGTGACCGACCTCAACCTTTCGCTGGACGACAAGCTGCTGTACGTGTCCTGCTGGGGCACCGGCGACTTCCTCCAGTACGACGTGTCCGACCCGTTCAACCCGCGGATGACGGGCAAGGTGCGGCTGGGCGGGATCGCCGCTCGCGAAGCCCATCCGGCCAGCGGCCCGCTGAACGGCGGTCCCCAGATGGTCGAGCTGTCGCGCGACGGCCGCCGGGCATACGTCTCGAATTCGCTGTACACCACCTGGGACCGGCAGTTCTATCCGGACGGTCTGGACGGCTGGATCGCCAAGCTGGACGTCGGCGAGACCGGCGGTATGCAGCTCGATCCCGAGTTCCTGACCACCGGCTTCGACGGCCGGGTGCCCCACCAGGTGCGGCTGGACGGGGGCGACGCCTCGTCCGACTCCTACTGCTTCTCATGACAGCTGGCGACGTCGCCGCGTTCGCCGGGCTGGGCGCGTTCCATGGCCTGAACCCGGCCATGGGATGGCTGTTCGCTGTCGCGCTGGGGCTGCAGGAGCGCTCCCGGGAGGCGCTCCTGCGCGCCCTGCCGCCGATCGCCGCCGGCCACGCGCTGTCCATCGCCCTCACCGTCGCGCTGATCGAGGGCGTCCAGTCCGCCGTCTCACCCGGCACCGTCCGCCTGCTCGGCGCAGCCGCCCTGGCCGGGTTTGCGGTCTGGAAGCTGCTCCGCTCCCGCCATCCCCGCTGGGTGGGCTTCCGGATCCGGCCCCGCGAGCTCGTCCTGTGGTCGTTCCTGATGGCCACCGCCCACGGCGCCGGCCTGATGTTGTTCCCGTTCCTCGTCAACAGCGGCCACGCCGACTCGCTCCAGCAGGCGCTGTCCGGCAACGCCGCCGCCGGAGCGCTCGCCGTGGCCGTCCACACCGGTGCCATGCTGGCCGTCACCGCCCTCGCCGCCTGCGCCGTCTACGAGACGATCGGCGTCGGCATCCTGCGCTCCGCCTGGATCAACGTCGACCGCCTGTGGGCCGGCGCCCTGCTGGCCGGCGCCGTCGCCACGCTGCTCGTCTGACCCCCGGTCACAGACCACTCGCCGCTGTGTCTCAAGAAGCACGATGTTGCGGCCGATTATGGCTGGGCTATGCGAGCTGACGTGGCCAAGCTGTTGGTCGAAGCCTCGGCGATCGAGATGGTGAGCGAGTCGGGGACGACGATCGAGGTGTGGACGATCTCGGCCGAGGGGCCGCTGGTGCGTGCGAGCGCGCCGCGACTGGAGGTGGCCGAGGGTATGGCGCTGGGCTGCCGGCTGGTCGTGGACGGCATGCCGCATCGGGTGAGCGTCGTGGTGGAGGAGGCATCGGTGCAGTCCGAGAAGCGGGCCGCGCTGCAGCTGCTGGTCACCGAGGTGGTGGCGGACGGCGGCAGGCGAGCCAGCGACCGGATCGAGTTCACCGCCACGGCGCATCTGACGGCGGGGATCTGCGACCGGATCGTACCCGGCGACCGGCTGGTCGGCAGGGTGATCGACCTGTCGGGGAGCGGGATCGGCATCTCGATGACCGACACCCGGCCGCGGCCGGGAGATCTGTTGCGGCTGGAGGCGCGGTTCCTGGAGGGGCTGCTCTCCACCGACGTCCGGGTCATGCGTACCTCCGCGGAGGGCCGCGGGGACACGATCCTGGCCGGATGCGCGTTCGTGGGGCTGCCCGCCGACGGCGCCCGCGTGGTTGCGGCGCTCCTGGAGCGGCTCAGCCGGCCCCGTGATGCGACGGCGATCAGCTAGCCTGGGCCGCGATGAGCACGGTTCACGGCACGCCTGTGTTCCGTCCGGCTGGCGGCGAATCCCCCGAACGGTGGATGAGCGAATACCCCTCAGTCCCCGATGCTGAGGTTGACGGCCTCGTGCAGGTCGCAGCCCACCCATTGATGGCCCATCCGTCCTCCACCGCCGAGCCGTACCGTCCCCGCAGGGACCGGCTGCGCACGCGCCGCGACCGGTCGCGGGGGCAGGCGCTGGTCGAGTTCGTGCTCGTGCTTCCGCCGTTGCTGCTGGTGCTGCTGGGAATCATCCAGTTCGGCCTCGTTTTCGCCGACTGGATCCAGGTCACCAATGCCACCCGGGACGGCGCCCGCAAGGCGGCGGTTTCGCGGTACAACGCAAGCGGCGTGTCGGCGGTGACGACGACGGCCAAGAACTCGACCTGGTCGCTCAACAAGAGCGCGATGACGGTGACCGTGTCGCCGGCCCAGCCGTGGACGGCCGGTCAGACCGTGACGGTGACCGTCAAGTACCCGTTCAGCATCAACATCCTCGGCGTCGTCGTCAAATCTGGCAACCTGACGTCGAGCGAGACCTCCCGGATCGAGTAACTCGCGTCCGGCCGCCGGCGGGTGACGTCAGTCGCCGTCGACGTGCACGGGCGGCTCACTGACCGGCATCGGCCGGACGGCTGGCTCGGGGGCGCTGTGCGGTGCCTCGATCGTGATGTTGGGCAGCAGCCGGTCGAGCCAGCCGGGGATGTACCACGACCTTTCGCCGAGCAGCGTGAGCAGCGCCGGCACCAGGGTCATCCGCACGATCAGGGCGTCGGTCAGGATCGCCACGGCCAGCAGCAGCCCGAACTCCTTGGGGATCCGGTCGGCGCTCAGGATGAAGGCCGAGAACACGGTGCCCATGATCACGGCCGCCGCCACGACGACCCGACCGATGGCCGCCATGCCGTGCTCGATGGCCGGGCGTGTTCTCAGCCCGTGGACGTGCTCCTCGCGGATCCGGCTCATCAGGAACACCTCGTAGTCCATCGAGAGCCCGAACAGGATGGCGAACGCTATCGGTGGCACGAACGTCTCGATCGGCCCCGTGACGTCGAGCCCGGTCAGGCCCAGGAGGTGGCCCTCCTGCACCACCAGTGTCAGCACGCCGAAGCCGACGAAGGCCGACAGGATGGTGGTGATCGCGGCCTTCAGCGAGATCACGATCGAGCGGAAGGCCATCGCCAGCACGATGAACGTGACGCCGATGATGTAGAGCAGGAAGATCGGCATCCGGCTCAGGATCTGGTCGGCGATGTCCTTGAAGGCGGCGGTCTGGCCGCTCACGTAGGCGGCGGCGTCGCCGCCGGCGATTGCGGCCGGGACGACCTGGTTTCGTAGCTCGTCGACCAGGTTGTCGGTGGCCTGATCCTGCGGCGCCGAGGTCGGCGTCACGAAGATGATTGCGACGGTCTTCTTGTCGTTGAACTGCGGCTTGCCCACGAAGGCGACGTCCGGGAGCTGCTTGATCCGGTCGTACAGCCGCTGTGGCGCTTCGGGATCGTTCTTCACATCGACCACCACGGGCACCGGCCCGTTGAAGCCGGGACCGAAGCCCTCGGCCAGCAGGTCGTAGGCGCGGCGGCTGGTCTGCTCCTTGGGCTGCGTGCCCTGGTCGGCGGCGCCCAGCCTGACCAGCGAGGAGGTGGTGGCCACGGCCAGCAGGCCGATCAAGACGATCGGGAACACGATCCGGGCGTTGCGGGTGACGAACCGGCCGTAGCGGGCCATCAGCGAATCCTCGCGGCCCTCCTCCGACTCGTCGGTCTTGGGCAGGAACGGCACCTTCAGCCGGTCGACCTTGTGGCCGAGCAGCGCCAACACCGCCAGCAGCAGCGAGTTCGCGATCAGCACCGTGGTCAGCACGCCGAGGGCGCTGCCGATGCCGAGCTTGGTGACGAAGTCGAGGCCGATGAACGCCAGGCCGCTGACCGAAATGGCGACGGTCAGGCCGGCGAACAGCACCGCACGGCCGGCTGATGCGCCCGCCTCGGACGCCGCTGCCTGTGGAGACAGGCCCTCATGCAGCAGCTGTCTGAAGCGGGTGACGATGAACAGCGAATAGTCGATGCCGACGCCCAGGCCGATCATCGAGACCAGGATCGGGGTGACGGTGTTGATGTCCGTCTGCCCGGCCAGGATGAAGAGCAGCATGAAGGCGGTGGCCAGGGCGACGATGGCCAGCATGATCGGGATCAGCATGGCCACGAACGTCCGGAAGACCACCAGCAGGACGATGATCGCGGCCAGGATGCCGAGCAGCTCGGAGGTGCCCTGCTTGATCGGCGGGAACTCGGCCTCGCCGTTGTACTCCACCGTCACGCCGGCCGGCTCGACCGCCGCCCGCACCGCGTCCTCGACGGCCACCACCTGGTTGCGGTCGGCGTCCTCGATCGTCTGGTCGAACTGGGCTTCCGCGTAGGCGATGCGGCCGTTCTTGGCGAACGTGTCCTTGCTGAACGGGTCGCCGACGCTGACCAGCCCGGCCTTGCCATCCTTGGGCTTGAACTTGTCGGAGCGCAGGGTGGCGATCGCGCTCTCGATGGCTGCCTTGCGCTCGGGCGTGTCCAGCCGCTGGCCCTCCGGCGCGGCGAACACGATGTTCAGTACCGCGCCCTGCTCGGCGGCGAACTGCGACTTGATCAGATCGGTGGCCTTCTGGGTGTCGGAGCCGGGGATGGAGAACTCGTCCCGCAGCTGGCCGCCGATGGTGGCGACCAATGTGACCAGGACCACGGCGATGCCCACCCAGGCCGCGACGACCCGCCAGGGGTGGGTGGTGCACATTCGCGTCCATCGTGCAAGCGCGCCCGTCGACAGGCGCTCGTGTGCCGCTCGCCGTTCCATGTGGGTCCTCCTCCGGCTCCATCCAGCAGAAACGGTGAGAGTGACTTATACAGGACGTCTGCCGCCGGACGCACATCCGAAGTGTCCGAAACGGTCGCCCCGGCCGTATGATCACGGCCCCGATGTCCACCGCCGACACCTTCGCGATCGAGACCGTGACCGGCCTGGCGGCGCTGGCCGAGCGCGCCCAGCGTGTGCTGTCGCCGGAGGCGTGGGCGTACTACCGCAGCGGGGCCTGCGACGAGCGTACGGTGGCCGCCAACGAGCGGGCCTTCCACCGCCGCGCGCTGCTGCCGCGGGTGCTGGCGACCTCAGCCGAGCGCGACCTGGCCACCACTGCGATCGGCGACCGGCTGGCGATGCCGGTGATGGTGGCTCCGACAGCACTCCACTGCCTGGCGGATCCCGAGGGTGAGGTGGCGACGGCCCGTGCCGCGGCCGCCGCCGGCACCGTGATGACGCTCTCGACGTTCGCCACGCGCAGCGTCGAGGACGTCTGCGCGGCCGGTGCGGCGGTGTGGTTCCAGCTCTACCCGCTCCGTGACCGCGGCGCCACGAGGGAACTGGTGAGCCGGGCCACCGCAGCCGGCGCCCGGGCCATTGTGCTGACCGCAGATATGCCGGTGCTGGGCAAGCGGGAGTCCGACATCTCCGTCCCGCTCCGGCTGCCGCCCGGCGTCCGCTACGCGCACCTTCCCGAGTCGATGGACACGGTGCACGTGCAGGACACGCTGCAGGCCCAGCTCGACCCGGAGTTCGGCTGGGGCGACCTGGAGCGGCTGTGTGGGGAGTGCGGGGTCCCCGTGGCGGTGAAGGGCGTGATGCGGGCGGACGACGCCGAGCGGGCGGCCGGGTCGGGCGCGGCCGCCGTGATCGTGTCGAACCATGGCGGCCGCCAGCTGGACGGCACCGCCGCCGCGCTGGACGCGCTTCCGGCGGTCGTGGAACGGCTCGACGGCACCGCCGAGGTGTTCCTCGACGGCGGAGTCAGGCGCGGAACGGACGTGCTGATCGCCCTCGCCCTGGGCGCTCGTGCGGTGCTGCTGGGCCGTCCCGTGCTGTGGGGACTGGCCGCCGGCGGCGAGGCCGGCGTCAGCCGCGTGTTCGGGATCCTGGCCGGCGAGCTCGACCTGGCGCTGGCGCTGACCGGGTGCACCTCGGTGGAGCAGGTGCCGGCCGACCTGCTGGCCCTGAGCGGCGCTACCAGCCCTCGGTGAGCACGCGGTCGAGGGCCTCGGCGAAGAGATCCGCATCCGCCGGCGTGATGCACAGCGGCGGCTTCACCTTGAGCACGTTCATGTGGTCGCCGGTCGGCTGCACGATCACGCCCAGCTCGAGCATCCGCTCGCAGACGGCGTCCGCCTCCGCGGCCGCGGGCTGCTTGGTCGAGTGGTCGCGCACCAGCTCCACGCCCAGGTACAGCCCGGCGCCGTGCACGGCGCCGACCAGCGGATGGCGGCCGGCCAGCGCGGCCAGGGCGCTGCGCAGCCGCTCGCCGGTCGCGGCGGCGTTCTCCTGCAGCCGCTCGTCGCGGATCGCATCCAGCACGGCGCTGCCCACCTCGCACGACACCGGGCCGCCGCCAACGGAGCTGAAGAAGCCGGCCTCCCCGAAGGCGTCCGCGATCTGAGCGGTCGTGATCACCGCGCCGACCGGATGCCCGTTGCCGGTCGATTTGGCGATGGTCAGGATGTCGGGCACGGCGCCCTGCTGCTCGAATGCCCAGAACCAGTGGCCCAGCCGGCCGTAACCCACCTGCACCTCGTCGGCGATGCAGACTCCACCGGCCGCCCGCACGTGAGCGAACGCCGCCTGGAGGTAGCCGTCGGGCGCCAGCAGGCCGCCGGTGTTGCCGAGCTGCGGTTCGCAGATGAAGGCAGCCACGCCGCCCCTGCCCTCCGCAGACCGGCAGGCGTCGCGCACGTGCTCGGCATAGCGCGCGCCGGCGTCCGGGTCGCCGGCGCCGTGGGGTCCGCGGTACGTGTTTGCCTGGGGAACGACGTGCAGCCCGGGCGGCGGGGTGGCGGCGGCCCGAGGGTTGTCGACCGGCGACGTGCTGACCGCGAAGGTGGCCGCCGTCCAGCCGTGGTACGCGCCCTCGACGGCGATCACGTCGTCGCGGCCGGTGAACGCCCGGGCCAGGCGCAGCGCCAGATCGTTGGCCTCGCTGCCGGAGTTGACGAGGAAGACGCGCTGGAGCGGCGCCGGCACCCGGGCGGTCAGCCGTTCGGCGAAGGCGGCCATGCTCTCGTACAGGAACCGGCTGTTGGTGTTCAGCAGCTGCATCTGCCGGTGCGCCGCGCGGGTCACCGCCGGATGGCTGTGCCCGAGGATGGCGACGTTGTTGACCATGTCGAGGTACGCGCGGCCGTCCGCGTCATACAGGTGCTGCCGCCAGCCGCGCACCATCTCAGGCGGCCGGCGGTAGTAAAGGTGCTGGGCGCCGGCCACGACCCGGTCGCGCCGGCGCCGAAGCTCGGATGCGTGGCGCCGGCCGGCCGCCACGGCCTGCCCCAGCAGCGGCGAAGGATCGGGACACAGCGCCAGCCAGGCGTCCGCCAGCGAGCCCGGCGCTGTGCCCGGCAGCCGCTCGACCGGCGCCGTGCACAGCTGCATGTGCGCGTGCGCCGGCAGCGCGGCGGGCCCGGCCACGGTGCCGACCTGCTGGCCGGCGAGCAGCTCCGCGCCCTTGTCGACGGCGGGATCGACCGCGGCGATCCGCACCCAGATGGGGCCGTCCTCGAGCTCATGGCGCAGCACCAGCTCGCGGTCGCCCGTGCGCTCGACCGTGCCGCTCAAGGGCGCGGATACCGGCGTGCCGGCCGGGCAGAACACGTCGGCGCCCAGGTGCACCGTCGCCGGCTCCCGCATGCCGGCCCCCTCGCCATGGGTCGGCCGGCCCTCGCCCCAGCGGCCCGCGCAGATCCCGCCCGGAAGCACCTCCGCGATCCCCTCCGCCGTCCGCCACTCGCCGTGGGCGAACAGTTCGCTGGCCGCGCCCAGGTCGACCACCCCGGCTGCTGCCGCCCCCTCGACGGGCGTTGCAGCGCCGCGCAGCAGCTCCGTGACCCGGCGGCCCCGCGGGTGCGGGTCGCGTCCGCAGGCCGCGCGAACGGCGGCCTCCGCCAGCGCCGGCGGGATCGCGGCCACCGTGTCCAGGGTCGCCCAGTCCACATCGATCAGCGCCGTCGCGTAGTCGTTGTCGGGGTCGAGGCCGGCCTGCTGGTCGGTGCTGACCGCACTCGCCGCCTGCCGGCCCAGCACCAGCGGGAACAGCGCCGCCAGCTCCTCGTCGGTCAACGTCAAACCGGCGTCGAATCCCCGGGCCACGTCGCAGATCGCCGCCAGCGCCGCGGTGGGCTCGCGGCCGGCCACGGCGGCGGCCGTCACCGCGGCCTCGCCGACCAGGTAGGTGCGCGTCATGTCGCCGAAGTCGATCAGTCCGGCCGGCTGCAGGCGGCCGGCGGCGTCACGCCTGCCGATCACGTTGTAGTCCGTCACGTCGCCGTGGATCACCTGCCGCCTCAGGCTGCCGGCGAGCCGGCCGATCGCCAGGTCGTGGGCCGCCATCGCCGTCTCGGCCAGCGACCGGCGGTCGGGGTCGCCGACGTGGCGCAGCAGCCCGTCGACCACCGCCCGCGCATGTTGCACGTCCCACTGCAGCACCCTGCCGGCCGCGGGATGGTCGAACCCCGCCAGGGCGGCGGTCGCCGCGGCGGCCGTCCGCCCCAGCCGCTCGCGCACCGGCGCTGACAGATGCCGGGCCGCCGTGAACGGCTCGCCCTCGATGTAGGTGACGAGCCGCACGTCGTAGACGACGCCGTCGCGCTCGACCGTCTCGATCTCCGTGCCGGCCAGGCTGGGCACGGGCAGCGGTGTCTCGAACGGCAGCGCCGCGGTGGCCAGGTGGTGCATGGCGGCGTTCTGCATCTCCAGCGACGGCCGGCCGAAGTGCGGATTTCCGATCTTGAGCACGGCCCGGACGCCGTCGGCGCCGGTGATCAGGAAGTTGCGGTCCTGATGGCTGCCCAGCTCGACGGCCTCGCCGCCGCGGCCGAACAGCCGCTCGGCCAGCGTCCGGCCGTCGGCCACGGCGAACGGGGGCGAGTGGAGCTCGTAGTCGTCGAACGGCCTCGCCTCCGCGGTCATCGCGGACGAGGATACCGGGCCTCACGCCGGTGCGGCCGGGTCGTCGTCGCCGTAGCGCCAGAAGTCCGGGAAGAGGACGACCACCGGAACGATGCCGAGCATGCATAGGAGGCCGCCAGACACGACCGAGGCCTGGACGCCGAAGGCGGCGGCGACGGAACCCGACTCGACGTCCCCCAGCCGTGGGCCGCCGGCCACCACCAGCGTGAAGATCGAGCCCATCCGGCCGCGCATGGCGTCGGGCGTGGCTGTCTGCATGATGGTCGAGCGGCAGACGGCGCTCACACTGTCGGCCGCTCCGGCCGCCAGCAGGCAGATCATCGCAACCGCCAGCCGGCTGGTCAGCCCGAGCAGCGCGATCGACGCTCCCCACACCGCCACCGACCCGACGACGATCCGGCCCAGCCGGCGGACATGGCCCAGCCAGCCGGTGGTCAGCGCGGCCACCACGGCGCCGGCCGAGACCGCCGCGTAGAGCAGGCCGACACCCTCCGGCCCGGCGTCATAGACGGTCAGGGCGAGCGCCGGGAACAGCGCGCGCGGCATACCGAAGGTCATCGCCACGAGGTCGATCGCGAAGCTGCCCATCAGCTCTCCGTGGCGCGCGGCGAACGACAGTCCGCTCCGCACCGACTGCAGGAACGGCTCGGGCTGGTCGGCCTGCGGCGCCGGTTGCGGCCGCATCAGCCCGACCATCGCCAGCATGACCAGAAAGCTGGCCGCGTCGAGGCCGTAGGCGGCACGCAGGCCCAGGGTGCCGATGATGATCCCGGCCAGCGCCGGCCCGACCACCATGGTCAGCTGGAACAGCCCGTAGTTGAACGAGATCGCCGCCCGCAGCCGCTCCGGGCCGACCACGTTCGGCAGCATCGCCGAGCGGGCCGGGCGGTCGACCGCCGAGGCCGCCGCCGCCAGCCCGGCCAGCACGAACAGCGCCGCGGTGGGCGGCGATCCTGCGATCGCCCCCAGCGCCAGCAGCAGCGAGCAGCACAGCATCGCCGCCTGCGAGAGCATCAGCAGCCGGCGGCGGTCGCCGCGGTCGGCCAGCGCTCCGCCGACCAGCGACAGCGCCACCAACGGGATCAGCTCCGCCAGCCCGATCAGGCCGACCAGCAGCGACGAGCCGGTCTGCACGTACACCTGGTAGGGCAGTGCGACGAGGGTCAGCTGCGTGCCCAGCCCGGACACGAAGCCGCCCAGCACCAGCAGCCGGTAGTCGCGGGAGTCGTGGAGCGCGCTGGTGTCGACGGCAACCGCGCGGAACGCCCGCCCCACCGATCGCCGGCCCGCCGCCATCGCCGGAACCTAGACCATCGCCCGGCCACGGCGGCCGGCTGCGCCGGTGGACGGGAATGCCGCCCACCGGCGCAGCGGGCTCATCGCTACGGAGTCAGGCGGATGACCTGTCCGCGGGCGTTACCAAACGGGCTCCCGGCCTGCGGGAAGGCGGGCAGCACGCTCCAGTTGGACACGAAGATGGAGCCGCCGGCTCCGATCGCCATGCCGCCCGGGTAGTGCAGCACATCCCGGCCAATCACCGAGCGGGTGCCGTCGGGCTTGACTCGAACGATCGCGCCGATGGGCGCAAACGTGGTGGGGTCGGTCGTCAGCTCGAGCACGTAGAGGCTCCCGTCCTTGCCGAAGGCGACGTCCGTGATGGCGCTGAACCCGCCCCGGAATACCGTCGGCCGCTCGCCCGGCACGACGCGCCATACGCGCGACCCGCCGGCCGGCGTGCCGTCGCCACCCAGCTCGCCGACGTAGAACGCGCCGTCCGGCCCGCGGGTGATCGAGGTCGGCACCGACTGGCCCCCGAACCGGTTGTTCGGGAACACGGCGACCAGGTGCACCTTGCCGTCGCGGACGAGCAGCAGGGAGTTGCCGGCCGCGTCGGCCACCAGTTGCCGGTGGTTCGAGATGGCGAACACCGAGTAGGGATCCGAGTCCTTGCCCTGACGGTCGGGGTCGTGTGCGAACTCGAAGCCGTCGATGTCGGCGACCTTGACGATGTTCTGGCCGGGCTGTTTGGCCAGCAGGTGTCCGAGCAGGCCGAACCGGGGCGGCGCGCCGGGCGGCAGGCTCTCGCCGGCGGACGTCTCGATGAAGAACACCTTCCCCGCCGGGCTCACCGAGACGTCGTCGACGCCGACGGTGAACGAGCCGTCCTGCCCGCCCAGTGACGGCAGGCCGCCGGCGATCCGGCGGGTCTCGCCGTTGGAGCGGCGCAGTACGTAGCTGGTCAGCCCGGCACAGCCGTCGGGAGTCGGGCAGAAGCTGCCGGCCTTGCCGGCTGCAGCCACGTACAACTGCCCGCCCGGCCGCAGGGCCAGGCCGCGCGGGTTGTCGACGTGGTCGATCACGACCTTGACGCCGGTGCTGGCGGTTGCCTTTCCGGCGCCGGCGGTGAGAGCGGTCGCGGCGAGCAGCGCCGCGACCGCCAGCGTGCGCAGCGTGCGCTTGGTCATTCGAATCCCCCTGTGGTCGGGTCTGGGCTGGCAGCCGGGTGATCGCGACCCGGCGGGTAGTGTGGGGCGCGTCGCGGGGCCTGTCAAGTCGAAGCCGCCGGCGGGCTCCCTGGTAGGCTCAGGGCCTCAGTTCGAGGAGGTTTTCGTGCCACAGGTCGGCGATGCGGCGCCCGAGTTCTCCCTTCCGGAGACAGGCGACGCGCGCGTTTCCCTGACCGGGTTTCGCGGCCGCCGGAACGTGCTGGTGGTGTTCCACCCGTTCAGCTTCAACGGCACCTGTGAGAGTGAGATGTGTGAGCTTCGTGACAATGCCGACAGCTACGACGACCATGACACGGAGATCGTCTCGATCTCATGTGACGCATGGCGGATTCGCCAGGCATGGAAGCGCCAGATCGAGGGGCACGGCCGCTTCCTCTCCGACTTCTGGCCGCACGGCGAGGCTTCGCGGGCGTACGGCGTGTTCGACGAGCGGTGGGGCGCGCCGCGGCGGGCGACCTTCCTGATCGACAAGCAGGGAATCGTCCGCTACACGGTGTCGCTCGACATCGACGCCCGGCGCGACCAGTTGGAATACCTGAGCGCGGTGGCGGCTCTGGGATGAGCCGGGACAGCCTGTTCGACACGATCTCCGAGCTCGTCGGCTGTCACTCGCCCAGCGGGAACGAGGCCGAGATCGACCGCCTGCTGCTCGAGCGTCTCGATCGAGTCGGCGAACCGATCGTTGACGGCGGAGGCAACATCGTGTTGCGCCGGTCGGGCCGCGAGCCGGGACCGCTGCGCGCCGTGCTCGCGCACAAGGACGAGATCGGGGCGCTGGTCAAGCGGGTCGAGGAGGGGGGCAGGCTGGCCGCCGTGGCGGTCGGCGATGCCCATCCCTGGATCTGGGGCGAGGGCCCGGTCGACGTGATCGGCCGCCACCGCACCGTCACCGGAGTGCTCTCGTTTGGCGCCCGCCATGTATCGAAGGAGTCTCCGCAGCGCGCGCAGCTGGACGACAGCCCGGTGCGCTGGCAGGACGCCTGGGTCGAGACCAAGCTCGACGCAGCCGCTCTGGAACAGGCGGGGGTCACGGCCGGCAGCCGCATCGTGCCCGCGCGCTCGCGCAAGCATCCGGTCCGGCTGGGCGCCGGCGGCGAGTACATCGCCTCCCACGCACTCGACGACAAGGCGTCCGTGGCCGCCCTTCTGCTGCTGGCCGAACGCCTCCATTCGCCCAACCACGACGTCGACCTGGTGTTCACCGCGCGCGAGGAGATCGGCTGCCACGGTGCCCAGTGGTACGCCCGGCGCACCGAGGCGCTCGCGGTGGTCGCCCTGGAGGTCGTCCCCGTGGCCAAGGAGTACGGCCTCGACCCCGGGCCCTCACCGGTGCTGATCCGGGCCGACGGCTATGGCCCGCTCGACGACGCGGTCGCGGCCGAGCTCGAGGACGCGGCTTCGGCCGCCGGCCATCCGGTGCGCCACGTCGCCGTCTCCCGCTACGGCTCGGACGCCTCCAAGGCGCTCTCCACCGGCCGGGTCGCGCGCTCTGCGTGCCTCGGCGTTGCGACCGAGAACACCCACGGATTCGAGATCGCCAACCTCGATGCCCTCGACGCCTGCGTCGCCGTTCTCGCCGCCTGGCTGGGGTAGACTTCGCCCCTCGCTAGGCGGAGTAGCTCAGTCGGTTAGAGCAGCGGAATCATAATCCGCGTGTCGGGGGTTCGAGTCCCTCCTCCGCTACTCGCGGTGCGGTGAGCGGCTGCCGACTCACCGATCGATGAGGCTGCATATCGCCGGACAGTGCTAGTCGGTCCACCAGTCGCGCTGACCCTCAACGTCAGCGCGCCGATTCTCGCCGAGGTTGGGCGCTCCGATCACGATGATCTCGAGGCCTTCGGGGCCCGCTTCGTAGCCTCGCCACGTGCCGGGTGGAACGCGTACCGCGTCCCACTCCTTGATCTCGACGATCTCATCGTCGAGCTTCATGCGTCCACTCCCTCGCACCGCCACGTACACCTCCTCCTGCGTGCTGTGCGTGTGACCGTACGGAAAGCGGTAGCCGGGTGGGATGAGCTGGTAGCAAAGCCCGGACTGCTCGAGTTCGAGCGCGTCGGTAGCCAAGCGGAACTCCAGATCCCGGGCGCCGTCGAAATTCGATCCGACGTCTTCCAGATCCCCTCTGAGGTTCCTCAACGTAAACGGCACCGTCGCGATCCTACAGCGGGCCTGCGCCGCTAACTGCCGGTGCGCTCGCGGTGCTTGCATCCGGGCCAGCAACAGGGGCGGCGCTGGCCTTCCTCGAGTTCCTCCTGGGTTCGGCGAATGCGGCGCTGCCGCGTCACCTGCTGCTTCGCATCCTCGACCCAGCAGATGAACTCGTTGCGGGCCAGGGGTGTGATGTCGTTCCACGCCTCGAGTGCCGTGGTGTTGGCGATCAGGGCGCTGCGCAGGTCCGCAGGCATCTCGTGGACCACCCCACCGGGCACTCGCTGGCTACTCATACCGCCACACGGTACCAAGCGAGCCTTGTTCAGCTCCGCGCCGGTGGGCGCCCGGCCCGCAGACGATCGGCGGCCTGCCCTCGTCCGCCGCTTAAAAGTACACCATGCCCGGGGGCTTGTTTCAAGCCGGAACCGTGGAGCAGAATGGCCGGTTCGAGGTCAGACCTACGGAGACCGGGGGTGGCGAGATGCTGGCATACGGACGGCGCAGAGGCGCAACGGCGAACGGCGGGGGGAGTGGCTCGTGATGGACGCCGACGTCATCATCGTGGGTGCCGGTCCGACCGGCCTGATGCTGGCCTGTGAACTGTGCCTGGCCGGAGTGCGACCGCTGGTACTCGAGCGACAGCCGCAGCCCCGAGACACCCCCAAGGCCGGCGGCCTCAGCGGGCAGATCCTGGACGTGCTGCGCTACCGAGGGCTGCTGGATCGATTCGAAGCAGCCGGCACCGGTCCCACCCCGGCTCTCCGGCTCCCGTTCGGCGGTGTGCATGTGGACTTCACGAAGCTGGCCGAACCCCCGATGGGGCTGCTTCTGCTCCCACAACCGCGACTCGAGCGCCTGCTGGCCGAGCTCGCCGACGAGCTCGGCGCCGACATCCGCCGCGGTCACGAGGTGGTCGGGCTGAGCCAGGATGACACCACGGTGACCGCGGACGTGCGCGGGGCGGGCGGGCAGCCTCGGTTGACCGCCCACTACCTGGTGGGCTGCGACGGTGCTCACAGCCGGGTGCGCGACCTGGCCGGTATCCCGTTCCCGGGCATCACCTATCCAGAGATCCAGCGACTCGCCCAGGTCACGGTGCCCGAGTCGGTGACCGTATTCGAGAATGGCGACATCGAGGTAGCGGGGGTGGGCCGGATCGGCTTCGGTTTCACCCGAACCGAACGCGGCGAATTCGCGGTCGGGTCGACCGATCCGGCGCTCCTGGGGCTGTTCACCAGCGAGGACGAGTCCGCCGACTACGACGACGACGAGCCGATGACCGTGACCGAGCTGCGGGACAGCATCCGCCGCGTGCTCGGCGTGGACCTGCCCCTGGGCGATCCGATCCGGCTGACGCGGTTCACGTTTCACGCTCGACACGTCGAGCGATACCGCGACCGGCGGATCCTGGTGGCGGGCGACGCGGCCCACCTGTTCCCCGCCCCAGGCGTGGCCCTCAACGCCGGCATGATCGACAGCGTCAACCTTGCCTGGAAGCTGGCCGCCGCCATCCACGGCTGGGCGCCGGCCGGCCTGCTTGACACCTACCATGACGAACGCCACCTCGCCGGCGAACGCACACTGCTCCACACCCGAGCCCAGGTGGCACTTCGGCGCGGACACGACCCAGCCGCCGAGGCGCTCCGGGAGCTGCTCCTAGAACTCGTCACCGACGAGCAGCCCCTGCGCCGCATCGGTGCTCTGATCGCCGGCACGGA
>Ga0070684_100000243_pt1 | contig 37686 bp, 35 predicted proteins | sample KBSC723LmetaG_FD_65653 | JGI IMG/M metagenome (GOLD analysis project Ga0070684, IMG submission 65653) | Corn rhizosphere microbial communities from Kellogg Biological Station, Michigan, USA - KBS C7.2-3L metaG | ecosystem: Host-associated > Plants > Roots > Rhizosphere ...
CCGGGGCGTACACGATCGACCTCGAGCCGATCGCGGACGAGCGCGGCTTCTTCGCCCGCCAGTGGTGCGAGCAGGAGCTCGCCGATGCAGGTCTGACGACCGCGGTCTCGCAGGCGAGCGTCGCCTACAACCACCTGCCCGGGACGCTGCGCGGCATGCACTGGCAGGTGGCGCCCCATGCCGAGGTCAAGCTCGTGCGCTGCGTACGCGGAGCGGTCCACGACGTGATCGTCGACCTGCGCCCCGAGTCGAGCACGTTCGCCGAATGGATCGCCGTCGAGCTGACGGAGGACAACCGCCGCACGCTGTACGTGCCCGAAGGCTTCGCCCACGGGTACCTCACGCTCGCGGACGGCAGCGAGGTCTGGTACCAGATGTCCGCCCCCTACGCCCCCGACGCGGCGCGAGGGTTTCGCTACGACGACGCTCGGTTCGGCATCGCGTGGCCTGCGGCCGGGGAGCTCGTGGTGTCGGACCGCGACCTCGCCTGGCCGCCGTTCACCGAGGCGGCTCTTGCTCCGTTGGTGCCGGTGACCGGTGGCCTGACTGCGGCCGACGGGTGACCAGCGCGCGCGTCCGGTAGCCGCCGTACGCGGAGAGATCCCGGACCGACCAGAACCGCCGGCTTGCGAGGTGCCGCGCCTGGCTGCGGACCGCCTGCCGAAGCGCAGCGCTCCGGAGGCGGACGACCGCGGCGCGTTCCTCGCCGGTCAACGACGGCTCCGCCGCCAGCGATTCGAGCAGCCAGAGACGGTCGAGCCAATCGCGTCCCAGGCGGGCGTTGGTCGCGGTGACGGACTGGGCGTGATGCCTGTAGGCGGAGAGCGGGTGAGACAGGTACCCGACGTCGTAGAAGAGCATGATCCTCAGCCAGAGATCGAGGTCGGCGATCTGACGCAGACGAGGGTCGAAGAGGCCGACCCGGTCGAGGCACGCGCGAGATGCCATCACGGCGCTGGGTTCGCCGACCCAGTTCGACTCGATGCCGGAAGCGAGGACCTCCCGAAACAGGGCTCTGCCGTCGTTGCGCTCCTCGAGGCCGGCGAAGTGGTCGCTCAGACGTTCGTGCTCCTGACGCCAGGCGACGTTCTCCTCGTCCTCCGGGTCGTCCAGCAGGATCTCCCTCGGAGCGAAGACCAGTCCGATGCGCTCGTCGTCGAGCGCCATCGCCAGCATCTCCTCGAGACACGTGGGCATCAGGAGGTCGTCTGCGTGCAGGAACTTGACGAAGCTTCCCCGCGACAGCGAAACCGACCGGTTGTGGTTGTGCACCGGGGGGATCAGCTCCGAGGTGGTCTCGAGCCGGATTCGCGGGTCGTCGTACGAGCGCACGATCGCGGCCGTGTCGTCGGTCGAGGCGTTGTCGGACACGACCAGCTCGAGCTCGCCGTACGTCTGCGCGAGGACGGAGTCGACCGCCTCGCCGATCCAGCGGGCAGCGTTGTACGCCGGCATGCAGACCGACACGAGCGGTTGGCGGGACACTAGGAGTCGACCGGTTGTTCGGAAAGCGAGCGGGCGGTGCTCTTGATCCGCTCCGCGAGTCGGATGGTCAGCGCTATGGCCGTGAGTGTCGGGTTGATGTAGCCGCCGGTCGGAAAGGTCGAGGTGCCGGCGACGAAGAGGTTGCTCATCCCGTGGACGGCACCGTGCTCGTCCAGGACGCCCTGCTTCTCGTCGACGTGCATCCTGGTCGTCCCGAGATGGTGATGGGCTGTGGGAAAGACCTCGGGCTCCTCCGGGCTGCTCAATCGCCCGACGCCGGCTCGCGCGAAGGCCTTGCCCAGGATCTCCTGAGTTCGCAGCATGCTGTCGCGCTCCCGCTCGGTGACGAACCAGTGCAGCCGTGGAAGCGGCTGCCCGAACGCGTCCCTGGTCGACGAGAGAGTGATCCGGCGGTCGGGCTCGGGGGCGAGCTCGATCACCTGGAAGACGCCGAACGCCTTGTAGCGGAGATGCGCTGCCGGGAGGCGCGACCAGCCCGAGATGTGGCCGACGCCGAGCGTGTTCAGGAGACGCGTGGTCGGCCACACACGGCTGACCGGCTCCAGTGCCGGGACTTTCTCGATCGCCAGCCGCGCCGCTGACGTGGCCACGGCGTCGAGCCCGAGGCCGAGCCGGCGGACGTTCTCCAGCGCATCGTCCGGCATGCTCTTCGAGCCAAGAGCGCAGGCGAACGCGCCCGCCGACTCCAGGGCTTGCATCTGCCGGACGATCTCGGGCGCGATGATCGACCCGCTGTTGAGGAGGCCCTCGCTCACCAGCGTCGCGTCCGTGAGCCCCAATGCTCCCTGGGCCAGGTCGCCGTTCCGGACGAGCGTGTCGTAGAAAGCCAACCGCCTGGCCGTCTCCCTGCTCGCGAGCTCGAGGCGGTAGCCCGCGGTCGGGTGATCCGTGAAGAACCGACCGACGAGATCGTGCCGGTTGCCGAGCCCCTCCGGCTCCCGACCCTTCGACAGGAGGAGAAGCCGGGGATTCTCGATTCCTCCGGCGGCGAGCACGTAGATCCTGGCCCGGACACCGAACGTCGTGCCCGGTGAAGACGCCGCGTCGACCGTCGTCGCGCGACCCGAATCGTCCGACTGGATCTCGAGCGCCCGCGCGCCAAGGCAGACCGTGACGTGCGGCGCAGCCCGGGCCCAGGCCGCGTAGTCGTCCGTGAAAGCGGAACGGGGCCCATAGCGGACGACCCTGGTCTCGATTTCGTCTCCCAAATCGAGCGGAGTCGCGCAGCGGCTGACATGCCAGCGCTTCGGATCGTCCTCGAATGGGCCGAGGCCGCAGGCTGCTGCCGCGCGCTCGTAGTAGGGGGCGAGGTGGGCCAGGTCGAATGGCCAGCCGCTGTACGGCACGTGTTCGCGCCGCTCGAAGTCGCTTGCCTGCAGCAGGCCGTAGCGCGCGCCCCACTCGTCCCGTCTGATCTCGCTGTTCCAGATCGATGCGGTTCCCCCCTGCCCACGGGCCCGGCCCTCCTCGAGCGGCTCGAACGGCTCGCCCGTCGTCTCGCCGAGAAGCGCGCTCTGGGTCGCGTCCTCGTCCGATCCGCTTTCGAGCACGCAGATCGAGAAGCCCTCGCCGAGCTCCCGTGCGAGCACGAGACCGACGGGCCCGCCGCCGACGATGCAGACGTCGGCTTCGACGACGTGGCCGTCCGGAAAAGTCCTTGCATCGGCGAGCATCAGCGCTCCCCAGTTGGCAAATGCTCGCCGGACGAGTTAAATACGAGTGGGCGGGGGAACGACGTGGGGAGAGAGAGAGTCCGGGCGAGAGCCATGAGACGATTGATCATAGGCGTGGCCCTCGTCGCGTGGGTCGGAGTCTTCTCGCTGCTGAATACCGGAGCGGCGAAGGCTGCAACGCTTCCGACGGGCTTCCAGGACTCGGTCGTCTTCAGCGGCATCGGGGCCGCCACTGCGGTCCGGTTCTCATCCGACGGTCGGGTGTTCGTCGCGTCCAAGGACGGCCTGCTCAGGGAGTTCGACAGCCTCACCGATTCGACGCCCACGACCGTGCTCGATCTGCGCAACGAGGTCGACAACTACTGGGATCGCGGCCTGCTCGGACTGGCGCTCGACCCGAACTTCCCCTCCACCCCCTACATCTACGTGCTCGAGTCGTACGACGCTGCGATCGGGCAGACGGCGCCGAAGTGGAACGACGGGTGTCCCACCCCCCCCGGACCGAACACCGACGGCTGCCCGATCAGCGGGCGCCTGATGCGGCTGACGCTGTCGGGGAACACCGTCACCGCGACGAAGATCCTGATCCAGGACCAGTGGTGCCAGCAGTACCCGAGCCACTCGATCGGCGACCTCTACTTCGGCTCCGACGGCGCGCTCTACGTCAGCGGCGGTGACGGCGCCAGCTTCACCTTCGCCGACTACGGGCAGGGTGGGGGCGGCACCGGCAGCCCGACGCCCAAGAACCCCTGCGGCGACCCGCCGGGCGGCGTCGGCGGGACGATGACGCCTCCGACCGCCGAGGGCGGAGCGCTGCGCGCGCAGAGCTTCCGGCGACCCGCCGGCCAGCCGGTGCTGCTCAACGGCGCCATCCTGCGCGTCGACCCGGCCACCGGCGACGCGATGCCCGACAACCCGGCGGCCGGCAGCAGCGACCCGAACGCCCGGCGGATCGTCGCCTACGGGCTCCGCAACCCCTTCCGCTTCACGATCAGGCCGCTGTCAAACGACCTGTGGATCGGAGATGTCGGCTGGGACACCTGGGAGGAGATCAACCGGCAGCCCTCGCCCACCTCGTCCGTGCTCAACTTCGGCTGGCCGTGCTACGAGGGTAATGCAGCGCAGCCCGGCTACCAGAGCGCTGGGCTGACCCTGTGCTCGTCGCTCTACAGCGCCGGCACCGCAACGCCGCCCCTGCTGACCTACAACCACAGCGCGCACGTGGTCGCGAACGACAACTGTCCCACCGGCAGCTCGTCGATCACCGGAGTGGCCTTCTATACCGGCGCGAGCAACTACCCGGCCTCCTACAACGGTGGCCTGTTCTTCGGCGACTACTCGAGGAACTGCATCTGGTTCATGCCGATCGGCTCGAACGGCCTGCCCAATCCGGCGCTCGTCCAGCCCTTCGAGTCGAACGCGTCCGGCCCGGTCGACCTCGAGATCGGGCCGAACGGCGACCTCTTCTACGCGGACCTGAACACCGGGACCATCCACGAGATCACGTACGCGGGGGCCGCCAACCACCCGCCGACTGCGGTTGCGACCGCAACGCCGACTAGCGGGAATGCGCCCTTGACCGTCAACTTCGACGGGTCGGGCTCCTCCGATCCGGATGCGGGGGACACGATCTCGTACTCGTGGGACCTGAACGGGGACGGCGCCTTCGGCGACGCGACGGTGGCGAAGCCGTCGTTCACGTACGCGTCCGCCGGCACGTACAGCGCGGTGCTGCGGGTGACGGACAACCACGGCTCGGCGACGACGAGCTCGCCGGTCACGATCAGCGTGCTCTCGGGTGGCACCTCGACCTTCGGGACGACCACCCCCGGCGCGTCGACCGATACCGCGTCTTCGGATCTGAAGGAGGTATCGAAGTTCACCGCGCCCGCTGCTGTGAGCGTGTTCAAGCTCAGCGGCTACGTCTCGGGTCTCGGGGCGGGATCGGGGTCGCAGCCGGTGCGGGCCGTGATCTACGGGGATTCGGGCGGTAGCCCTGGTGCGCTTCTGGGCGTGTCCAACGCGGTCACGATCACGGCGGGCCGCGCCTGGGGCTGGGTCGACTTCACCTTCCCGACGTCGGTCTCGGTGCCCGCGGGGACGGCCTGGATGGGCTACATCGCCGGAACCACGTCCGATCTGACCCAGCTGCGCTACGACACCGCCGCGAACGACATGCGCTTCAACCTGAATGCAGGCGGCTACGGATCCGGTCCGACCAACCCGTTCGGAACGCCGAACCTCAGCAACAAGCACTACTCCCTCTACGCGACGTACTCCACGGCGGGCGGCGGGAACAACCCGCCGACGGCAGTTGCGACCGCGACGCCGACGAGCGGAAACGCGCCGTTGGCGGTCAACTTCGACGGATCGGGCTCCTCCGATCCGGATGCGGGGGACACGATCTCGTACTCGTGGGACCTGAACGGGGACGGCAGCTTCGGCGACTCGACGGTCGCGAAGCCGTCGTTCACCTTCACGAATCCCGGCACGTACAACGCAGTCCTGCGGGTCACCGACAACCACGGCGCTTCGACCACCAGCTCCCCGGTCTCGATCACCGTGACGTCGGGCGGGCTCTCGACCTTCGGCACGACCGCGCCGGGCCCCTCGACCGACACCGCCTCCGCGGGCCTGAAGGAGGTGTCGAAGTACACGGCGCCCTCCTCGGGCAGCGTGACGAAGCTGACCGGCTACGTCTCCGGTCTCGGCGCCGCGTCAGGCTCGCAGCCGGTCCGCGCCGTGATGTACGCCGACTCCGGCGGTGTCCCGGGCGCGCTGCTGGGCGTGTCGAACGCGGTCACGATCACTGCCGGTCGTTCCTGGGGCTGGGTCGACTTCACCTTCCCGACGGCCGTGTCCGTGTCGGCCGGAACGGTCTGGATGGGCTACATCGCGGGGACGACAACCGACCTGACGCAGCTTCGCTACGACACCGCGCTCGGCGACCTGCGCTGGAACACGAACACGGGTGGATACGCGGCGGGACCGACCAACCCGTTCGGGGCGGGGAACGTCAGCAACATCCACTACTCGCTGTACGCCACCTATACGCCGGGCAACACGCCGCCGGTGCCGACGATCACGTCGCCTGCGTCGAGCCTGACCTGGAAGGTCGGCGACCCGATCTCCTTCTCCGGCCAGGCAACCGACGCGGAGGATGGAACGCTGCCCGCCGCCGACCTCTCGTGGTCGCTGATCCTGCACCACTGCTTCACTCCGGACAACTGCCACATCCATCAGCTCCAGGACTTCGACGGTGTCTCGAGCGGGAGCTTCAACGCACCGGATCACGGCTATCCGTCCTACCTCGAGCTGTTGCTGACGGCGACGGACTCGGACGGCGTGAGCACGACGACGAGCGTCTCTCTGCAGCCCCAGACCGTGAACCTGACGATCGCCTCGAACCCGTCCGGTCTCCAGTCCGTGTTCGACTCGACGTCGCAGACGACGCCGTTCACGGTCACGGCGATCATCGGGTCGACGCATTCGCTCAGCGCTCCTGCCACGCAGACGCTCGGGTCGAACACCTACACCTTCGGTTCGTGGTCAGACGGAGGCGCCGCGACGCACAACATCACCGCGCCCGCGACGGCGACCACGTACACCGAGACGTACAGCGGTTCAGGCCCGGATACACCTCCGACGGCTGTGGCGACGGCGAACCCGACCTCGGGAGCGGCACCGCTGGTCGTCAACTTCGACGGCTCCGGCTCGTCCGACCCCGATCCGGGCGACACGATCAGCTACTCCTGGGATCTCAACGGCGATGGCACCTACGGGGACTCGACGGCGGCGAAACCCTCCTTCACGTACGCGACTGCAGGGACGTACCAGGCGACCCTGAAGGTGACCGACAGCCAGGGCGTCTCGTCCACGAGCTCTCCGATCACGATCACCGTCACGAACGCGACCACGTTCGGCGTGACGACCGTCGGCACGAAGACCGACAGCGCGACGGCCGACAACAAGGAGGTCACGAAGTACACGGCGCCGAGCGCCGGCACGGTGACCAAGCTGTCGGGCTACGTCTCCGGGCTGGGCTCGGCCTCCGGCTCGCAGCCCGTGCGCGCGGTTCTCTATGCGGACTCGGGTGGAGTGCCGGGTGCCCTGCTCGGCGTGTCGAACGCGGTCACCATCAACGCGGGCCGGGCGTGGGGGTGGGTGGACTTCACCTTCCCGTCGGCGGTGCCCGTATCGGCCGGGACGGTCTGGATGGGCTACATCGCCGGAACGAAGACCGACCTCCTGCAGATGAGGTTCGAGCAGGTGGCGGGCGCCATGCGCTTCAACAAGAACACCGGTGGCTACGCCGCGGGCGCGACCAACCCGTTCGGCACCGCGACGAGCTCCAACAAGAACTATTCGCTGTACGCGACCTACGGCTGAGCGGGCGCTCTAGCCGAGCACGAACCGCTCGGTGAACGGCAGGCTGCTCTCGAAATAGTGCGTGCTGGCGCGAACCAGCACGACGTCGCCCTTCTTCGGCGCCTGGCTCAGCTCGAGGGTGAACGCGTAGGTCTCGCCGTCCTGGAAGAAGCCGCGGGAGGCGATCAGCTGCACGCCGGAGCCCATCGGCAGGCCGTCCGTGGCCTCGGGGCCGGTCGTTCGCACGACCCGGGTACCGGGCCGGAACTTGAGCTCGACCGCGTTCACCTGACCGAGCCCCGCGAGGCCGATCGACACCTTCAGCGAGGTGCCGAGCGGGCCGAAGGTGACCGCGACCGCCTCGAGGCGAAGCAGGCCGAGATCGGTGAGTGGGACGCTCCGGTCGAGGGCCAGCAGCTGCGCGTCCCGTACGACCGTCGCCGCCGGGAGCTTCGGGTCGTCGCCTGCGAGGAGCGAGGCGGTCCCGCCGCTCACGAGCGCGAAGCGAGGCGGTGCGTTCTGGTGGAGGACGTTCGGCGCGGCCTGGCGGGAGACGACGGCGAACCCGGCCGGGATCCGCACGCCGATGGTCGCGGCCCTGGCCGGTCGGACGCCCTGGGTCGCGTCACCCGGCCTGAAGACGGCGACGGTTGCGAGGAAGCGGCCGGAAGGCCTCGTCGGCGCGACCGACGAGGCGACCAGGACTCCTGCGGGGGCGCTCTTGCCCGCCAGCGCGAGCCGAGGAGCCTTCCGCGACGAGCTCACGGTCGGTTGCAGGACGAGGCGCTCGACGGTGACGTCGCCCACCGCAGGAAGCGAAACGGCGACCAAGCCTGCTACGCCGGGCGCCGCGGAGGTCGCTCCTGCCGCCGCGAGCCCGCAGGAAGCTGCCAGGCAGGCCACCGACAGAACGCGGAACTGCACACACTGACGTTAGCCCCGACCTCCTTCACCCGCAACCGGCGCCCGTCGGCCGGTCAGGGCCTCGTGGCGAGCCGGTCGAGCAGTCCGGCCGTCGCCGTAGCTGCCGCCGACCACGTCTGCGCCCGCGCGCGTGCGGCCGACTCCGCGCGGAGGGCGCTCACGTCCCCGGAGTGCCAGTCCGCGATCTGCTCGATCCAGCGCTCGCGCTCGAGCGGGAGGATCTGCCCGGGGTCGACGGCGAGCTCGGCGGCGGCTCCGACATCGGCGGCCAGGAACAGCGTCCCCACGGCCATCGCCTCGAGCAGCGGGAAGCCGTACCCCTCGTAGTGGCTGGGCCACAACAGGCAAAGCGCATCCGCGTACAGGCCCGCCAGCTCGAGGTCGGTCGGATCGTCGTGCACCACGATCCCCGGCCCCTTCGCGAGGTCCAGCTCGTGCTGCTGGCGCGTCGTGACGAGCCGGCGGCGCGTCAGGTGCAGCTCGAGGCCGGTGCGGGCTCGGACATCGGGCCAGAGGTCGAGGAGAAACTCGACGTTCTTACGCGAGTCGTGAGCGCCGACGAGGACGCAGTAGGTGCCGGCGCGTCGCTCGAGGTCGTCCAAGCGAACCGAGTCGAAGGGCGGACCGACGCCTGGTGGAACGACCTCGAGCCGATCTTCCCGGACCAGGGAGCGTTCCAGCAGTTCGGCCCGAACCCGGGCCGAAGGCGTGACCACGCGGATCGACCGGCGGAGGAGCGGACCCGTGAGCGCCCGCGCCAGCGCCCGGTAGGTCGGTGTGAAGTAGTCCGGTTGCGTCAGGGCTGCAATGTCGTGGATGACGGGGACCTGTCTCCGCACGGAGACCGGGCCCCAGTTGCACGGGCTCCAGAGGAGGCGTGACCGAACCTTGCGCGCGAAGCGAGGCAGCGCCAGCTGCTCCCAGCGGTGCCCTCCGATGCCGTGCCACTGCTTCGTCGTCTGGACGAGGGCGAGATCGGGGTCGCCGCCCTCGTAGATGCGGTCGGGAGGGACGATCACCCGCAAATCCGCCTCCAGCTCGGGCGCCAGACGGGAGAGGATCTCGTGCGCGTAGCGCTGCACGCCGGTCATCTCCATGGTCAGGAAACGGCCGTTGACCGCGACGACGGGCCTGCTCAACCCGGCCCACGCCCGGCCGCGACGCGCTCGGTCAGCGCGCAGAGTCGCTCCGCCCACCCGCCGAGGTTGTGGTTTCGTTGCACGATCAGCCGTCCTGCACGCCCTTCCGATGCTGCCAGCTCGGGGTCGACCAGGCGGGTGACGATCGCCGCGGCGAGGGCATGGCGGTCTCCGAGTGGAACCAGGGCGCCGCCGACCGTCTCTCCCTCGGGCGCCATCACCTCGAGCATCCCGCCGACCGCGTGTGCGACGGCGGGGCGCTCGCGCGCGAGCGCCTCGAGCAGGGCAAGCGACGGGCAGTCGTAGCGAGAAGGCACGGCGACGACGTTGGAGGCGGCCAGCCAGTCCGCCACGTCGTCCCGGCTGCCGAGGAAGAGCACCTGCGCGAGTCCGCGGCTCGAGAGCGCCGCGCGGTCGGGACCGTCCCCGACCAGGGCGAGTGTCGCTGCCGGAACGGCCGCGTGGACCTCCGGCCAGGCGTCCAGGAGCAGGTCCTGGCCCTTCTGCGGGCTCAGCCTGCCGACGCACACCACCAGCGGCTCGTCGCCCAGGCCGAGGCGCTGCCGGGCGGCCGAGCGTTCGGGCTCTCCTGCCGCGGAGTACCGATCGACGTCGATCGAGTTCGAGACCACCTCGGCTTCGCCCTGCACGCCCGCCGCCCGGCCGGCGTCGAGCTCCGCGTGGCCGCAGCAGACGAAGACGTCCGTCCAGCGGGCGGCTCTTCGTTCCCAGGCGCGCGCCAGCGGGGCAAGGGTGCCGCCGACCTGGAACGACCACGCGTGGGGCTGGAACATGGTCGGGCGACTGCCGCGCAGGGCAAGCCGTCCGGCCAGCCCGGCCTTCGACGAGTGCAGGTGGACCAGGCCGGGATCGGCGTGCTCCACGACCCGGCCCAGACTCCTGGTCTCCATTGCGACCCATGGCCCCGGCGACCGGCGGGCATCCCAGCCCAGATGCGCTGCGCCCGTCGCCTCCACCGTCGCCGGGAGCCACCCGTCGGATGGACAGGCGACGGACACCTGCCAGCCCCGGGCCCGCTGGGCCGCGACCAGGTCGGCGACGAGGCGCGCGACTCCCTCGGTCGTGGGCTGGCTCACGTGAAGCACCGACGGCGGCAGGTGGAACCTCCCTTGGACAGAGGCGCGCGGGTTGCGGCGTCGGAGAGAGTAGCGTTGCCGGGACGTGACGTCCCTCGATGAGCTTACCGCCGTCGTCGTGGACTGGAATCTGCCGGATCACACGATCCGATCCGTGCAGGCGCTGCTCGCGGACGGCGTTCCGCCGCAACGGGTCGTCGTCGTCGAGAACGAGCCCACCGACGAGAACTGGTCGCGGGTCGCTGCGGCACTCGGCGACTCGGTGCTCGTCCGCATCGGCAGCAACATCGGCTTCGCGCGGGCGAACAACGTCGGCGCCCGCACGCTTCCCGGCACGGCGTACCTGCTCGTCAACAACGACGCCTTCGTCCACCGCCCGGGGAGCGTCGCCTCGCTCGTCGAAGCGATCCGCCGCCCGTCCGTCGGCATCGCGGTGCCGCGGCTGCTCAACGAGGACCTCTCGCTGCAGCCGAGCGTGGCTCCCTTCACGACCCCGCTGCCTGCGCTCGTGCGGGCGAGCGGCGTCAGCCGCTTCGTTCCGGACGGCTGGCAGCCGCGCCTCAGCACGCACTGGAGCCATTCGTCCTCCCGCGAGGTGGAGGCGGCGATCGGCGCCGTGATGCTCGTCGACGGGCCGGCCTGGGACGAGCTCGGCGGGCTGTCCGAGGCGAGCTTCATGTACGCCGAGGACCTCGATCTCTGCTGGCGGGCCCGCGAACGGGGCTGGAAGACGTGGTTCGTCGACACGGCCGAGTTCGTCCACCTCGGCGGCGCTTCCTCCGACCGCCGCTGGGCCACGCGGGAGCGATCGGAGCGGATCGGCCGGGCTGAGGCCGAGATGATCCGAGACCATCTCCCACCGGCCCGGGCTGCTCTGACGATCGGCCTGATGCGCTCGGGCCTGGCGGCGCGGGTCGCGTGCTTCAGCGTCGCGCGGAACCGGGCGGCAGCTGCCAGCTGTCGAGGCTCGCTCGAGGGCCTCGGCCGCAAGAGGGTGGAGCAGCGGTCCGCTCCTGCGGCGCCGGAGCCCGAGATCGAGATCGTGCGGCCCGAACCGGACTAGGCGCCCGCGGCGATCGCCGCCTGGATCGCCTGCCAGGCGGGCCGTTTCGATCCGTTCGGGCGAATCAGGTTGTACTGATCCTGCGGCGACGGCTTTGCCCACGTGTAGACGAAGCTGCGCGGCACGAATGAGCTCCACTGGGTGGCGATCAGGGCCAGGGCCTGCCGCTCGTACTCGGCCTGGGTCTGCTCGTCGACCGAGTCGCGCCGCGCCGGATCGGTGCTCCAGCCGAGCTCGGTGACCCAGATCGGCTTGTCCGCCTCGGCCTGCTGGGCGATGCTCCGGGTGATCAGCAGGCGGTCGAAGCGGCCTGTCGGTGGGCCGGCCGTGTCACCGGGGCCCTGCGCGCCGCAGTAGAGGTGTACGCTCCAGGCGTCCACGAGCCGAGACCGCCACAGATCCGGGTCGGCCCTCAGAAGCGGATCGAGCCAGTCGGTGATCGACTGGCCGCCGAGGGAGTAGGCGTCGCCCGAGGCGAGGACCTGCATGCCGGGATCGCGTGCCTTGATCGCTGTGGCGGCAGCTCGAACCAGCCTCGCATAGCCGGCCGGGTCCGGGCCCCCGTGCCAGAAGCCGCCCAGCCACGGTTCGTTCCAGATCTCGATCGCGGTCAGGGGGAACGGAGCCAGCCGCGGGTTCGCCTTCCAGAACGTCCCTCTCGGCCCGTACCGGCCGGTTACCGCTGCGACGAACCGGGCGAAGTCCGCCGGATCGGACGGTGGATACTTGTCGCTTTCGGGGTGGCCCGTCGCCCAGCCCGGGGTGTAGGTGGCGATCGCCAGGACCCTGAGCCCGAGCTGCGCGGTGTTCCGCATCAGGGCGTCGGTCCGCGACCAGGCGAACTGTCCCCGGCTCGGCTCGATCGTGCTCCAGGCGAAGTCCTCGCGGACCCAGGTGACTCCGCCGTCACGCGCCTCGCGCAGGTAGCGAAAGCCCTCGCCGGCAGGCAGCCAGACCGTGCTCGTCGAGAACCCGACGCGGTCGTTGGCGGGGCCTTCGGGCGCGGGCAAGCCGAAGTCGGCCGCACCGGCGCTTACGACCAGGATCAGGGCGATTGCGATCGCCGTCAGTGTGGGCCAGGGGCGACCCACGGCGGCTACAGTGTACGCGACCCGTTTCGGCACGTACATCCGAACCGATCTGGCGGTACGGAGCGAACGCAGGTTTAATGCAGATGGTCATGGCGGGGGTCGCCAGGTCTTGAAAGGCGATCTGGCTCGCGCTATACCAGGTATGGGGAGAGAGGCGAAGTGAGAGGCAACATCAGTCTGCGTGTCCTTGCCGCTGGCGCGGCGGACGCCGATGTCGAGTGGTCGACCCCGACACCGTGTCCGTGAAGCCCGACGGCGATCTCGTGACGCTGGACCTCGCGGGCGCACACGTCCACGCTCAGGCGTTGGATTCGTACGAGGCTGCCGTCCACGGCGCCCGCTTCTGGTCCCGGATTCGTGTCGGCGTCGATGTCACGCTGCTCGTTCTCGCCGCAGCGATCGCCGATCTGTGGGGGCGCGGGACGGTGAGCGTCGAGACCGGCCTGCTGTGGCCGGCCGTCTTCGTCCTGATCGTCGTCGTCATGTCGTACGTCCGAGGCGCCTATCGCCGGCGCACGAAGATCGAAACCCTCGACGACGTCCGCTCGACCGGCTGGGTGCTCGCGGTCGCGACCAGCCTGGTCGTCACCCTGAGCGTCCTCGTCGACGACGCACCCGACATCGCCGCCCGCCAGACGGTCCGGCTCGGTCTCTGCGCGGCGCTGCTCGTCGCCGGCGGGCGCATCGTCGTCAACATCTGGCAGGTCCGCACGAGACAACAGGGCAAGGCGCTCGTGCCGACCCTGATCGTCGGCGCCGGGCACATCGGCCGGATGACGGCCAAGCGGCTGCTCGAGCACCCCGACCTGGGCCTGCGACCGATCGGTTTCCTCGACAAGGAGCCGCTCGTCCTCGAGAACAGCCCGCTGCGCGTGCCGGTGCTCGGCGCGAGCTGGGACTTCGACAGGATCGTCGCCGAGCACGACGTCGGCCAGGTGATCGTGACCTTCTCGACCGCTCCCAACGAGGTGCTCCTGCGCATCGTCAACCGCTGCCAGGAGCTGGGGATCGACGTCTCGCTCGTCCCGCGCCTGTTCGAGAAGGTGACCGAGCGCCTCTCGATCGAGCACCTCGGCGGGCTGCCGCTGATCACGTCGCACCCGAGCAATCCGCGGGGCTGGCAGTTCGCGGTCAAGTACGCCCTCGACAAGCTCTGCGCGCTGGGCATCCTCCTGATCCTGTCGCCGGTGATGATCGCCTGCGCGATCGCCGTCGCGATCTCGCTCGGCCGGCCGGTGCTCTTCCGCCAGCGGCGGGTGGGCTACGACGGACGCGAGTTCGAGATGCTCAAGTTCCGGTCGCTGCGGCCGGGCGGGCTGTTCCCGGACCGGCCCGACGAACTGCCCGACGACACGGCGCCCGGCGGCTTCGGCAACGAGGATCGGATCACCCGGGTGGGATCCTTCCTGCGCAACAGCTCGCTCGACGAGCTGCCCCAGCTGCTCAACGTCCTCAAGGGCGAGATGTCGCTCGTCGGCCCTCGCCCCGAGCGGCCCGAGTTCGTCGAGCTGTTCGAGCCGCGGATCCACCGCTACGACGATCGCCACCGCGTCCGCGCCGGCATCACCGGCTGGGCCCAGATCAACGGCCTGCGCGGCCAGACCTCGCTCTCGGACCGGGTCGAGTGGGACAACTACTACATCGAGAACTTCTCGCTGTGGCTCGACCTGAAGATCATCGGCCGCACGATCATCACGCTTCCGCGCCACTCGAAGGTCGACCGGTAGCGGGCGGCTAGACCGGCGCGGCGAGCTCGGCCCGCTCGAACGCGATCACGTCGGCGAGGATCTCGTCCAGGGTTCGCTCCGGCGCCCAGCCGATCGCAGCCTCGATCTTCTCGATCGCAGGGACGCGGTGGAGCATGTCGTCGATGCCCAGGCCGTACACCTGCTCGTACGGGACGTAGACGAGCTCCGACCTGGACCCGGTCAGCTCGAGCATCCGTCGGGCGAGCTCGAGGATCGAGATCCAGTTGCGTGAGCCGACGTTGAAGATCTCCCCCGACGTCGACGGCGTGTCCATCAGGCCCTGGAGCGCCCTGATCGTGTCCTGGACGTGGCAGAAGGTTCGCGTCTGGCTTCCGTCTCCGTGGACCTCGAGTGCCGCGCCGGCCACGGCCGCCTGCGCGAAGCGGGCGACGACCATCCCGTATTGCCCGCTCTGGCGCGGCCCGACCGTGTTGAAGAGACGTGCGATCACGAAGTCGAGTCCGCGCTCCTGCCGATAGGCGAGCGCCAGGTATTCGTCCATCGCCTTCGAGTCGGCGTACAGCCAGCGCTTCTGCGTGGTCGGCCCGTAGACCCGCCTTGCGTCCTCGCGGAGCGGCTCCTCGGTCCGATGGTCGCCGTACACCTCCGAGGTCGATGCGACCAGCACCCGCTTGCCGAACCGGGCGCAGTGGTCGAGCACGATCTCGGACCCTTCGAGGTTGGTGACGATCGTGTGGACCGGGCGCTCGACGATCAGGCGCGGACCGACAGCGGCGGCGAGGTGATAGACGACGTCGCACTTGTTCACCAGCTCGTTGACGACCGCCGGCTTCAGCACGGAGTCGACGACGAGGTGGAACTCGCCGCGGGGCATCAGATGCTCGATGTTGCGCATCGAGCCGGTGGAGAGGTCGTCGAGCGCGTAGACCTCCCAGCCGTCGTCGAGCAGCCGTTCGCACAGATGCGAGCCGATGAAGCCGGCGCCGCCTGTTACGAGTGCCCGACCTTTCACGGCTGCCAAGCCTAGCGGAGCCGGCGGGAGCTCCTCGGAAGGCCCCCGCCGGCTTTCTCCTTCTCGCCCAGGTGGCGGGCTACACACGACCCGCCGGCGTGTCCCAGGTCAGCGGAACGGACACCGGTCCCCGTTGTCGCTTGACCCCATCCGGGGCCGTGCGTATTCTCGATCAAGTCGATAGACAATCCTTGGAGATTAGGGAGTGCTATGCATCGTATGAAGATTGTTTTGGGATCGATCGTTGTCGTCGCGGTGCTCGTGGCCAGTCTCACACTCGCCGGGGTGACCGGCGCGGCGACCAAGGAAAAGCAGGGAGTCACCCTCAACCTGGTCGCCTACTCGACTCCGAAGCCGGTGATGACCAAGCTGATCGCCGCGTTCCAGCAGTCTCCGGCGGGTCAGGGCATCTCGTTCACGACCTCGTACGGCGGCTCGAGCGCGCAGGCGGCCGGCGTCGCCGCCGGTCAGCCCGCAGACGTCGTGATCCTCAGCACGGGGACGGACGTGAACCTGCTCGTCGACAAGGGCAAGGTCGACGCGAACTGGAACAAGCAGAGCTACGGCGGCGTCGTCTGGAACTCGGTCGTCGTCTTCGGGCTCCGGAACGGGAACCCCAAGCACATCCGGGCGTGGAGCGACCTGGTCAAGCCGGGCGTCGGCGTCCTGATCCCCAACCCGTTCACCGCCGGCATCGCCAAGTGGGACATCATGACCCCGTATGTGGCGCAGCGGCGCCTCGGCAAGAAGGAGCCACAGGCCCAGGCGTTCATCAAGACGCTCTTCCAGCACGTCGTCTCGCAGGACTCCTCGGGGAGCAACGCCACCAACACCTTCCTCTCGGGTAAGGGCGACGTCCTGGTCACCTTCGAGAGCGAGGCGATCAACGGGAAGATTCCGTATGTGATCCCGCGCCAGACGATGCTGATCGACATCTACGGCGCCGTCATCAAGCAGAGCCAGCACAAGGACGAGGTGAACGCCTTCCTGCGCTTCCTGAAGTCGGCTCCTGCCCAGACGATCCTCGGCGACAACGGCTATCGCCCGGTGAACAAGCAGGTCTTCGCGCAGTTCGCCAAGAAGTTCCCGAAGCGTCCGGGGGAGACGACGGTCAACGACAAGCTCCTCGGGGGCTGGCGTGCCGTCGACAAGAAGTGGTTCGACCCGAGCAAGGGGATCATGGCGAAGATCGAGCGGGAGTTGGGAGTGTCGACCTCCGCTGGCTGAGATCGCCGCAGAGTCTCCCCGGTCTGCACCGGGGGGCACGACCCTTCGCCGCGACGAGAGGGCCTCCACGGCCCTCTCGTTCGGCTTCGTCACAACGTTTCTCTCCCTGGTCGTGGCGCTGCCGATCGCCGCGCTCGCCTGGAGGTCGACCCAGAAGGGCGGTGCGAACTTCTGGGACGTGATCTCCTCGCCCGAGGCGGTGGCCGCTCTCAAGCTGACGCTGGCGATGGCGGCGCTCGCCGCGCTGACGAACGCCGTGCTCGGCACGGTCACGGCCTGGGTCCTCGTCCGGGACGACTTCCGAGGGAAGTCCATCCTGAACGCCGTCATCGACCTGCCGTTCGCGCTGCCGACGATCGTCGCCGGCCTCGTGCTTCTCGCGCTCTACGGGATCAAGACTCCGTTGAAGGTCGACGCCGGCGGAGTTCACTTCAAGGCCGACATCACCTTCACCCGGTGGGCGATCTTCATGGCCCTGCTGTTCGTCACGCTCCCGTTCGTCATCCGGACCGTGCAGCCGGTCCTGCACGAGCTCGACCGCGAGATGGAAGAGGCTGCAGCGTCGCTCGGCGCCGGCTCGTTCACGACATTTCGCCGGATCGTCCTCCCGAACATCCTCCCGGGAATCCTCTCCGGCCTGACGATGGCGTTCGCCCGGGCCTGCGGGGAGGTGGGATCGGTCGTGCTGATCACCGGCAACCTCCCGTTCAAGACCGAGGTCGCCTCCGTGTTCGTCCTCCAGCGTTCTGCCAGCGACCCGATCGGTGCCGCGGCCGTTTCGGTCGTGCTGCTGACGATCTCCTTCGCCGTCCTGCTCGTCATCGGCGGGCTGCGGCGCTGGGCCACAAGGCACGAGCGTGCGTAAGTACCTTCCCCGCGGCATCGTCTTCCTCTATCTGCTCGTGATCCTGCTCGGGCCTCTCGTGATGATGATCTATCGGACGTTCGAGGACCTCGGCGCGGCCTGGGGGGCGATCACCGAGCACAACACGCTCCTCGCCTTCAAGCTCACCCTGATCGTCGCCGCGATCTCGGTTCCGGTCAACACGGTGTTCGGGATCGTCTTCGCGCTGCTGATCGTCCGCGGGAACGTCCCCGGGAAAGGTCTCCTGAACGCGTTCGTCGACCTGCCGCTCGCGCTGTCACCGGTCGTCGTCGGCCTGTCGATCGTGATGCTGTACGGCACGGACGGCTGGTTCCACTGGCTGCCGGACCACGGTGTCCAGGTTCTCTTCTCGTGGCCCGCGATCGTGATCGCGACGCTCTTCGTCTCGCTCCCGTTCGTCGCGCGGGAGGTGGTGCCCACGCTTCGCGAGATCGGCGATGAGCAGGAACAGGCTGCCCACACGCTCGGTGCGTCGGGCTGGCAGACGTTCTGGCGAGTCACCCTGCCGTCGATCCGCTGGGCAGTGATCTACGGCGTCGTCCTGACCACTGCGCGGTGCCTGGGTGAGTTCGGAGCGGTGGCGATCGTCTCGGGAAACATCGACGGGAAGACGCAGACTGCGACGCTCCGCGTGGAGGACGCCTACCAGTTCGCATACGGGAACTACGCGCCGGCGTACGGGATCTCACTCGTGCTCGCCGTCATGGCGATCATCGTCCTGTTCACCATGATGCTAGTGAAGCCAAGAGAGGAAGCGACCTGATGTCGATCTCCGTCCAGAACATCTCCAAGCAGTTCGGCGACTTCGTCGCGCTCGACGACGTGTCGCTCGAGGTGCCGACCGGCTCGCTGGTCGCGCTGCTCGGGCCGAGCGGAAGCGGCAAGTCCACGCTGCTCCGCATCATCGCCGGGCTCGAGCAAGGGGACACGGGCACGATCAGCATCGCCGACGAGGACGTCACGGCGACGGCACCCCAGAAGCGGGGGATCGGGTTCGTCTTCCAGCACTACGCGGCCTTCAAGCACATGACCGTCCACGACAACATCGCGTTCGGCCTGACCATCCGTCGGCGTCCCAGGGCCGAGATCCGCGAGCGAGTTGCGCAACTGCTCGAGCTGGTGCAGCTCGAAGGGCTCGCCAAGCGCTATCCCTCGCAGCTCTCGGGCGGCCAGCGGCAGCGCATGGGGCTGGCCCGCGCGCTCGCGGTCGACCCGAAGGTGCTGCTGCTCGACGAGCCCTTCGGGGCGCTCGACGCACGCGTCCGCAAGGAGCTGCGGGTCTGGCTCCGGCGCCTCCACGACGAGACGCACACGACGACCGTGATCGTCACGCACGACCAGGAGGAGGCGATGGAGGTGGCCGAGACGGTCGCGGTGATGAACCACGGGCGGATCGAGCAGGTCGCCGACCCGATCGAGCTGTACGAACGGCCCGCCAACGAGTTCGTCATGGGGTTCGTCGGCGCCGTCAACCGGCTCGGCGACGCCTTTGTCCGCCCGCACGACCTCGAGGTCACCCTCGAGCCCAACGGGTCGACGAAGGAGGCGATGATCGTGCGCCTCGTCAACCTCGGCTTCGACGTGCGCCTCGAGCTCGTGCGCGACGACGGCGAGCAGCTCGCCGCGCAGATGACCCGCGAGCAGGCCGAGTCGCTCGAGCTCGGCCCGGGTCAGATCGTCTACGTGAGGCCGACGAGGCAGACGACGTTCGCGCCCTGATCAGGGGTGCGGTGCCCAGGCTTCCGGGTCGGCGACGAGGTCGCGGACCACGGTCGGGAGCCCGCCGGAGGCGACGTCCGCCAAGGTCACCGCTTCGAGGACCGAGCGGAGGCTCGCCCGCACGGCGATCCAGACGTCCTTGAGGGGCTCGGCGGCGCCCTGGTAGGTGATCGAGTCGGGACGCACGCCCCGGACGTTGGCCAGCGGCCCCTCGACCGCGCGGATGACCTCGGCGAGCGTGATCTCGGACGCGGGCCGTGCCAGCCAGTAGCCGCCCTCGGCGCCGCGCTGGCTGCGAACGAGCCCGGCGTGCCTCAGGTCGCCGAGGATGTTCTCCAGGAACTTGACCGGAACCTCCTGGGCCTGGGCGATCCGCTCGCCCTTGACGTGGCCCTCGCCCTCGGCGGCCGCGAGCTCGATGCACGCGCGCAGCGCGTAGTCGGCCTTGGCTGAGACTCGCACGGCCTGATTCTGACCGAAGCGCCCGTGTCGAAATTGACCCATGCGGGTCAGGCCGCCGCCCCTGGCCAGTCGCACCCCTTGGGTACAATGCCGTTCCACCAGTGTTCGAACGGTTCACAGAGAGAGCGCGTCAGGTCGTCGTCCTCGCCCAGGACGAGGCCCGTGCGCTCAAGCACAACTACATCGGCACCGAGCACATCCTGCTCGGGCTCCTCCGCGAGGAGGAGGGGCTCGCCGCGCGCGTGCTCGAGTCGCTGGACATCACGGTCGAGGAGGTGCGCGCGCAAGTGGCGCGGATCGTCGGCCAGGGCGACGAGGTCACGACGGGCCAGATCCCGTTCACACCGCGCGCGAAGAAGGTGCTGGAGCTGGCGCTGCGCGAGGCGCTCAGCCTCGGCCACAACTACATCGGCACCGAGCACATCCTGCTCGGGCTCGTCCGCGAGAACGAGGGCGTCGCCGCGCGGATCCTGCTCGACTTCGACGCCGACGCCGAGAAGATCCGCAACGAGATCATCCGCATGCTGTCCGGCCCCGGCCGCCGCCAGGGCGGGTCCCCCGGCGGCAGCGCCGAGAAGTCGAAGAGCTCGAAGCTGCTCGACCAGTTCGGCCGCAACTTCACCAAGCAGGCCGCCGAGGGCAAGCTCGACCCCGTCGTCGGCCGCCAGACCGAGATCGAGCGGATCATGCAGATCCTCTCACGCCGCCAGAAGAACAACCCGGTGCTGATCGGCGAGCCCGGCGTCGGCAAGACGGCGATCGTCGAGGGTCTCGCCCAGCGGATCGGCGCCAACCAGGTGCCGGAGCTGCTGAAGGGCAAGCAGATCTACAGCCTCGACCTGGCCGCACTGGTCGCCGGCTCGAAGTACCGCGGCGAGTTCGAGGAGCGCCTCAAGAAGGTGATGAAGGAGATCCAGCAGCGGGGCGACATCATCCTGTTCATCGACGAGCTCCACAATCTCGTCGGCGCGGGCGCAGCCGAGGGCGCGATCGACGCGGCAAGCATCCTGAAGCCGGCACTGGCACGGGGGGAACTGCAGACGATCGGCGCGACCACTCTCGACGAGTACCGCAAGTACCTCGAGCGCGACGCCGCGCTGGAGCGGCGCTTCCAGCAGGTGCGCGTCGAGGAGCCGTCGGTCGACGACACCGTCCAGATCCTGCGCGGCCTGCGCGACCGCTACGAGGCGCACCACCGCTGCAAGATCACCGACGAGGCTCTGCATGCTGCGGCTGCTCTCGCAGACCGATACATCCAGGACCGGCACCTGCCCGACAAGGCGATCGACCTCGTCGACGAGGCCGCCTCGCGCATGCGGATCAAGACGATGACCGCTCCGCCGCGCTACCGCGAGCTCGAGGAGGAAATCGAGAAGGTCCGCAAGGACAAGGAAGACGCGATCGAGAACCAGGAGTTCGAGAAGGCCGCGTCCCTTCGCGACAAGGAGCGGAAGCTCTCGCAGAAGAAGCGCGAGCTCGAGGAGTCCTGGCGCGACGAGGAGAACGAACAGCAGCCGGAGATCGGCGAGGAGGAGATCGCCGACATCGTCTCGATGTGGACGGGCATCCCGGTCTTCAAGCTGACGGAGGCCGAGACCCAGAAGCTGATCCGCATGGAGGACGAGCTGCACAAGCGTGTGATCGGCCAGCACGAGGCGATCGTCGCCGTGTCGAAGTCGATCCGCCGTGCGCGCGCCGGGATCAAGGACCCGAAGCGCCCGACCGGCTCGTTCATCTTCCTCGGGCCCTCGGGCGTGGGGAAGACCGAGCTCGCCCGCACCCTCGCGGAGTTCCTGTTCGGCGACGAGGACGCGCTGATCCAGGTCGACATGTCCGAGTACATGGAGAAGCACTCGGTTTCGCGGCTCGTCGGCTCGCCGCCCGGCTACATCGGCTACGACGAGGGCGGCCAGCTGACCGAGGCGGTGCGCCGCAAGCCCTACTCGGTGGTGCTCCTCGACGAGATCGAGAAGGCCCACCCGGACGTCTTCAACATCCTCCTGCAGATCCTCGAGGACGGGAAGCTGACCGACGCCCAGGGGCGCAAGGTCGACTTCCGCAACACGATCGTGATCATGACCTCGAACATCGGCGCGAGCTCGATCTCGAAGAACCAGACGCTCGGCTTCTCGATCGGCGACGAGAGCGGGCTCTCCTACGACGACATGAAGGACCGCGTGATGGGCGAGCTGAAGAAGGTCTTCCGGCCCGAGCTCCTGAACCGGATCGACGAGGTGATCGTCTTCCACAAGCTCTCCAAGGAGGAGATCAAGACGATCGTCGACCTGCTGCTCAAGCGTCTGCGCGAGCAGATGGCGCTCCACGAGGCGTCGATCGAGCTGACCGACGACGCCAAGGAGATGCTGGTCGAGAAGGGCTACGACCCGGCGATGGGCGCCCGTCCGCTGCGCCGCGCGATCCAGCGCCACATCGAGGATCCGCTCGCCGACTTCGTCCTCGGCGCAGAGCTCACGCCCGGCTCGACGATCATGGTCGACCGCAAGGGCGACGACGAGGTCGAGATCACGATCATCCCGGGCGAGGAGCGCGAGCCGGTCGCGGTTCCCGCCGGCGACGCGTCCGAGCCCGAGGGCTCGATCGACGAGCCGTCCGATCCCTCGGACGACTAGCTCCTGCGCGCAGCCGGCACGTTACGCGGCTCGTGCTGCGGGTAAGCGCTCTTCTCCACATCGAACCACGAGAGGAGCAGGGATGGCTGAGTTGACCGTGTTGGAGAGCAAGCTCGGCGAGGTGATGGGCCTCGCGATGGCCGCGCAGGGGGCGACCGAGAAGATCGCGAAGCTCGTCGAGGAGGAGGGCGAAGACGAGCTCCTGCGTACGCTCGAACGGATGCGCAAGGAGGCGACCGAGACGGAGGAGCGCTGCGTCGACCGCGCCGAGGAGTTCGACGGGAAGAAGACGGCGATCGTCGACAAGGCCCGCGAGGTCAAGCGCGAGGCGACCGAGATGATGCGGACGTACCTGGGCGACGACGCCGATGCGCTCGACGGCTTCGAGTTCCTGACCATGGCCGAAGCGGGCGAGGCGGGGCACTGGTCGATCGTCGAGGTGATGGCCCAGCGCGCGCGGGACGCCCGCACGTCGACGCTGGCCGCCTGGGCGAAGCCGATCCAGGAACGTCACTTCCAGGAGGCGAAGGCCGGCTCGCTCGCGCTCGCGAAGAACGAGGATCCGAACGCGCCCGAGTAGGTCCGAAGCGTTTCTCCAGGGTCAGACCCCGCTGGGGGTCTGACCCTGCAGGCTCGTTTCAGAATCGTCACGAAGCCCGTCGGGACCGCTCCGTAGACTGGCTTCGTGGCCAAGGTTGCGGCGTCCGTCTTCTCCTGCCCCGAGTGCGGGTACTCGTCCGGCCGCTGGCTCGGACGCTGCCCTGGCTGTGGAGAGTTCGGGACGCTCGTCGAGGAGTCGAAGTTCACGGCCGGCGGAGCGCCGGTCGCGGCCGCGAAGCCGCTCCTGCGACTGGTCGAGGTGGAGGCCGAAGAGGCCGACCGGATCTCCACCGGCGTGCCCGAGCTCGACCGCGTCCTCGGCGGCGGTCTCGTGCCCGCGTCACTCGTCCTGGTCGGCGGCGAGCCGGGTGTCGGGAAGTCGACGTTGCTCCTGATGGCGCTGCGGGCGATCACCGATTCCGGGCGCCGGGCGCTCCTCGTCACGGGCGAGGAATCCAAGGCGCAGGTGAAGCTGAGGGCCGACCGGCTCGGCGGCGCCGGCGCGATCGAGATCCTCGCCGAGACCGAGCTCGAGACCGTCTGTGCCACCCTCGAGCGCGAGTGTCCGGACGTTTGCGTGATCGATTCGGTGCAGACGCTCTACGCGGGCGAGCTGGCCTCCGCGCCGGGCTCCGTCGCGCAGGTCCGGGAGGCCGCCGGGCGTCTCCTGCGGGTGGCGAAGGAGAGCGGCATCGCTGTGTTCCTCGTCGGCCATGTGACGAAGGACGGGGCCGTGGCCGGTCCGCGCGTGCTCGAGCACCTGGTCGACTGCGTCCTCCAGTTCGAGGGCGACCGCTACCGGGCGCACAGAGTGCTGCGCGCCGCGAAGAATCGCTTCGGCTCGACGAACGAGATCGGCGTCTTCGAGATGACCGGCGCCGGGCTCGTCGGGGTCCCCGATCCGTCCGAGCTCTTCGGGCGCACGGAGGCTGGTGAGGTAGGAGCCGCGGTCGCCTGCGCCCTGGAAGGGACGCGGCCGATCCTGCTCGAGATCCAGGCCCTCGTCTCGCCGACCGACCTGGCGATGCCACGCCGCGTGGCGACGGGCGTCGATCCGAAGCGGCTCGCGATGATCGTCGCGGTGCTCGGCAGGCATGCCCGGGTCGCGCTCGGCGGCGCCGACGTCTTCGTCAACGTGGCGGGCGGGGTTCGTATCGACGAGCCGGGCGCCGACCTGGCGATCTCGCTCGCGATCGCGTCGGCCGCGAGAGGCGTGCCGGTCAAGGACGGGCTCGCAGCTTTCGGGGAGGTCGGGCTCACCGGACGCGTCCGCGCCGCAACGCAGGCCGAGCGACGGCTCGAGGAATGCGCGAAGCTCGGCCTGTCGACCGTGCTGGCTCCCCGGGGCACCCCACGTCACGGTGCGGTCGCGCTCGTCGAGGCCGGCACCGCCGCCCAGGCGCTCGCCCTGGGCCTGGCGGAGGCCACGGCCGAGCGCGACTAGGCGCCTCTGAGCAGGGATTTTTTGTGAAGAGGGCGTTAAAAGCCCTGGAAACTTGGCGTTTTCAAGCCGTTTGAGCTACACTGAATTCAGTTCGCCGGCGGATGTCAGACCCGCCGGCGTCTTGGCGACTACGGAGCTTCGAAAGGGGAGTCAGCTTGTTCAAGGTCGGCGACAAGGTGGTGTATCCACACCACGGGGCAGGCACTGTCGTGAAGAAGGAGCAGCGCGAGGTCCTGGGCCAGAAGCGCGAGTACCTCACGATCAAGATCCTCCACAACGACATGACCGTCCAGGTGCCGTGCGAGAACGCGGAGCAGGTGGGCCTGCGCCGAGTGATCGACGAAGTGATGGTCGAGAAGGTGCTCAAGGCGCTCCAGGGCTCCGGCACGACGATGCCGAAGAACTGGAACCGCCGCTTCAAGCACAACCGCGACAAGATGAAGACGGGCGACATCTTCGAGCTGGCGGAGGTCGTCCGAAACCTATCGCTGCGGGACCACGAGAAAGGCCTGTCGACCGGCGAGAAGCAGATGTTCGTGAAGGCGAAGAAGATCCTCGCGAGCGAGCTGATGTACGCCAAGGCGATGGACGAGGACGAGGCCGGGGTCTGGCTGGACGACGTGCTCTCCACCGTCTCGAACGGCAAGAAGAAGGCCGCCAAGGCAACCGCGGCGGCGAGCGCCTAGCGCCCGCCGCGGGAGGTCGTTGTCCGTCTGGGCCGTGCTCGCCGCCGCCGGCCGCGGCGAGCGGCTCGAGGCGGACCGCCCGAAGGCGTTCGCCCAGCTCGACGGCCGGCCGCTCCTCGCCGAGAGCCTGCAGCGGCTCGAGGCGTCGGCCTGGATCGATTCGATCGTAGTCGTCGCTCCCCCGGGCTGGGAAGAGCCCGTGATCCTGCTCGCCGAGGAGCTGGGGGCCGGGAAGGTCGTCGCCTCGGTCGCCGGCGGCGAGTCGCGGGCGGTCTCGGTCCGGATCGGAGTGGCCGAGGTGGCCGACGATGCGGCCGTGATCCTCGTCCACGATGCTGCCCGTCCGCTGGTCTCCGACCTCGTCGTCGAGCGCCTGATCGGAGCGCTGAACGAGGGCTGGGACGGCGCAGTACCCGGGCTCGCGTTGCCGGACACCGTCAAGCGCGTGCGGGACAGCGCCGTCGTCGAGACGCTCCCGCGTGACGAGCTTCGCGGTGTTCAGACACCGCAGGCGTTCGTCGCGACCCTGCTCCGCGCTGCGGTTGCCGGCGGGGACGAGGCGACGGACTGCTCGTCGCTGGTGGAGGCACGAGGCGGCCGGGTGACGGTGGTGGAGGGAGACCCGCGGTTGCTGAAGGTGACGACCGCGCATGACCTCGCCCTGGTCGAGTCCTGGCTCGGCGGCTCCGGGTCCGAAGCGTCGTGATCGTCGACTACCACATGCACCTGCGCGACCCGGGCGAGCGGGTCGTGCACACGCTCGAGGCGGTGGAGCGCTTCGTCGAGGTTGCGTCCGCGCGCGGGGTCGACGAGATCGGCTTCAGCGAGCACGTCTACTACTTCCGCCAGACCCGTTCGGTGTGGACGCTCGAGTACCAGACCGAGCGGTGCGTCTACGAGCTCGACGCCTACGTCGACGTGGTGCTGGAAGCGAAACGGCAGGGAATGCCGGTCAAGCTCGGGCTCGAGGTCGACTACGTGGGGGCCCGGCAGGGCGAGCTGGCCGCTCTGCTGGAGCCGTACCCCTGGGACTACCTCCTCGGCTCGGTGCACTGGATCGACGGGCAGGCGGTGGATCAGCAGCCAGGGCTGTGGGCGGAGGCTTCGGTCGACGAGGTCTGGAAGCGCTACTTCGCTGCCCTGGCCGAGCTCGCCTGCTCGGGACACGTCGACGTGCTTGCACATCCCGATCTCGCCAAGATCTTCGGCATGCGACCCGACCGCATCGAGTATCCGGCGCTGGACGGCGTCGCGCTCGAGATCTCGACCGCCGGCCTGCGCAAGCCTGTCGGCGAGCTGTACCCGGCGTCGCCGATGCTGGCCTCGCGTCCGCCGATCACCCTGGCATCGGACGCCCACATGCCGGCGGACGTCGGCCGGGACCTCGACCGCGCGGTCGGGCACGCGCGTGCGGCAGGGTACGAGACCGTGACGGTGTTCGACGGCCGACAGCCGCGCCAGGAGCCGCTCGGATGACCGGGCGTGGCCGGGGAGAAACCGGCGCCGAATCGGCGCAGTTCGGGCGCAGACGCATGCGAACTTCGTGGATAGGATCGGCCGTGGGAGGCGGGTGGACATCCCATATCCCCTCCCCGGGTGGGGCTATGGAAGGGGGGCGCCGGTGACGGGCGAGGGGGAGCTCCGCATCGGGCTCGGTGTCGATGCGCATGCGCTCGAGGAGGGCGTCGCGCTCGTGCTCGGCGGGGTGCGTGTCGAGAGCACGCGCGGGCTGGCCGGCCACTCGGACGGCGACGTGATCACGCACGCCCTGATCGACGCGCTCCTCGGCGCCGCCAACCTGGGCGACATCGGCTCCCTCTTCCCTTCGGACGGCAGCACGCCGCCCGGCGTCTCCTCGCTCGTGCTCCTGGAAGACGTGGCCGGGCGACTGCGGGCGGCCGGCTGGCAGGTCGTCAACGCCGACTGCGTCTTCATCGGCGAGGAGCCGCGGCTGGCGCCGATTCGCGATCAGATGAGGTCGGCGCTCGCTGCGGCGCTCGGCGTCGAGGACGACCGGATCGCCGTTCGTGCGACCACGACCGACCGGCTCGGCTTCACCGGCCGCGGCGACGGGCTCGCGGCCCAGGCCGTCGCGTTGATCCGCCGGGCCTAGAAGGCTCGACCCGGGTGGAGAGCACCGCCCGCATGGCGTCCTCCAGCCGGTCGAGAGCGAGATCGAGCTCCCGCGGCGAGTAGTCGAGGCGCTCGTGCACGCGCGCGACCGACCCCTGTAGGGCCGGGTACGCGCTCACCGTGTGCCGGTCGCCGGTCTTGGTCACCTCGAGCAGTGACGACCGGCCGTCGTCCGGGTTGGGCCGGCGCCGGATCAGGCGGCGCGCCTCCAGCCGGCGCAGGTACGACGACAGTGTCGTCGCCGGCATGCCGAGCAGGGCGGCGAGCCGCGAAGGCGTGACCGGCTGGAACGCCCTGATCGCGCTGAGCACGGCGAAGTCGTTCGGCCGCACCTTCAGGCCGGCCATCGCGCCCCCGAGCAGGTTGTCGGCGAGCTGGCCGAGGATGAAGAGCCGGAAGAGGACGTTGCGGCCGCGAGACGGGTTGGCGCTCATAAAGTGCGATGTCGCAGTAGGTTGATGCGATGTCGTACTACATCAGGATGTCTATCACCGGAAGGGCCGTTCCGGTCGGCCATTCTGTTCCTCGTGGTGGCCGGTGCCGCCATCGCCGCGGCTCCACGTCGTCTGATCCGGCATCATCGAGCCGTGGCCGTGCAGCTCCGTCCGTCGACCGAGTTCTCCCACGGCGAGCTGGCGTCGCTGTTCACCGCCGCATACGAGGGGTACTTCGTCCCGTTCTCCGTCGACGAAACGACGATCCAGTTCATGGTCGACGTCTTCGACCTCGAACCGGCGCGGTCGCTCGTCGCGGTCCATGACGGAGTGCCGGTCGGCCTCGCCAACCTCGGCCGTCGCGGCGCCCGTACCTGGCTCGGTGGTGTAGGCGTCGTCGTGACCCGTCGGCGCGAGGGAATCGGTGAGCTGCTCACGCGTGGCCTGCTCGAGCAGGCCGACGCGGCGGGCGCGGCCGCGATGGCGCTCGAGGTGATCGTCGAGAACCGGGCGGCGATCTCTCTATACGAGAAGCTCGGTTTCGTCCGGACGCGTGAGCTCGAGGTGCTGTCCCTCGCCGCCGGTGAGTCGACCGTGGAAGGCGCCGAGACGGCGCCCGTCGACGTCGCCCGGTCACTCATCCGGGCACACCGCGACGCGGACGAGCCGTGGCAGCGCGACGATGACACGGTCGACCGTCTCCTCCGACGCGATCCAGCCCCGCAGGCGATGGTCGCCGGCGGCGCCGCGGCGGTCTACCGGGTAACCGGCGACAACATCGGCCTCGTCCAGGCCGCGGGCGACGAGCACGACCTCGGGACGATCCTCGCCTCGCTCCGTGCGCGGGGACCGGTGTCGGCGCTCAACTACCCGGCCGGCGGGGAGGTCGCACGGGCGCTCCGGTCTGCCGGCGCCGATGTGTCGTTGCGCCAGTACGAGATGGTCAAGCCCCTGGTCTAGGTCGGGTCCAGGGTGTAGCCGCGCGCGAGCATCGCCTCGCCGCGGTCGAGGCAGGATTCCCAGGTCGGCACATCCCAGCCGAGCGAGTCGGCCATGCGGACGATCATGTTGAACAGCGCGGCGACGTGGATCGCGTCGACCATCGCCTCGTCGGAGACACCTGCTGCCCGCACCTCGGTTGCGTCATCCGGGCCGAGCTCCTGCGGCCGGAGCGTCAGCTTCTCGAGGAAGCCGAGCATCGCGCGCAACCGCTCGTCGACCGGAGCCGTGCGCCAGTCCGCCTCGACCGCCTTCCAGACCTCGTCACCGAGCGCGTACGACGCGACCGCGCCGTGGGAGTGTGTTCAGAACGGGCACTGGTTGAGCGACGAGACGAAGCCGGCGAACAGCTCGCGCTCCCCGGCCGACCAGTCGGACGGTCCGCGCATCGCCGCGTCCAGCGCGGCCGAAAAAGGCCGCCCGAACAGCTCGGGTCGGTAGTAGAGCGTCTTCAGGACGCCGGAGGCACTCGGCAGGCCGCGTGCCTGGGCGATCTGCGCAAGGATCGCGGCCTCGGCCGGAGCGTGCCCGTGGTCGACGACGTCGAGTCTCACCCGAGTGCCTTCAGGCCGGCATCGAGCCGCAGCAGGCCGGCCGCCACCGCCGCCGAGACCGTCTGCTCGAAGATCTCGTCCTCGGAGTGCCCCGCGGTCTTCAGCTTCTCGACGTCCGTATCGGTGACCCTGTACGCGCCCGTCCGCACCTTCTCCAGGTAGGCGGCGAATGCGGGCGGCGCAGGCCGATCGGGCCGGGCGGCCTTGCTCAGCGCCGCAACCAGGTCGTCGTAGCGGGTCACGAGGGAAGCGTAGCCAGCCCGCCGTCCAGGACGACTAGGCCGTCGGCGACGAGGGACTCCACCGCCTGCGGGTCCTGCTCCACGGGCTGCGGCTCCGTCGCGACGCGCCGCAGCAGCCGGGCGCGTCGCTGGCGGAACGACCCCTCGAACGGGCTCTGCTTGCGGGCCGGCTCGTACCGGCGGCCCGCCGAGGGACAGCCACGCGCGAGCGGGCAGTCGCCGCAGCGAGGCACCCGGGCGAGGCAGATGGTCGCGCCGAGGTCGAAGAGGGCCTGCGCCGCTTCCGGGCCGAAGTCGCCTCCACTGCGCGAGAGCACCCGGCCGACGTTGACGTCGACCGGCAGGATCGGCTGCCCGAAGGCGAAGTTTCCGATCGCCGAGGCCGTGTACGGGCCGACTCCGGGGAGCTCGGTGAGGTCGTTCGGCCAGCCGTGCTCCGCGACGAGACGTGCGGCCCGATGGAGGGCCAGTCCGCGACGGTTGTACCCGAGCCCTTGCCACGCCCGGATCGCGTCCGCGGGCGATGCCGCGGCCAGCGACTCGACCGTCGGCCAGCGGTCCAGCCATTCGAGGTACCGAGGCACGACGCGCGAGACCTGCGTCTGCTGGAGCATCACCTCCGAGACCAGGATCGCGTACGGGTCGCGCGTTCCACGCCACGGCAGGGCGCGCCCGTGCTCGGAAAACCAGACAAGAAGCGTTTCCTGCACTACGCAGCGCCGATGAACGCCAGCACCCGGTTCCAGGCGTCCTCTGATGCGGCTCCGTACTGTTCCTGCTTGCGGTCGAAGAAGGAGTGGGGGGCGCCGGGGTAGGTGACGACCTCGTGCTCGACGCCTGCGGCCGTCAGTGCCGCGTCGAACGCCGCGTTCAGCTCGGGAGTGATGTTCTCGTCGTCCCCGGCCTGAAGCGCGAGGATCGGCGCCGTCATCTCGCCGGCGCGCTCTGTGGGGCTCGGTTGGCCCCCGCGTGGCCCCGGCCCACCGTAGAAGCCGACCGCACCGGCGAGCTCGTGACCGCCGGCAGCCGCGAGCCACGAGTGGCGGCCACCCATGCAGAAGCCGACGGTGAAGATCGACATGACTCCCAGGTCGCGTAGCCACGCCGCCGACGCCCCGACGTCGGCCTGGATGCCCTCGGGGGTCGTCTGCGCGACGTGGTCCCTGAACGGGAAGTCGTCGTCGCGGGCCCCGATCCCGGCCGAGCGCCCGAAGTAGTCGAATGCGATCGCGGCGATGCCCCGCTCGGCGAAGCGGAGCGCGAGCTCCTCGTAGAAGCGGTACAGCCCACGCACGTCGGGGAGGATGACGACGCCCGTCGTCGAGGGCGGATCGGGTGTCGCGGCGAATGCGGCAAAGCGGTTGCCGTCGCTCGCTTCGAGGACGAGCTCCTCGTGCGAGACCGCTGCGCCGGAGATCGACGGAACGGGCGGCGAGGAATCGAGATCGAAGCACACGCGTGGAGCAGACTAACCGCTGTCCACCTGGTTACTCGAACGGTCCCCCTTCGCCTCGAGCTCTGTCGCTACCTTTTTTGAAGCATGAATCAGCAGTACCTGATCTTGATCGAGCAGCTCGTCCGCGAGGGGCGTCCCGAGGACGAGATCGAGGCGATCGTCGGCCGGACGGTCGACGAGGACATCGAGTCCCTCGAAGACGAGCTCGACGAACTGCCCGCCGCCGCCTAGTTCTCGCGACCCTCGAGCGCGTCCCAGAGGCGCGCGACCTCGTCTTCGAGCCGCGCAATTCGGCTTTCGAGGCCGGCGTCGTCGGCCCACGGCGACTCTGCGTGCTCCGGCGGCGCCTCCGCCTGGCTCGAGCCGAGCAGCTGCGCGAACCGCTCGCCCCGTTCTCCGGGCCGGTTGGGATGCCGAGCGGCGTACTCACGCTCGATCAGCCGGGCGAGCGTCGCTTCGGCCCCGTCCTCGTCGAAGCGGTGCAGCCGCTCGGTCCTTTGCCTGAGCTCGGCGGCCGTCTGCGGCCCGCGCAGCATCAGCACGGCGAGGAGCGACAGCTCTGCGCCGTCGAGTGACAGCGCCTCGTCGAGCAGGTGCCGGTACTTGACCGCGCGGCTGCCGGCGCCGCTCGCCAGCCGCACCCAGCCGCGCCGGGACAGCCCTTCGAGCGCAGCGCGGATCGTCGGCTCGTCGTACTCGACGATCGGATCGCGGCTGGTCGACTGGTTGCACGCGAGCCGCAGCGCGTTCAGCGACAGCGGGTACTGGTCGGGGGTCGTCCGCTGCTTTTCGATCAGGCACCCGAGCACCCGGATCTCGGCGGCGTTCGCATCCACGCCGAGAGCCTAAGCCACGCCCCCACCCAGGGTGGGGAAGCCTTCCCGCCGCCCTCGGAGTCGACGATACCCGCCGATGCGTTCCGTGGCTGTGACGGGATTGCGCCGATGGTGGAACTCTTCGGGCCGACCCTGCGCCGGGCGGCAGGGGACGGAAGGGACGCCGACGATGTGCTCCTTCCAAGAGCCGCACTCGGCGCACCGTGGGCGTTACCTCGTGACGCCCGGCCGCGTTACGGGGCAGTACGCTCGTGACGTGCGAGCGATCGTCGTCACCCGGAGCGGCGGGCCGGAGGTCCTGGAGCTCCAGGAGGTCGGCGCGCCCGCGCCCGGCCCGGGAGAGCTGCTCGTCGACGTCGCATTCGCAGGCGTCAACTTCCGCGACATCTACGAGCGGCGGGGTGGGTACGGGACGCCGCTGCCGGTGGTCGCTGGGATCGAGGGCGCAGGTCGCGTGGTCGCGCTCGGCGACGGGGCGACGGGAGTGGCCGTCGGCGACCGCGTCGCCTGGAACAACGCCCAGGGAAGCTACGCGGAGCAGGCCGTCGTTTCCGCGGTCCGCGCGGTGCCGGTTCCGGACGGGATCGGCGACGAGCTTGCGTGCGCTGCCCTCCTCCAGGGGATGACCGCGCACTATCTGGCCGGCTCCACGTACCCGGTGAAACCCGGCGACGAGGTGCTCGTCCACGCCGCCGCCGGAGGCGCCGGTCGTCTCGTCGTTCAGCTGGCGAAGCTGCGCGGGGGCCGGGTGACGGCGACCACCTCCGGCGGCGACAAGGCCGAGCTCGCGCGCAGCGCGGGCGCCGACGAGGTGATCGGCTACGACGAGGTCCCCGAGGGCCGCTTCATGGCCGTCTACGACGGGGTCGGCGCCGCTACCTTCGACCGCTCGCTCGCCGCGCTCCGGCCGCGCGGGATGCTCGTCCTCTACGGCGCCGCGAGCGGACCGGTGCCGCCGTTCGAGATCATGCGCCTGAACGTGGGCTCGACGTTCCTGACCCGGCCGACGCTCGTCCACTACGTCGCAACCCGCGAGGAGCTCCTCTACCGTTCCGGCGAGGTATACGGCTGGATCGCCGACGGTTCCCTCGACGTCCGCGTCGGGGCGATCTATCCGCTCGAGGACGCGCGCACCGCGCAGGAGGATCTCGAGTCGCGCCGCACGACCGGGAAGCTCCTGCTCTCGGTCGCGCGCATCTGATCTGCGGTCGAAGGCGGCGAACCGTCCACGCTGGCAACACGTAAGCTGGCCTGGGCGGGAAGGACGGAGGTTGAATTCGGATGAGCGTGAGCAGCTCTCGCCTGGCGCAGTGGGCTACCCAGGATCGGGGGGCACGGCCTGCGGTCGTCCTGAGCCAGTGGACGACCGGGCTCAGCTACGTTCGCAGCCTGCACCGGCGCGGCATTCCCACGCTGCTGCTCACCGATCGAGGGTGGCTCGGGGCGCCCAGCCGCCACGCGCTCGCCGTCGAGCTGCCCGGCATAGTGGAGGAGCCGGCCGTCTGGCTGGACGCGCTGGTCGCCGTCGCGGAGCGATCCAACCGGCGCCCGGCGCTCCTCGTCGCCTTCGATCACGCCGTCCTGTTCGTCGGCGAGCACGCCGCGGAGCTGGAGCGCCACTACGACTTCCTGATCCCTCCGCTCGAGACCTCTGCCGCGATCGTCGACAAGCATCGCCAGTACGAGCTCGCGGCCGCCGCGGGGATTCCCATTCCGCGGACGTACTTCCCCGAGAGCGGCGAGGCTGCGGTCGAGCTCGCGAGCGACGGGTCGTATCCGTGCCTGATCAAGCCGTACGTGGGCTACAACGTCGCCGGTCACTTCGGCGACAGGAAGAACCTCGTCGTCGAGGATGCCCCCGCGCTTCGGTCGGAGTTCGATCGGCTCGCCGCCGCAGGCGTCCCGTGCCTGGTCCAGGAAGTCGTTCCGGGCGGCGACTCTGCCTTCTACGGCTACCTGGGGTTCTGGGGCAGCGACGGCAGCGAGGTGGCCTGGATCACGAAGCAGAAGTTGCGCCAGGAACCGGCGCTGTTCGGCGACGGCACCTACCAGCGCACCGTCGACGTCCCGCCCGTCGCAGAGCTCTCGCGGCGGTTCCTGAAGGCGCTCGACTACGTCGGCGTCGCCGGCGTCGAGTTCAAATACGACCTCCGCGACGACTCGTACCGCCTGATCGAGGTCAACCCGAGAGCCGTCTCGGGCAACGAGCTGGCCGTGGCCGCCGGCGTCGACCTGCCGTACATCAACTACGCGTACCTCGTGAACGGAGCCGCGCCCGCGTGGGAGCAGCGCTGGGACGTCCACTGGATCAACGAGCTGCTCGACCTCAAGACACTGCTCCGTGAGAGACCCACCCGACGTGCTGCGACGCGGGAGTGGATCCGCTCGCTCCGCCGGGCGGACGCGTTCGCGCTCGGCGCCAGGGACGACCCGGCTCCCCTGATCGCGACCTTCGGCAGCGCCGCGTACGGGAAGGTCGCGCGGCGGCTCGGCCTCCGCTGACACGAACCGCTCGACGGATCGCCGGGCCAGCACCGATACTCAGTCCCGATGACGGCTCCGACCTCGAGCGAGCTCAAGGCGGGCCTGTCCGAGCACCCCGAGGACGAGATCGTCGAGGTGGAGCTCGAGGGGGCCCGGCGCAAGAAGAAGACGGGCAAGGGGCGGATCGTCGCGATCGTCCTCTCCGTGGCTGTGATCGCGGCGGTGTTCGCCTTTGCGCTGCCGAGGATCGCCAACTACGGAGACGTCTGGGATGTGGTCAAGGGAATGTCCTGGAAGTGGATCGGGGCGCTCGTGCTCGCGGTCCTGCTGAACACGGCCACGTACGGGCCGCCGTGGGTGGCTGCCTTGCCGGGCCTCCGCTACCTGCAGGCGACCCGGGTGACGCTCGCGTCGACCGCGATGACGATGGTCGCCCCGGGCGGCGCGGCGGTGGGCATGGCGACGTCGTTCGCGATGCTGAAGGCGTGGGGCTTCCGCGGTCGTCCGGTCGGCCTGGCGGTCGTCGTGACCGGCGTCTGGAACCAGCTCGTCATTCTCGGCATCCCGATCTTCGCGTTCGTGGGAGTCGTCGCCGAGGGCGGCAGCAACCACACGCTCGAGGTCGTCGCGTTGATCGCGCTCGCCGTCTTCGTCGCGATCGTCGTCGCCTTCGCGATCGGCCTCTCGAGCGAGCGGCTCGCGCGCAAGGTCGGCGATCGCGCCGCCCGCGTGATGACGTGGGCGAAGGGCCTGCTCGGGAAGGCGCCGGTCAAGTGGCGAGGCGAGTCGTTCGTCCGGTTCCGCGAGGAGACGATCGCTTTGATTCGCCACCGCTGGGCGTTCCTGACCTTCGCAACCCTCGCGGGTCACCTGACGGTCTTCCTCGTGCTCCTCTTCTCGGTGCGCGCCGTCGGCACGCCGAACACCGAGGTGACCTTCATCGAGGCGTTCGCGGCCTGGGCGATCGCGCGCGTGCTCGGCTCGATCCCGATCACGCCGGGCGGGGTCGGCTTCGTCGAGCTCGGTCTCACGGGCGTGCTGGTCGCGTTCGGCGCGAGCAACGACGAGGCGGTCGCGGCCACCCTGATCTACCGATTCCTCACCGTCGTCCCGACGCTCCTCTTCGGGTTGGTGGCCGCGGCGACGTGGAAGCTGGGGCATCGAGCCCGGGAGGGAGTCGCAGGATCGACAGCGTGATGCGCGTCGGCGCGATCGAGGCCGGCGGGACGAAGTGGCTCTGCGCGGTCGGGACCGGGCCGGACGACCTGGTCGCCACCGAGACGATCCCGACGACGACGCCCCACGAGACGATCGGCCGCGCGCTCGCGTTTTTCAGGTGCCAGGGCCCGATCGGGGCGGTCGGGATCGGCTGCTTCGGGCCCGTCGACCTGCGGCCGGGGTCGCCGGCGTGGGGCTCGATCACGACCACGCCCAAGCCGGGCTGGACGGACACGGACGTGGCCGGCGTCGTCGGCGTCGAGCTGGGCGTGCCGGTCGCCTTCGACACAGACGTGAACGCCGCCGCTCTGGGCGAGCACCGCTGGGGCGCGGGCCGGGGGCTCGACACGTTCTGTTACGTCACGGTCGGCACCGGGATCGGCGGCGGCGCGATCGCCGGCGGGGCGGTCGTCCACGGCCTGGTTCATCCGGAGTTCGGCCACATGCGCATCCCGCACGACCTCGACGCCGACCCGTTCGGCGGTCTGTGCCGGTACCACGGCGATTGCTGGGAGGGCCTGGCGGCCGGGCCGGCGATCGAGGCGAGATGGGGCCGGCCGCCGCGCGAGCTCGTCGACGTGGAGGCCGTTTGGCGGCTCGAGGCGCGGTACATCGCCCTCGGGCTCGTCAACGTCGTCGCGGTGCTCTCGCCGGAGCGGATCGTGCTCGGCGGCGGCGTGATGGAGGTGCCCGGCCTGCTCCCGCTCGTCCGGGCGGAGGTCGACGACCTGCTCGCCGGCTACGTCGCGACCGAGGTCGTGCCGCCCGCACTCGGCCCACTGTCCGGGGTCCTCGGAGCGTTCGTGCTCGCCCTGGGCCTCAGTGCTCGACCGTGACCAGGGTGCCGATCGGCGTGTACGGCCAGACCTTCGCCGCCGCCTCCAGCGGCAGCTCGACGCACCCGAGGCTCTGCGGCGTGCCGAACGAGGCACGGGTGAAGGCGTGGATGCCTTCCCCGCCGTTGAAGTAGCTGATCCAGCGGATGCCGGGATCGTGGTAGTGCGACCCGTCCGGGTTCGTACCACTCATCGTCCCGACCGGGATGTGCTCGAAGACCGGGAAGGTGCCGAGCTGCGTGGGCGCGGCCGGCACGCCCGTGTTGCCGGGCGAGGTGAGGATCAGCTCTCCGTCGTGCCAGAGGTTGAGCGACTGCGGGACGGACGAGTGGACGTAGACGTAGCTGTAGCCGATGTCGCGCGGCTTGCCGGCGATCACGTCCGCGATCAGCTCGCGCCAGACGTCGCGGCCGGCGAATCCGTCGACCGTCAGGCCGTGCTCGCTCTGGAAGGCCATGATCGCGCCGCGGACGATCACGTTGTAGGTGCCCGGCTGCCACAGGCGGGCGAGCTCGGGCGGGATGTTCGAATAGCGCCAGGTGAAGCGGCCACGCGGTGGGTCGACGGCGGCGGCGAGTTGGCCGGCCGTCGTCCGCGGCGCGTCGGCCACGTCCGCCTGCCACTGCAGCGGCAGGTAGCGGAGGAGTGCGAGCAGCTGCTCCAATCGAAGCTCGGACGCCTCGGGCGTCGTCCAGGCGAGCGTTCTGGTCGGGTGCCGCGCGCCGCCGACGGCGACCGTGACGGGGACGGGCAGCTTCAGCTTCACGCGCGAGTCGAGGCCGAATCCGTAGCCTCTGGGCCGGAACTCGAGCGTGTGTGCGTCGGTTCGCCGCCAGCGCCCGGGAGTGGGGGGATCGAGCGCCGGCAGCCTGCTTCCCAGCGTCTTCGCGACCGGATCCGAGAACCGCAGGCGAAGCGGGGCGTTCGCGGCGAGCACCCTGCCGGGGAGGGCGGACGGCAAGACCATCGCCGTGCGGCCGGGCGGGAACCAGGTCACCGCCGTCGGGACGGGCAGGAGCTCCCAGTCCAGGGCGACGGCGCGGACGCCGACCGAGCCCGCGTCTCCGAGCCGGCCGAGAGCGACCGTGCGGGCGGGCCGCGCCAGGTGGATCGTCTTCCGCGGCCGGATGCCCGTCACCTGAACCTCGCGGACCGGCCGATCGAAGCTCACCCGTACGGGCGCGCCGCGTTCGACACGGAGCCAGCGCGAGGCGAGCTGCGCGGTGGGGGCGGTCAGCTCCAGGCGTGCTGTCTGCTT
>Ga0070684_100000244_pt1 | contig 37629 bp, 33 predicted proteins | sample KBSC723LmetaG_FD_65653 | JGI IMG/M metagenome (GOLD analysis project Ga0070684, IMG submission 65653) | Corn rhizosphere microbial communities from Kellogg Biological Station, Michigan, USA - KBS C7.2-3L metaG | ecosystem: Host-associated > Plants > Roots > Rhizosphere ...
TGGGAGCAGGGATCTTCCGAGGGATGCCTGTATCGACGAGTCTTTCGGCGAGCTCGCTCAACGAGTCCGCCGGGGCCCGGACACCGCTGGCGTCGCTCACGACCGGAGCATTCATCGTGGCAACCCTGGTGTTGCTGGCGCCGCTGTTCTCCGACCTCCCCAAGGCGGTGCTGGGTGCGGTGATCATCGACGCCGTCGTCTTCGGCATGATCGACATCGCCGAGTTGCGCAGATTGCACCGGGTGACGCGGTTCGACTTCTGGGTGGCGACCGCTGCCATCCTTGGCGTGCTCTCGGCTGGCGTGCTGGCCGGGGTTGTGATCGGCGTCGTGCTCTCGCTGGGGTGGCTGCTGTACGTCGCGACACGGCCGCCGATGCCGGTGCTCGGCCGGGAGGTCGGTACACAGGTGTTTCGGGATCTGGAAACGCACCCAAGCGATGAGACCTACCCCGGCATCCTTGTCCTGCGGCTGGACGGCGGACTCTTTTTCGCGACCGCGGAGGCATTGGAGGATCGGATCCGGCACCTTCTCGACGGCGGGCATGTCCGCGACCTGATACTCGACATGGAAGGCATCAACTTCATCGACTCACAAGGGGCCTCGAAGATGACCGAACTGCTCGAGTTGAGCGAGGCGGAGCAGGTCACTCTGCGGCTGGCGCGTCTCAAGCCGGACGTGCGAGCCGTGCTCCAAGCAGACGGCACGATCGACCGCATCGGTGACGCCCGCATTCACGGGAATGTGCACCGGGCGGTGCAGGCCGGCCTCGCATCGCACTCCACTGCCACCGTCTAGGACGAACGCGTCTCGGACAGCCCGGCTCACCGAGCGTCGAAGTCCGAAGGCGGCCGGTAGCTTGCCGCGGCATCGCGCCGCGCACTCCGCATCGTCCACACGGAGAACGCCAGGCCGAACGCGCCCACTCCGATCAGGATGTCGCCGACGATATCCCAGTCGACCGATACGCCGGCCACGTCCCACGAGATGGTGAGCGCAAACCGGAGGATCAGACCTACGGCCAGCAGGAAGATCGAGATACCTATACCCATGCGGCCAGCGGCTCGCTGTTGTGGACGCTAGCGGTGCGGCTTGTGGCTGATCGCGACCAGTCCCTAGACCGCAACCGGCTCGCCGTGAAGCGCGGCCTGCAGCCGTGCGGTGTCTTCCTCGGACAGCGACGTCTTCAACACCGTGCCGCCGTACTGGCGGAGGCCGGCGATCGCCTTGTCGGGCGTCGCCTTCTCGATCACCATGAACAGCGCCGACGTGCCCGGCTTCAGCATCGCGCGGACCTGCTCCTGGAACTGCTTGTCGATGGTCGACTTCTCCAGATGCGCGAAGAGCGCGCCCAGGCCTGCACCGACCGCCATGCCGAACACGGGGATGAAGAACAGCACTCCGAAGAGCAGCCCCCAGAACATCCCCCAGGTCGCTCCGGCGCCGGTGGTTGGCCCGTGGTTGGTTGTGACGCTGTACTTGCCGTCCGGCTTCCGCACGATGGCCGCCGCCGCGTCCGTCTCGATGATCAGGTCACGGCTGAGCGTTTCCACTTCGGCAAGCGCCTCACCGGCCGTCGTCTGGTCGTCGTACCCGATGGCAATCAGTTCAGCCACTGCGTCCCCCTCTGTCGTCGCTGGCCATGCGTCCGGCCTCGCCGCCGGTGGTGCTGACTGTGGCACCGTGGCCTTGGCCGGTAATCATCCGGTCGGGATGATCTGTCGCCGCCGGGCCCCTCATCGGGCCTGGACACCCGGTGCGGCGCGCCGCTTCGTGACCGGGGTTTCGCCGAGCTCGTGCCGCAGCCCGGGAGGGCGGTCGACGTCCACGCGGCCGCGCCCGAACGCGTCCGTCCGTCCCCACCGCCCGGGGATGTCGAGCAGCTCCAGCCGCTCGATCCCTCGGGGAAGCGCAGGATCGACGATCAGGTGGCCCTCCAGCGGCTCGAGCCCGAGCATCGTGCGCAGGAGTAGCAACGGCGTCCCGGTCGACCACGCCTGCGGGCTGCACGCCGTTGGATACTGCACCGGGTAGCGGGTGAGCGACCGCGGATAGCCCCCGAACGCCTCGGGCAGCCGGCCGTCGAAGAACGCGGCCGCGTCCAGGATCCCTGCCGCGACCCGGGCCGCCTCATCACGGAACCCGTACCGGCGAAGCCCCCAGGCGATGAAGGAGTTGTCGAACGGCCATACGGTGCCGACGTGGTAGCCGATCGGGTTGTAGCGGCCCTCGTCCTCGGCGAGCGTGCGGACGCCCCACCCGGAGAACAGCCGCTCCTCCATCAGCCGCTCGGCGACGGCGGGTGCCCGGTCGTCGTCGACGATGCCGCTCCACAGCAGATGGCCGATGTTGGACGAGAGCGCGTCGACCTGCCGGCCCTCCGCGTCCAGCGCGAGGGCGTAGTACTCGCCGTCGGCGACCCAGTAGTCCTCGTTGAAGCGCCGCTTCAGGTCGACGGCCTGCTGTTCCAGGGAATCGGCCAGCGCCGCGTCCTGCCAGACCAGTCGGGCGAGGCGGGCGCCGCGCACCTTGGCGTCGTACGCATACCCCTGGAGCTCGCAGGTTGCGCGGGGGAAACCCGGGAGCCGGCCGTCGTGATACGAGATCGAATCCCACGAGTCCTTCCAGCACTGGTTCTCGAGGCCGGTCTTCTCGTTCCGGCGCTGGTAGCTGACGTAGCCGTTGCCGAGCAGGTCGCCGTAGTCGTCGATCCAGCGCAGCGCCGCCCGCGCCTCGGTTTCGAGCTGGCCGACGAGCTCGACGTCCCCCGTCCATCGCTCGTACTCGTCGAGCAGCACGACGAACAGCTGCGTTGCGTCGGCAGCACCGTAATAGGGCGAGTGGGGTCGCTCCTCGAACGCGGTCAGCTCGCCGTAGCGAAGCTCGTGCGGAATCCGACCCGGATCCTCGTCGCGAAAGTCGTCGATGCGCGCGCCCTGCCGGGCCGCCAGCTCGCGCAGCGTCGTCGCGGCCAGCTCCGGCACGAACGGCAGGGCCTGCAGGCTGGTGAAGATGCTGTCGCGGCCGAAGATCGTCATGAACCACGGCAGGCCCGCCGCGGGCAGGCTGCGCCCGCGGGCGCTCAACGGCGAGAAGCGCAGTGCCGCCAGATCGACCAGGCTGCGGATGTACGTCCGTTCCAGCGACTCCCAGTCACATACGAGACTGGGAGCCTCGTCCAGCCAGGTGGCGAGCTCCATCGCCATGTTCGGACGCGGCCGGCTGTCGCTTCGGCCGTACTTGGTCTCCGTGATCCTGGCTCCCGCCGCCACCACGCTGGTGACCACGTTCATCTCCGCCTTCCAGCTCTGCCTCGGCTCGATGGATGGACGGAAGGTCAGCCCGGTCTCGCCGATCTCGGCCCCGTCGGCGGAGATTGTCGTCTCGCGAGCAAACTGCTCTCGCTGGTATCCGAGCACGAGCCGTGACGGTTCGACCCGCGTGTGGTAGTCGCCCTGTTTGGCGAGAGCGTCCTTGACCTCGAACAGGTCGGCGAAGTCGGCGCCCGCCTCCATGTGCACACTCAGCTCGACCGGCTGGTCGGAGTGGTTGAAGATCTCCAGCACCTCGTGGAAGCCGTCCCCCACCGACCGGGTGCGGATCACGGACAGCTGGGAGTCGACGTAGACGGTGCCGGTGCCCGCGATCAGGAAGAACCGAGCCTGGTAGTAGTCGAGCTCATCGACCGAGAGGCTGCCGAGCCGATCGCCGTCGACCGTGAGGATCCATCGCGACAGGAATCGCGTGTCCCAGGAGAACAGCCCCGTTGCGTCGGTCGGCGAGGCGTTGATGTCGCCGCACTCGTCGGAGACCACGAACGTGTTTCCGTCGAGCACGCTGACCGACCGGTTCATGCGCGCTCCTGCGCTGCATGCAGCTGGTCGTGCAGGTGTGGCGGCGGCGACGGCAACAGGCGCTGGAAGTACAGCAGCAGATCGACGGCGCCCTCGGCGGTGACTGAGCCCCGGAGCAGAGCCGTCGTCGCCGTCAGCGTCCCGTCCACGAGCCGCTCGAACGTCCGGTTGTCGGTCTCCAGGATGCAGTCCGCCCGGTCGGCGCCCTCCGCGACGGAGATCGCCCCGCGGTCGAGGGTGACCCACCACGACTCCCCACTGCCCGTGCGGTCGTCCGTGATATCGAACCGCACCGTTCCGCGCATGCTGCCAAGCCGCTCGTCGTACTGCTTCCGCGCGATCTGTTCGAAGAACTCGCGGGTCACGTCTGCCACGTCACCCTCCGCATCGCCGTTCGCCGGACACGGAGCATCGTTCGGCGACGCGCGGCCGCCATCGCCCGGTTTGGATGAAGCCGCCGGTGCGCCACGGCATCCCGCCTCGACGGGCCTGCGGTCAAGCGGACGGTGCCGGCCCCCGATCAGCCCGCCACCGTAGAGCATTCGCGGCCTGCCCGAGCCCTTCCCTACGGGTTGAGGCGGGAGGCACGGCGGGCTGAGCGGGTTTCACAGGCCGTGCCGGCGTGCCCAGATGCCGGCCTGGACGCGGTCGTCGACGCCGATCGCGCGAAACGCGCTGGTCAGGTGGGCCTTCACGGTCTTCTCGCTGATCTCAAGGCGCCGTCCGATCTGCTTGTTCGGCAGCCCTTCAGCGACCAGTGCCAGCACCTCACGCTCGCGTTCGGTCAGTGCGCCCAGCGGGTCGTCGGCGCGCTGAACGGTCAACATCGTGCGGGCGGCGCGGGGATCGAGCGGGGATTCGCCGCGGGCGGCGGCGTGGATGCCCCGGATCACCTCCTCCGGCTCAGCGTCCTTGAGCAGATAGCCGATGGCGCCCGCCCGGAGCGCATCCACCACCCGCTCGCGGTCGACGAACGAGGTCAGCACCACCACCTGCACGCCGGGCGCCTGTTGGACGATCCGGCGGGTGGCCTCGACGCCATCGATGCCAGGCATGGACAGATCCATCAGCACCACGTCGGGATGCTGGTCCAGGCACAGCTGCAGGGCGGCGTCACCGTCGCCGGCGGTGCCGACCACCTCCAGCTCACCGTCGGCACCGAGCAGCGCCACCAGCCCTCTCCGCACGATCGCGTGATCGTCGACGACACCGACCCTGATCATCGCGTCGGCAGCTCCAATTCGAGCCGGGTACCGTCGCCCGGCTGCGAGTTCACCCGCAGGTTGCCGCCGGCCGACTCCGCCAGGTCGCGGATGATCGAGAGCCCCAGGTGGCCCTCCGTGCGCCGTTCCGCCAGCTGCTGCTCGTCGAAGCCGCGGCCGTCGTCGGCAACCAGCAGTGTCACCATGCCGGTGGTCTGGCTGACGCTGACGCTGACGTGGCCGGCCCCGGCGTGGGCGGCCGTGTTTCGCAGCGCCTCCTGGGCCGAACGGAAGACCAGCTGCTCGGTCTCGGACGGCAGGCTCAGACCCGGCTGCACGTCGACGGTGACGTCCATCCCACGCGCGGTGAGGGGAGCCGTCAGGTCGGGCAGTGCCGCCGCCAGGCCGTGGTCGCGCAATGCCGGCGGATAGATCTCGATCAGCAGCGAGCGCAGCTGCCGGATCGCGTTTCGGGTGCCGGCCGCCCCCTCGGCCAGTACCTGGCGCAGCACCGGCTCGGGCTGGTGCTGCTCGATCGCGGCGGTCATCTGATAGGAGTGGCCGGCCAGCTCCTGCACGACGCCGTCGTGGAGGCCGGCCGCGATCGACCGGCGCTCCTTGTCGGAGGCATCGAGGGTCCGCTGCAGCAGCTGCTCGCGGTCGCGCTGGGCGTTTCGGATCCGGCTCGCCATCCGCCAGGCCAGAGGGATCTGCAGCGCCGCCAGCACCAGTAGCGCCGCGATGCCGATCGGGGCAAACCGCCGCACCAGGCTACGGCTGTTGCCGGCGATCGCGCTCGAGCGCAGGTACTCCTCGAACAACACCGGCGTGCCGTCCTGTGCCCGCAGCCCCAGATAGACCGAGGTGAGATCGCCCCGGCCGCGCTCGTAGGCGTTCTCGGGTCGCGACAGGTCGGGCACCTCGGCAGCGGTCGAGCGGCCCCGTAGCGCGGCCAGCTCGTCGCCGCCGAGTGGGAAGCGGCGGCCGATCAGCAGGGGCTCGTCGGAATAGAGGATCTTGCCCTCGGCGTTCCAGACCTTGATGCGGACGACGTCAGGCGACAGCACGCGCCGGCGCACGATCCGATCCAGTCGCGCGATCGCCGGCGGCCGGCCGCGTACGACGTCCGTGGTGAGCGCGGGCTCGACGATGCCGTGGCCGGTGACGTCGGTCAGCCGGCGCGCGTCCTTCAGTGCCTCGTCGGTGCCAAGACTGCGAAACGCGTAGGCACCGGCCACCGCCACCAGCGCCGCAGCGACCAGGCCGGATAGTGCGAACACGAGCACCGGACGCGCGATCGAAGCCGGTTTCTGAATCATGCGGAGGGCTGGAGGGGTTCCTGCACGTGTCAAGCATGCCTGCCTCGCCGCCACAGCGCCACGGTCGTAGGACCAAGGTCTCATTGCGACCGCGACCGCGCTGCCGTGAGGGTGCCCATGCACAGTCAACAGGACACAGGAGGCAGGAATGCGTCGAACACCCATCATCTCAGCTCTGATCGCACTGGTGGCGATGGCCGCCGTGCTCGCACCGGCGGCGCTGGCCAGCGGCGGTGGCACCACCCGCTCGATCGCATTGCATGGCAGCGTCTCGTTCCCGAACGCCACCGGCAAGGCCGTCTACAAGGTGAACGGCACCGAGCGCGAGTTGCAGATCGAGGTCGAGCACATCAAGGCGCTGGCGGGCAAGCGCGTGAACGTGTTCGTCAACGGCAACAAGTTGGCGAGCCCCCTGGTGAACAGCTTCGGCGTAGCCCGGGTCAACCGCAACACCGACAGGGGCCAGTCGGTGCCCACCATCAGGAGCGGCTCGACAGTGCGCGTGCGCACCCTCGGCGGCACGCTGATCGCAAGCGGCACGTTCTGATCGAGGCTGACAACGGGCGGGCGGAGCCGGGAGGCGCTCGCGCTCCGCTCGCCCGTTGTCGTCAAGTCCTCCCGGCCCGGACATCTTGGGTGCGGCTCGGCTTGGGGGCGGAGGCGGGCGGGCACCCGCCGAGGGGAGCGTGTCGGTAGCGATGTTCCGACCGCGGTCAGTGAATCTCCGAGTACGTCTGCGGTAGTACACCGATGCGCTAACCGCCTGCCCCGTCGAGGCTGGAGACGGTACTGGGACGAAACGTGGTCTCCACCACGACGACGATTGCGGCGCCGGTGATGCGCTGCGGTACCAGTAGGCGGTGACTTCCCAAAGCCACGAAAGGAACTGACATGCCAGTCCAGGAGGTGAGCGTTCAGGCACTCGACCCGGCGAGGCTCGAGCCGATCATCGGGAGCGAGCGGCTCGCACAGTTCGACGCGGCCGCCGAGCGAACGCGCGAGATGCTCGCCGGCAGGGCGGTCATCAACGTGAACTCGACTGCCGCGGGCGGCGGCGTCGCGGAGATGTTGCAGACGCTGCTTGCCTATGTACGAGGGGCTGGCGTCGATACCAGGTGGATCGTGATCGAGGGCGACCCGGCGTTCTTCGACATCACCAAGCGGATCCACAATGGGCTCTACGGAACGCCGGGGGACGGCGGTGAGCTGGGCGCCAGGGAGCGCACGGCGTACGAGGCGACAGCCAGACGAAACAGTGACGAGCTGATTGCGCTGGTGCGCCCCGGAGACCTGGTGCTCGTGCACGATCCGCAGCCAGCCGGCCTGGCGCCGCGACTGCTCGATGCCGGCGCGATTGTGGTCTGGCGATGCCATGTCGGGTGTGACACCCCCAACGACTGGACGAAGCGATCGTGGGACTTTCTCCGCCCCTACCTCGATGATGTGCATGGATTCGTGTTCTCACGGCGGTCGTTCGCACCCGCGTGGGTTCACCCAGCACGGATGGCCGTCGTGCCACCGTCCATCGACCCCTTCTCGGCTAAGAACGAACCGATGTCGGTGCGCAACGTCCAGTTGGCGCTGGCGTATGTCGGCGTGCTCGAAGGCGACGGTTTGCCTCCGATCGTGCCGTTCGCTCGGAGAGACGGATCGCCGGGACGGATCGACCGGCACGTCGACCTCGTCCGCAGTGGGCCCCCGATCCCAGTTGGCGCGCCGATGGTGCTTCAAGCCTCAAGATGGGACTGGATGAAGGACATGGCCGGAGTGATGCAGGGGTTCGTGCAGCATGTCGATCGGTCGCTGGGCGCGCACCTTGTGCTGGCTGGGCCAGCGGTCAAGGGAGTTGCGGACGATCCGGAAGCGGCCCTGGTGTACCAGGACTGCGTCAAGCAGTGGCGGGCGCTGCCGCACGCTGCAAGAGGCCGCGTCCACCTCGCGTGCGTGCCGATGACGGACGCCGACGAGGCGGCGGCCATCGTCAACGCTCTTCAGCGACACGCAACGGTCGTCTGCCAGAAGAGCATCGCAGAGGGATTCGGCCTGACCGTCGCAGAGGCGATGTGGAAAGCAAAGCCCGTTGTGGCATCGGCCGTCGGCGGTATCGTCGACCAGGTCGTCCATGGTGAAACCGGAATCCTCACCGACGACCCCGGAGACCTAGCGGCATTCGGGTCGGCACTCGAGACGCTGCTGCGCGACGCCGTGGCGGCCGAGGCAATGGGGCGGAATGCGCGGGTGAGAGCAGTCGACCGGTTTCTCGGTGACCGTCACCTCGAACAGTACGCCGATCTCTTCGCGCGGATTCTGAACACTCGAGAACCCACGACCGCCGCGTAAGGCGACCAGGGGGCAACGTCGTGACAGATCAAGACGCACACGGTCCAGGCGGCCGTTAGCGGCCTGTCCAAACCGGCGCCGTCCACGCGGTGGTGCCCGGTTGGCCGGACGGGTCTGACGCTGTCGTGATGCGCACGTAGTAGTACTGCGACCGGTTTGATGACAGGTCAACCGTCCACGATACGGAGCTGCTCGAGAACGCTTTGGATGCCACCACCGCGCCGCCGTCGGAGACGAGTTCGAGCTTGGTGATCCGGTCACCGACGCCATCGGGATCCGATGCCGCGATGCTGGCGGTGTAGCTGGTCGTGCCCGGAAGCAGACTCGACCCCATCACGGCGCCGTTCAGCGTGTAGGAGACGCGCAGGTTCTCGTCGATGGTGGCGTACCCGCGGTTGTTACGCAGCGCCGCATACAGGTTCGCGCGGCTCAGCGACGGGGCCAGCAGCACCGTCCGTGCCGGCGACCCGGAGATCCAGTCGGGGCTGTGGGTGTCAGACACCGCCGCGGGCATCACGTGCCAGCCCTTGTCGAGCGCCAGCACGTACCAGGCCTCGGTATCGCGGGTCTGCGCCCCCGCGGGCTGGGAGAAGCTTCCGTGGTTGTAGACCTCGATGCTGGACATCACCCGGTCGGCCGCGGGCGACCAGCCATCGAGCCGGTCGAGGTCGCCGTAGGTACCGGGATGCGGCCAGTGGCCGATCGCGCCCGCGTGCGCGTCGAGCCAGTCCAGGAACGCGCCGATCACCTCGTGGCGCGAGACGGCCTCGCGCGGCGGGTGGAAGTTCGCCTTGTTCCGCAGCTCGTCGTTGTTGAGCACGATCACCTCGCCGTACCCGCTGGTCATCCAGTACTCCGAGGCGGCCATCGCGACGAAGCCCGAGGTCGTCGCCTGGTCGGCCATCACCTTCGTCTGCGACCACTCGTCCTGGGTGAGCATGAAGTTGTGGTCGCTGGTGGCCAGCCAGTCGGCGCCTGAGGCGTCCGCGTGAAGGAACGCGTCCAGCGGCGTGCCCTCCCAACCGTCGGAGAAGCTCGTGTGGTTGTGGAGATCACCGAAGTACGGCGTGTAGACGGCGGCGCTGGCCGGAGCCGACAGCATCGCCGCCACCGCCAGGCCTGACAACACGGCAAGTCGGCGCATCGAAACCCCCATGATCGGACGTGGGGGCCAGCCTACCGCCTGACTGATCAATCAGTCAAGCTGGCGATCCTGGCTTTCCGCCCGCGCCCAAAGGCGAGGACGCGCCGTCAGGAGAAGCGAACGAACGCATCGACATCCACTCGCGGATGCCGGGGAGTACCGAGGACGACGATTCTCACCGTGTGTGGCCCGCTCTCCGCCCAGCTGCGTGCCCAGACGATTCTCCGCGTTCGCAGCCTCGACGACCACAGGCTCACGCGGCCGGCCAGACGGCCGTCGACGTACACGTTCGCGGCGCCGCGCTTTCTGCCGAGTGCGGCGACCCACGCGACTGATCGACCGGTGAAGCGGTACTTGAGCCGCGCACCCTTGTTCACCGAATAGCTGGCGCGTCCACCGTCGAACGACGACGACGCAGCGGCGTGCCAGCCTCCCGCCTTCGCGATCGCCTTGGAGCTCTCCTGGGCCGTCCGGGCGACGATCGGCGCGCTCTCGGCCCAGTCGCTCGTCCGCCCCCCCGAGTCGGTGGCGCGCACGCGGAACCGGCAGGGGACGTCACGGAGGGTGGAACGAATGGTGGTCGTCGTTCCCGACGAGCGAAGCGGCGTCCAGCTGTTGCCATCGTCGCAGCTTCTTTGCAGGCCGTAGAAGTCGATCGGATCGGTGCCGGCCTCGGCAGCCCACGACAGCTTGACGGGCACGGAGCCGGCGGCGAGGGGACCCGGTGCGGTCAGCCGGGCGATCGGCGGCCGGGTGATCTGCGGGGGCGTCGCCGGTGGAATGGCCTTACCGTGGCAGGCCACGTCTCCGGAGTCGAGGATCTCCTCGGTCGTCGACCCGGTCCCGGCTGCCCAGTACTCGTAGTGTGCGTGGTCGGGGAAGAGCGTGAGCTTCAGCGCTCCCCACCGCGTGTTCTGCCTGAAGGCGCTGCGTGAGTCGTTGGTCTGCCATTGCTGAGCCAGCACGTTACCCCCGGTGCCGACGACGAATTCGGTGATGCCATGCTGCTGGTCGGTGACCGCGCCGCCGTTGGTCAAGGGCAGCCATCGTTCGTAGACGTGCGAGTGCGCGTTCACGATGACGTCGGCGCCGTACGGCGCGAGCTGGTTCCAGAGAGAGAACGTGGAAGGTTTTCGTAGGGAGATGTCCGAGAACCGGGCATGGTGGAAGAACGCGAGCGTGCAGGGCTTCCCCGTCTGCGGCGGGTTCGCCTTGTCCGCCGCCAGGTCGGCCGCCAGCCACTGGCCCTGGGGATCGCTGCTGGTCATGGGGGCGTTGGAGTTGAGGCTGATGATGTGCCACCCGGCCGCGTTCAGGCTGTACCAGCCGCCTCCGCCGCCCTTCTGCGTCGGTGCGCCGTCCGGATAGTTCCAGTACCAGAAGTAGCCCTCGGCGGTCGGCGACTCCTTGTACTCATGGTTGCCGACGGTGGGCAGCGTCTTGTTCCAGTCCCTGCCGTAGACCGGCTGGTAGAAGTTCAGAAACTCGTCTTTCATCCCCCGCTGATAGACGTCGCCCTCGTAGAGGAGCATGTCAGGGTTCCAGCTGTGAACCATGCTTGCCACGACATCCGTCTGGATGGATCCGGCCGGCCCGTCGCCCAGCGCGGCGACCGTCAGCCCACCGGCCTGCGGCCCGGTCGGGAAAGTCGGCAGCTTGCCACCGTTGGAGATCGGCGAGCGCAGCGCCCCGGGGCTGGAGTTGGAGATCTGCACCGGCACCGTGGCCTGCACCGCGGTGGCGTTGTTCTGGATCTGTGCCATGAGGGTGCGGGTGCTGTTCGGATACTGCTGCGTCGCCCACTTGAAGGAATAGGTCGAGGTTTTCGTACCGGAACCGTCGATCTGCGACGAGTTGAAGTACAGCCGCGTCAACGTGTACGCCCCATCCACGTAAAAGCTCATGCACCCGGTCGGGGTCTTCCGCTGCCCGCCACAGCCGCGTGTCTCCCCGGCGGGCACCTGGGCAGGTGTGTACGACACCGTGGCCGTGACGGTGGTGTTGCCGGTAACGGCAACGGTACCGCCGCTGGGAGACACCGGGGTGCCGCCCTCGGGTGTGATGGTGACGATGCAGATCCTGGCCGTCGTCGCCTTGGCGATCTTCGTGGTGCAGACGTCGGCCGCCGCCTTGCTGGTCAGGGCGGATCCGCTCATGGCGACGAAGACGGCCACCGCGAGGGCGGCGATGCGGCGGGCCGGCCTAGACAGCGCCAGCCCCGATTGTCTCGACCCACCCCGTCGACCCCGTGCCCATTGGACGATGGTAACCGAGGCCCATCGCGTAGGCTAGAGGGCGCCTGGTATGAGGATGCGGAACCGATGAGCTCCCTGGCGGCAGTTGGCGATTACGGCGCGTCCGTTCGCGCGTGGATCCGCATGTCCGCTGGCGGCCGGCTGCGCCAACCCTCGGAGTACGTCGGGGCCCGGCTGACGTTCGCTGATGCGACAACATCGCGGGTGTTCCGCGAGACCCGTACGGTCGACGTCAAGACCGCGGATCCCACCCTGCTTGTGATTGCGTTTCGCCTGGCGTTTCTGAGCGATCTGCAGCCGCTGCATGCTGCGTTCCGCCGCGAGTGCGTGCTGCACACGCCGCTGTTCGCCGGGTTCCGTGGCTTCCGGTCGAAGCTGTGGCTGGACGACGAGCACACGCAGGTGTACCGCGGCGTGTACCAGTGGGACGGCGGCGACGATGCCGGGGACTACGCCAGGCGGATGGTCGGGTTGCTGGCGCCGTTCTCCAGCCGGCATACCGCGCGATTCCACATCGTTCCCGGGCTCACCCGGTTCGACTATCTGCAACATCCGGACGCAGCGGCGAACGGTACGTCGGACGGGTGGTGGCGGCTGTCCCGCTTCGAGGCTCCGCCGGGGCCGTGAGATCGTTCAGCAGGCGGCCGATCGCCGACGGCGAGCCGCGGCCGTAGGTCGAAACGCGCACCGTGGGCCCGGTGCTACCCGTACCCGAGGGCGCACGATCGCGCCCATGCAGACGCCTGGCTGCCGCATCGTGCTGGGCGACACGATCGTGAAGGCTGCGTGAGTCGAGCCCGAGCGCCCGCTCTGGCCGGCTCGAACCCCAGGAGTCACCATGCAGCCCGTCCCACAGAAAGGTGTCGCAGCTCGAGTCGGTTACTGGAGCGCCCGACACAAGAAGTCCGTCCTGCTCGGCTGGATCCTGTTCGTGGTCCTATCGGTCGTCGGCGGTGGAATGATCTCGAGCAACAAGCTGACCGAGGCCGACCAGTTCAGCGGCGAGTCCGGCCGGGCCGAGAAGACGCTCGAGCAGAGCTTCCCCCAGGCGTCGACTGCCGGCGAGGAGGTGTTGATCCACAGCACCACCGCCACAGCGGCCAAACCTGAGTTCCGGGTGGTCGTCAAGGAGCTGCGCGACGAGGTGGCTGGGCTCTCGGCCGTCAAGAACGTCCACGCCGCGACGGATCGCAACGCCGCCGGCCTGATCTCCGAGGATCGCCACTCGGCGCTCGTCAGCTTCGAGATCAAGGGCGCCAAGGCCGAGGCCAGCGACAAGATCGGCCCCATCAAGGCCGCCGTCAAGCGCGTGCAGCAGGCCCATCCCGACTACCGGATCGAGCAGTTCGGCGATGCCAGCGTCGGCGCCGAGATGGACAAGTGGGTCAAGAACGACCTCAAGAAGGCGGAGTTCCTGTCCGTCCCGATCACGCTGATCATCCTGCTGATTGCCTTCGGCGCGATCGTCGCGGCGGGCGTTCCCGTCGTGCTGGCCGTGACGTCGGTGGTGGCCACAACAGCGCTGGTCGCAATCCCCAGCCACGTGTTCCCGATCGACGACCTCTCGGCCATCCTGATCACGCTGATCGGCATGGCGGTCGGTGTCGACTATTCGCTGTTCTATCTCAAGCGCCAGCGAGAGGAACGGGCCAAGGGCCACGATGACATGTCGGCCATCGCGATCGCGTCGGCCACCTCCGGCCGGGCCATCCTGATCTCCGGCTTCACCGTGATGGCCGCGATGGCGGGTCAGTTCCTGACCGGTGAGAAGACCGGCACCTCCAACGCCGTGGGCACGATCATGGTCACAGCGGTAGCGATGATCGGGTCGCTGACCGCGCTTCCCGCGATGCTGGCGCTGCTCGGCCGGCACGTCGAGAAGGGCCGCTTGCGGATCCCGTTCGTCGGCCGCCGGCGCAACCGGCCGGTGCGCACCGAGTCGCGGATGTGGTCGTTCATCCTCGACCGGGTGCTCCGCCGTCCGAAGCTGTCGGCACTCGGCGCCCTCGCGGTGCTGCTGCTGATCGCCTCACCGGCGATGCACTTCAAGGTCCACGAGACGGGTCTGAACGACCTGCCGACGGACATGCCGGGCTACACGGTGCTCCAGCACATGAACGATGCCTTCGCCAGCAACAACGCCGACGCGACCGTCGTCGTCAAGGCATCCAACGCCAACTCGCCGGAGATGAAGCGAGCGATCGCCGACTTCCAGCAGCAGGCGCTGGCCACCGGCCAGATCCACAGGCCGTTCGGCACCGATTTCAACGCCGACGGCACCGTTGCCGCACTGACGATGACGCTCGACGGCACCGGCACCGACGCGGCGTCGAAGACGGCCCTGGACACGCTCCGAAACCAGGTGGTGCCCTCGACGCTCGGGCAGGTCGACGGCGTCACCGCGGACGTCAGCGGCACCACCGCGATCGACAGCGACTCATCGGCCGCGCTGGCGCACTCCACGCCGCTGATCTTCGGATTCGTGCTCACGCTGGCGTTCGTGCTGCTGCTGGTCACGTTCCGTTCGATCGTGATCCCGATCAAGGCGATCATCCTCAACCTGCTGTCCGTCGCAGCCGCGTACGGAGTGCTGGTGTGGGTGTTCCAGGACGGTCACGGATCGTCGCTGCTGGGCTTCGCGCCCACCGGCGGGGTGGCTCCGTGGCTGCCGACCTTCCTGTTCGTGATCCTGTTCGGGCTGTCGATGGACTACCACGTGTTCATCCTCAGCCGGGTCAAGGAGCTGGTCGACGGCGGCGCGTCCACCGACGAGGCGGTCACCCAGGGCATCAAGAGCACGGCCGGTGTGGTCACCGGTGCCGCGGCCGTGATGGTCGCCGTGTTCTCGATCTTCGCCACACTCAGCCTGATCGACCTCAAGGAGTTCGGGGTCGGACTGGCGGTCGCGGTGCTGATCGACGCCACCATCATCCGGGCGGTGCTGCTACCGGCATCGATGAAGCTGCTGGGCGAGTGGAACTGGTACCTGCCCCGGCCCCTGCAGTGGCTGCCCCGGTTCCGGCACGAGGCCGTTCCGGCCCCGATCGCGGAGGTGGTCGCCGGCGACTGATCACCCACACCCCCCATCCATGTGCGACGGAGCGGCCCGCCACGGCGGGCCGCTCCCCATTCCGGCGTGCTCGGCGGCATCACCTCACTGCCGGAGGGCGCGCAGAGCGTTCAGGATCACGGCGACGTCGATCGCCTCCTGACCGATGGCTCCGGCCAGGGGCGGGAGCAGGCCGATGACTGCCAGGATCATGCCCAGGCAGGACAGCCCCAGGCCCGTCACGACGCTCTGCCGGGCGATGCGCATCGCCCGGCGGCCGATCCTGACCGCGTCAACGACTCGCTCGATCCGGTCGTTGACCACAACGGCGTCTGCCGTCTGGGAGGCGACGGTGGCGGTGGCGGCGCCCACCGCGATGCCGACGTCGGCCAGCGCCAGCGCGGGCGCATCGTTGACGCCGTCGCCGACCATCAGGATCCGTCGTTTCGGATCGCGGGCTCGCAGGGCTCCGACGACGTCAGTCTTGGCCTGGGCAGACATCTCCGCATACACGGTGTCGATCCCCGCCGCGGCCGCCACCGTCTCGGCAACAGACCGCTGATCACCCGTGACCAGCATCACCTCGGCGATGCCGGCGTCGTGCAGCCGGCGGGCCAGATCGGCGGCGTCGGGGCGAAGTCGATCGGAGAGCACGATGCTGCCCGCCAGCGCGCCGTCGACCGCGACCATCACCCTGGCGGCACCGGCGGCAAGGTCGGCCGGCGCCGCCGACACGTCGACGTTCTGGGCGCCCAGGAACGTCCGACTGCCGACCGCGACGGGTCGCCCCTCGACCTCCCCGCGGATTCCCTGCCCCGGCGTCTCGAACAGGCGTCCGGGGAAGATGATCTCGAGGCCGTCCGAGCGGGCTTTCTCGACCAGCGCCTTGGCCATCACGTGCGCCGAGGCCTGGTCGACCGACGCCGCGAGTGAAAGCAGCTCCGACGTTCCGATCGGACCGATTGGCTCCACCCGCTCCACGATCGGGACGCCGAGCGTGAGCGTGCCGGTCTTGTCGAGCATCACGGTGTCGACGGCTCCCAGCTGCTCGATCACGGCGGCCCCTTTCACGATCACCCCGGCCCGCGCGGCCCGCGAGACGCCGGAGACAAGCGCGACGGGCGCCGCCAGGATGAGCGGGCAGGGAGTGGCGATCACCAGCACGGCGACGGCTCGCACGGGGTCGCCGGAAACGGCCCAGCCAAGGGCAGCCAGTGTCAGGGTGAGGGGCAGGAACCAGGCCGCGTAGCGGTCAGCCATGCGGACGAACGGCGCCTGCGACCGCTCGGCGGCCCGCACCAGCCGGACGAGCGCGGCGTACGTGCTCTCATCGGCCGGCCGGGTCGCGGCGATCTCGATCGCCGCGCCGGCGTTGACGGAACCGCTGGCCACCTCCTCGCCGCTCCGCAGGTGCACGGGCAGCGGCTCGCCGGTGAGCGCCGCCGTGTCGATCACCGCGTCCTGTGACATCAGCATGCCGTCGGCGGGGACGATCTCCCCACTGCGAATCACCATCGAATCTCCGACCCCGACTGCGGCCACCGGCACCGTGAGGATCTCGTCGCCGCGGCGCAGGTTCGCCGTGGTCGGGACCCGCGACACCAGCAGCGACAGCTCGCGGCGCGCGCGCTGCTGGGCGTAGCCTTCGAGCGCGTTGCCGCCGGCAAGCATGACCGCCACCACGGCGCCGGCCAGATACTCGCCGACCGCCAGTGCCCCGGCCATCGAGAGCAGGGCGATCACGTCGACGCCGAAGTCCCGGCGGGCCAGCGACCGTATCACCGACCAGGTCAGCGGGATCAGCAGCAACGTGGTGGTCGCCGCCCACAACGTGTCGGCGGCGGCCGGTTCACCGACCGCCCACAACACGAGGCCGGAGGCGACTCCCACGAGCGCCACGGCGACGGTTCCGGCCGCCCGCCATCTTGAGGCGCCCGGGTTACCGGCGGCCGCCGTCATGTCTGATCGTCCGGCCGGCGCACGAGCCTCGAACACTCTGGCCCGTGCGCTTTCTCTACCCGCGCTCAGCCGACGGTCGCCGTGGCGCCGGCGATGTCCTTGTTCGCCGACTTCGCGCTCCGCGTCGGCACCGCGAACACCGGGCACGGTGCGATGTGAAGCAGGCGATGGGTCACGCTACCAAGCAGCAATCCTGCGACCTGGCCCTGGCCCCGCGTGCCGACAACGATCAGGTCGGCGTTCTCTCGACGGGCCGTGTCGGCAATCACGTGGGCCGGCCCGCCCGCCGTCGTGGTGACGACCGCCAGCTTGATGTCGACCCCGGTGGCCGCGATGCGGTCGACCTCCTGCCGCACCTCGGCCTCGACCTCCTCTTCGTTCGCGACCAGCGTCTGTCCGCCTGCGCGGCCGACCAGCAGCTCGCGCACGTGCACAGCGATGATGCGGCCGGTCTCCGGCTCGGCCAGCTCGAGCGCGAACGGCAGAGCCTGCTTCGCCTCAGGCGAGCCGTCGAGGCCCAGAACGACTGTCTTGAACATCGAATCCTCCTTCGTTTTCCGGTGCTGCGGATGCTCTCCGCCGGCGCAACCTGCCGCATCGGGTTCGGCCCGCAGATGTATGCGGATTTGCCGCAACCGGATGCGGACGCGCACAGACGCCTGGGGCGCGAGCCCGTGGCAAGCTGGAAGCGATCCCAACGGAGGCACGATGACGACCACCCAGATCGCGATCACCGCACAGATCAGACCGGGTAAGCGGGACGAGCTCGCCCGCGTCCTGGCTGCCGGCCCGCCGTTCGATCTGGCGGCTCAGGGCTTCACCCGGCACCAGGCGTTCCTGGGAGAGCACACCGTCGTCTTCGTATTCGAGGGAAGTCGCGCGCTGGGGCACGTTCGCGACTTGAGCCGCTCCCTGCCCATGCGCGAGCTGACCCGTATGGGCATGCTGATCCAGTCTCCGCAGCTGCTCACCGAGAACTTCGAGTGGATGCCGATCGAGAGCCCGCATGCATGAGCCGGGCCCGGTATACGTTCTCTCCGCGTGCTCACCCTGACCGCACTGCTTCATGAGCCGGTGCTCGACGTCGAGGGCCGGCCGATCGGCCATGCGCGCGAGCTGATCGCTGACGCCGGCGCGTCGCCGCCGGTGGTGACGGGCATGATCGTCGGCGGCCGGCGCGTGGCGCTGGGGACGGCGACACCGCTGACGGCGGGCGATGCTGTTCCGCGCGGGGATCTGCTGCTGGTCAGGGACTTGCTGGACGTGCAGGTGCTCGACCGCAGCGGCCGGCATCGGGGCCGCGTCGGCGAGGTCGAGCTGGGGCGGGGATCCGAAGGCGCGCTCGTCGTCTCGGCGGTTGAGACGGGGCTGCGGCCGGTGCTGGCCCGGCTGGGACTCCGCCGACTGGCGCGCCGGGCGCCGGCCGACCGCATTCCCTGGGCGCATCTGCATCCCCAGGTTGGGCGCGCGCACGCCTTCTCCGCAGAGCTCCACGATCCGCCTCGCCGCTTCCACCGAGTGATGCGTGCCCGTCGCCGCCCGCCGCGGTAGCGCGCTGGTCGTCCTGGCGGCCGTCGCCGGCCCGGGGCTGCTGGCCGGCCTGTCCGACGATGACGCGCCAGGCATCACGACCTACTCGATCATCGGCGCCGACTACGGCTACCAGCTGCTGTGGGTGCTGGCGCTCTCGACCCTGGCGCTGATCGTCTTCCACGAGGTTGGCGCCCGAGTGGGGCTGGTCACCGGGCAGGGGCTGACCGGGATGATCCGCGACCGCTACGGCGTCCGGGCGGCGGCCTTCGCCGTGCTGGCGCTGGTGGTGGCCAACGTGGGGACGACCTGCGGCGAGTTCGCGGGCGTGGCCGCCAGCCTCGAGCCCGCGGTGCCCCGTTGGATCAGCGTGCCGGTGGCGGCGGCCGGCGTGTCGCTGCTGGTGCTGCGGGGAAGCTTCCACAGGATCGAGCACATCCTGCTCGTGCTGTCGACGGTCTTCGCCACCTATCTGGTCTCGGCCGTTCTGGCCCATCCGGACTGGTCAGCCGCCGGACGGGGGTTGGTGGTGCCCTCGATCCCCCTGACCGGCTCGGCGCTGCTGGCTGCCACGGCCTGCCTCGGCACCACGCTGGCTCCCTGGGGGCTGGCCTTCATCCAGTCCTACGCGGTGGACAAGCGGCTCACTCCCGACGACCTGCCGTACGAACGGATCGACGTGTGCGTCGGAGCGATCATGACCGGCGTGATCGGGGCCGCCGTCGTCATCGCCTGCGCGGCGACGCTTCACCAGAGCGGAACCTCGATCAAGGATGCGAGCGACGCGGCGGGTGCGCTCCGCCCGCTGGCCGGGGACCTGGCCTCCTCGCTATTCGCGGCCGGCTTGCTGGGGGCGTCACTGCTGGCCGCGTCGATCCTGCCGCTGTCCACCGCCTACTCGGTCTGCGAGGCGCTGGGCGACGAGGCGGCCCTCGACGACCCGTTCTCCGATGCGCCCACCTTCTACATCAGCTACGCGGTGATTGTCTGCGTGGCGGTCGCCATCGTTCTCATTCCCGGCGCGCCGCTGGTGCAGATCCTGTTCCTGAGCCAGGCGCTCAACGCCGTCCTGCTGCTGCCGCTGCTGGTCTTCATCGCCCGCATTGCCGCTGACACCCAGGTGATGGGACGGCACGCCAGCGGGCGGTTCGCCTCGGCGGCGGCCTGGGGCACGATCGTCCTGATCGGTGTCTGCGTGTCGACGACGCTGGCGCTCGGCCTGCTCTGAGCACGCCTGAGGGCCGGGCCATCCTGGGCGGAGAGGCCCGGCCCTCAGCCGCCGGCCGAGGAGTCGCCGGCCCGGTCGTTCAGACCTGAGGCTGCACCCGGGTGATCACCACCGGCTCCTTGGCGTCCATCGAGCTGCGGCGCAGCGCGCCGCCAAGCGCCAGGACGATGAACCCGATCCCGCTCAGGGTCAAAGCGATCCCGACGACGATGCCGAACACCGCCAGCCGCTCCGCCATGTAGGACATGTTGAGCGCCGTGGAGAGCGCCGTCTCGGTGACCCACAGGTTGCGGGCGCCGTTCTCGACCGGCTGCCCGGTCTTGGGATCCTTGGCCGCCGCCGCCTCGTCGTTGGTGGGGTTGCCCTGGCTGTCCAGGAACCGGCCCATCTGCGCATAGGTCTGGCCGCCCGTCGCCTCCAGCGCGTGCTTGCGCATCACGTTCGCAAACGCCCGGGCCTCGTCGCCGGTGTCGACCTTCTGGCCCGGAATCGTCGAGTCCGGGGTGCCGACGATGCCCTCCTGGGCGAGGCTGTCGCGCACGGTGTTGCGCCCGTCCACACCGGTCCAGATGGCGCCGATGCCGAACGCGATCATCAGCACGCCTGTGACGATGCCGCCGTATTCCAGAATCTTTCGCATGGTGACTCCCTTCCGTCCCTCGGACGAGGTTCGATATGCCGTGCAGCCAACGTAACGGCGGCTGCCAATGCCGGGCACGGGGGCCTGCACCGATCCGGATTCGGCTTGGCCGTGACTCCGGTTGCGGGCAATTACGGGCCGGCCGCAGTCGCTCGCACTGCCGGTCCGCGATACTTTCGCCATGGGCGTAACCGATGACAGGCTCCGGATCCTGCTGGTCGACGACCACAAGGTGGTACGGGCAGGACTGCGGATGCTGCTCGAGTCCGAGGACGACCTCGAGGTGGTCGATGAGGCCGGTGACATCCGGGACGCCGTGTTCAAGGTGCGCCGCCACAAGCCCGATCTGATCCTGCTGGACGTCACGCTGCCGGACGGCAGTGGTGTCGACGCGATTCCCAGCCTGATGGCGGAGGCCGAGGGCGCAAAGGTGCTGATCCTCTCGATGGAGGACGACGCCCACCACGTGCGCACGGCGTTCGGCAACGGCGCGAGCGGCTATGTCCTGAAGGATGCGGCCGAGGATGAGCTGGCCGCCGCCGTGCGGGAGGTCGCCCGCGGGGGCAGATACTTGCATCCCGAGTTGGGGGCGCGGTTGATGCAGGCGGACATGCGGGACCGCGAACGGGCCGACGCCGATCCGCTGTCCGACCGCGAGCGCGATGTGCTGCGCCTGCTGGCTCAGGGGCATACCAACCAGGAGATTGCCGGTGCCCTGTACATCTCCGTGCGTACCGCCGAAACCCACCGCGCCCATATCATGCAGAAGCTGAGGCTGCGCACCCGCGCCGAGCTGGTCAGCTACGCCCTCGACCAGGGCCTGTTGGGCCGCGACTGACCTCGCCCCGGCCAGAGGGGGATAATGCCGCTCATGGGAGTCTCGGGCGGCGGCGGGCGGGACGACGCGCTTGATGCGGCAACGATGCGCCGCCTGCTCGACGTCGGACGGTCGCTGGTGTCCGAGCTCGATCTGGAGTCCCTGCTTCAGGCCGTGCTCGAGGCGGCTCGCGACCTGACGTCGGCCCGCTATGCAGCGCTCGGCGTCCTCAACGAACGGCGCGACGGGCTCGAGCGCTTCCTGACGCTGGGGATCGACCCCGTTGCGCATCGCCGGATCGGTGACCTGCCCCGAGGCCATGGCGTGCTGGGCGTGCTGATCTCGGATCCGCGGCCGCTTCGGCTGGCGGACGTGGGCAGCCATCCCCAGTCCTATGGCTTTCCCACCCAGCATCCGCCGATGACCGGCTTCCTGGGGGTGCCGGTGCGGATCCGCGATGCGGTCTACGGCAACCTTTACCTGACCGACAAGCTGACCGGCGAGTTCACCGAGCAGGACGAGGCGGCGGTCGTGGTGCTCTCCGAGTGGGCCGGATTCGCGATTGAGAACGCTCGCCTCTACCGCGACGCCACGGAACGCCGCGACGAGCTGCAGCGTGCGGTGGCCGCATTCGAAGCGGCGCTGACGGTCGCCCGCGCGGTGGGCGGCGAGACGGAGCTCGACCGCATCCTGGAACTGATCGTGAAGCGGGGGCGGGCGCTGCTGGGGGCGCGGTCGATGTTCGTGGCCCTGGAGGCCGGCGGGCAGCTGACGATCAGCGCCGTTGCCGGTGACCTGGATCGGGCTTTCGAGCAGCGGACGATGCCTCTCGAGGGTTCGGCCGCTGCGGGGTCGTTCGACCAACGGCGGGCGCTGCACCTCGTCGGCCTTCCGGGCGAGCCGGTCGTCCCGTTGCCAGGTGTGGAGGCAGCAGCCGCCCTGATCGTCCCGCTGATGTTCCGGGGCTCCTCCTTCGGCGTGCTCTGCGCACTCGATCCGGCGTCGGGCGCGGAGCGGTTCAGCAAGGATGACGAGCGCGTGCTGGAGGCGTTCGCGAGCAGCGCCGCGACGGCGGTGGCCACGGGAAGAAACGTCGCCCAGGAGCGGGCCCGCCGCGCCACGGAGGCATCCGAGAGCGAGCGCCGCCGGTGGGCGCGGGAGCTGCACGACGAGACACTGCAGGACATGGCCAGCCTGAAACTGATCCTGTCCACCGCCCGCCGGTCGGGCGATCCGCAGGTGGTGTCGAGGATCCTCGGCGAGGCCGTCGAGCAGATCACCGAGGGCATCGCCGCGCTCCGGCATCTGATCAACGACCTGCGACCGCCGATCCTGGACGCGGCTGGTGTTCAGCCTGCGATCGAGCATCTGGCGGCGCGTGTTACGGCGACCACCGGCCTGCCCATCGCGCTCGACCTCGATCTGGCATACGCGGCAGGGCGCGCCGCCACGCGCCTCAGCCCGCAGCTCGAGGACACGCTCTATCGCGTGGTGCAGGAGGCGCTCACAAACGTCGTCAAGCACGCCGGCGCGGGCCGGGTGACGGTGTCGATCTGCGAGCATGGCGACCTGGTCGACCTGCGGGTGGCCGACGACGGCGTCGGCATCGCCAGCATGAATACATCTGCCAGTGGCTTCGGCCTGATCGGAATCCGGGAGCGGATCGAGATCGTGGGCGGCACGCTGGCGGTCGGGTCGGGCCCCGGCGGCGGCACCGAGCTGCGCGCGTCGCTGCCGGTGTCGAGGGCCTCGGAGCCTGCGTCCGCGGCCGGGTCAGGCGACGCGATCGCGAGGCTGCCGGCCTCGCCTGATTCCCGCCGGCCCGCTCAGTAGTTCGTCAGATCGCGAGCAGTTCGCGGGCAGCGCGCGCCGCCACGATCTCCTCACGGGCGTGAACGACGAGCACTCGGGGCCGGGTGCCGGGCCGGGCGACGTCCCGGTCGCCCAATCCACGGTTCGACGATCGATCGATCTCCACGCCGAGAAAGCCGAGGTACCCGCAGACGGCCTGCCGCACCGCCGCCGATCCCTCGCCGACGCCCGCCGTGAACACGAGCGCGTCCATCCCACCGGCCGCCATCGCCATGGCCGAGGCCGCGCCGGCCACCCGGTAGGCGAACAGCTCGAGAGCGTCCCCGGCCGCGAGCTCCCCCTGCTCGGCCCGCTGCTCGAGCTCGGCGACGCTGCCGGTGCCCGCGAGGCCGGTCAGGCCCGACTCCTCGTTCAGCGCCCGGCCGAGCGAGACCGTGGTCTCGCCATGGTGCAGCAGGTAGAGCAGCGCGCCGGGGTCGACCGATCCCGAGCGGCTGGCCATGGGCACCCCCTCGAGCGGGGAGAAGCCCATCGTGGTGTCCCGGGAGCGGCCGCCGGCGATCGCGGTCACCGAGCAGCCGCCTCCCAGGTGGCAGACGACCAGCCGCAGCTCGCCGGGGTCCCGTTCCAGGAGGCTCGACGACCGCTCGAGCGCCCATCCCAGCGACAGCCCGTGGAAGCCGAATCGGCGCACGTGGAGCTCGTCCCGCCACCGGCGGGGGACGGCGTAGGTCGAGGCGACCGACGGCATCGCGGCGTGAAATGCGGTGTCGAACACCGCGACCTGCGGCACTGACGGAAACCGCTCCCGGGCCTCGTCGAGGGCTCGAAGGGCAGGGAGGTTGTGCAGCGGCGCGATCTCCTCGAGCTGCGCCAGCCGTGTCCGTACCGCCTCATCGACCACCACCGGCGAGACGAACGCGGTTCCGCCGTGCACCACTCGATGGGCGACCGCAGCCAGCGGGTCGTCCCCGCTCGCCGCCGCCAGCGACGGGGTTGCTCGCGACCGTTCCCGCCGGTCGACGAGATGCAGCTTCAGGCTGGTGGAGCCGGCGTTGACCACCAGGATGTCGCCGGCGGAGGTCAAAACGGCCACGTCCAGTTGCGGATGTCGGGATGGTCGTCGCCATGCTCGCGCGTCCACACCCGGGCCCGGACGCGGGCGTCGCCCATCTCCTGCCGCAGGTCGCCGGCGCGGTCGATCAGCCCCGGAACCCGATCGATCACGTCCATCACGAGGTGAAAGCGGTCGAGGTCGTTCAGCATCACCATGTCGAACGGCGTGGTGGTCGTGCCCTCCTCCTTGTACCCGCGCACGTGGATGTTGTCGTGGTTGGTGCGCCGGTAGGTCAACCGGTGGATCAGCCACGGATAGCCATGGTGGGCGAAGATCACCGGGCTGCCGGTGGTGAACAGCCCGTCGAAGTCCTGATCGGACAGGCCGTGCGGGTGCTCCGTCGGCGGCTGGAGGCGCATCAGGTCGACGACGTTGACGACCCGCACCCCCAGCTCCGGCAGGCGCTCCCGCAGGATCGCTGCCGCCGCCACGGTTTCCAGCGTGGGTACGTCGCCGCAGCAGCCGAGCACCACGTCCGGATCGCCGCCCTGGTCGTTTGACGCCCAGCCCCAGATCCCCGCCCCCCGCGTGCAGTGGATGATCGCATCCTCCATGGACAGGTAATCGAGGCTTGGCTGCTTGCCGGCGACGACCACGTTGACGTAGTGGCGGCTGCGCAGGCAGTGGTCGGCCACCGACAGCAGGCAGTTCGCGTCCGGCGGCAGGTACACGCGGACGACCTCCGCCTTCTTGTTGGCGACGTGGTCGATGAAGCCCGGATCCTGGTGCGAGAAGCCGTTGTGATCCTGACGCCAGACGTGCGACGAGAGCAGGTAGTTGAGCGAGGCGATCGGCGGCCGCCACGGGATTCCTCGGGTCACCTTCAGCCATTTGGCGTGCTGGTTGAACATCGAGTCGACGATGTGGATGAACGCCTCGTAGCAGTTGAACAGGCCGTGGCGGCCGGTCAGCAGATAGCCCTCGAGCCATCCCTGGCACAGGTGCTCGGACAGCACCTCCACCACCTGGCCGCGGCGCCCCAGATGATCGTCGGTGGGCAGGATGTCGGCCTCCCAGACCCGATCGGTCGCCTCGAACATGGCCGACAGGCGGTTGGATGCGGTCTCGTCCGGTCCGAACACCCGGAACGTCCTGCGGTTGCGGATGGCGATGTCGCGCAGCAGCTGACCGAGCACCCGCGTCGGCTCGCTCGCCGCCTTGCCGGGCGCGCCCACCTCCACCGCGTAGTCGCGGAAGTCCGGCATCACCAGGTCGCGGCGCAGCGCCCCTCCGTTGGCGTGCGGGTTCGCGCTCATCCGTCGCTCGCCCGACGGCGCCAGGGCCGTCAGCTGGGGACGCACCGCCCCCGACTCGTCGAACAGCTCCTCCGGCCGGTAGCTGCGCAGCCAGTCCTCGAGCGCCCGCAGATGCACCGGGTCGGTGCGGGGGTGGGTGACCGGCACCTGATGCGACCGCCAGCTGCCCTCGACCGGCAGGTCGTCCAGCTCGCGCGGCCCGGTCCAGCCCTTGGGGGTGCGCAGCACGAGCATCGGCCAGCGGTGGCCGCTGCGATGGCCCGCTCGCGCCTGCTGCTGGATGTGCGCGATGCCGTCGAGGGCATCCGCCAGCGCCTCGGCCATCCTGTCGTGGATCGCGGCCGGCGGCGCACCGTCCTCGCCGCCGCGCACGACCACCGGCTCCCAGCCACCGCCGCGAAGCAGTGAGATCAGCTCCTCTTCGGGGATCCGGGACAGCACCGTCGGATTGGCGATCTTGTAGCCGTTCAGATGCAGGATCGGAAGCACCGCGCCGTCACCGGCCGGGTCGAGGAACCGGGTCGACTGCCAGCTGGCGGCCAGCGCACCTGTCTCCGCCTCGCCGTCGCCGACCACGCAGGCCACCACCAGATCGGGGTTGTCGAACGCGGCCCCGAACGCATGCGCGAGCGAGTAGCCCAGCTCGCCTCCTTCGTGGATCGATCCCGGGGTCTCCGGTGCCGCGTGGCTGGGGATGCCACCAGGAAAGGAGAACTGGCGGAACAGCGCCCGCAGACCATCCTCGTCGCGCGTGATGTTGGGGTAGAGCTCGGTGTAGGTGCCCTCCAGGTAGGCATTGGCCACGACACCCGGCCCACCGTGTCCCGGGCCGGCGATGTAGATGGCGTTCAGGTCGCGCGCCCTGATCGCCGTGTTCAGGTGGGCGTAGATCAGGTTCAGACCGGGGACGGTGCCGAAGTGCCCGAGCAACCGGGGCTTTATGTGCTCCGGGGACAGTGGCTCGCGCAGCAGTGGGTTGTCGAGCAGGTAGATCTGCCCCACCGAGAGGTAGTTGGCAGCCCGCCAGTAGGCGTCGATGACCGCGAAACGGTCGGTCGCGGCCGATGGGGCCGATGGGGTCGGTGGGTCGACGCTCGAGGACATGTCCAGCCTCCTTCGGAGCGATGCTAGTACGGGGGCGTGAGGACTCCCGGCAGCGGCGCCGGCGAGCCGAGGATCAGCCCGCTCAGCTGCGGTCGGCAGGCGGCACGATCAGAACCGGGCAGACCGCGTGGTGTGCGCACTGCTGGCTGACGGAGCCCAGCAGCAGGCCGCCGAATCCGCCCAGCCCGCGAGACCCGACCACGAGCATCTCGGCGTCGCTCGACTCTTCGACCAGGATTGCCGCTGGGCTGCCCTGGCGGACGACGATCTCGCCCTCCACGTCGGGGTGCTGGTCCATGACATCGGCAGCCTGGGCGCCGACCGCTTCGCGGGTCGTCCGTTCGACCTCCGCGGCGGGTACCGTGGGGGCGATCAGGCCACCGGCATACACGGGAATGGGGATCTGCCAGCTGGTGACGATCCGCAGCCGGCAGTTCCGCACTCGTGCCTCGTCGGCCGCGAACCACAGCGCCCGGGCCGAGCCTTCGGATCCATCAACGCCGACGACGATCATGCCGCCATCATGGTCCCTGGCCGGCCAGCCGCAATCGGCAGCCGCCCGTAGACCCGGCTGCGGGTTTCCCGCAAGCCGGCGCCACCTCCGCGTCGCTTGTCCGGTCAGGCCCGGTCGGCTATACCGTCACCACGGGAGCTGATGAAGGGAGTGGGGTCGTGAGCGTCACCTGTGGCCATCTCGATCAGATCGAGTTGACGGACGTGCCCGAGCAGGTACCCGGGTGCGAGGACTGTCTGCGCACCGGCGATCGCTGGGTGCACCTACGGATGTGCACGTCGTGCGGCCACATCGGCTGCTGCGACTCGTCGCCGAACCGCCACGCAACCGCGCATGCTCAGCGCACCGGCCACGTCGTGATCCGGTCGGCCGAACCGGGCGAGGACTGGTTCTGGTGCTATCAAGATCAGATCGGGTTCACGTTCGGCGCCGAGTCGTCGTGAGCGCGACGGCGGAGAGCCGCGAGGTTGCTCGCCCGGTGGTGCTGGCGGTGGACGACGAGCCGTCGGTCGCCCGTGCCGTCGAGCGCGACCTGCGCAGGCGCTACGGCCGCGAGTTTCGGGTGCTCCGCGCCGAGAGCGGCGCTGAGGCGCTGACGGCGCTTCGGGAATCGAAGCTGCGGGGCGCTCCGATCGCGCTGCTGCTCGCCGACCAGCGGATGCCGGTCATGTCGGGTGTGGAGTTTCTGGAGCACGCCATCGCGCTCGCCCCGGAGGCCAAGCGCGTGCTGCTGACGGCCTACGCCGACACCCAGGCGGCGATCGATGCCATCAACCGCGTCTCACTCGACCATTACCTGCTGAAGCCGTGGGATCCACCCGAGGAGCAGCTGTACCCGGTGGTCGACGATCTGCTCGATGCCTGGCGTGCCGACGCCCCGTCTCCGGCCGACAGGATTCGGCTGGTCGGGCACCGGTGGTCGCGCGAATCGCACGACGTGCGCGACTTCCTGGCCCGAAACCAGGTGCCGTACCGGTGGCTCGACGTCGAGCGTGACGACGAGGGGCGGCGGCTGCTGGCGGCCGCCGACGGCGCCGCCGAGCTCCCGCTGGTGCTGCTGCCCGACGGCAGCGCCCTCCAGCGTCCGTCGGTCGTCGAGCTGGCCGACCGGGCCGGGATCCGGCGCCGGGCGGAGCTGCCGTTCTACGACCTGCTGATCGTCGGCGGTGGTCCCGCCGGACTGGCCGCGGCGGTGTACGGCGCGTCGGAGGGGCTGCAGACCGCGCTGGTGGAGCGCCAGGCGCCGGGCGGCCAGGCCGGCCAGAGCTCCCGGATCGAGAACTATCTGGGGTTCCCGGTCGGCCTCAGCGGAGGCGACCTGGCGCGGCGGGCGACCACCCAGGCACAGCGGTTTGGCGCCGAGCTGCTGACCGTGCAGGAGGTGACCGCGATCGATGAGCGGGGGCCGGCGCGGATCGTCCGCCTGGCCGGCGGCGACGAGCTGGGTGCCTCGGCGATCATCATCGCCACCGGTGTCGACTACCGGCGGCTGGAGGCGGAGGGCGTGGACGGCCTCTCCGGCCGCGGGATCTACTACGGCGGCTCGCGCAGCGAGGGCCTGTCCTGTCGCGACGAGCACGTTGTGGTGGTGGGCGGCGCCAACTCGGCCGGCCAGGCGGCCATCTACTTCGCCGCCTACGCCGAGCGGGTGACCATCCTCTACCGCGGTGACAGCCTGGCCAAGAACATGTCCCGGTACCTGATCGACACCATCGAGGCGACCGCCAACATCGAGGTGCGCCTGAACGCCGAGGTCGAGGCGGCCCACGGCGAGGAGTCGCTGCGATCGATCACCGTGCGCGACTCGGCCACCGGCGACCGGGAGCAGCTCGAGCTGGCAGCGATGTTCGTGTTCATCGGCGCCCGGCCCCAGACCGACTGGCTGCCGCCGGCGATCGCCCGCGACCGGCGGGGGTTCATTCTGGCGGGTGCCGAGCTGCTGATGGAGGACGTGCGGCCGCGCTGGCGGCTCGACCGTGATCCGCACCTGCTCGAGACCAGCCTGCCCGGGGTGTTCGTCGCCGGCGACGTCCGTAGCGAGTCGATGAAGCGCGTCGCCTCCGCCGTCGGCGAGGGATCGATGGCGGTGCATTTCGTGCACGAATACCTGGCCACGGTGGGATGATCGATCTGCTGCGAGAGATCGACCTGTTCGCAGGTGTCGAGCCGGAGCTGCTGGACGACTTCGCCGCCCGGGCAACCGAAGAGCGGCTCGCCGTGGGCGACACGCTGTTCCGGGAGGGCCAGGTCCTTGACCGGTTCAGTGTGATCGCGGAGGGGCGAATCGAGTGGACCCGCCGCATCAACGGCGTCGACGTGGCGCTGGGCGAGCGTGAGGCGCCGACCTACGCCGGCGCGTCGAACCTGCTCACCGGGGACAGCGCCGTGGCCACCGGTCGGGCGGCCACGGAGCTGCGGTTGCTGCGCTGGGAGGCGGGGGACTTCCTGGCCTTCCTGCGCAGCTCGCCCGCGGCGATGCAGACGGCGGTGCGGTTGATCGCCCCGATCGCCCAGGCTGCCGAGTCGGCCGTGCGTCAGCAGGAGAAGCTGGCCGCTCTGGGGACGCTGGCCGCCGGCCTGGCCCACGAGCTCAACAACCCGGCCGCAGCCGCCAGGCGGACGTCCGCCGAGCTGGAGGCGGCCTTGACCACGCTGCAGGGCACCATCCCCCGGTTCGTCTCGAGCGGGGTGGAGCGACGTGAGGCGGCGGAGCTGGTTGCGCTTCAGCAGCAGGCGCTGGCCCAGGCGGACGGCGCTCAGGACGGCGAGAGCGCCGTCGATGCCGCCGACCGCGAGGATCGGCTGGCCGAGCGCCTGGACGATCTCGGTCAGGAGGGCTGGAGGTTGGCCGAGCCGCTGGCCCGCGCCCGGCTCGATGACGAGTGGCTGAACCGGGTTGAGGCGGCGGCCGGGCCGGCGACTCCGGCGGCGCTCGAATGGGTGGCCGCGTCGCTGACCGCGCACAGCCTGGTCGGCGAGCTCCACGAGAGCCTCGGCCAGATCTCCGACCTGGTCGCGGCGGTCAAGGACTACACGCACATGGACCGGGCCGCTCTCGAGGACGTCGACCTGCACGACGGCTTGGACAGCACGCTTCGGATCCTGAAGTACCGATTGAAGCACGGCTCGGTGACGGTCGAGCGGCGGTACGACCGAACGCTGCCGCGGGTCACCGTGCATGGGTCGGAGCTGAACCAGGTGTGGACGAACCTGCTGACGAACGCGCTCGACGCGCTGGACGGTCAGGGCACGATCGTGATCACCACCCGGCGGGCGCCGACCGGGATCGCGGTCGAGATCGAGGACGACGGCCCCGGAGTGCCCGCCGAGCTGCAGTCGCGGATCTTCGATCCTTTCTTCACGACAAAGGCGGTCGGTTCGGGCAGCGGCCTGGGGCTCGACATCGCTCGCCGGATCGTTCGCGGGCATCGGGGCGACATCACGCTCAGTTCCCGGCCGGGGTCGACGTCGTTCACCGTCGCGCTTCCGCTCGACGCCCCGGCGGGCTGACCGGTCAGCCGCGGAGCGGCCCGCGGGCGATGTGGTCGCGCACGGCCGACAGCGAGGTTTCCGGACGCAGGTATTCCTGCCACCAGTCGGCGCCGGCCTCGGCCAGGGCGGCGACGTATTCGCGCTCCGCTCGCTCGTCGTCGCGCCGCCTGCGGCCGCCGACCACGATCGTGAACGGGCGCGAGCCGGCGTCCGCCCGAAGCTCGCGGACGTCATCGGGCGTCACGTCGTCCCAGTCCGGCGGCTTCACGCGATAGAGGCACGAGCCGTCCCAGCGAAGCGCCCGCTCGCGCGGTCGCCGCAGCGTCAGCTGGCCGCCGATCCAGATCGGCGGCCGTGGTCGCTGCACCGGCCGGGGGCGAAGCGTGACGCCGTCGAGCTGGAAGTGGGCGCCGTGATGGGTGACCGTGCGGCCGCTCCACAGGCCGTCGATGATGTCCAGCGCCTCGTCGAGCTGGGCGGCGCGGCCGCGAGCGTCCGGCAGCTCGCCGGTGGCCTGCAGGTCGGGACTCTCCGGATCGCCCGAGCCCGCGCCCAGCACCAGCCGACCGCCGGACAGGTGGTCGATGGTCATGCCCTCGGCAGCCACCTTCCACGGCCGCCGGCGCGGCAGCGGCGTGACCATCGGCCCGATCAGTACCCGTTCCGTGGCGAGGGCGATGGCGGCCAGCGCTACCCACGGGTCGTACGCCTCGATGCCGCTGGAAGTGAACACGTAATCCTCGAGGAACACCCCGTCCCAGCCCGACCGCTCGGCGAGGCTCGCCAGCTCGGCGAGCGACCGCGGGCCGCCCCACGGCCCCTGGGGCGATATGTCGATCGCGAACCGCACCCCGTCACGATACCCGGCCGGATTCCCCACCGGCCGGGGCCCTCTCATCCCAGGCGCGCGATGCGTTCCGACAGCCAGGCGCCGAAGCCGGGCCGGATCCCCGTCGCCACGCGGGCATTCGCGGGCCGGCCGGTTGTGCCGTGGAGATCGCAGATCGTCCGGCCGCGGCACACCGGCCCGCAGTCGACCTCGACGCTGCAGGCGGTCAGGGTCAGCAGCTCGGGGTCGATCACATGGGCCACCGCCACGGCATCGTGGATCGGCGTTCCCTCCCGGTCACGATGCGACCGGGCGTAGAAGTCGACCAGCTCCGCCACCAGCCGCCCGGCCCGGCCGGCGCCGCGAAGAGCATTCGCCTCGGCGACCGTGAACAGCGCCTGGTGTGTGACGTCGAGGCCGACCATGGTCACATCGAGCCCGCTGGTGAACACCCGCCGGGCGGCGTCGGGATCCGCCCAGACGTTGAACTCGGCGTTCGGCGTCACGTTGCCGAAGCCCGTGCACCCGCCCATCAGCACGATCCGGTCGAGCCGCGCGGCTGCGTCCGGGTGGCGGGCCAGGAACAGCGCCACGTTGGTCAGCGGGCCGGTCGGCACCAGCGTCACCGGCTGGTCGGACGCCCGCACCGTGTCCGCGATCAGGTCGATCGCATGCCCCTGGGGCCGTCTGCTGGGCGGCGGCAGCTCGGGGCCGTCCAGCCCGGTCGCGCCGTGCGCGGCGCCGTGCGTGAACGGGTCCCGAACGAGCGGCCGGTCGGCGCCGGCTGCCACCGGGATGTCCTGCCGGTCGGCGTGGTCGAGCACGCGGATCGCGTTGGCCACCGTGTGGTGCAGCGGCGCGTTGCCGGACACCGCCGTCACCGCTCGCAACTCCACCTCGGGGCTGGACAGCGCCAGCAGGATGGCGATGGCGTCGTCGTGGCCGACGTCGCAGTCGAGCACGATCGGGATCGGCATCGGCCGAGTATGCCGCCGGGGCGCGATAGCGTCCAGGCTCGATGAGGATCGCCATCGTCGGAGCGGGAGGTTTTCGTACGCCGCTGATCCACGGCGTGCTGTTGGACGCCCAGGAGCGGCTGGGCATCTCCGAGGTGGTGCTTCACGACGACGACGCCGAGCGGATCCGCCGCATCCTGCCGGTGCTCGACGGCCTGGCGGCCGAGCGCGGCCGGCAGCTGCCGGTGCGGGTCGAGACCGACCTCGACGTCGCCGTCTCGGGCGCCCGGTTCGTGCTGTGCGCGATCCGGGTCGGTGGGCTGGCCGGGCGGGTGGTCGACGAGACGGTGCCGCTGGAGCACGGCGTGCTGGGCCAGGAGACGGTGGGGCCGGGCGGGATCGCCTTCGCCCTTCGCACGCTCCCCGCGATGCGCCGGATCGCCGTCGCCGTCGAGCGGCATGCACCCGACGGCTGGCTGATCAACTTCACCAACCCGGCTGGGCTGGTCACCGAAGCGCTGCAGGAGACGCTGGGCGAGCGGGCGGTGGGCATCTGCGACTCACCCGACCATCTGTGCCGCGAGGTGGCGGACGCGCTGGAGCGGCCGTTCGACGAGCTGGCGTTCGATTACGCGGGGCTCAACCATCTCGGCTGGCTGGTGTCGGCGCGCCAGGGCGGCCGCGATCTGCTGCCGGGCCTGCTGGCGGATGACGAGCGGGTCGACCGGCTTCCGGCGGCGGCGCTGTTCGGCGCCGGACGGCTGCGCGAGCTGGGCGCCGTCCCCAACGAGTATCTGTTCTATTACGAGCGTCCGCAGCAGGCGATCGACGGGTTCAGGCGCGCCGGAGCCACCCGCGCCCAGCTGCTGGCCCAGGGCCAGGGATCGTTTTACGACGCCGATCCCGGCGACTCGCAATCGGCGGTGCGGGCCTGGCGCCGCGCCGTCCACGCGCGGAACAGCAGCTACATGGCCGAGGCTCGGGACGGCCAGCCGCCCGATCGGCCCGCCGATGACGAGGACAGCCCTCCGACCGGCGGCTACGAGCAGGCGGCCCTGGCGGCGATGGACGCGCTCGAGGGTGTGCGGCCACAGGTGCTGATCCTCGACGTCGCCAACCGGGGCGCGCTGCCGTTCCTCGACGCGTCCGCGGTCGTCGAGGTGCCCGCAATGATCGACCGGTCGGGGGTCCGCCCGCTGGTCACCGGCGAGCCGCCGCCCGATGCACGACGGTTGATGGCGACCGTCAAGGCTGTCGAGCGGCTGACCATCCGGGCATCGGCGGAGGGATCGCGGTCGCTGGCCGTGGAGGCGCTGGCGCTGCACCCGTTGGTGCCCAGCCACGCGATCGCGGAACAGATCCTGGCCGGATACCTGGAGCGCCAGCCGCTGCTGGCCGCGCTCCTGGCCTGAAGGTCGCGCTGCCCGGGATCAGCCCGCCGGCCGGGCGGCCAGCCGCTCGTCGACCTCCGCGCGAAGGGCCATGGCCGGCTGGCAGCCATAGCGCTCGACGCAGATCGAGGCCGCGGCGATGCCCAGCTCGAGCGCCCGCTCGATCCGCTCGCCGGCCGCCAGCCCGGCGGCCAGTGCTCCCGCCAAGGCGTCTCCAGCGCCGGTGGTGTCGACGACCTGCGCCGGCAGAGCCGGCAGGGTGGGGCCGTCGGGCAGGATCCGCGCGCCGCGGGCGCCGAGTGTCAGCACCACCGTGGCCGGCCGGCGCTCGCCCAGCGCCTCGAGCTCGAGCTCGTTGACGATCACCACGTCGAACCGGCTGATCAGGTCGGCGGGCAGCCGGCCGGCCGGCGCCGGCACCAGCAGCGCGCCGGCGCCCGTGGCCCGCGCGGCCTCGAGCGTCCCCGCCACCGCGTCCACCGGTACCTCGGCCTGAGTCAGCCAGACGTCGACCGCCGGATCCGGGCGGGGCGCCGAGACGTGGTCGTTGGCGCCCGAGAGCACCACGATCTGGTTCTCGCCATCATCCGACACCAGGATCAGTGCCACGCCGGTGGGCTGGTCGACCAGCCGGACGCCCGACAGGTCGATGCCGTCGGCCGCCATCGAGCCGGTCACTGCATCGCCAAAGGCATCCCGACCGCAGGCGCCGAAGAACCGCACCTCGGTTCCCATCCGCCGGGCCGACACCGCCTGGTTGGCGCCTTTCCCGCCTGCGGCGTAGGCGAGCCGCTTGCCGAACACCGTCTCGCCGGGCAGCGGCGGCCTGGCCAGGTAGCCGAAGACGTCCATGTTGATCGACCCGCAGACGCCGACGGTTGCCATCACGGCGAGTGTAAATCAGGATCCGGCGGCCATCAGCGGACCTAGCGGATGGCCTCGCCGGTCTCGGGATCGAATACGTGGATGCTGCGCATGTCGACGTGGAGGTCGATCGGCCGGCCCTCGGCGGCCGACGTGTGGGGATCGAGGCGAGCGACGAAGTGGGAGGTGCGCTCGCCGGACGAGCCGAGGTCGTCGACGTCCACACCGGCGTCGGCGGCCAGGTCGCGGGTGTCGTCGGTCAGCACCGGTGGCTCGTCAACGGTGAAGTGGGCGTACACCTCGGCCCCCATCGCCTCACGGACGTCGACGGTGACCGGCAGGCGGGCGTCGGCGGTTGGGTTGGCGACGTACTCGGGATCCTCGAGATCCTCCGGTCGGATCCCGATCACCACCCGCTTGCCGACGTGGGCGGCCAGCGAGGGCCGGCCCTGCATCACACTTTGGGGGATCGGCAGCCGGACACCGCCGAACGCGACCTCGGCGCCGCCGTCGCCGCGGATCAGCTCGGCGCTGACCACGTTCATGGCCGGGCTGCCGATGAACCCGGCCACAAACAGGTTGGCCGGGTTGTCGTACATCTCCTGCGGCGCCGCCACCTGCTGCAGCACACCGCGGTTCATCACCGCCACCCGGTCGCCCATGGTCATCGCCTCGGTCTGGTCGTGGGTGACATAGATCATGGTCACGCCCAGGTCACGCTGGATGCGCGAGATCTCGGTGCGCATCTGCACCCGCAGCTTGGCGTCCAGGTTGGACAGCGGCTCGTCCATCAGGAACGCCTTCGGCTCGCGGACGATCGCCCGGCCCATCGCCACCCGCTGGCGCTGGCCGCCCGACAATGCCCGCGGCTTCTTCCTCAGCTGGTCGTCCAGGCCCAGCGCCCTGGACGTCTCACGGACGCGGCGGTCGATCTCCTTCTTCGGCAGCTTCCGCAGCTTGAGCCCGAACGCCATGTTGTCGTAGCAGGTCATGTGCGGGTAGAGGGCGTAGTTCTGGAACACCATCGCCAGGTCGCGGTTCTTGGGATCCACGTCGTTGATCACGCGATCGCCGACCCGGATCGTGCCCTCCGTGATCTCCTCTAGCCCCGCCACCATCCGAAGCAGCGTGGTCTTGCCACACCCCGACGGGCCGACCAGCACCATCAGCGTGCCGTCCTCGATATCCAGGTCGACCGCCGACACCGCCCGTGTGCCGTCCGGATAGATCTTGGTGACCTCGTCGAACCCGATCTCAGCCATGTGTGCCCACCGCTTCCGTGACCGCTGGGGGTTGACGGACGATCGTCAAAGCGGGGCCATACTATCGGCGCCTCGTGTTCATTTCTAGTGCAAATGGGGTCTGAACGCGCACAAAGCGACGAGCAGACATCCGGTGCCACCCCCGGTAGGCTCGCGCCACCAACCAAGGAGGGGACATGCGCAGGAAGCGTGTTCTTGCCGCAGGAGCGGCAGCGCTGGTGGCGGTGGCCGCGGTCGCTGGAGTGGCCCGCGGCGTCGGCGGTGCCGGGCAGGTGCCGCTGGTCGCCTACAAGACCGGGGGCAGCGTGAGCACGCCGTCCGGCACGTTCATCACCGTGGCGTCGCGGACGTTCGCCGCCAACCCCGGCCCGGTCATCGTGCGGTTCAGCGCCAGCGGCTCGGTCAGGGACTTCAACCAGGGCGGGGTGTTCGTCGGCCACTCGTATGCCGCGCTGATCGTCAGGGTGGTCGTGGGCACGAACACCGTGCTCAGCCCCGGCCCGGTCAGGTTCCTCGACAACGCGGGCAGGATCCGGGTCGCCAAGGCCCGGCCGGTGGCCAACAGCTTCGAGTGGGTCGGCGAGCTGGGCGGGACGTCGAACCTGAAGACGGTGAAGGTGCAGGTGGCGAACCTGAACACCTGGGACATGGCCGACATCACCAAGTGGAACCTGGTGGTGCAGCACCGCTAGCGGACGGCCACGCGGAACAACGGGGTCAGATCCCGTTGTTCCGTTCGTCCACCAGCTGCCGCAGCCGCAGGGCCCACCTGGGGCCGGTGCCTGTGTCCTCGTGCCTGAAGTAGCAGTAGACGTCGCGGCCCTCGCCGAGCACCGCCGACACCCGCTCTGCCCACGCCGCCAGATCGTGGTCGGAGTACTCGGTGCGCCGCAAGCGCAGGTAGGCGAACGGCCCGGGCGGGTTGGGCGGCGCGGCCGGGCCGTCGTCGGTGTCGGCCAGGCATACGGCGACACCACGCTGCTCGAGCAGCGCGCCTGCCGCGGCCCAGGAGTCGTTCCGAAACTCCATCACGGTCGCCAGGCCGGGCGGCAGGACGTCGGCGAACCCGGCCAGCAGCTGCTCGTCGTACTCGAGCTCGGGCGGGATCTGGAACAGCACCGGCCCCAGGTTGTCGGCGAGGATCGCGGCCCGTTCCAAGAACCTGGCCACCTCGCCGCCGACGCCGGCCAACCGCCGGGTGTGCGTGATCCGCGCCGGAGCCCGCAGCGCCAGTCGGAAGCCCGGCCGCGCCTGCTGCCGCCAGGCCGCCATCGTCGACTCGGCGGGGAAGTGGCGGAAGGTGTAGATGATCTCGACCGAGCTCAACACCGAGGAGTAGTGCTCGAGCATCTGGTCGTTTCGGATCCCCTCCGGATAGAAGACGCCGTGCTTCCACGCGTCATAGGCGAACCCCGAGGTGCCGACGAAGAGCTGCCCTGCCATCGCTGGCATCATCCCACGGCATGGGCGGCGGATCGGAGCAGCGGCTGGTGGTGGACGTGGAGGGGGTGGAGGTGTCGGCCGCCTGGATCGACCACCCGGACGCCGGCCAGGTGTTGGTGCTTGGACACGGCGCCGGCGGCACGCTGGACGCACCGTTCCTGGTCGGCTTTGCCCGCGCCGCCGCGGAGCTCGGCCTGGCCACGCTGCGCTTCTCGTTCGTCTACGCCGAGCGTGGGCGGCGTGCGCCCGACCG
>Ga0070684_100000245_pt1 | contig 37624 bp, 41 predicted proteins | sample KBSC723LmetaG_FD_65653 | JGI IMG/M metagenome (GOLD analysis project Ga0070684, IMG submission 65653) | Corn rhizosphere microbial communities from Kellogg Biological Station, Michigan, USA - KBS C7.2-3L metaG | ecosystem: Host-associated > Plants > Roots > Rhizosphere ...
GCCGATCGATCGCGGCGCCACCGGGATACCCCAGCCCGAGCAGGCGAGCTCCCTTGTCGAACGCCTCGCCGGCAGCGTCATCCAGGGTCGAGCCGATCACCCGGTAGCCGCGGCGATCGTCCACCTCGGCCAGCAGAGTGTGTCCGCCCGAGGCCAGCAGGCACAGGAACGGCGGCTCCAGTGGCCGGGGCGCGAGGTAGAGGCTGGCGATGTGGCCGTGAAGGTGGTCGACCGCGATCAGCGGCAGCCTGCGCGAGAAGGCCAGCGCCTTCGCCGCAGCCACCCCGACCAGCAGCGCGCCGATCAGCCCCGGCCCGCTGGTGACGGCGACCGAATCGAGGTCATCGAGCGTCGCGCCCGCCTCGGTCAGCGCGCTGCCCACCACCGGGACGGTCAGCTCCAGATGCCGCCTCGACGCCACCTCCGGCACGACGCCGCCGTACGGCGCGTGAAGCTCGGCCTGCGAGGAGACCACGCTCGAGCGCAGCACCCCGTCTCGGTCGACCACGGCCGCGGCCGTCTCGTCGCACGACGTCTCGATGGCGAGGATCACTGCGGGCGGTCAGGATCGCGCCACATGATCAGCGCGTCCTCGCGGTTGTCGGTGTAGTAACCCCGGCGAACGCCGGTCTCGACGAAGCCCAGGCTCGAGTACAGGTTGACGGCGACGTCGTTCGACACCCGCACCTCCAGCGTGTATCCGCGCTCGGCGTCGTCCATCGTGAGCTCGAACAGCCGCTCCAGAAGCGCCCTGGCCACACCGCGGCCGCGGTAGTGCAGGTCGACCGCGACGTTCATCACGTGCCAGGCATCGACGTACTTGGCGACGATCAGGTAGCCCAGCATGTCGGCGCCCTGGAAGGCGCCCAGACAGACCCCGTTGGGCTTGGCCAGCTCGCCGGCGAACATCGAGCGCGACCAGGGCGTGGCGTACGACTGGCGCTCGATGCGCTCGATGGCGTCGAGGTCGGACGACCGCAGGCGCCGCATCTCGACCGCCGTCATCATCCGGCGGCCCTCGCGGTCAGCACCCGGTCCGCATCGGGCGCCCGCACGTACTGCGGGATCGGCGGGCCGGCGGTGCCGGCCAGCGCCGCATGGTGCCTCGCCCAGGGCACGTGGAGCGGCGAGCTGTCCACCGGGATCGCGGCGCCGCCCAGCCGGTCGCGGTAGCGGATGGCGCCGTCGCCGACCACCACCGCGCGCGCCGGTAGCAGCGAGCCCAGCCGCTCGGGCACATAGGCGGCCAGCGGCACGTCCGGGCCGAGCGCGAACACCTCACCGCGACGAGCGTCGACGCAGGCGACATCGGCGCCGGCACCCTGCAGCAACGCCTCCAGGGTGCCCACTCCGCGCACCTCGACTCCGAGCGCGAAGCCCAGGGCGGTGGCCGTGGACAGCCCGATCCGAAGGCCCGTGAAGGTCCCCGGCCCGGTGCCGGCCACGATCAGCCCGAGCTCTGTCATCTCGATCCGGGCCGCCCGCAGCAGATGGTCGACATCCGCGAGCACGTGTTGGGCGCCCGACGACCTCCCGCGGGTGACGCTCTCCGCGAGCACCTCGCGGTCGCGACTGATGCAGGCCGTGGTCAGGTCGGTGGAGGTGTCAAGCGAGAGAGCGAGCAACGGCGTCAAGCAGGTCCGCATCGTTGCAAACCAGCGTGATCAGCCTAGCATCGCCCCCCTCGTGGCGCAGTTCGACGAGCACCCTTGCGGGCGGCAGCACACCGCGTCCGGCAGCCGGCCACTCGACGAAGGCGATGGTGTCCTCGAAATACGGCTCGAGGTCGGCCCACTCCTCGATGGTCAGGGCGGTCGAGCGGTAGAGGTCGAGGTGCGCCACCCGGCCGCGGGGCGACGGGTGCAGGGCGCCAATCGTGTAGGTGGGGCTGGTCACCGGGGCGGTCACCCCCAGCGCCCGGGCCGCGGCCTGGACGAAGGTGGTCTTGCCGGTGCCCAGGTCGCCCTCCAGCTCAACCACGTCGCCGACCTGCAGCAGACCGGCCAGCGCGGCGGCCAGCGCGGCGGTGTCGGCGGCGGAGCGGCTAGAAAAGGCCGAGCTGCGCGGGCTCTGGCTCGCCAACGGCGACGGCGATCTTGATCGGCGGCGGAGCGACCGGGATGGCTGGGGCGGGCTGCCGTGGTGCGGGCGCAGGGCCGTCGCGCAGCAGCTCGGGCAGCCGGCTGAAATCCTCGCGCAGGGTGTCGAGCATGCGCGGCGTGTAGAGCGCTGCGGCCGGGTGGTAGATGGGGTAAAGGTTGACCTCGACGTCGCCGATCCGGTGCGGCCGGGGCCGGCCGTGCACCCGTGTGATGCCCTCCGGGCGGCCGGACAGGAGCTTCGTCGCGAAGTTGCCCAACGTGCAGATCACGCGCGGCCGGATCTTGGCCACCTGGGTGAACAGGTAGCCCTCGCAGGCCTCGATCTCGTCGGGGCGGGGGTCGCGATTGCCCGGCGGCCGGCACTTGAGCACGTTGGCGATGTACACCGCCTCGCGGCTGAGACCGATCTCCTCGAGCAGCGTGGACAGGAGCTTGCCCGCCTGGCCGACGAACGGCACGCCCTGGCGGTCCTCGTGGAATCCTGGCGCCTCGCCCACGAACATCAGGTCGGCGTCGAGGTCGCCGGCACCGACCACCACCTGGGTGCGGCCCTCCGCCAGCGGGCACCGGGTGCACGACCTCCACTCCTCCGAGAGCCGCAGCAGCTCCGCTCCTCGCCCTGCTGCATCCATGGTCACGATTCTGCCACGGTATCCGGATGGATGCGTGTCAGTCGAGGACCCGGGCGGCGATCAGTGCCCGCAGCCGCAGCTGCCGCCGCAGCATCCGCCTCCGCCGACGGCTGCGCCCTGCGGGCGCGATGTCGCGAACGAGGACAGCAGCCGGGTGGCCGTGGTGCCGCCGCAGTCCGGGCAGCTGACGGTCGAGTCACCGCCCGCCGGGACGAGCTCCTCGAAGGTCTCCGAGCAACCGGCGCACAGGTATTCGTAGATCGGCACGGCCAGAGCATAGCGAGCGGTACAGTTTCTTCGCCTGGTATCCCCCCGCGGGAACTGGAGCCAATGCACACCACCACCGTCGTCATCGGGGCCGGCAGGGTCGGCCAGACCGTCGCCGCCCGGCTCGCGGGGTCGCTGCTGGTGCACGGCCGCGACGAGCCCGACCTCGACACGGCCGCACGGGTGCTGCTGGCCGTGCCCGATAGCGCGATCGCCCAGGTCTGTGCGCGGATCGCCCCCCGGCTGCCCGCCGGCTGCGCGGTCGTCCACTTCTCGGGGGCGACCTCGGTGCACGCGCTCGACGCCGCGCCCGGCCCGGCCGCCTGCGTGCACCCGCTGCAGACCATCTGGCCCGATCGGGGCGCCTGCCAGCTGGAGGGTGCCTATGCGGCCGTGACCGGGGACGCGGCGATTGGCGAGCGACTGGCCCGCGAGCTGGGCATGACGCCGTTCCCGCTGGCCGACGAGGCGAAGCCGGTGTATCACGCCGCCACCGCCTTCGCGTCGAACTATCTGGTCACGCTGACCCACGTGGCGGCCGGCCTGATGCAGCAGGCCGGCATCGACGAGCAGCTGGCGTACTCGGCGCTGCGCCCGCTCCAGCAGCGGACGGTCGAGGTCGCGCAAGGGCCGCCCACCGGCCCCATCGCGCGCGCCGATGCCGGCACCGTCGAGGCGCACCTGGCGGTGCTCCGCCCCGACCTGGCGGAGCTCTACCGGTCGCTGGGACGGGCCACGCTGCCGCTCGTGCCGGCACCATCCGCCGCGGCCGTCAGGCCGCTGCTGTGACAGTGGGCCTCGTCCCGACGATGGGCGCGCTGCACGCCGGCCACCGCGCGCTGCTGCGGGCCGCCCGCGGCGAGAACGACCGGGTCGTGATGAGCCTGTTCGTGAACCCGACCCAGTTCGTGGAGGGCGAGGATTTCGAGCGCTATCCGCGCGACGAGGGCCGCGATCGCGAGATCGCCGCAGAGGAAGGGGTCGACGAAGTGTTGGCGCCGGCGGTGGAGGACATGTACCCATCCGGGTTCGCCACCGCGATCGATGTCGGCCCGCTGGGCAGCCGCTTCGAGGGCGCCTTCCGGCCCGGCCATTTCGCCGGTGTCGCCACCGTGGTGATGAAGCTGCTGCAGCGGGTGCGCCCGTCGGCCGCCTACTTCGGCCAGAAGGACGCCCAGCAGCTGGCGGTGGTCCGGCGGATGGTGCGCGACCTCGACGTCCCGGTCGACATCCGATCGGTTTCCACCGTCCGCGATCCCGACGGGCTCGCCCTGGCATCCCGCAACGCGTACCTGTCGGCGGCCGAGCGGGCACGTGCGGCGTCGCTGTACCGAGCCCTGGTCGCCCGCGACCCGTCGCTGGTCGAGGGCGAGCTCGACTACCTGACCGTCGTCGATCCCGACACGTTCGACGAGGTCGAGCCGCGAGCCGGCGCGCTGGTGATCGGGGCCGCCCGCTTCGGCGGCACCCGCCTGATCGACAACATCGTCCTGGAGGCACCGTGAAACTGTCCCTGCCAGATCTGCGCCGGATGAAGCGCGACGGCCGGCCGATCGTGATGATCACCGCCTACGATCACCCCACCGGCCGCATCGTGGACGAGGTCGGCGTGGACATCGTGCTGGTGGGAGACTCGGCGGCCAACAACGTGCTGGGCCTCGATTCGACGGTGCCGGCCACCATGGACCAGATGACGATGCTGACGGCGGCGGTCAGCCGCGGCGTGGCGCGCGCGATCGTGGTCGGCGACCTGCCGTTCATGTCCTATCAGGTCTCCGACGAGGAGGCGGTGCGAAACGGCGGCCGGCTCGTCAAGGAGGGCGGCGCCGACGTGGTCAAGCTGGAGGGCGCCGGGCCGATGCTCGACCGGGTGAAGGCGCTGGTCGCCGCCGGCATCCCGGTGATGGGCCACCTCGGCCTGACGCCGCAGACGGCCACATCGATGGGCGGCCACAAGGCTCAGGGCCGCGAGCGGGACACCGCGCGGCAGCTCTATCTGGCGGCGATCGCCCTCCAGGACGCGGGCTGCTTCGCGCTGGTGCTGGAAGCTGTTGCGCCGCAGGTCGCCGCGGCCATCACCCGGCGGCTCTCGATCCCCACCATCGGCATCGGTTCCGGCGCCGACACCGACGGCCAGGTGCTGGTGCTGCACGACGTGCTGGGCATCAACGCACCGGGCGGGCACCGGCCCCGTTTCGTCAAGCGGTATGCCGAGATCGGCGAGGCCATCGGCGATGCGGTGCGCACGTATTCGGAGGAGGTGCGCGGACACCAGTACCCCGCGCCTGAGCACGCCTACACGATGCCCGACGAGGAGGTCGCGGCCTTCGAGCGGGCGATCGACGCCGGGTCGATCGAGGAGAACGTGCTGGCCGACTGGTGAGTCCGGCCAGCACGGAGTCAGACCCCGTTGTTCCGCCCCGTACGGCCCGGCCACCAGCCCGCCGTAGGACGGGTGTCACGGGGCCGTGAATCGGCGCCCCACACCACCGCCAGCGGACCGATGGCCAGCAGGAAGATGAGCATCAGGAGTTCCATACGGGATCAACGCGGCAGGCTCGCCGCGCGTGAGATCGATCGGGCTACGATCACCGCATGACGACCTACCTTCACACCATGGTGAGAATCACCGACCCCGATCGCAGCCGCACCTTCTATGAGGCGCTCGGCTTCACCCCCGGCCGCGAGACGCCGATCGTCCGCAACGGCGAACTCGAGGCGACCAACTACTTCTTCAGTCTGCCCGGCCAGGACGACGTCCTGGAGCTGACCTTCAACCACGACGGGCGGACATACGAGAACGGCACCGGCTACGGCCACATCGCCGTCGGCGTCAGTGACCTCGATGCAACGCTGGAGCAGCTCAAGGGCCAGGGCATCGAGCCCGAGCGCCCGCCGTACACCATCAGCGAGGGCGGCAGCCGGCTGTGCTTCGTCCGCGACCCGGATGGATATCGAATCGAGATCATCGGGCGCGGCTAGCCGCCCGGCCGCCGGACCGGAGTATCGTCGGCGATATGGACGTCTCCGAGAATCCTCTGGTTGGAGCCTGGCGGCTTGTGTCCTGTGAGACACGTGCGGATGACGGGAGCATCGATTACCCGCTCGGGCGGGACGCGGTCGGCCTCTTGATCTACACCGACGACGGCCACATGTCAGTTTCGATTGCGCGCTCTCGCCGCCGGCCCTTCGCAGCCAGTGACCTGTTTGGCGGCACTGGTGACGAGAAGGCACGCGCCGTCGAGAGCTACGTCTCCTACTGTGGCAGGTACCAGCGCCGGGACGAATCCGTTGTCCACCAGGTCGAGATGAGTCTCTTCCCGAACTGGACGGGGCGGGATCAGGAACGGCGAGTCGAGCTCGACGGAGATCGACTCGCCCTGGAAGCGCCGCCGTTCGCCATCAAGGGCACGGAGCAGCGAGCCCGCCTCGTCTGGGAGCGACTTTGATCCCAACCCCGTGGACGATGAACGCGTCGGCGTACGGCTCCTCGACGGCTACCGGATCGGGATCATCGGGGCGTCGCTCGCATGAACCGTCGAGCGGACCCCGCCGAGCGCCGCGTGCGCTGCGACCATGACGACCGTGCTGGTGACCGGCATGTCAGGCACCGGGAAGTCCACGGCCCTGGCCGAGCTTGCACGCAGGGGCCACCGGGTGATCGATACCGACTACGGCGACTGGAGTGAGGACGTGCCGATTGCCGGCCAAGCCCGGCCGGAGCGGTTGTGGCGCGAAGATCGGATGGAGACCTTGCTCGCCGAGCACTCCGGCGCTCCGTTGTTCGTCTCGGGATGCGTCGCGAACCAGGGGAAGTTCTACCCTCGGTTCCATGCGGTCGCTCTGCTGAGCGTGCCGGTGGACGTGCTGCTCGATCGCGTGATCACCCGGCGGACGAACGACTACGGCAAGGCGGACGCGGAGCGCGCAGCCATCCTCCGTGACCTGCACGTGGTCGAGCCGTTGCTGCGCGCCGGTGCAACCGCCGAGATCGACACCCGTAAGCCGGTCGCTGAGGTGGCGGACGACCTTGAGTCGATTGCCGGCCTCGCCGGCGAAGGTCAGAGATCCGGCCGGACATGAATCGCGCGGCCGGGGGAGTGAGGGAGCTCCATCGCCCCTGATCCGTGGTCAGGGCTCAGAAGGTCGACCAGTGCTCACGGGACAGGAAGAAGCCGTGGTTGTCGCGGTTTGTGCAGCGGAGTCCCGCTGTGCCGGACCGGCACGCAACGCCGAACCCGGCCCACGTTGTGCCATACGCCAGGACGGGGATCTGCGTGTCGAACCACGCCGGCGACGGGTCTGACCGGCAGCTTGGCTTGGCGAGACCGGTCGAGGACAACGTGAGGCCCGGTTGCTCGAGGTCGCAGCCGTCGGGTGGCGGTGAAGGCACCAATCCGCTCTTGATCTCGCACTCCACGAAGCCGTGCTGACGGGCGGAGGCGAAGCAGACGATGTTCCCGCTCGGGGTTACGAAGTCGTCGCAGGCAGGTCCCTGACCGCACCGATCGGCCAGCCGGTCGGGCGTCGTGGCCGGCGCCTCGGTGGTGGAGACCGGGGAGGGCGTGCTATCGGGGTGCGAGCCCGCCGAGGCCGCCGTCGTCACGGTGACCGTGACCGTCGTCGGGCCGCCGCCTCCGGTCGACCCGCCCGACCCACCGCAGGCCGCGGCGGTGCACACTGCGAGCGTCATGACGGTCGCCCACCGGGCGGCGACGCGCCTCACCCGCCGTCCTCCACCGGCGCACCGCCCAGACCGATCTCATTGCCGTCGGGATCCCGGTACGTCGCCTTTCGGACACCATTGGAGTAGGTCTTCCGACCGGCGGGCTGGATGCCCCTGCCGGCGATCTCGCTGACGAGCGTATCGAGGTCGTCGACGAAGAGAGTGTGCATCGCGTGGCCCGCATGTTGCGGCCGCACTTCGATGAACAGGAACCGGTGCTCGGCCAGCTCCCACACGGCCTCGGCGTCGTTCGGCGTGAAGCTCGGCTCCGAGCCCAGGAAGCGCTCGTACCACGCTGCCGATCGCTGGTAGTCGGTCACCGGCAAGCCGGCGAGGAGGTTCACAGGCATCGCCGAACCCTATGCGTTGGGCCGGCGCCGATCTCGTAGGAAGATCGTGATCGAGCGACCGGTCCGGGCACGCCCGAGGCGCCGCCTCCCGGCCTGCCGCCACACGCCGAGAGAAGTACGCACACAACCGGTGTCAGGGCGCGCGATCTCATGCAGACCTCGGACGCCGCCGGCCGGCTTCCGGTTCCGGCGTATCATCGACAGATGCGGGCGAATCGCTCGATCCCGTCGGCGCAGGTGGTGCCTGTGCTGATCTATCCCGACGTGCGCGCCGCGGTCGCCTGGCTGGAGTCGGCGCTGGGATGCACCGAGCGGGTGCGGATCGGCGACGCGCACCGGGCACAGCTCGCCCTCGGCGCGGGGGCGGTGATCGTGGCGGACGAGCGGGACGACCGTGTCAGCCCGAGCGGCGGCGTGGCGACACACTCGGTGCTGGTGCGCGTGGATGATGTGGACGCGACCTGTGCGCGGGCTCGGGAGCAGGGTGCACGAGTGCTGATGGAACCGACCGACTTCGAGTACGGCGAGCGGCAGAGCGCGATCGAGGATCCCTTCGGACACCGGTGGACGCTGTCACAGACACTGCGTGACGTCGCCCCCGAGGACTGGGGCGGCACCACGGTGAACGGCGGGCATCCGTCTCCGCCGGCGGCCGGCGGCTAGCCGATCAGCTCCCCGAACCCGGGCTCGTCGCGGATCGGGTCGAAGTCGGAGTCGCCGGAGGCCAGCGTGCGGAACTGCTCGAGGCCGTCGATGGCACGCCTGAGATGCTCCAGGGCATCGGCGGTGCGCCCGGCGAGGCTCTCGCAGCAGGCGACGTTGTAGAGCAGTTCCGCGAAATGCGGATTCGCGTCGATCAGCTCGCGCCCGCGGTCGGCGACGTCGGCGTAGCGGCCGGCCTCGTAGAGAGGCCGCAGCGACTCCCACGCCGCGTCGGTCTCGATCGCGGCCGGCAGTGTGATCCACGGGTGCCGCCGTGACTCGTAGACGGACACGGTCGGCGGCGGGAACGACGGGTCGGCAAACGCGCCGACCGGGACCGCGATCAGGTCAGGTGCGTCGGCCGTGGTGAAGAAGACCGTCGCACCGCAGTCCGGACAGAAATGAAACGTTCGCTCATCGCCCTCGTCGGAGACCCTGACGTAGTCCTTGAAGCGACCCGCGACCTGCACCCGATCTGCGGTGAACCGGGCCTGGATCGCGAACGCGGTGCCGGTGCGGCGCTGGCAGCCGAGGCAGTGACACATGGAGATCCGGATCGGATCGCCGGCCACCTCCAGACGAAGCTGCCCGCAGCCACAGGCGGCGTCTCGCGTCATCCGGCGGTCAGCTCGTAGGGATAGCGCGTCAGCGTCTCGCTGCCGTCCTCCGTCACCAGCAGCAGATCCTCGAGGCGCACCTCGCCGATCCCCCGCTTCCACAGCCCCGGCTCCATCGCGATCACGTCGCCCGCGACCAGCCCATCGCGCCCGGTCAGGCCGAGTGAGGGGGCCTCGTGCACCGCCAGGCCGACGCCGTGCCCGAGCGAGAACTGGAACCCCTCGTCCGGGTCGTCACCGGGGCCAGTCCTCTGCGTGCGATGCCCGGCGGCCTCGAACAGGTCGCACACGAGCTCATGCAGCTCGCGGCCGGTGACCCCCGGTCGCACCGCCTCGCGGGCGCGCTCGAGCGCCGTCCGCACGAGGCGTTCGAGCGCCCGCACGTCGTCCCCGATCTCACCGACGACGAACGTGCGGGTCATGTCCGCCCAGCATCCCGACTGCTCGTCGCGGGGCCAGAGGTCGATCACGATCGGCAGGTTTGCCGGCAGCGGGCCCGAGCCGGGCTCGTGGCCGTATCCCTGCCAAACCGACGCGACGATCACATCCGGGGGTGCCGGCGCGCCGCCCCGCCGGCATGCCTCGCGCAGCGCGTCACGAACCGCCTCGGCCGTCAGCACCTGGCCGTCGAGCATCAGACGGTCGCCGTCGGGCACCGCCTGAGCCAGCAATCCGGCGGCGGCCGCCATACCGGACACCGCCGCCGCCTGCGCCCGGCGGATGCCGGCCATCTCCGCCGCGGACTTCACCCGCCGGCGCCTCGCCACCACGGCGTGGTCGGGATGCAGGACGACGCCGTCGGCCCGCAGCCGGTCGGCGACGGCGACGGGCATCTCGGGGTCGGCCACCGCCTTGCCGATGCCGATCGCCGCCACGGCGCGCGACGTCAGCTCCAGATCGATCTCGCGAAAGCTCATGCCGCTCTCGAGCAGCTCGCGGAAACCGAGGTCGGCGATGTCGTGGAGCACCGCGTCGGGCACCGCGGCGGAGACCCGCGCGCGCTCGATCCCGCTCACCACGACGTGCATCCGCCCGTCGACGACGGCAAGCAGGAACGGGTCGACGATCGGCACCGGCAGCTCGTGGCGCATCGCCGGCGAGCGTTCCGTGTCCCCGTAGAACAGCAGATCAGCCACGTCGAAAGGAACCTACCGGTTCGGATCCGCCGTCGTCACCTCGCCGGGGTCGGTCGGCGTACGATTCCCGGATGACCACCGGGGCGACAGACGGCGGAGCGGGCGAACTCACGCTCGCCGGAAGCTGCCAGTGCGGCGCGGTGCGCTACCGGGTGGCGGACGCCTTCCTCTACGCGGCGAACTGTCATTGCTCGCGCTGCCGTGCGGCAACGGGCTCGGCGTTCAAAGCATTCGCCGGGATCGAGCGCGGCAAGCTCGAGATTACGGACGGCGCCGCCGACCTCCTGGTTTTCGGCGAGGACGATCTCAACGACACCCGCTGCGCCGCATGTGGCTCGTTGCTCTTCTCCGTGGTGCGGGACGGCGGCTACGTGCACGTGGCGATGGGCTCACTGGTGGACGAGCCCAGCATCCGTCCGGCGGAGCACATCTACGTGGGCTCCAAGGCCCCATGGTTCGAGATCACCGACGACCTGCCACAGGCCGAAGAGCTGGAGTAGCCGTCGCGGTCATGCCGCGGTCGGGGACGGTCCGTCGATCGCTCGCTCCATGAACACCCAGTGCGGCTTGTGCTCGTCCGGGATCTCGCTCTCGGGATACGGCCCGATCTCGACGAATCCACTCGACCGGTAGAGGGCGTGAGCGGCCGTCATGAAGTCGGGGCTGTCGAGCCTGATGCACCGGTAGCCGGCTGCCTCAGCAGCGGCCACCAGAGCATCGAGCAGTGCTCTGCCCAGGCCGCCGCCGCGGTGGGACGGCTCGACGTACATGCGTTTGATCTCGGCGGTGCCCGGCCCGATCCGCCGCATGCACCCGATGCCGACGGCGGCGCCGTCCTCGAACGCCAGCAGCAGGCGACCCGCGGGCGGCGCGAACTTGGAGATCGTCTCCAGGTCGTGCTCCACTGCCTCCCGCACAGGTAGCCGAAAGCCGTATCGGGCCTCGAGCCCGTCGTTGCCCCACGTCAGATACTCGAGCCACAGGCGCTCGACGTCGTCCAGGTGCCGGGACACGTCGGCCTGCCTGATCTCGGCCACAGCTCGAGGCTACCACGCCACTCGTCGCCGATGGAACCGCTCACCTGTCGGAGGGTGATCACGGTCGATACGATCGCCAGGATGACCGGATGACGGTGCACGTGGAGAGCCTGGGGCCGGCCGAGATCGATCCGCGAGCCGAGCAGCAGATGGTACCGATGCGCGACGGTGTCTCGTTGGCGACCGACGTCTACCTGCCTGACGGCCCGGGACCTTTTCCGGCGGTGCTCGTGCGCCTGCCCTACGACAAGAATGGCCGTTACTGCTGGATGCCGTTCATCTCCCGCCACTTCACCGACCGCGGCTACGCCTTCCTGCCACAGGACGTCCGGGGGAAGTTCCGCTCCGAGGGGGAGGTCAATGCCTTCGTCCACGAGATCGATGACGGCTACGACACCATCGACTGGATCAGCGGTCAGCGGTGGTCGAACGGAAGGGTCGGCATGTGGGGCGACTCGTACTACGGCTTCACCCAGTGGACGGCGGTCGCCTCGGGGCATCCGGCGCTGAAGGCCATCGTCCCCCGGGTGACCGCGGTCGACCTGTTCCACTGGCTGCGCGGCGTCACACCGCTCTACGGTGCCCACTACCTGGCCCAGTACTGGGCCGACGGGCGGTCGCACCACTGGACGCCGGACTGGTCGCACCGGCCGCTCAGCGAGGTGTTCGACAGCGGGTTCGAGGTGATCGGAGCGCGTTCGATCGCGTTCGACCGCCTGCTTGCCGAGGCCGGCGGGGAACCTGGCGTCGAGCTCTACGCGGACGGGCACCCGTTCGACCGGCTGCGGATCCCCACCTTGCACGGCGTTGGCTGGTTCGACAACATCACGCCCGGCCACATGCTCGATTACGAGCGGTTGGTCGGCGACCCGGCCACGGCGCCCTACCAGTATCTCCACGCCGGCTCCACCGACCACGAGAACTACCGGTTCGAAGCGGTGCCGATCCCCGAATCCGCCGACCACGACAAGCACGACGACGCGCTGCAGGAGATGCTCCCGCGCTACCTCCAGCCGGCGCTCGACTTCTTTGACGCCTTCCTGGCCGGCCGGTCAGACCCGCAGTCGGTGCCCCGCGTCCGCTGGCACCTGGGAAACGACGGCTGGCGGACATCGCCCAGCTGGCCACCGCCGGGCGCGGTCGAGCGCAGACTCCACCTGTCGCCCCAGGGCTCGCTGCTCGCCGAGCCCGGGGAGACCGGCCGGGTTGACTGGGTGCATGATCCCGACAACCTGGTGCCGTCCACGATCGAGAACCCGTTCGCCTTCCTCTACGAATACCCGGACGAGAACCAGGTCGCCTCCCGGCCGGACGTCGTCGTCTTTGCCGGCCGGCCGCTGCGTGAGGAGCTGATCCTTGCCGGACGCGTCGACGCGGATCTGTGGGTGGCCAGCGACGGGCCGTCGATGTTCCTCCATGTGAAGCTGGTCGACGTGGCTGCCGACGGCAGCGCGCACATCCTGCTGTACGGGCAGACGGTGGTCGAGAATCCCGGAGACGGCGCCCGCGCCCAGGTGTATCTCGGACACACCGGTCACCGGCTGCCGGCCGGCCACAGCCTGCGCCTGCAGGTGGCGTCCAGCGACTATCCGGTGTTCGTGCCCCACCCCGGCACATCAGAGAGTCCGTGGTTCGCGATCCGGACGGCCGTCAACCGGCAGCGGCTGCTGACCGGGGCGGCGACCCCCTCGTCGCTTCGGCTGACCATCCTCGACGCACGGTGACCCGCGTACGCGAGCACGGGGACGCGCTCAGCAGTTCGCGGCCGCCCAGGCGCCCAGGTGGCCGGACGCCTGGGTCAGCTTCTGATCGTTCAACAGCGGCACCAGCGCGGCGATCGCCGCGGCGGGGTCGTAGTTGTTGTCGGCGTACGACTGATTGAGCGATCGAACCGCCTTCAGCAGCGTGTCCAGGTCCGGCCTGATGTCCGCAGGGGCGATCGCCAGCACCCTGACGTAGCCCCGCTCCACGGCCTGCAGCTTCTTCTTGATCGTCTCGGGCGACGCCGTGGTGTCGCTGAGCGGCTGGAGCTGCGTGGTCACGTCCTCGAGCTCGGCTCTGGCCCGCTTGCAGAACTCAGCGGTGTCGCCGGAGGCTGTCGGCGTCGACGCCGGCTGCGTTCCCGGCTCCGCCGGTCCCTGCGAGGATGACGACGAGCCGCCTCCGCAGCCCGCCGCAGCAAGCAGCGCGGCCGCGGTCATCGCCACCGCCAGTGATGCGCCGATGCGAGTCACCGGGCCGGAATCTACCACCCACCGCATCCGGTTCCGATCCGCCCGGACACGCATCCGCAGCATCCGCCGGCCGTCCATGCTCCAATTGCACCTTCCGTGGCCCGCGTCGACACCGCTCCCCTCACCGTCCTTTCGGCCGACCGTCTGCGCCGGCGACTTGCGGTTCACCTGGCCGGCGTGCTGGCGGCGGCCCTGGCCACCCGGGCGCTGGCGGAGCTGCTGCCGATGGAGATCGCAGCCGGGTGGGGCGCACTGGTGGCCATCGGCCTGCCCGGGTGGGCCGCCGTCCGGCTGCTGCGGCTGGATCGCCGCCTGGGCACCGCCGAGGCAGTGGCGCTGGTTCCGCTGGGCGGGATCGCAGCCTGGGCACCGCCGCTCGCGCTGGGTTTCCTGACCGGGTTGCCGTTCGTCGCCGTGCTGATCGTCGTGCTGGTCGCTTCGGCCGTCGGCCTGGCTCTGTGCGAGCCGTTTCGCCCTGAGCTGGTCGAGCGCCGGGAGGCGGCAGGTATGGGGCTCGCCGCGCTGGTCGCCGGCGCCGTGGGCTGGTACTACCAGGGCGGGATCGGTGCCGGGGATGCGCTCTTCCACGCCGGCCGTGTCCGCAAGCTGATCGAGCTCGACAGCCTGTCACTGTCCGGCATCTCCACGTACCTCGACGGCGCCCCTCACGCCGGCTACGCCTTTCCACTGCTGCACGCGGCCCAGGCCGGGGCGGTCAAGCTGGCCGGCGGCGACCCCTCCGCCACCTACGTCAGCCTGGTGCCGGTGTTCGTCTGCCTGGTGCCGGTGACGGTGTATGCCGCCGGCCGGGCGATCGCCGGGCCGGCCGTCGGCGCCGCCGCCGCGCTGCTGGCCTGCTGGGACGCACTGGTTCCCGGCGCCTGGCCGCTGTCACTGCAGTGGACGGAGCAGCCCCCCACCTTCACGTTCGTGGTGCTGCTGCCGATCGGCGTGCTGGTGATCCACGAGCTCTGCCGCACGCCCGAGCACCGCGGGCTGCAGGCGTCGTGGCTGGCGATCGTCGGCGTTGTGGCATTCGTCCACCCCACCTACGTGTTCCCGCTGCTGGCGATCGGCACCGGAGTCCTGCTGGTATCCCGGGTGGGCCTGCGCACGCTGCTGGCGGGCTACGCCCTGGGCGCCGCCATTCTGGGCTGGATCTGGTGGCAGGCGCTGGCCGGGGCGCCCCCGGCCGGCGCGTTCAACCCAACCTACCGAAGCGGCGTCGGCAAGGTCTTCTCACACACCGTGATGCTGTCGGGGCAGGCGATCCTGGCCCATCGCGGCGCGTTCCTGATCGCGATGCTGGCGATCCCCGTGCTGCTGATCGGCTTTGGCCGCCGCTACGCGCTGGCGGCCGTGACCATGCTGGGGCCGTTCGTGCTCGTCGCCCTGCCCGGCGCGCTGGCCCTGCTGATCCCGATCGTGAACCTGGCTCAGGCGCGGCGGTTCTGGATCGCCGTTCCCTGGCCGTACGTCGCGGCGCTCGTTGTGGCGCTGGTGGCCGCCCGTTTCCCGGGCCGGAGGCTGGCGATCCCGGCGGCCGCGGCGCTCGTGCTGTCATTCCTCTTCCACCTCCGGTTCAAGCCGCTCTGGAACACCTATGCCTCCGAGCTGTGTGCGCTGGTCGCGGTGGCCGGGCTGGGCATCGCCCTGTGGCTGATCGTCAGCCGGCGGCGGGTGCGGGCCGTACCCCACCTCGCCGCCGGCGCGCTGCCAGTGCTTCTGCTGACCGTCGGCCTGCTCTCGGTGCCCGCCCTCGGTCACGATTACTCGCGCAGACCGGCCACCGGACGGCCTGGCGTCTCCCGGCAGGTGATCGACTATCTGCGGGCTCACGACGAGGCGCCGTTCCCGGTCGTGCTGGCCGATCTGCGGCCCGCCTACACGCTGTCTGGCCAGGCCGCCGTCTACGTCGTCGCCGTCAACGAGGGCCACATGCGGGCCGAGCCGAAGATCGACCCGCCGGCCCGCCGGGCCGCGGTCAACCAGTTCCTCGAGCCGGCCACGTCCGACAAGGCTCGCAACGCCGTGCTCGACCGCTACCACGTGCGCTATGTGATGGTGGAGCGGGACTCGGACATCTCGGCCACGCTGGCCACCGACCCCCGGCTGCAGCAGGTGTTCGTCGACGGCGACAACACCGCGGCCGTCAAGCGGACGATCTTCCAGGTACTGCCGCAGACGCCGGGCCGGTGACCGCGATCCCCTCGATCTCCACCAGCTGGCCCGGATAGCCCAGGAACGACACGCCCAGCAGCGTGCTCGGCGGCCGGACCGGAGCCAACCCGGCCGAGATCACATCCCAGGCACGGACGAGCTCGTCGCGCGACTCCCCGGCCACGTACACCGTCGTCTTCACCAGGTCGGCCGGCCCGGCTCCGGCCGCTCCCAGCGCCACCAGCAGGTTGTCCAGCGCCAGGCGGGCCTGGGCGGCCAGATCCCCAGGGTGCGCCACGCGGCCCTGCACGTCGATCGGGCATGCGCCGGCCGCGAACACGCTGCGCCCGCCGGTGGCGACCGTGGCGTAGTGGTAGGGAGCGCCCGGGTACAGGCCGGGCACGTCGAGGTGCTGGATCGACATCCGGCCGAGGATAGCTGCCGTGGCGTACGATCGGCGGGCGATGATCGACGTGCAGTGGCTCGACTTCGTCTCCGTGCCGACCCGGGACATCGCCCGGGCACGGGACTTCTACGTCAGGGTGCTGGGCCTCCGCCCCAGCCCATTCAGCGCCGGCGAGGTCGAGGCCGGCAACGTCACCCTGGGATTCTGGAACCCGGAGCAGGACGGCGAGCAGTTCCAGCCGAACGTCGCCGGGATCGCGCTGCGGGTGCCCGACGTGGCTGACGCCCGGGCGGCGCTCGAGGCCGCCGGGGTCGACTTCATCGGCCCCACCGTCGACAGCGGTGTGTGCCATATGGCCTTCCTGCGCGACCCCGACGGGAACACCGTGATCCTGCACCGCCGCTACGCACCCCGCGAACGGCACTGACCGCTCACTCGTTGCGCAGGGCCCGCTCGATCCCCGCGGTCGCCTCCCGGGTCAGGGTGGTGAGCGACTCCTCCGCCCCATACACCGCCAGGGCGCCGCACAACGCCACCGCCAGCAGCCGGGAACGAATCAACTGGTCGGCGCGCACCCCGCCGTAGGCGTCGAGGAAGGCGGCGCGTCCGGCCGGGGGCACGTGCGCCCACATCAGCGGCAGATCGATCGCGGGGTCGGACAGACCGATGTCGTCCCAGTCGATCACGGCGCAGGGCACGCCCTGATCGTCGACCAGCAGATGGCGGAGATGCAGGTCACCGTGGACGATCGACGTCATCCGGGGAGCCGGCAGGTTGCCGGCGGCCGCGTACAGCTCGGTGATCGCAGGCGGTGGGCGCCACCCTGTCAGCCCGGCCAGCCGCTCCAGCCAGTCACGGGCGATCGGCACCCGGTCGGCCATGTCGGTGCGGGCGTTCGCGTCCACCGGCAGCAGCTTGCCGTCGATACCGAGCCGGCCGGGATCGATGGCGTGCAGGGCACGCAGGAAACGGGCCAGCGGCGCCGCCCCACGGACGCGCGCGGCGTCGTCGATGGCTCCCGCCGCCGCCTCGCGACCCGGCACGAACGGCGCGCCCAGCCACGGCCAGGGAAACCCCTCGGCGGGGCGGCCGGCGTAGGCGGGTGTGGTCGTCGGAAGCGGCAGCACCGGTGCCAGCAATGGCAACAGAGCCAGCTGGCGTTCCACCGAGTGCACCGCCACGGCCCGACGGGGGAACCGGAACACCCAGCGGCCGTCGGCCAGCCACACGGTGTTGTCCCAACCGGCGCCGAGCAGCGCCAGCTCGCAGCCGGTGAGGTCGGGGAACTGGCCGGTTATCAGCCGCCGCGCAAGGTGCTCGCCGACCACCGCCTGTGCCGCCCACTCCACGGGCTACCCGGCCCGGCCGCGGCTCGGATGCTGGCGGGTGGTGAGCGCGATCACAGGTCGCAATCGTAAAGGAGACGTGAACCAGATCGCGTTCCGCAGCGTCTTCGGGGTAATATCGAGCGATGGGAGCAACCGCGCATGAGTGACCTGATCCCCTCCGAGGCAGGATTCGTGACCAATCCCGAGGCCGAGGACCATCCTCCGATCTTCGCCACCACCGTCTGCTCGATCGTCGAGCATGGCGGCGAGCTGTTGATGGTGCAGCAGCTGAACCGCGAGGGCGAGGTGCGCTGGAACTTCCCCACCGGCTGGATGGAGCCGTTCGACGAGGACGGCACACTCCAGGTGCCCGAGCACGTCGTCAACCGCAACCTGCTGGTCGAGACCGGATACGCCGCCTCGGGAGCGACCCTGGTCGGCCTCGCCCTGGTCCGCGAACATGATGCCGAGGGCCGGCGGATCGGCACCTCGACGCGGCTCAACTACCTGTCCAGCCAGCCGCGGCAGACCAGCTACGCGGTGGCCGACTCCGACATCCTGGGCGCACCGGAATGGTTCTCCCCCGCCGAGGTCGAGGGCATGATCGAGCGCGGCGAGGTCAAGGGCGAGCTGACCACGGCGGCGTACCGCCACTGGCAGGCATACCGCCGCGACGGCCGCATCTCGGCCGACGTGATCGACACCCCCAACTAGCGGCCCTGAAACCTGGGCGGGCGCTTCTCCAGGAACGCCCGCACCCCTTCCGCGAAGTCCTCGGTGGCGGCCGCCTGCGCCTGCAGGTCGGCCTCCAGCTCGAGCTGCTCGGCGAGTGACGCCGCCGGCGCGCGGTCGAACAGCAGCTTGGTCAGCGCCACCGCCCGCGTCGGCATCGCGGCCAAGCCGGCGGCCAGCTCCCCGGCGGCCACGGCCAGCTCGGTCTCCTCCACCACCCGCGACGCGAGGCCCCACGCCACCGCCTCCTCGGCCGGCAGCCGGCGGCCGGACACCATCCACTCGAAGGCCCGGGACGGCCCGATCAACCGGCTGAGGGTATGGGAGATCCCCGAGTCGGGCACCAGTCCGATGCCCACGAACGCCGGGACGAAGCTGGCCGTGGAGGCGGCCAGTCGCACATCGCAGGCCAGCGCCAGGGCCAGCCCGGCACCGGCCGCCGGGCCGTTCACGGCGGCGATCACCGGCTTCCTCAGCGACCGCAGGCGGCTGATGTTGGGGTTGTAGCGGGTTCGCAGGAGCTCGCCGACCGCCGCCGGATCGGACGGGAACTCGGCCACGTCCTGGCCGACGCAGAATCCCCGGCCGGCTCCGGTGAGGACGACCGCTCGCACGTCGTCGGCCATCGCCTGGTCGAGCGCGGCGGCCAGCCCGTCGTGCATCGCGGCGTTCAGCGCGTTCAGCACCTCCGGCCGGTTGAGCGTCACCGTCAGCACCGCATCGTCAAGCGTCACCTCGACGTCCATCGGCTCCTCCTTCATCGCGCAGAGCGCTCGAAGATCGCCGCCTGGCCCTGGCCGACACCGACGCACAGGGTGGCCAGCCCGTGGCGGCCGCGGCGGCGGCGGAGCTCGTGCAGCAGCGATACGACCAGCCGAGCGCCGCTCATGCCCAGCGGATGGCCGAGTGCGATCGCCCCGCCGTTGACGTTGACCCGATCGGGATCGAGGCCCAGCTCGCGGATCACCGCCACGCTCTGTGACGCGAAGGCCTCGTTCAGCTCTACAAGGTCGAGCCGGTCGACGGTCAGCCCCGCCCGATCGAGCGCCTTGCGCACCGCGGGCACCGGCCCGATACCCATCACCCGCGGGTCGACTCCGGCGACGGCGCTCGAGACGAACCGGCCCAGCGGCTCGACTCCGGCGCCGGCCGCCCGCTCCTCGCTGGCGATCACCAGCGCCGCGGCGCCGTCGTTGATGCCGCTCGCGTTACCGGCGGTGACGGTGCCGTCCTGCCGGAACGCGGGCTGCAGAGAGGCCAGCCTCTCGGCCGTCGAATCCGGCCGCGGATGCTCGTCCCGCTCCACCCCCGCCACCGCCACCAGCTCGTCGGCGAATCGACCGGCCGCGTCCGCCTCGGCCCACCGCCGCTGGCTTCGAAGCGCGAACTCGTCCTGCGCGGCGCGGTCGACCGACCACCGCTGGGCGACGTTCTCGCCTGTCTCGCCCATCGACTCCAGCGGGAACAACTCCTGCATCCGCGGGTTGGCGAACCGCCAGCCCAGGGTCGTGTCGTAGAGGGTGCGGTCGCCACGCGGATAGGCCCGCTCCGGTTTGGCGGTGACCAGCGGCGCCCGGCTCATCGACTCGACGCCGCCGGCGACGAACAGCTCGCCGTCCCCGGCGCGGATCGCATGGCAGGCGGCCACCACCGCGGCCAGACCCGACGCGCACAGGCGGTTCAGCGTCACCCCGGGCACCTCCTGCGGCAGCCCGGCCAGCAGCGCCGCCATCCGGGCGACGTTGCGGTTGTCCTCGCCCGCCTGGTTGGCGCAGCCCAGGTAGACGTCCTCGATCGCGGCAGGGTCGACGCTGGAACGGGACACCGCCTCTGCGATCGCGGCCGCGGCCAGGTCATCCGGACGCACCCCGGCCAGCCCGCCGCCGTAGCGGCCGACCGGGGTGCGAACGGCTGCGAGAATCACGGCTTCAGGCATGCCCGGCCGAGTGTACCGACGGCGGAGTGCGCCTCGCGCCGAGCCGGTCAGGCGGCCTCGCCCGCGATCATGGCCGCCAGCTGGGTCGCTCGTCCGTGACCAGGTGGACGATCGGGCGGCGAAAGCCGTCGGCGATGTCGAAGGCCAGCTCGCGCGCCATGTCGGCCGGCAGCAGCGGGCCCGGCTGCTCGCCCGGGCGGTGCCATTCGTGCATCCGGGGATCGCTGGGCTCGCCGTGGGGGCCGCCGACGATCCGGGCGAGCCGGTACAGGATCAGCTCGTGACGGTAGTCGCCGCTCTCGACGAACAGGTTCTCGCTCAGGTAGAGCACCCGGCCGACGTGGATCTCGAGCGCCGCCTCCTCCATCAGCTCCCTGCGCAGGGCCTCTTCGGTCGTCTCCCCGGGCTCGACGCCGCCGCCCGGCAGCCAGTAGAACATCGCGCGATCGGTGTGATGCGTGCGGTCCATCAGGACGTGACCGTCCTGTACGATCACGGCCCGGGTGCGGATCGACAGCTCGGGCAGCGCCGCCCGCTCAGGACACAAGAGCGTGCTCCGGGTCGCCGACGTGTAGCACGCGGCGCAGGAACTCTCCGGTGTAGCTGCCCGGGGTCTCGGCGACCTCTTCGGGCGTGGCCTGGGCGATCAGCTCTCCGCCCTTGTCGCCGCCTTCGGGGCCGAGATCGACCACCCAGTCGGCCTGCTTGATCACGTCGAGGTTGTGCTCGATCACCAGCACCGTATTGCCGGCGTCGACCAGCCGCTGGAGCACGACCAGCAGCTTCTCGACGTCGTACACGTGCAGGCCGGTGGTCGGTTCGTCGAGGATATACAACGTCCGCCCGGTCGCCACCTTCGACAGCTCGGTGGCCAGCTTGACCCGCTGTGCCTCACCGCCAGACAGCGTCGTGGCGGGCTGGCCCAGCCGCATGTAGTCGAGGCCCACGTCGTGCAGCGTCTGCAGCCGGCGCCGCAGCTTGGGGATCTTGGCGAAGAACTCGAGCGCCTCCTCGACCGGCATCTCGAGCACATCGGCGATCGACTTGCCCTTGAACCGAACCTCCAGCGTCTCCCGGTTGTACCGGCGGCCGTGGCACACCTCGCAGTTGATGTAGACGTCGGGCAGGAAATGCATCTCGATCTTGATCGTGCCGTCGCCGCGGCAGGTCTCGCACCGCCCGCCCTTGACGTTGAACGAGAAGCGCCCAGGCTTGTAGCCCCGCGCCTTGGACTCCGGCGTCTGGGCGTAGAGGTCGCGGATATGGTCGAACAGGCCGGTGTAGGTGGCCGGGTTGGACCGCGGCGTGCGGCCGATCGGCGACTGGTCGATATCGATCACCTTGTCGAACGCCTCGAAGCCGAACACCTCGCGGTGCGCGCCGGGCTTGACCCGGGTGCGCTGCACGCGGTTCGCAAGTGACTTGAAGATCACCTCGTTGACGAGCGTGCTCTTGCCGGATCCCGACACGCCGGTGACGCAGATGAACTTGCCCACGGGCAGCTCGACGTCGATGCCCTTGAGGTTGTGCTCGGACGCGCCGCGCACCCCGAACCAGCCGACGTCGTGGATCCGCCGGTCGGGCACAGGGATCGCCCGCCGGCCGGACAGGTACGCGCCCGTGATCGACCGCTTCGACCGCATCACCTGCTTGGCGGTGCCCTCGGCCACCACCCGGCCGCCGTGCTCGCCGGCGCCCGGCCCCATGTCGATGATGTGGTCGGCAGCCCGCATCGTGTCCTCGTCGTGCTCGACCACGATCACCGTATTGCCCAGCCCACGAAGCCGCTCCAGGGTCGCCAGCAGCCGCGCGTTGTCGCGCTGGTGAAGACCGATCGACGGCTCGTCGAGGATGTACAGCACGCCCATCAGGCTGGATCCGATCTGGGTGGCCAGGCGGATCCGCTGCGCCTCGCCGCCGGACAGGCTGGCCGCGGCCCGGTCGAGCGTCAGATAGCCGACGCCGACGTTCTCGAGGAAGCTCAGCCGCTCGCGGATCTCCTTCAGGATGCGGGCGCCGATCGCCGTCTCGGTCTCGGTCAACTGGAGCCCGTCGACGAACCGGATGGCCCGCTCGACCGACAGCCGCGTCAGCTCCGCGATGTTACGGTCGCCCACCGTGACGGCCAGGCTGGTCGGCTTGAGCCGGGCGCCGTGGCATTCCGGGCACGGCCGCAGCGTCATGTACTCCTCGATCCGCTCCTTCTGGTACGCCGAATCGGTCTCGCGGTAGCGGCGCTCGAGGCTGGGGACGATGCCCTCGAAGGCCAGCATGTAGCTGCGGCGGCGGCCCATCCGGTTGCGGTAGGCGACGTACAGCTTCTCGTCGCCGGTGCCGGCCATGAACAGCTCGCGCTGATCGGCGGGCAGATCGCGCCAGGGAGTGTCCAGGTCGATCTCGTAGCGGTCGGCGATCGCCTGGATCACCTGCTCGTAGAAGTTGGAGTTGATCACCGTCCACGGCACCAGCGCCCCTTCGGCGATCGAGATCGAGTCGTCGGGGACGACCAGCTCGGGGTCGATCTCCGGCTGCATGCCCAGCCCGGTGCAACGCGGGCAGGCGCCGTGCGGGGAGTTGAAGGAGAAGATCCGGGGCGCCAGCTCCGGCATCGACACGTGGCCGTCGGGGCAGGCGAACTTCTCGGAGTAGGTCGTCGTCCGGCCGTCGACCACGCTGATCTCGACCAGGCCGTCGGCGAGCCGCAGCGCGGTCTCGATCGAGTCAGTCAGCCGCGCCCGCAGCCCCTCCTTCATCACCAGCCGGTCGACGATCACCTGGATCGTGTGGCGGATCTGCTTGTCGAGCTCGACCGGCTCCTCCAGCAGCAGCTGCTCGCCGTCGATCCGGGCGCGGGTGAAGCCGTCGGCCCGCAGGTCTTCCAGCAAGTCCTTGAACTCGCCCTTGCGTCCCCGCACCAGCGGCGCGTCGACCGTGAATCGGGTGCCCTCCGGCAGGGTCAGCACGTGGTCGACGATCTGCTCCGCCGACTGCCCGGCGATCGGCTTGCCGCACACCGGGCAGTGCGGATGTCCGACCCGGGCGTACAGCAGGCGGAGATAGTCGTAGATCTCCGTCACGGTGCCGACCGTCGACCGTGGGTTGCGGCTGGTCGTCTTCTGGTCGATCGAGATCGCGGGCGACAGGCCCTCGATCGAGTCGACGTCGGGCTTGTCCATCTGGCCGAGGAACTGGCGCGCGTAGGCCGACAGCGATTCCACGTACCGGCGCTGGCCCTCGGCGTACAACGTGTCGAAGGCAAGGCTGGATTTGCCCGATCCGGAGAGGCCGGTGATCACGACCAGCCTGTCGCGCGGGATCGCAACCGTGACGTCCTTGAGATTGTGTTCCCGGGCGCCCCGGATCACGATCTGTTCGTGCAGCGCAGACTCCCCAACGTCGCTTCGCGGATCGGGGAACGAGTCTAGCAGCGGGTCATCGGTCGAACGCATGTTCGATCATGCTAGCACCCCCGCCCGACGGCATCAAAGCGGGGTCAATGCGCGGTTGCCAGGCGACCGCAGGGGCCTGCCGGGCGGTACCGCGGGCAGCTCCTCCGGCTCACCCGGACGGCCGTCGAGCAGCTCGGCGAGCAGGTCCACCAGGCGATCCGGATGCGGCAGCCGGCGCATGGCGAACAGCGTTCCGCGACGGCCGCCCGCGCTGATCACGAGCGCCCCGCAGCGGAAGCCGAGCAGCCGCCAGCGCCGCACCACCTCGACCTCGTCGATCGCGGCCAGCGGCAGCGCCGAGACGCGGCGGCGAAGCGCTCCGTGGACCAGCATCATCTTGCAGTCGGTGACCACCAGCCTGCGCGCATGCCAGGCGCCGACGCGACGGATCAGCCGCACGATGGCGCGGGCCGCGATCAGGCCCACCGCGGCGGCCGCGATCGCCGGCAGCGGCCACAACCAGCGCTGGCCGGCCAGCGCAAGCGCTGCCAGCGAGGCCAGGCCGACCACCGTCGATGCCCGCAGGAACGGGGGCATGAGCACGAGCCCGTGCTCGCGGGTGACCAGGAGCACGCGCTCTCCCGGTCGCAGCAGGCGGTCGATCTGACGCATGGGGTTTCGGAGTTCGACGGGCCCTCCCCCAGTCCTACCCCGGCTAGATCCAGCGGTCGTCGGCCGGCGGCCGCAGGAACGCGCCCAGCCACCAGGCGACCGGCACGAAGATGCCGATCAGGAACAGCAGCTTGTGCCCGCGGTTGTACGACCTCACCGCGCAGTAGATGTTGAAGGCGACGAAGGCGATCGCCGCCAGCCCCAGCGTGAAGACCGTCCAGTCCACCCGCTAGGTCGACGAGGTGGCGGCCGCCAGCAGCTCGCGGCGCAGGTCCTTGATCTCGTCGCGCAGCTTGGCGGCGTACTCGAACCGCAGCTCCTCGGCGGCGGCGAACATCTCCTCCTCCAGCTCGACCACCAGCTTCTCCAGCTCGTCGCGGCCCATGCCCTCGTCCTGGCGGCCGCGGCGCCGCCGACCCGGCACGGTCGGCGAGGACTCCAGCGACAGGAACTCGGCGATGTCGGAGACGCCCTTGCGGATCGACTCCGGCGTGATCCCGTGCTCCGCGTTGTAGGCCAGCTGGATGTCGCGCCGGCGTGTGGTCTCCTCGATCGCGAAGCGGATCGCCTCGGTCACCTTGTCGGCGTACATCAACACGCGGCCGTTGATGTTTCGGGCCGCCCGGCCGATCGTCTGGATCAGCGCCGTCTGCCCGCGCAGGAAACCCTCCTTGTCGGCGTCCAGGATGGCCACCAGCGACACCTCCGGCAGGTCGAGCCCCTCCCGCAGGAGGTTGACTCCGACCAGCACGTCGTACTCCCCCAGCCGCAGCTCGCGGATGATCTTGATCCGCTCCAGGGTGTCGACCTCGGAGTGCAGGTAGCGGGTGCGCACGCCCGACTCCAGCAGGTAGTCGGTCAGATCCTCCGACATCTTCTTGGTCAGGGTGGTCACCAGCACGCGTTCGTTGGCCTCCGAGCGAGCCCGGATCTCGCCCAGCAGGTCGTCGATCTGGTGGCGGGTCGGGCGCACCTCCACCTCCGGGTCGACCAACCCGGTGGGTCGGATGATCTGTTCGGCGACGTGGGTGGAGTGCCGCAGCTCGAACGACCCGGGGGTCGCCGATACGAACACCAGTTGCGGCGCCCGCTCGAGGAACTCGTCGAAGCGCAGCGGCCGGTTGTCGAGCGCCGACGGCAACCGGAACCCGTGGTCGACCAGTGTCTGCTTGCGCGAGCGATCGCCCTCGTACATGCCGCCGATCTGCGGCACCGTCTGGTGCGACTCGTCGACCACGATCATGTAGTCGTCGGGGAAGTAGTCGAGCAGCGTGTGCGGCGGCGTGCCGGGCGCCCGGCCCTCCAGGATCCGCGAGTAGTTCTCGATCCCGTTGCAGAAGCCCATCTCGCGCAGCATCTCCATGTCGTACTCGGTACGCGAGCGCAGCCGGTGGGCCTCCAGCATCTTGCCCTCGCTCTCCAGCTCCGCCAGCCGGTGGCTGAGCTCTGCGCTGATCCCGCTGACCGCCCGCTCCACCTGGTCGCGCTCCATCGCGTAGTGGGTCGCCGGGTAGACGGCCAGATGCTCGAGGCGAGCCAGGATCTCGCCGGTCATGGGGTCGAAATGGGCGATCGACTCGATCTCGTCGCCGAACAGGCTGACCCGGTACGCGGTCTCCATGTTCGCCGGCTGGATCTCGATGATGTCACCCCTGACCCGGAACTTGCCGCGGCCGAGCAGCATGTCGTTGCGGGAGTACTGGATCGAGACCAGCTTCTCGAGGATCTGCTGGCGGGGGTGCTCGTCGCCGGTGGCCAGGAACAGCACCATCCGCTCGTACGTCTCGGGCGAGCCCATCCCGTAGATGCACGACACCGAGGCCACGATCAGCACGTCCTTGCGGCCGAACAGCGCCGCCGTGGCGGCGTGCCGCAGGCGGTCGATGTCGTCGTTGATCGAGGAGTCCTTCTCGATGTACGTGTCGGTGGTCGGCAGGTACGCCTCGGGCTGGTAGTAGTCGTAGTAGCTGACGAAGTACTCCACCGCGTTGTGCGGGAAGTACTCGCGGAACTCGTTGCACAGCTGTGCGGCCAGCGTCTTGTTGTGCGCGATCACCAGCGTCGGCTTCTGCACCCGCTCCACCAGCCGGGCCACGGTGTGGGTCTTGCCCGTGCCGGTCGCTCCCAGCAGGGTCTGGTAGCGATCGCCGCGGGTCACGGTCTCGGCGAGCTCCTCGATCGCTCGCGGCTGGTCGCCCGTCGGCTGGTAGGCGGCTGATACATGCATCTGAGCCATGGCCGCAGTCTAGCGTTCCGGCGAACGGTTGTTCGCCCTTGTGTGTCGCCGTCCCGGGCGGCCGGTACAGTCGTGACCGTGACCGAGGCCGACCTCCGCGACCCTCAGGTGGCCGCCGACTACGACCTGATCTACGCGGACTGGGACGGCTGGGCCGACCGCGTCGAGCGGCTGATCGAGGCGAACCTGCCGGTGTCCCCGGGAGCGCCCCTGCTTGACGCCGCCTGCGGCACAGGCATCGTCTGCCAGGCGGCCACCCAGGCCGGGTTCCTGGTCACGGGCGCCGACCCGTCGCCGGCCATGATCGAGATCGCGCGCCGCAGGCTGAGGCCGATCGACGTCGACCTCCGGGTGGCCAGCCTGGATGAGCTGTCGACCGCGTTCGTGCAGCGCTTCGACTCGGTGATCGCGATGGGCAACGACCTGCCGGCGCTGCCGCCCGAGGAGCTGCCCGGGGCCTTGAATGAGATGCGACGGGTCTGCCGCGAGGGCGGCCACCTGCTGGTCGCGATCCGCGACTTCTCCCGCCGCATTCCCGGCGGGATCTGGCGGGACGACGGCGTCGCCCGGGTCAGCGGGCGGTTCGTGTACGACAGCCCCGGCGTGGTCGGCTACGTGCTCGACGTGGAGGACGACCGCGGCCGCCGCAGCCACCGAAGGACGCTGCATTCGATCAGCCCGCTGCAACTCGCCACGCTGATCGACGCCGCCGGCTTTCGGGTGCTGCGCCAGTCGGTCGTGGCCGGCAGGGCAGTGGTGGCGGCGAGCGCCCGCTGAGGCCGCTCAGGAGCGCCGCCGTGGCGCGAGGACAACCGCCAAACGTCACGAAACCCGCGCCAGACAGCACCAACGCCTCCCCATGATCGCGCCGATCGCCGTATTCGAACCCGGTACCGAACCCGGTTCCCCCGCCTGGCCGGCCGGCCCGATCCACTGCAGCCACGCGGCTCGCGGGCCGGAGGAACCGGGTACCGCACCCGGTTCCGTACCGGGTGCGGTACCCGGTTCGGCCCCCCGGCCGCCGGCTCCCGCGTTCGGGGGATGTCTGGGGCCGCGGACCGGCGGTACGCTCGCGGGGGTTGTCGACGACGGAGGCGGGGATGGCACGGTGGGCATGGGTGCTGGCGACTGCAGCAGCACTGACGGTGGCGAGCCCGGGCACGACACTGGCGGCGGCGCCGGGCGTGTGGACAGCCACGGGCGACCAGGTACCGGGCGGCGACGCGCCGCTGTACACGATCCAGCTGGCGGAACGGCCCGGTGACCACCTGGTGGCCACGGTGGCGGCGTCCGCAGGATCGACGCACGCCGCGCTGTACATGCCGGGCGCCGGCGGCTTCACGGAGATCACGCCGCCCGAGGCGTCGACCAACCGCCACAACTGGCCGATCGCGTGGGGCGCCGACGGCCACCTGTACCTCGCTCAGCACCTGACATCCGACTGCTGCAGCGCCCACCAGTTGTGGGAGTACACGCCGTCGACCGACACCTGGCAGGTGATCGGTTCGACGCCAGCCGCGGCAGAGGCGCTGGTCGCGGGGACGGCGAACATCCTGCTGCTCAACCCGTTCCGGACGTTCGCCTACTCGCCGGTCACCGGCAAGTGGTCGACCCTCCCCCGGATGCCCTCACCGCGGCTCGATTTCGCGGCCGCCCGATCGGGCGGCCGCTACTACGTGATCGGCGGCCGGGCGCCGGGCTCGACCCGGGCAACCGGCACCGTGCAGGTGTACCGAGCCCGCCTGGGCAGGTGGCAGCAGAGCACCCCGATCCCCCACCGCCGCCGAGGTGCCAGCGCCGCGGCCGGGCCCGACGGGCGGATCCACGTTCTGGGCGGGATCGACCCGGTCGGCCGCGCGGTGCCGTGGGTCGACGTCTACGACCCGGTCACGGGGCGCTGGTCATCGTTCGCGCCCACTCACGGCAGCCCGTTGGCGGCGGCCTTCGCAGCCGATGGCCACCTGCATGCGTTCGGCGCCATCGCCGAGGGCACGCTCGAGCGCCACTCGGGCAGCGTGGAGCGCGCCGACGACGTGCCCGCCACCGACCTGGACGCCCCCGTGTTCTCAGACCCGCCGGCGCCCGTGATGCTGGCACCGCGGGCCTACGTCGGGCTGGCGTCCGTGAACGCGGTCTGGCAGGTCGACGATCCCAGCGGCGTGTGCTTTGTGAACCTCCAGCGCAGCATCGACGGCGCGCCCTACGCGGCAGTGCCGTCCCGGCTGTCCGCGGGCAACGCGCTCGGCTCCGGCAGCCCGTACGCCCAGTCCCTGCCGCCCGGGCACGTGGTCGCCTACCGGGCCCGGGCGATCGATTGCGCCGGCAACCGGACCGCGGCCTGGTCGCAGGGCCAGCCGTTTCGGATCGCCGCCCGTGGCGAGCAGCGGGCGACCTATGGCGGCACGTGGGCGAACGTCTCGGGCTCGACCCTGACCGGTGGAACCGCTCGCCGCACGGGCCAGCCGGGCGCATCGGCCAGCTTCACCTTCACCGGGTCGGCGGTGTCCTGGGTGGCGAACCGCAGCGGCTCGTCCGCCGGCGGCATGGCCGACGTCTACCTGGACGATCAGCTGTTCGCGACCGTCGACACCGGGCCCGGCGGCGTGGTCTTCACCAAGCGCTGGGCGTCCGCCGCTCAGCACACGGTGCGGATCGTCGCCGCCGATCAGCCGTTCGGGACGACCGTATGGGTGGACGGGTTCCTGGTGCTGAACCCCGTCACCGGCTGAGCGCCAGCTGCTCCTCGGGCAGCCGGTGGGGCGCCCGCGAGGCAAGCGCCCGCGCGACCGAGTCGAGCTCGTCGCCGATCTCCGTCAGTGCGGCGGCCAGCTCTGCGTCATCGCTGCGCTCGCGGAGCAGCCGCCGCAGCTCGCGGATCGCCGAGTCGAGCTGCCGGGCCGGGGACTCGTCCATGCTGTCGATGGTAGGCCCTGGCGACCGCGGCCACGCGCTGTCAACGAAGAAAAAGGCGCAAACTGCGGCCTACGCGATCAGCGCGGCGTCGCCCAGCAGCGCCTTCGCCTCGGCGAAGAAATCCGAGTCGGCCCGCACCTTGAACCCGGGACCGAAGCGCAGCGTCTTGGGCCCTTCCGACGTCTCCACCTCGAGCACCACCGGCGCCTCGCCCGGGAACTCGCCGATCAGCGACTTCAGGTCGTCGATCACCGTCGCCTGCAGCCGGCCGCCGTTCAGCCGCAGCTTGACGACTCCGAAGTCGGCCGTGGCCTGAAACTCCGACACCTCGAAGGCGACCAGCTTCACCTCGCCCTCGGACTTGTGGTCGACCCGGCCCTTGACCATCACGATCGAGTCCGGGCGCAGCATCGTCCGGGCCGTCGCCAGCGTGTTGGCGAACACCACCACCTCGATCGAGCCGGTGGTGTCGTCGAGCTCGACGAACGCCATCTGGTCGCCCTTCTTCGTGACCAGCATCTTGATCCCGGCCACCAGCCCGCCCACCGTCACCACCTGCCCGTCGCGCATCCCCGCGAAGGTGGATAGCGGGCAGTCCGACCGCCGTGCCAGCTGCTCGCGTACGTCGGCCAGCGGATGGCTGGACACGTAGAGCCCGAGCGTCTCCTTCTCGCGCCGCAGGAGCTCCGAGCGGTCCCATTCGCCGGCCGGCACCGGCGGGTGCGTGCGCGAGGCGGCCGGCCCGTCGCCGTTGCCGTTGCTGTCCCCGGCCAGGTCGAAGATCGAGAGGTGACCCATCCGCTCGTCGGCCTGCTGCTTCTGGCCGGAGCCCAGCGCCTGCTCCAGCACCTCGTTCATCCCGCGCCGGGTGGCGCCGGTCGAGTCGAACGCGCCGCAGGCCACCAGGCTCTCCAGGATCCGCTTGTTGAGCACCATGCCGTCGACCCGCTCGCAGAAGTCCCAGATCGAGGTGAACGGCGCCGACTCGCGGGCGGCGATGATGGCCCGCACGGCCCCGTCGCCGACTCCTTTTACGGCCGACAGGCCGAACCTGATCCTGCCGTCCACCACGGCGAAGTCCGACTGGCTGGTGTTGACGTCGGGTGGCAGCACCTCGATGCCCATGTCCGCACACTCGGTGACGTAGAACGGCACCCGGTCCTTGGTCGACATCACCGACGAGATCAGCGCCGCCATGTATTCCGCGGGGTGGTTCGCCCGCAGCCACGCAGTGCGGTAGGCGATCAGCGCATAGCAGGCGGCGTGACTCTTGTTGAACGAGTAGTCCGAGCTCCGCTCGTTGTCGTCCCACAGCCGCGCCGCCAGGTCGGCCGCGACGCCGTTCGCCATGCAGCCCTCGATGAACCGGTCCTTCAGCGAGGCCATCAGGGTGGCGATCTTCTTGCCGATCGCCTTACGAAGGTCGTCCGCCTCGGCCGGTGTGAAGCCCGCGATCTCGCGGGCGATCAGCATCGCCTGCTCCTGGTAGACCGTGATCCCCATCGTCTCGGCCAGGATCCCCTCGAGCCGCGGATCCGGGTAGGTGACCGCCTCCCGGCCGTTCTTGCGCGCCGCGTAGACGGGGATGTTCTGCATCGGCCCCGGCCGGTAAAGGGCGACCAGCGCCACCAGGTCCTCGAACCGGGTCGGCCGCACCTGGCGCAGTGCCTCGCGCATCCCCGACGACTCGAACTGGAACACCCCGGTTGCCTCGCCACGGGCCAGCATGTCGTAGGTGCCGGCGTCGTCGAGCGGCACGTCGTCCATCGCGATCCGCCGGCCGGTCGACAGCTCGATCAGATCGAGCGAGCGGTCGATCACGTCCAGGTTGCGGAGCCCCAGGAAGTCCATCTTGAGCAGGCCGAGGGCCTCGACGTCGCCCATCGGGAACTGCGTCACCACCTCGGCGTCGGTCCCCTTCTGCTGCAGCGGCAGGTACTCGGTCAGCGGCCGGTCGCCGATCACGACGGCGGCGGCATGGATCGAGTCGTTGCGCACGACCCCCTCCAGCGGCCGGGCCATGTCGACGATGCTGCGCGTCGTCTCGTCGGTGTCGTACGAGCGGCGCAGCTCGGCGCCCGGCTTCATGCACTCCTCGAATGAGATCTTCGGCCCGTCTGGCACCAGCTTCGCGATCCGGTCGACGGCGCCGTAGGGGATGCCCATCACCCGGCCCGCGTCCTTGATCGCGGCCTTCGGCTGCATCTTGCCGAAGGTGATGATCTGGGCGACATTGCGGCGGCCGTACTTCTCGGCCACGTAGTTGATCACGCGCTCCCGTCCGGCCACCGCGAAGTCGATGTCGATGTCGGGCATGCTCTTGCGGCCCGGGTTCAGGAACCGCTCGAACAGCAGCGAGTACCCCATCGGGTCGAGGTCGGTGATGCGCAGGCAGTAGGCCACAAGCGAGCCGGCGGCCGATCCGCGGCCGGGCCCAACGCTGACCCCGTCCTCGCGGGCGAACCGGATGAAGTCCCAGACGATCAGGAAGTAGTCGGGGAAGCCCATCTCCTCGATCGTGCGCAGCTCGAACTCCAGCCGCTGGCGGAGTTCGGGGGTCTCAGCGCCGTAGCGCTCCCGCAGGCCCTGCTCTGCCAGCCGGCGCAGGTAGCCGATCGCGGTCTCGCCCTCGGGCACGTCGAACCTGGGCAGGTGCATCGACCCCAGCCCGACCTCGGCGCTGCAGCGGTCGGCGATCTCGACCGTCTTGCGCAGCATCTCCTCGCCGAACCCGGCCGCCATCAGCTCGTACATCTCGGCCGGCGACTTCAGATAGAACTCGTGGTTCGAGAACCGGAACCGGTTGGGGTTGTCGAGTGTGTCCTGGGTCTGGATGCAGAGCAGCGCCTCGTGGGGGATGGCGTCGTCACGGGTCAGGTAGTGCACGTCGCCGGTGCCCACCATCGGCACGCCGGCGTCCCGGGCGAGCGCCGCCAGGTGCGGGTTGATCCGGGTCTGCACGTCGATCTTGCCGTCCTGCACCTCGACGTAGACATCGTCGCGGCCGAAGATCTGCACCAGCCGGTCGAGCTCCTCGCGGGCCGCTCGGGGGTCGTCCTCGGTCAGCGCCTTGCAGACCCGCCCCGACAGGCAGCCGGACAGCGCGATGATGCCGTCGGCGTGCGCCGCCAGCTGGTCGAAATCGACCCGGGGCTTGTACCAGTAGCCGTCGAGATAGCCGGCGGACACCAGCCGGATCAGGTTGTTGTAGCCCTGCGTGGTCTCGGCAAGCAGGGTCAGGTGCGCCCGCTTCTCCCGCTGCGGCCGCGCCGCATGGTCGTCGACCACGTACACCTCGCAGCCCATCACCGGCTTGACCCCCGCCTTGCCGGCCGTGCGGAAGAACTCCACGGCCCCTGCCATCGAGCCGTGGTCGGTCAGCCCGATGGCCGACATGCCCAGGTCGGCGGCCCTGTCGACCAGCGGCCCGATCCGGCATGCGCCGTCGAGGATCGAGTACTCGCTGTGGACGTGGAGATGGACATACGGCGCGGGGTCGCTCACGGCGAGCAAGTCTACTCGCCGAGGGTGACGGCACCCGCTCGGGTCAAGCTGTGATCTGTGCCGCCAGCCGCTGCTCGACTACCGGCGAGATCAGCTCGCGGATGATCCGCTGGTGCTCGGGATGCTCCTGGTAGGCCCGCCAGCCGTCCTCGTCGTCAAACTCGGCAACGACGGCGAAGTCGGCGTTACCGTCGCGCAGGCCGAGGTCGCCGCCGCAGCTGAAGCTGCGTACCTCGGGGACGCGGTCGGGCAGGCTCATCAGCGCCTCCCGGATGGCTTGCACCCGCTCCGCCGGCGTCCCCCCGGCGAACCGGAAGACAACGGTGTGGCGGATCATTCGCCGCCGGTGCGCCGCGAGCGGACGACGAGCGCAGCCGCCGCGGCGGCGGCCACGGCCAGCCCCGCGCCCAGCAGCGGCAGCCGCCGGCGGGTCGGGCGCCTGGCCGCCTCGGCGTCGAGGACGGCAGCAAAGCGGCTGCGCACCTTGCGCCGCACGGCGCGCTTCACCACACGCTTGCCGATCGTGTACGTGAGCCAGCCGATCACCGCATTGCGTCCCCGGACCATGGCCGTGAGTGTACCCCGATCACGCAATCCGGCCCCACGAATACCTCAAGCCGGGGATCGCCTCGGCCGATCGGTCGGGCGACCCTGCATCGATCACCGACGGAGGAGCGGCCGGCATGCCAGACGGACACATCGAGATCGACGAGCGGTTCATGCCCGATTGGGTGGGCTACGGCGTCGCCCAGTTCGAGGTCTACCTCGGCAACCAGGCCCGCTTCGACGACTACTACGCCGAGCGCGACGCCGCCGGCGACCGCCAGGCCGCCTGAGAACGCGGCTCAGCCGGCGATCAGCGGCAGGACATGCTTGCGCGTCCGCCGGTCGGGCCGCACCATGCCGCCCGCTATCCAGGCGTCGACCTCGGCGAACAACTCCTCCACCAGCCGCTCCTGAGGCACCTTCCGCAGCACCGCGCCGTGGGCGTAGATGAACCCGGCGTCGCGGCCGCCGGCGATCCCGAAGTCGGCGTCGCCGGCCTCGCCCGGCCCGTTGACCGCACAGCCCATCACCGCCACCTCGAACACCTCGTCGTAGCCGGCCAGCCGCCGCTCCACCTGCGTGGCCAGATCGAGCACGTCGACGTTCGTCCGCCCGCAGGAGGGGCAGGCGATCATCATCGGGCCCTTGTGGCGAAGCCCCAGTGCGCGCAGGATCTCCCACGCCACCTTGACCTCGTCGACCGGGTCGGCCGTCAAGGACACCCGCAGGGTGTCCCCGATCCCCGCCGCCAGCAGGGCGCCGATGCCGACGGCGCTCTTGATCGTGCCGGTGAACGCCGGGCCGGCCTCCGTGACCCCCAGATGCAGCGGGTAGGGCACCTTCTGGGACAGACGCTGATAGGCCTGGATCATCACCGGCACCGATGACGACTTGACCGAGATCTTGAACTCACGGTAGTCCAGCCGCTCCAGCAGTCGCACCTCCTCGAGCGCCGCCTCCACCAGCGCGCCGGCCGGGTCGTTGGTCGCGAACTGGCGCAAGTGGTCGGGCAGGGAGCCGGAGTTGGCGCCGATCCGCATCGGCGTGGCGGTCTGCTTGGCTCGGCGGACGACCTGTTCCACCTTGTCGGGGCCGCCGATGTTGCCCGGGTTGATCCGCACGGCGGCCACGCCGGCGTCCATCGCCCGCAGTGCCAGCGAGGCGTTGAAGTGGATGTCGGCGATCACCGGCAGGGGCGAGCCGGCGACGATCGCGGGCAGCGCGTCGGCGTCCGCCCGGCCCGGCACGGCCACCCGCACCAGCTCGCACCCGGCCTCGTCCAGGCGCCGGATCTGGCCCAGCGTCGCCTCCACGTCGTGGGTGTCGGTGAGGGTCATCGACTGCACCACGATGGGCGCTCCGCCGCCGATCCTCACCCCGCCGACGCTGATCTGCTTCTGACTGGCCATACCGGCCAAGGATAGCCCTCGGGCCGCTTGCGGCCGGTCAGCGCGGCTGCGGCCCGAACAGGTCGTTGTTCAGCCCGACCAGGAACACCAGCAGCACCAGCGCGATGCCGATCGCCGACACCCGCTCGAACGCCGACCGCGGCACCGGGCGGCCGCGCAGCTTCTCGATGCCGACCATCAGCAGGTGACCGCCATCCAGAGGCAGGAACGGCAGCAGGTTGAAGACGCCCAGCGACAGCGACAGATACGCAAGCAGCCACAGGTACGGCTCCACGCCGGCCTGGGCGTACGTGCTCGAGCCCTTGACGATGCCGACCGGGCTGGACACCGACTTCGTGCCCTGCTCCTGGACGCCCTGCACCGAGGCGGTGACCATCGTCCACATCTCGTCCAGCGCGGCGCCCGGCGCATGCAGAACGCTGGTCGACCTGGGCGGCGGCACCGAGGCCACGAAGCCGATCACGTAGCGGCCCTGCTGGAGCTGGGGGGTGATGTTGCGGAGCTCGCGGTCGACGCCGTCGCGGCGGACGGTGAGGTCGATCGGGGTGCCCTTGCTGCCGGCGATGGCATCGCGGATGTCGACGAAGTCGCGGGTCGGGCGGCCGTCGATGGCCACGATCACGTCGCCCTGCTCGAGGCCGGCACGGTCGGCCGGCGTCCCCGCCCGGACGGCGGCCACGGTGCGGCTGGGCTCGGCCGAGTGCAGGACCTGGGGCATCCCCGCGACCGCCAGCACGACCAGCAGCAGGAATGCGACCAGGATGTTGGTCAGCGGCCCGGCGGCGATCACCGTCACCCTCCTCCACGGCGCCGCCCGCCAGTAGGCCCGGGGATCGAGCGCCTCGGAGACCCGCCGCACCGCCCGCCCGCTTCGCGCCTGCTCGCGGTCGCCGAGCTGGCCGGCGGCGGCCTCGAGCGCGTGCTCGAGCTGGGGCAGCCGTACGGCCGCGTCGTCGTAGCGGCCACGGGCCAGATCCGTGCGGACGGCGTCGTGGGCCTCACCGATCGACGAGGCCTGTTCGGAGCTCAGCTGCTCGCTGCGGTCGAGCAGGTCGCCCACCTCCCACAGGTCGCCCTCGTCGGGGCGCAGCATGCCGGGAATCTTGACGTAGCCGCCGAGCGGGATGGCGCCGATGCCGTACTCGGTGTCGCCGACCGTCTTTCGGACGACCGGCGGCGGGAACCCGACGTAGAAGCGGAGCGCCCGCATGCCGGTGCCCTTGGCGGCCAGGAAATGGCCCAGCTCGTGGACGAGCACCAGGATCAGCAGGCCGAGGATGCCGATCAGGTAGCTCATGCGGCCACCGAGACCAGCTGCTCGGCCGCGGCCCGCGCCCGGCGGTCGGCCTCGAGCACCTGATCGAGCGACTCGATGGAGGCCGTGGCGGCGCCGTCGAGCACGCGCTCGCAGACCTCGGCGATGCCGGTGAAGCGCAGCCGGCCGGCCAGGAAGGCACCGACCGCCACCTCGTTGGCGGCATTCAGCGCGCAGGGGGCCGTACCCCCGGCCTCCCCCGCCTCCCGGGCCAGCCGCAGGCAGGGGAACGCCTCCAGGTCGGGCGGCAGAAACTCGAGCGAGAACGGCGCGCCCAGGTCGACCCGGGCGGCTGGGGTGGCCGCCCGCTCGGGGTAGGTCAGCGCATAGGAGATCGGCACCCGCATGTCGGGCTCGCCCAGGTGGGCGATCAGTGCGCCGTCGCGGAACCGCACCAACGCGTGCACGGTCGACTGCGGGTGCACCACGACCTCGATCCGGTCGTAGGGTACGCCGAACAGCTCGTGGGCCTCTATCAGTTCGAGCCCCTTGTTCATCAATGTTGCCGAGTCGACGGTGATCTTGGCGCCCATCGCCCAGGTCGGATGCCGCAGCGCCTGCTCGGGGGTCACGGCCTCCAACAGGTCCGGCGTCCAGCCACGGAACGGCCCCCCTGAGGCGGTCAGCACGAGGCCCTCGACAGATCCCTCCGCGGCTCCCTGGAGGCACTGCCACAGCGCCGAATGCTCGCTGTCCACCGGCAGCACCGTCCGCCCGGCGCGCCGCGCGGCCACGGTCACCAGCGGGCCGCCGGCGACCAGGCTCTCCTTGTTGGCCAGCGCCAGGTCGGCGCCCGCCTCCAGCGCCTCCAGCGTCGCTCGCAACCCGGCCGCCCCCACGATCGCGTTCAGCACGATGTCGGCACCGCTCCGCCGCACCAGCTCGAGCAGGCCCTGCTCGCCCGCCAGCGGGATGCCGGGCGCCGCCCGAGCGGCATCGGGGTCGGTCAGCGCAACCAGCGACACGTCGTGGCGCGCCGCCAGGCCGGCCAGCGAAGCGGCGTCGCGGTGGGCCGACAGGGCAACCGCCCGCAGGCCCGGGTGGGCGCCGATGATCTCGAGCGCCTGGGTACCGATCGATCCTGTCGCGCCGAGGACGGCAACGGTCTTCACGTGCAGAAGTCTAGAGCCGCCGTGTCGGCGCCCGATTGACGGCTCGTCCGACAGCACCCCCTAGGATGGCTGCGTGGATGGGATCCTCGAGGTGGCCGGGCTGACCAAGCGCTACGGCAAGCGGGCTGCCGTGGACGACGTCGACCTAGCGGTGCCCGAGGCC
>Ga0070684_100000247_pt1 | contig 37390 bp, 37 predicted proteins | sample KBSC723LmetaG_FD_65653 | JGI IMG/M metagenome (GOLD analysis project Ga0070684, IMG submission 65653) | Corn rhizosphere microbial communities from Kellogg Biological Station, Michigan, USA - KBS C7.2-3L metaG | ecosystem: Host-associated > Plants > Roots > Rhizosphere ...
GGTCCGTCGCCCTCACCCGATTTCGACCCGCTGACGTGAGCAGCGGACAGAACAGAAGGGCTCTGGCTCTGATACTCTCATGCCGTGGCATCCCGGGATTTCCGAAGCCGACTGGAGCGGCGTGCGAAAAAATCTGGCGTATTCCTTCCAGATGAGCTAGCTGGCCAGTTCACCTGTTACTACGAGCTTCTCTCCCGCTGGAATCGCAAAATCAATCTGACCGCCCTCGACAGCCCCGATGACGCAATAGACCGGCTGCTGCTCGAACCGGCTCTTGCGGCCAGGTATCTGCCCCCATCAACCTCCAGCCTTATGGATATTGGAAGTGGCGGAGGGTCCCCGGCAATACCGTTGAAACTGTGTGCGCAGGCTGCGGCTTTGACGATGGTCGAGGCGAAGGCTAGAAAATCCGCTTTCCTCCGAGAAGCCGTCAGAGCATTGCGCCTCGACCAGGCGACCGTCGAGACGTCCCGATACGAGGAATTGCTGGCAAGACCTGAGCTCCACGAGGCGTTCGACGTGCTTTCGCTTCGGGCAGTGCGCGTCGAAGTCCGCACGCTGCTAACCCTCCAGGCATTCGTCCGGCCTGGCGGTTTGTTGTTTCTGTTCCGTGGAGCCAGCGGTCCGGACTCACCCGATGTCGTTCCCCCACTCCGATGGACGGGGACTTTTCCGCTGATTGAAAGCCTGCAAAGCCGCCTGACGCTTCTGCAGAAGATCCTCTGAGATGTTTCACGTGGAACACTCCAAAAGATCGGGTTCTGCTCGGTTCTAGAGGTTCTACTTGGTTCTGCAGGGTTCGTTCTGTCCTGACCAGCACTAGGCTCGGAGGTCATAGGCCTCGCGAACTCAACCGAATCCGGTACGAACCCAGCACCCTGTAGAACCCTGTAGAACTAGATCGTTAGAGAGGTTGACATTGCTGGCGCCGCGCGGGACCATGCTGATGATATAACCGACCCACTCGGTCGCAGCATTTGGTCATTCAACCAAACATGAACGCCAAGGTCAGGGCCGTCGCCAACCAGAAGGGTGGCGTTGGCAAAACCACGACGGCCATCAATCTTGCCGCCTCCCTCGCAACCGCCGAGCAGCGCGTCTTGCTGGTCGACATGGATCCACAGGCCAACCTCACGAGCGGCGTGGGCCTCAAAGGTCGTTCGGCACCGGGCGGCACGATCTACCAGGCGCTCACATCGGACGTGAATGACGCGTCGCAGTTCGTGCTCGACACCTCGGTCCACGGCCTGTCGCTCATTCCCGCTGATCGCAATCTGACCGGCGCCGAGATCGACCTCGTCACCATACCCAACCGTGAGGGCCGTCTTCGCGCATGTCTCGATCGTCTTCGCGGCAGCTTCGACTACATCTTCGTCGATACGCCGCCCTCGCTCGGGCTGCTGACGCTCAACGCCCTCGTCGCCGCCGACGCCGTCCTCATTCCGCTCAATTGCGAGTATTTCGCGCTCGAGGGGCTCGCCGATCTCGTCGCCACGCTTCGCCGCGTCCGCGCCGCCTTCAACCCGTCGCTCGACATCGCCGGCGTGTTGATGACGATGTACGACGAACGCACCAATCTCGGGCAGCAGGTCTCGCGCGACATCCGCGCGTTTTTTCAGGAGCGTGTGTACGGCACGGTGATTCCGCGCAACATCCGGCTGGGGGAAGCGCCGAGTCACGGCATCCCCGCCATTCTGTACGACGTCAAGTCGCGCGGCGCCGAAGCCTATCTCGCGCTCGCGCGCGAAATGCTCGAACGCGATCGCATCGCAACACCCACCACCACGGAGCAGCAGCATGGCTGACAAACGCCCCGCACTCGGACGAGGTCTCTCGGCTCTCATTCCTGACGCGGCGGCTCCTTCGCTCAACGATCGATCGCTCGACGTCGATACCGATCTGCTGCGGCCCAATCCGTTTCAGCCGCGCACGGCTATCGACGAGACGAAGATCGAGGAGCTCGCGCGCTCGATCCGCGCCAACGGCGTCATTCAGCCGATTATCGTCCGCCGCGCGAGTGACGGCTACGAGATCGTGGCAGGCGAGCGGCGCTGGCGCGCGTCACAGCGCGCCGGGCTCCTCAAGGTGCCGGTGGTGGTCCGCGACATCCCTGACGATCGCCTGCTCGCCGCGGCGCTCATCGAAAACATCCAGCGCGAGGATCTGAATCCTGTCGAAGAGGCCCACGCGTATCGCCGTCTAGCCGACGAGTACCACCTGACCCAGGAACAGATCGCTGACGCGGTTGGCAAGGATCGATCGTCGGTCGCGAACTATCTGCGGCTCCTCCGGCTGCCTCAGGAAGTGCTCGCCGGGCTCGGGTCGGGGTCGCTATCGATGGGCCACGCCCGCGCGCTCCTAGGGCTTCCAGACGACGTGGTGCAACTTCGCGTGTCGCGCGATGTCATCGGCCGGAATCTGTCGGTGCGTGAAACCGAAGCGCTCGTGAAGAAGGTGACGGAGCCGCCGGCCGCCAAGACGCCGGTCGAGAAGGACGTGCACACACGCGCCGCCGAAGAGCGGCTCCGATTTGCCCTCGGCACGCGTGTCCGCATCGAGCGCAAACGCAAGGGCGGCCAAATCGAGATCGATTTCGGATCAGAGGAAGAGTTGCAGCGACTATTCGAGTCGCTCACGGGGGAATGAGGAATTGCTGAGTGTCGATTGCTGATTGATGATTGAAGAGCATCAGGGGCAACGGACAATCAGCAATCATCAATCAACAATCGGCAATGAAGAAAAGATTGACTGACTACGCCGCGTGCGCCGGTTGAGCGAGCAAGCTCGCCGCGGGTGAGCTCGCCCAGGTGCTGGGCGATCTGCCGTCCTACCACGATGACCGGGTCCTCATCGACTATCGGACCTCGGACGATGCCGGTGTGTACAGAATCGGCGGCGATCGCGCGCTGGTGCAGACGGTGGATTTTTTCACGCCGATTGTCGACGACCCGTTCATGTACGGACAAATCGCGGCGGCCAACGCCCTGAGCGACGTCTACGCGATGGGCGGCCGTCCGCTGACGGCGCTGGCGATCGCGGCCTTCCCGAAAGACGCCGAGCGCGACATTCTGCGCAGCATCTTCGCCGGTGGGCTCGACAAGCTCCGCGAAGCCGGCGTCCCGCTGCTCGGCGGCCACACGGTCCAGGACTCAGAGATCAAGTTTGGATATGCAATTACGGGCGAGGTCAACCCGTCTCGGATCCTGGCCAATGGCGGTGCCCAGCCTGGCGACACGCTCATCCTCACCAAGCCCATCGGAACCGGCGTCATCGCGACCGCGCTGAAGTTTGGCCGGGCGCCGCAGCCGGCAATCGATGCGGCGACGAAATCGATGATGGCGTTGAATCGTGCGGCCGCCGAGGTCCTCGAACAGTCTGCCGACGGCGTGGTGCACGCGTGTACCGACATCACTGGCTTCGGTCTGATCGGGCACGCGTCCGAGATGGCGGTGGCGAGCGGCTGCGCGATGGAGATCGAGTCGAATCGCGTTCCGCTGCTCGACGGGGCCCGCGAGCTGGTGCGGGGAAACATTCCGGGCGGCGGGCGCACGAATCGCGAACACTTCGGGTCCGCGGTCCGCGTCGCCGCCGGTGTGGACGACGGCGTCCTCGACCTGCTTTACGATCCGCAGACGTCCGGCGGTTTGCTAATCGCCGCTGCCGAGAGCGACGGCGACCGGCTCCTGAGCGCACTGGTCGGTGCCGGGGTGTCGGCGGTTCGGATCGGACGGGCGGTGCCGGGTGAGGGCGCGCATGTGGTGGTGCGCTAGGAGGTCTCTCCCCAGACCGTTGCCTTCGACTGAGGCGGAATGGTATAAATTAACGTTTCTCCCGCGGCTAAATTTCTCGGTCGTGAGAGGCCGTTCGTTGCCTCGGAGGTGTTGTGCTCCCGGATCTGTCGGTCGTCTGGGTCATTTTTTTCGTGCTGCTGTTGACGTTCGTGCTCAACCGGCTGCTGTTCAAGCCGCTGTTGCGCGTCATGGAAGAGCGTCAACGTGCCGTCACCTCGGCGCGCGAGCTCGCCGAGCGCTCCGCGCACGAAGCCCGGCGGGCGACGGCTGAATTCGACCGCAAAACCGGCGAGGCGCGAGCAGACCTGTACCGGCAGATGGACGAAATGCGCCGCACGGCACTCGAGGAGCGCGCGGCCATCATGAACCAGACTCGCGCCGAGGCTGAGTCGGAAATCTCCGCGGCGTCGGCGACCTTGCAGGCCGAGGCAGACGAGGCGCGCCGCCGGCTGTCGGTGGACGCCGAGGCGCTTGGCTCTGCCGTTGCCGAACGTATCCTGGGCCGCAAGGCATCCTGAATTCCCGGCCATTCCCTGACGCATGTGTGATTCGCGGCTTATGAGAGTCGACCGCCACGACCGACCGATGCGCGCCCGAGTGCGCGCGCTTGCGCTGACCGCCTTCGTGCTCGTGTCAGCCGCCGCCTGGAACGCGCCCCTCCTGGCGGCCGTCCAACACCAAGCGGCCGAGCAGGCTGAGGCGCCGCACGGGCAGACGATCCTCCAGACCGTCGCAAAGATTGTGAACTTCGCCATCCTCGGCGGCGTGCTGTTCTACTTCCTCAGGACGCCGATCAGCACCTACCTCGCCTCGCGCGCGACCACCATCCGCCAGGACCTGGTCACGGCCGCGGAGATGAGGTCGGCCGCGACGGCGCAGCTCGCCGAGATCGAGAAGAAAATGCGGGCGCTGCCGGCGGAGCTCGACGCGCTGAAAGCGCGCGGGGCCGAAGACCTCAAGGCGGAGCAGGCGCGCATGGCTGAAGCCGCCGCGGCCGAACGCGAACGCCTGATTGCGCAGACACGCCGGGAGATTCAGGCGCGGCTGCGAATGGCTCGCCGGCAGCTGACCGACCACGCCGCGACTCTCGCCGTGCAGATCGCCGAGGAACGAATCAAGCGCACGATTACGCCGGAAGATCAGCTTCGGCTCGTCGATCGGTACGCGGCGCAACTGAGGGACGCTCGATGACCAGCCGTGCCGCTGCCACCCGCTACGCCCGCGCGTTGTTTGATGTGGCGTTGAAGGAAGGCGATGTTCAGCAGGCCGGCCGCGACCTCACGGCCTTTGCGCAGCTGGTGGCCTCGCACGAATCGCTGCCAAAAGTTCTCGTCAACCCCGCAATTCCCGCTCCGAAGAAGAAGGCGATCGTGGAACAGCTGCTCGCGCGAGCCGGATCGGTGTCGCCGATCGTGGCAAAGCTGCTGCTGCTGCTCGCCGACCGCGATCGGTTCGTCCTCCTCCCGGATCTCTCGGCTGCGTATCAGCACCGGCTCATGGATCATGCGAAAGTGGTTCGTGCGGAGATCGTCACCGCGGTTGGATTGCCCGGAGACCGCGTCGAGGCGCTTCAGCAGGGACTCGCGAACGTCACCGGTCGGCAGGTGCAGCTCGACAGCCGGGTGGACTCGTCGATCATCGGCGGCGCGATCGCGCGCGTCGGCAGCACGGTCTACGACGGCAGCGTGACGCGGCAGCTCGAAAAGATGAAAGAGACGCTCACGCAAGGATCGTAGGAGCGCCTGCGGCGCCGAGCGAGATCGCGCGGGGGTGGGGCCCCGCGAGCAGTGAGAAAAGCAGACAGAGGGCTCCAACTCAAACGCACTGGCAACGAGTTAAAAGTATGGATATCAAAGCGGAAGAAATCTCCAAGATCATTCGCGACCAGATCGGCAGCTTCGCGGTCGACGTCGACGTGGCGGAGGTTGGCACCATCGTCTCGATTGGTGACGGCATCGCGCGCGTGCACGGCGTCGAGAAAACCATGGCGGGAGAGATGCTCGAGTTCCCGCACGGCGTGTACGGCATCGCGCTCAACCTCGAAGAAGAGAGCGTCGGCGCGGTGCTGCTTGGTGAGTTCAGCGAAATCCGCGAGGGGGACACGGTCAAGCGGACCGGGCGCATCATCTCGGTGCCGGTCGGTGAGGAGCTCGTCGGCCGCGTGGTCAACGCGCTCGGTCAGCCGGTGGACGGCAAAGGGCCAATCGTCTCGAAGCAGTTCAGCGAAATCGAGCGCATTGCCCCGGGCGTCGTCGATCGCAACCCGGTCAAGGAGCCGCTGCAAACCGGCCTGAAGGCGATCGACGCCATGGTCCCGATCGGCCGCGGCCAGCGCGAGCTGATCATCGGCGACCGTCAGACCGGCAAGACCGCGGTGGCGGTCGACACCATCATCAACCAGAAGGGCAAGGACGTCATCTGCATCTACAACGCGATCGGACAAAAGCAGTCCACGATCGCGCAGGTGGTCCGGATCCTCGAGGAAGCCGGCGCGATGGAATACACGATCGTCGTCGCCGCGGGGGCCTCGGATCCCGCGCCTCTCCTGTACATCAGCCCTTACGCGGCCTGCGCGATGGGGGAATACTTCCGGGACAGCGGCCGCCACGCGCTCTGCGTCTACGACGACCTGTCGAAGCATGCGCAGGCTTACCGCGAGATCTCGCTGCTGCTGCGACGACCGCCCGGCCGAGAAGCGTATCCGGGTGACGTCTTCTACCTGCATTCACGGCTGCTCGAACGGGCGGCGAAGATGAAGAAAGAACTCGGCGGCGGGTCGCTGACCGCGCTTCCGATCATCGAGACGCAGGCCGGCGACCTGTCGGCCTACATCCCGACCAACGTCATCTCGATCACCGACGGGCAGATCTTCCTCGAGAGCGATCTGTTCCACCAGGGCGTGCGTCCGGCCATCAACGTCGGCAACTCGGTGTCGCGCGTCGGCGGATCCGCGCAGGTCAAGGCGATGCGCCAGGTGGCCGGGTCGCTGCGGCTCGACCTCGCGCAGTACCGCGAGCTGGCGGCGTTCGCGCAGTTCGGCAGCGACCTCGACAAGGCGACGCTGAACCAGCTCAATCGCGGCCGGCGACTGGTCGAGGTCTTGAAGCAGCCGCAGTATCAGCCACTGCCGGTCGAGAAGCAGGTGGTCATCATCTACGCCGCCACCAACGGATTCCTCGACAGCGTCGAGGTCGAGCAGGTGGGCGCCTACGAGACGGCGCTGTTCCAGTTCCTCGACACGCGCCGCGGCCAGCTGCTCGCGTCGCTCTCCGAGAAAAAGCAGATTGACGATCAGATCAAGACGGACTTGAACCAGACGCTGAAGGAATTCGGCGAGACGTTTGCCGCGGGGAAAAAGACAGCAGCGGCATAAGACACAGTTTCCAGTGGCCGGTTTCCAGTTTCCAGTGAGAAAGCACTTGGAACTGGCAACTGGGGACCGGAAACTGGCAACTGACAAACATGCCTTCTCTCTTAGATATTCGCCGCCGGGTCCGCGCCGTCAAGTCGACGCAGCAGATCACCAAGGCGATGAAAATGGTTGCGGCGTCGCGGCTGCGGCGTGCGCAGGAGCGCATTCAGCAGGCGCGCCCGTTTGCGTTGCAGATGCGCCGGGTGCTGCAGAGCCTGGCCTCGCGCGTCGACAGTTCCGCCCATCCGCTCCTCGACGAGCGGGCGGAGCCGAAGGCGAACGGCCGTGCGCTGTTGATCGTGATTACCGCCGATCGCGGGTTGTGCGGCAGCTTCAACACGAATGTCATCAAGGCGGGGGGCAACTTCATCACCGAGTCAGCCAGCCGGCAGGTCGTCCTCGGGCTCGTCGGCCGTCGCGGCCGCGACTTCTTCGCGCGCCGTGGATTCGAAGTGCGGTACGAGCAGGTCAATCTGTTTGCGCAGCTGAAATTCGACCATGCCCAGGCGATTGCGTCGGCCGCGATCGATGAGTTTGTCGGCGGCGAGGTCGACAGCGTCTACATGGCGTACAACGAATTCAAGTCCGTGATGGTCCAGCAGGTCGTCGTCGATCGTTTGCTGCCGATTCCGCGCGGCGCGTTCGACGCGGTGGAACCGGCGGCGCCGGCTGCCGCAGAACCGCAGATCGATTACTTGTACGAACCGGAACCGGCGGAGTTGTTCAAGCACCTGCTTCCAAGTTACGTGGAAGTCCAGGTGTATCGCGCGCTGCTTGAATCGAACGCCGCGTTCTACGCTGCGCAGATGACGGCGATGGACGCCGCGACGCGCAACTCGGGAGAAATGATCGAGCAGCTGACGCTGTACATGAATAAGGTCCGGCAGGCTGCGATTACGAGAGAGATTATTGAAGTAGTCTCTGGCGCCCAGGCATTGTAGAGAAGTTCCCAGTTTCCAGTTGCCAGTGTCCAGAATCGCTGGACTCACTGGGAACCGGGAACTGGAAACTGGAAACTGAAACTTATGGCAACAGCAGCACCAGCAGGACAGAAAATCGGCAAAGTCGTTCAGGTCATCGGGCCGGTCGTGGACGTGGAATTCGAAGGCGGACACCTGCCGGAGATTTACAACGCCGTCCGCATCCAGTCCAAGGGCCACGGTGGTCAGGACATCGACGTCATTGTCGAGGTCGAACAGCATCTCGGTGAGAACCGAGTGAGAACCGTCGCGATGAAGCCGACCGACGGGATGCAGCGGGGCATGGAGGCTGTCGACACGGGCGCGCCGATTTCGATGCCGGTGGGTCCGGCGACGCTCGGGCGCGTGATGAACGTGCTCGGCGAGCCGGTGGACTTTCCGGAACGACCGGTTCAATCGAAAGAGCGCTGGTCGATCCATCGGAAGGCGCCATCGCTCGACCAGCAGTCCACCGAGCTGCAGATGTTCGAGACCGGCATCAAGGTCATCGATCTCCTCGAGCCGTACGTCCGCGGCGGCAAGATCGGGCTGTTCGGCGGCGCCGGCGTCGGCAAGACCGTCATCATCCAGGAACTGATTCACAACGTTGCGATGAAGCATGGCGGCGTGTCGGTGTTCGCCGGCGTGGGCGAGCGGACGCGCGAAGGCAACGACCTGTGGCTCGAATTCCAGGAGAGCGGCGTCATCAACGTCAACGAACTGGAGAAGTCGCGCGCCGCTCTCGTCTACGGCCAGATGACGGAACCGCCGGGTGCGCGGCTGCGCGTTGCCTTGAGCGGCCTCACGGTTGCGGAATACTTCCGCGACGCCGAAAACAAGGACGTTCTCCTCTTCATCGACAACATCTTCCGCTTCACACAGGCGGGCTCGGAAGTCTCGGCGCTCCTCGGCCGGATGCCATCCGCCGTCGGCTACCAGCCGACGCTCCTGACCGAGATGGGAGAACTGCAGGAGCGGATCACGTCGACGAAGAAGGGATCGATCACGTCGGTGCAGGCGATCTACGTTCCTGCGGACGACTACACGGATCCGGCGCCGGCCACGACATTCGCACACCTCGACGCGACGACCAACCTGTCGCGCGCAATCGTCGAGCTCGGGATTTACCCGGCAGTCGATCCGCTCGCGTCAACCTCGCGCATTCTCGACGCGCGGATCATCGGCGAGGAGCACTACAATACCGCCCGCGCGGTGAAGCAGATCCTGCAGCGCTACAAGGACCTGCAGGACATCATCGCGATCCTTGGCATCGACGAGTTGTCGGAAGAGGACAAGCTGACGGTCGGCCGCGCGCGCCGCATCCAGAGGTTCATGTCGCAGCCGTTCTTCGTCGGCGAACAGTTCACCGGCAAGCCGGGCAAGTACGTGCCGGTCGCCGATACCGTGCGGAGCTTCAAGGAAATCGTCGCCGGTAAGTACGATCATCTTCCCGAGCAGGCCTTCTTCATGGTCGGCACGATTGAAGAGGCCGTCGAAGCGGCGGAGAAGTTGAAAGGATAAGAGCCTGGGTGCCAGGGGTGCCAAGGGTGCTACCGGAAACTGGCAGCTGGAAACTGGTAACTGAGAAGTAATGTCATTACCCACACATATCGACCTTCAGATCGTCACGCCTGATCGCCTCCTCGTGCGCGAGCAGGTGGACGAGGTTGAAATCCCCGGCTCGCGCGGATACTTTGGCGTCCTGCCCGGGCACACGCCAATGCTGGCTTCGCTGGCGGTCGGAGAGCTGTGGTATCGCAAGGGGCAGGAGAAGCTCTATCTCTCGATTGCGTATGGATTTGCCGAGGTGCTTCCAGATCGGGTGACGATCCTTGCGCGCCTTGCGGAACGCGCGGAGGATATAGATATCGAGCGGGCGGAATCGGCGCGCCGGCGTGCGGAGGAACGGCTCGCGCAGTCGAAATCGGATGTTGATTACGAGCGCGCCCGGACAGCGCTCTCGAAATCTCTGATGCGGCTGCAGGTCTCCGCGCGATTGCCGGGAGGGGCGCGCATGGGAGAGTTGAAGCGGTTGCGGGACACGGCAAGGGGCTGACGTCGAAGTCATGACGCCGCTGCCTTCGCTGACGTGGGCCGTAACCTCCGACCCGGGTCTGAAGCGAACCAGCAACGAGGACAGCTACTCGACTCGACCGGATGTCGGGTTGTTCGTCGTCGCCGACGGAATGGGAGGCCATGTCGCTGGTGAAGTCGCCTCCCGTGTGGCCGTCGAAGCCATCGAGGCCTTCATCCAGGAAACCGCCGGCGCCGACAAGAACCGCACCTGGCCATTTCCGTTCGATCCCACCATCAGCCTCGAAGCCAATCGCCTCCGCGCCGCGTTTCGTCTCGCCAACCGCAAGATTGCGGCTGCTATTGCCGACTCGCAGGATCTCCGCGGCATGGCGACAACGGCATCAGCCGTCCTGCTCGGACCTCGCGGCGCAAGCGTCGCCCACGTGGGCGACAGCCGCGTCTACGTCCTGCGCAGCGGCAAACTCGAGCAGATTACCCATGACCACTCCTGGGTGGAAGAACAGGTTCGAGCCGGAACGCTGACACCGAGTGCCGCTCGCCAGCATCCCTGGCGCAACGTCGTGACGCGCGCGCTCTCCGGCGGGGAAGATCCTGAAGTCGACGTAACCGAGGTATCGCCACGCCCCGGTGAACGGTATCTATTATGTTCGGACGGGCTGTTCACGGTCGTGCCCGACAACCGAATCGCGGAGATTCTTGGCGAGCCTGGCGTCCCGCTCGAATCGATCACCCGCAGCCTGGTCGAATCCGCCAACGACGGAGGCGGGCCCGACAACATCACCGCATTGATTCTGCAAATCGATGCTACATAACCTCGCCGGGCTGGTCCGCTACCGCGGACTGATTCAGAGCCTGGTCGCGCGTGAGCTGAAAGCGCGATATCGCGGGTCGGTCCTCGGCTTCTTCTGGTCGTTCATCAACCCGCTGCTCCTGCTGCTGGTCTACTCGTTGGTGTTCAAGTACATGCTCGAGGCACGGTACGAGGGCATCACCCACTACGAGTTGTTCCTCTTCTGCGGCATTCTTCCCTGGACCTGGTTTTCGACGTCGCTCCTCGAATCGTCCGCGGTTCTGATTTCCGGCGGCAACCTGATCAAGAAGGTGCTCTTTCCTGCCGAGATCCTGCCGATCGTGACCGTCCTGGCCAACATGGTGCACTTCTTCTTCGGCCTGCCGATCCTGATCGCGTTCCTGATCTACTTCAAGGCGCCGATCATGGCGAGCGAGCTCCTGTGGTTCCCGGTCGTCGTCTTCGTGCAGGCGATCTTCACGCTCGGCTGGGCCCTCATCCTCTCCGCGCTGACCGTGCACTTCCGCGACATTCGCGACATCCTCGGCCACATCCTGACGATCTGGTTTTTCTCCACGCCGGTCATCTATCCCTACACGATGATGACCAAACACTGGCAACAGGGACTGCTGAACCTGAACCCGATGTCGCACGTGATCATCACCTACCAGGAGATCCTGTATTTTCCCGGCCCGGTCGGCCACTGGGCGTGGCTGCTGCTGGTTGGCGCGGGATCGCTGGTGTTCTTCCTGTTCGGCTACTGGGTGTTCGACCGGTTGCGGGATACATTTGCTGAAGAAGTGTGAGTGAAGTTGCCAGTTCCCGGTCTCCAGTTCCCAGTCAAGGCACCTGGAAAACTGGAAACTGGTAACTGGAAACTGGTAACTGACATGCATGCGATCGAAGTCACCAACGCCTCGAAAGTCTATCGTCGGTATAGCCGGCGGCATCAGTTCACGACGCTGAAGAGCGCACTGTTGTCGCGCAGCCTGACGCGCGATCTGCGGCCGGACGAAACCTTCGCCGCCGTGCGCGACGTGACGGTCACCGTGCGGCGCGGGCGCACGCTCGGTGTCATCGGCCGCAACGGCTCGGGCAAGAGCACGCTGTTGAAGCTTGTCGCCGGGATCACCAAACCGACGACCGGCACGGTGCACGTCAACGGGCGGATCTCCGCGCTCATCGAGCTTGGTGCCGGATTTCACCCGGAAATTTCCGGTCGCGAGAACGTCTTCATCAACGGCATCATGCTCGGCCTGAGCAAGCGGGAGGTTGCGCGGCGGTTCGATGAAATCGTCGACTTCGCCGAGATGAAGGACTTCATCGACGCGCCGGTCAAGACCTACTCCTCCGGCATGTACATGCGCCTCGGCTTCGCCGTCGCGATTCACGTCGATCCCGACGTGCTTCTCGTCGACGAGGTGCTTGCGGTCGGCGACGAGGGGTTCACGCACAAGTGTCTCGACAAGTTTGCGGAATTCAAACGACGCGGGAAGACGATCCTGCTCGTGACGCATTCGCTTGGACTGGTCGAGCGGTTCTGCGACGAAGCGCTCTGGATGGACGCCGGTTCCATGAAGGCCGTCGGTGACCCGAAGCGCGTCGTCGGCGCCTACATCACCGACGTCGAGGTCGCCGAGGAGGAGCAGCTTGCGGCCGGTGACGCCAGGGCGCAGGAAACGGCGGAGACCGTGTCGCCCGATGAACCGTCGAGCGCCGTGCTCCCCGACCATCCGATCGAAACAGCCGAAGGGCCGGCCGATATGTTTCGCGCGACAGAAGGTCGCTGGGGATCTCGCGAGATCGAAATCACCGATGTGCAACTCGCAGGCGAAGATGGGACAGCTGGCCACGTATTCCACAGCGGCGAGCCGCTGACCGTCCATATCGCGTTGCGATCGCCAATCGAAAACCAGGACTTCGTGATCGGGATCGGGATCTTCAACGCCGAAGGCGTCTGCTGCTATGGCACTAACACCAGCCTCGAGGATCTCAAGGCCGTCCGGATTCTCGGTGACGCGGAGGCCTGCTTCAATATCGAAAGCCTCGACCTCGTTGAGGGCACCTACAAGCTGGACGTTGCCGTCCACAAGCTCGATGGTTATCCCTACGACTATCATCGACTCCTCTACACCTTCCGAGTGAAGTCTCGAACGAAGGACGTCGGGATTTATCGGCCCCGGCATGCCTGGCGGTTCTCTGAGGGTATGGCGTTCGATCGCGTCGAGGAGCGATGAAGGTTGAGGGCGACAGCGCTTCACGTGTGCTGACCTGGGCGGAGACGGAGGCGCTGGTCGCATCCGCGCGCGCCGCCGGACAACGCATCGTCTTCACCAACGGCGTGTTCGACCTGCTGCATCCCGGCCACGTGCGATATCTCCAGCAGGCGCGCCGGCTGGGAGATGCGCTGATCGTCGGGCTGAACGCCGACGACTCGGTCAGGCGGAACAAGGGCTCAGGCAGGCCAATCACGCCTGAACAGGAACGAGCGGAGATTCTCGCCGCGCTCGACTGCGTCGATGCCGTGGTGATCTTCCACGAAGACACGCCCGCCGACATCGTCCGCCTGGTGCAGCCCGACATCCTGGTGAAGGGCGCCGATTGGGCCGCCGATCAAATCGTCGGCCGCGATACCGTCGAGGCCAGAGGGGGCAGAGTCGTGCTGGTTCCCACCGAGGAGGGCCATTCAACGACGTCGATCGTCGATCGGATAAGGGCAGAACCCTGACATGCTGAGCGCTGAATTCTGAATGCTGAATTGACCCCCAATCAATCGGCATTCAGCAATCGTCATTCAGCATTTCAAGAGTTAAAATAGTGGGTTCGAGTTTTCGGGATCCTCTCCTGTGCCGTCCTACACCTCCAGTTCGCTGACGCTGCGCTCGTTGCTGAAGACGGCTGCGAGCCGCCTGCGGCTTGGTGTGTCAACGCCTCGCGTCTCCGGCCTCACCGCTCCTGCGAAAGCCCTGTTTGCTGCCGTCGCCGCTGAGCGCGCACGTGTTCTCTTCGTCGTGCCCACGGACGCGGACATCGAAACGGCAACGCGTGATGCGCGGTTTTTCTTCTCGGCGCTCGAGGGACTGTCGGAAACGGAAGTCGAGCGCGCCGTGCTCCCCTTCCCATCGCATGAGGTCGACCCGTACCGTGGACTGGCGCCGCATTTCGATATCGCTTCGGCCCGTGCGCGGGCATTGCACGCGATCGCCGAACGAACGGCCAAGCTGGTGGTCGCTTCGGCAGCCGCCCTTCTTCCGCGGGTCAGTCCGCCGTCAAGACTGAACGCCGTCTCTCTCACGCTGACCCCGGGCCATGAAGTCTCGACGACGGACCTTGGCGACCTGCTGGCTGCCGCCGGTTACACGCGCCAGGATCCCGTCGACGAGAACGGTGAGTTCTGCGTGCGCGGCGGCGTCGTCGATTTCTATCCCGCCGGCGCGCGTGAGCCGATTCGGCTCGAGTTCATCGGCGACACCATCGAGTCGATCCGTTCCTACGACCCCGCCACTCAGCGTTCGACTGCGGCCCTCGACCAGGCCGCGATTGCACCGCTTCAGGAACTGGTGGCGGACTCAGACAACCCCGACCGATCGTCGACGCTGTTCGATTACCTGTGGGCTGACGGGCGGCCGTTCGTACTGGTGTCGGAACCAGACGACGTGAGGGCGCACGGCGAGAAGCTGACCGCGCAGGTTCAGGCCAGTTACGACGAAGCCGTCGCGAAGGGGAACCGGCCGCAGCCGGCGGGCGATCTGATGCTTCGCTGGGACGAAACCGCGGCATGGCTTGAGGGCGCAACCGCTCTCGAAACGCTTTCGGTTGAAGAGGCGGTTCACATCGCGTGTCAACCAGCCCTCGAATTCGCCGGACGCGTGCCCGATTGGGTCGCCGAGATCCGCCGTACCCGTGAAGCGGGCGACACCATGGTCTTCGTTGCGAACTCTCACGGTCGCGCAGAGCGCAGTATCGAGGTGCTCGCCGATTACGAGATCTACGCAGCTCCCATTGAAGGCGCTGAAGAAGTCCGAACCGCGGCCGTCCTCGTCGGCGTCGGTCACCTGTCGCGCGGCTTTCGGCTGCCCGAGGCCGGCCTGCAGTTCTGGGCAGAGACGGACGTCTTTGAAGAGGAGCGCAAGACGCACGAGCGCCGGCGGTCGGCAACGCGCACGTTCCTGTCGGATTTCCGCGACCTCAAGGTCGGGGATCTCGTCGTGCACGTCGATCACGGGATCGGCGTCTTCGTTGGTCTGAAGCGGATCGACGTCGGGCTCGCGCCGCAGGAGTTCATGGAGCTCCGATACGCGGGCGAGGACAAACTCTTCGTCCCTGTCGAGCGGCTCGATCTCGTTCAGAAATACACCGGAGCGTCACGCCCCGCGCTCGATCGGCTGGGCGGGACGACCTGGGAGAAGGCCAAGACACGCGTCAAGAAGGCGATGCGCGACATGGCGGAGGAGCTGTTGAAGCTCTACGCTGCGCGCAAGGCGATGCCAGGGTTCGCGTTCTCCGCCGACTCTCACTGGCAGCAGGAGTTCGAGGATGCCTTCGAGTGGGAGCTGACCCTCGACCAGGCGAACGCGATCAGCGACATCAAACGCGATATGCAGGTGCCGGCGACGATGGACCGGCTGCTTTGCGGTGACGTCGGCTATGGCAAGACCGAAGTCGCGATGCGGGCCGCCTTCAAGGCGGTGATGGACGGAAAGCAGGTCGCGGTGCTCGCCCCCACGACGATTCTGGCGTTTCAGCACCAGAAGACGCTGAAGGATCGGTTTGCCGCCTTTCCCGTCCGCATCGATATGGTCAGCCGGTTCAGATCCAAGGCTGAACAGAAGCAGACGCTCGAGGATCTCAAGGCGGGCAAGGTTGAAATCATCGTTGGCACCCACCGCCTGCTGTCGAAAGACGTGCAGTTCCGCGACCTGGGACTGCTCGTTGTCGATGAGGAGCAGCGTTTCGGCGTCGCGCACAAAGAACGCATCAAGCAGATGCGAAAGCGGGTCGACGTGCTGACCATGACCGCAACGCCGATTCCACGCACGCTCAATATGTCGCTCGCCGGCATCCGCGACATGTCGATCATCGAAACCCCGCCGAAGGATCGGCTCTCGATCCAGACCAACGTCGTCAAGTTCGATCAGGAAGTGATCAGGCGGGCAATCCTCACGGAGATGGAACGTGGCGGTCAGGTGTATTTCGTCCACAACCGTGTCGAATCCATCTACTCGCTTGGCAATCTGATCACGCGGCTCGTACCGGAGGCGCGCGTCGTCGTCGGGCACGGCCAGATGAGCGAGGAGGAGCTCGAACGGGCGATGGTGGATTTCGTCGCCCACAAGTACGACGTGCTGCTCGCGACCACGATCATCGAGAACGGCCTCGATATCCCTAACGCCAACACGATCATCATCAATCGCGCGGATCGCTACGGTCTCTCCCAGCTCTATCAGCTGCGCGGCCGTGTCGGTCGATCGGACCGCCGCGCCTACGCCTACTTGCTGATCCCGCCGGAGGAAGCGCTCTCTCCGATCGCCAAGAAACGCCTTGCCGCGATTCGCGAGTTCAGCGATCTCGGCAGCGGTTTCCGCGTCGCCGCGCTTGATCTCGAGATTCGCGGCGCCGGCAACCTGCTCGGTGGCGAACAGAGCGGCCACATCGAAGCGGTCGGCTTCGACATGTACATGAAGCTGCTCGAGCAGACGATCAAGGAGCTGAAGGGGGAGGAAACCGAGGACGAGATCCGCGCCAACGTCAACCTGCGCGTCGATCTGCGGATCGACGACGAGTACATCCCGGATATGAACCAGCGGCTGACCGTGTATCGGCGGATGGCGGCGGTTCGAACCGATGACGAGCTCGACCGCTTCGTGCTCGAAGTCAGGGATCGGTACGGTCCACCCCCCGAATCGGTGCTGAATTTGGCTGAATATGCGTCGATTCGACTGCTGGCTGACAGAATCGGCCTCGAGTCGCTAGACCGCGAAGCGTCCGTCGTCGTCCTAAAGTTCAGGCCGGACGCCAAGCTCGATCCCGCGTGGCTGTTCCGGGTGGTTCAGCAGCGTGGCGACGTAACCTTGGTTCCTCCGGCAACCCTGAAGCTCGACCTGAAGAAAGAGGCAGCCCCCAAACCGGTCCAGACGGCGCCCAGACCGGTTGCCCCCGCGGCGGGCAGGAAGGGGCGGGATCCGGTAGCGGCCGGGTCGTGGTGGGCAGCGCGCGCGCAGTCAGGAGAAGTCGCCCCGGGGTTCACCAAGGACGAAATCATGCGCCCGGCGAAGGAGAATCCGCGAGGCGAGGGGGGCGTGTTTTCGAGGGTTTCGAGCCTGCTCCGCGAGTTGAGCGGTGGGCGCTCGATCGAGTAAAATATTATGTTGCAGCAATTTAGGGCCAGTCATATGAAGTATCTTTCCGCGCTCGTCCTCGCCTTGGCGCTGGCGACCCCGGTGCGAGCCCAGATTATCGAGCGTGTGTTGGTGAAGGTGAACGGCGACATCTTCACCCAGACAGAACTGGAAGACCGGCAGACCGCGGCGATTCGCGCCAAGATGGGCGTCGACTTCAAGCCGGAGATGGTCAACAACAACGAAGAGCTGAAGAAGGCGATCGACGAGGTGACCCCGCAGCTCCTCGTCGATGCCATCGACGAGCTGCTCCTGCTGCAGATGGGCAAGGAAAAGGGCTACCACCTGAGCGACGAACAGTTCAAAGGATGGCTCGACAATCTGCGTAAAGAGCAGAACCTGCAGGATGATCAGAAGTTCAAGGCGGCGCTTGCGCAGGAAGGGATGTCCATCGACGATCTGCGCAAGAACGTCGAGAAGCAGTTCGTCGTGAGCAGCGTTCAGCGCGAAGAAGTCGGGTCGAAGCTGACCATCACCGAGGAAGAAGCGCGGCAGTATTACCTGACGCACAAGAATGAGTTTGCCGAGCCCGCGACCGTCACGCTGCGCGAGATCCTCATCGATGTGCCGACCTCCAGCAAAGCCGGCCAGTCGACGATCAGCGTCGCGGCGCAGGATCAGGCCGAGGAGAAAGCCAACGAGCTTCGCAAGCGCGTCCTCGCGGGTGAGGACTTCGCCAAGGTTGCGGCGGAAGCATCCGCGTCGCCGTCGAAAGCGAACGGCGGCCTGATCGGGCCGATCAACCTGGCCGAGCTCTCCCCCTCGCTGCAGGACATGATCGGCAAGATGAAGCCGGGCGACATCACGCAACCCATCCGCACCAACCGCGGCGTCCAGATTCTGAAGCTCGAAACCCTCAAAGCGTCAGCGATCCCGCCGTTCGAGAGTGTGCGCGACATCGCGGCGGACAAGGTGCACGACGCGCGTCAGCAGGCCGAGGTGCGTAAGTTCCTGTCGCGCGTGCGCGGGCAGGCACTCATCGAGTGGAAGAACGATCAGCTGAAGAAACTGTACGAGAAGCAGGTCGCGATTGAAACCGGCGGCGGCGACTGATTTGCGAATCTGAATGACCGGTCCCGCATCGAATCCGTGGTACGCCATCTGGACGCGGTCGCGACACGAAAACTTCGTCCGGGAACAGCTCGAACGCAAGGGCTACGAAGCGTTCCTCCCGACGATGACCAAATGGAGTCGGTGGAAGGATCGGAAGAAGAAGATCGACTGGCCGCTGTTTCCCGGTTACTGTTTCGCCCGTTTCGATACGAGGGAACGTCTCCCAATCCTGTCCTGCACCGGCGTCGTCAACATCGTTTCTTTTGACGGCGACATCGCGCCCATTCCTGAGTTCGAGATCGAAGGCATTCGCCGCCTTGTGCAGACCGATCTGCAATTCGATCCCTGCCCGCTGATTCACGAAGGGATGATGGTGGAGGTCGTGCATGGTCCGCTCAAGGGAGTCGTCGGACGACTGCTGCGCAAGGGTTCCCACGCACGATTGATCCTCGCCGTTGACCTCATCGGGCAGGCGATCAGCGTCGAAGTCGACGCTTCAGATGTGAAAGCGTATTAGAAAGTTAAAAGTTGAAAGAAAAAGGGAAAGAGTAAGAGACAGCGAATCCGATACCGGCGTTTTGACTTTTTGCTCCTAACTTTTAACTTCTCACTCTTAACTTTATGAAGATCGGCCCCATCGACCTCTCGCCTCCGTTTGCGCTCGCGCCGATGGCGGGGATGACGGACACGGCTTTCCGCCGCCTGGTGAAGCGGAAGGGCGGGTGCGGACTCGTCGTGAGCGAGATGGTCAGTTCCGAGGGCCTGGTGCGCGGCATCGATCGCACCCTCGAATACGCCGAGTACACCGAGGAGGAGCGGCCCGTCTCGATCCAGATCTTCGGCGGGGATCCGGAGAAGATGGCGGCTGCGGCCCAGATCGTGGAAGGGATCGGCGCCGACATTGTCGACGTCAACATGGGTTGTCCGGTGCCGAAAATCGCGAAGCACAACGCCGGCTGCAGCCTGATGCGCGAGCCGGCGCACGCGGCTGATGTCGTTCGAGCGATGACCCGCGCGGTGAAGATTCCGGTTACCGTCAAGATGCGGGCGGGATGGAACGGGGACGAGATCAACGCCCCCGATCTCGCCCGCCGGATGGAGGACGCTGGCGCGGCGGCGGTGGCGGTCCACGGACGAACGGCCGCGCAGTCGTATTCGGGATTTTCCGATTGGGATCTGATCGCGAAGGTTGCCAGCGGGGTCACGATTCCGGTTTTTGGCAGCGGTGACTGCGTCGACCCCAACCAGATCGTGGAGCGGCTTCGGGACGGCGGCGTGTCCGGCGTGCTTGTCGGCCGCGGTGCGCTGCGCAACCCGTGGATTTTCGAGCAGGCGGCGTCGATGATGGCGGGTGAGTCGCCCCGCCCGGTGACGGCCGCCGAGCGCGGTCAATTCCTGCTCGACTACATCGATCTCTTGATCCACGAGCGCGTGGACGAAGCAGAAGGCTTCCGTCACGTAGCTCCGGGCCAGACGCCAGAGCCGAGCGCCCCCGCACGTGGTCATGACCGCTGGGTCATCAACAAGCTACGCGCGCTGAACTCCTGGTATACGAAAGGGCTCGACGGCGGGTCCCATCTACGGGTGGCCATCAACTCCGCAGAGTCGATCGGTCAGCTCCGGGACATCATCGCTGGATTCTTTCTCGAATCACTGATCACTGATCAGTGATTCAGAGACTTCGTAATCGTAAGCGAGCGCCTTTGACGCAGACGCCGTGAAGTGGTGTCCGGCGGCGGCGTGCGCGGGATGTTGAAGGTACGCTTTGAGTCCGGCGACATCATCGAATTCAAACATTACGGCGAATTCGTAGTCGTCGGGCATGACCTGCTCGTAGCCCGGCAATCCGTGCTTTACCCGCTTGCCGACGCGAAATCGTCGGATCGAAGGGATGCCGGACGCAGCGGCGGACAGCGCGTCGAGGAGCGCGCGGCGGTCGGCTTCCGAGAGATCTGGTTTCGGGCTGAAGAGGACGACGTGCACGATCATCGCTGCCCTCCGCCGCCCCGGTTTCTGCCACCGCCCGGCTTCCGCGTGCCCGGCGGACGTGGCCCACGACGCCGGAATTCTCCCTGCGGATGTGGCGGTTTCTGATCGTCGCCTTCGCGCCGCTCGTCTCGTTTCCATGGCGGTTTTGCGCCACGATCCGATTGCCGGGAGCCGAAGCGCGGCGGTCGATCCGTCCCCTCTTTTTTGTCGAATGGTCGTGGCCGGCCGAAACGCGGACGGTCGCCCGTTTCTGGCCCCGCCGCGTGATCGCGTCGAAGCTTTTGGGCGAAGCGACGCCGCTTCTCGTCGCGCGGAATGTTGAATCGCTCGCGCGGATCCTTGTGTTCCCCGCCCGGACGCCAGTCGCGCGGTCGGCGGTCGCCCGCCGGCGACGCCTTCGGGCGCCGTCTGGCGATCAGCGCTGCGCGCTCCTCCTCCTGCGATGCCCAGAGTCGTCCTCGGGCGAACCACTTCAGCACGGCATCGGGGTGGCGTGCCTGCAGCTGACGCAGCGTCGGGATCAGCTCCTCCTGCGTGTGCGCGCGGAAGGCGGTGGGTTTTCCTTCGAGGATGATTGTCCAGTAGTGGTGCCGCGGAGGCATGGCACGAACGATTATGGCAGCTTTGACGGACCCGCGGGAGGCTCGAGGCGTTTGAGTTTCTCGATGAGCGTGGTGCGCTTCAAATTCAGCAATTTTGCGGCCTGGCGCTTGTTGCCCTGGGTCCGTTCGAGCGAACGCCGGATCAGCGACAGCTCCACCGTCTCGATGTAGCGAGCGAAATCGAGCCCATCGTCGGGAAACCACACCTCGGACGTGTCGCTGCCCGCCGCCTGATGCTGGATATCCGCCGTGAGATCCTGCACGTCAATCTGCGAGCGACCCTGGCTGAACGCCATCGCTCGCTCGACCGCATTCTCCAGCTGGCGGATATTCCCAGGCCAGTGATAGGCCATCAGCTGCCGCAGCGCATCCTGCGAGATGGTCACCAGCCCGCGTCCCGCCTCCGTCGACAGCTTCTGCAGAAAATGCTGCACGAGGAGCGGGATGTCTTCACGGCGGTCCCGAAGCGGCGGCAACTGCACAGGGATCACGTTCAAGCGGTAAAACAGATCCTCGCGGAACGATCCGTCAGCGACCATCTTCGAGAGATCCGAATGCGTCGCGGCGATGACGCGCACATCGATCTTCACCGTGTGGGAATCGCCGACCCGCTCGAACTCGCGCTCCTGCAGGACCCGAAGCAGCTTCGCCTGCAGCGCCGGACTCATCGTCGCGACTTCATCGAGGAACAGCGTTCCCTTATGGGCCTGTTCGAGTCGTCCCTGGCGCGCGCCCACCGCTCCCGTGAACGCGCCGCGGACGTGTCCAAACAACTCTGCCTCGAGCAGCGTCTCAGGAATGGCGCTGCAGTTGAGTGCCACGAAGCGATTCGCGCGCCGCGGACTGTTGTGGTGAATCGCCCGTGCGGCGAGTTCCTTTCCGGTCCCGGTTTCTCCCGTGATCAGCACCGTGCTCGAGGTCGCCGCGACCGTTTCGAGCAGCTGAAACAGCTCCCGCATCACACGGCTGCGCCCGACGAGTCCGTCGATGCGATAGCGATCCTCGAGCTGCGATCGCAGGTAGGCGTTCTCAGATTTCAATCGACGCTGTTCGAGCGCGGAGCGAAGCACGTGCAGCAGCGCGTCGAATTGAAATGGCTTGGTGATGAAATCGGCCGCCCCCTGCTTGATCGCTTCGACGGCATCTTTCACCGTGCCGTATCCGGTTATGACGATGGCGATGAGCTCGGGGTAGCGTTCGAGCGCGGCTTCAATGACCTTCGCTCCGTCGATCCCTGGCAGGCGCAGATCGGTGATCAAGATGTCGAACGCGAAGTCCGTGAGGCGCTGCAGCGCATCCTCTCCGCTGGCTGCCTGTTCGACGACGAAGCCGTGGTCGGCCAGGCGCTCGGCGATCGCCTCACGGAGTGCGTGCTCGTCGTCGACGATCAGGAGATGTTTCTGACCTTCAGACATTTAGTTCGAGTGGGCGGTATTTTGACACCCGGCGTCAGACGGGTCAATTCGACCGCACCACCTCCCCTATAGCGGTCGGCGAGGTGTTCCGATACATCTCAACGAACGGCGAGCACGGAAACCCGGATGGCCCTCTGGTTGGGGCCCGCGTGAAAAGTGATGATGACTGACCGCAAGACCATATCGATCATGAAAGCGTGCGAGCTGGTGGGTGTCAGCCGGCGCACGATCTACAACTGGATTGCCAGCGGCAAGGTGGAATACGTCAGGACCGCCGGTGGTTCGGTTCGCATCTTCGTCGACACCCTCTGGCGCGAGCCGGGGCGCACGCACGAGTTGACCACCAAAGAAGCCTCATGAGTGCCGCTGCCGATCCGAGAAGTGCGAGGACGTCCGTGGACGAACCGCCAGACCTCGGCCTCCTGTTTCACCGCCTCAACAACCAGCTGGGAATCATCCTGGCGAACGCCGAGTTGCTCGAGGCGAAGGTCACCGACGAAGTGACACGTGCCCGCGCGTCGCAGGTGGTTGCGAGCGTGCTGGACGCGATGTCGACTGCCCGCGAGATCCGCTCTCGAACGCGACCGGTATAGCGTCAATATTTTGGCGCTTAACGCCGCCAACGAGTCAATATTTTGACTACTTTGACGCGGTTCCCGCTCGCCGTTTCACGCCCCTTCACAGCTCAGCACCGACGTAAGTAGTTCAGTTCCAATAGTTTCACACAGCTTCACAAGCCCAGCTGTGCCTTCGCTTTTCGATCGTTTCCGCTCTGGTACTCCCGTTGCGCTGCAACCAGCCCGTCCGCGGATCCGCCGCGGTGTTTCGGCCACCGGAGTTTTGGAGGGACAGGATCAAATGCAGCGTCAGCCTCTCGCCGCCCGTCATCGTCAACGCATTGCTGCCGGGCTCCCCTTCGTAGAATCGCTCGCGCGCCGCGTCGCTGCGTCGATGCCGCACTCGATCGAACTTGGTGACCTCGTGCAGGACGGGATGATCGGTCTGATTGATGCCGCATGTCGATTCGACGAGGACCGCGGCATCAAATTCGAGACGTTTGCCGAGCGGCGTGTCCGCGGCGCGATGATCGATGCCCTGCGCCGCGACGCGTGGCCGCGCGGCGTCAGGCGTCAGCGGCGCGAGCTCGAGGCCGCGCGTGAAGAACTGCGTCGTGAGCTCGGCGCCGAGCCGTCGCTGGCTGATCTCGCCGCCCGGATTGGGTCCGACGAGGCTCGGCTGGGTCGAACCATCGTGCGCATCAACACGATCGAGTCGACGTCGCCGCTGTCGGCCGGAGAGAATCTCGATGGCGCCTCGCTCCCTCCAGCGCTGGTGCCATCGGAGCCACAGTCTCCCGACAAGGCCTACGAGGAGCAGGAGGTGCGCGATCGAATTCGAGCGGCCATCGCCTCATTGCCTCCGCGTGAGCGCCGCGTCATCGGCCTCTACTACTACGGCGAGGTGACGATGAAACAGATTGGGGCGGAGATCGGCGTCAATGAATCGCGCGTTTCGCAGCTGCACGCGCGCGCGGTTCAGCGTCTCCGAAAGGCGCTTGGCGCAGACTGCCCGGCCGAGACGATCAGCCCGGCCGTCCTCTCGTTCCAGAACACGATGCGCAAGCTGCGGATGGCGAAGGCAGAGATGCCGCAGCAGCCGGGCGTCGTCCTGCAGTACCGCACGCCGAAGCCACCGGTCAAGGCGGTCGTTCGCAAGGCTGGTATCAGGCGCGAAGCGAGGGTCGCGGCCGCGCGGTGAACCATGACAAGTTAAAAGTACAAAGTTAGAAGTTAGAAGTGAAGATTACTTTTAACTTCTAACTTCTAACTTCTAACTTTCCTGTCTACTCCACCATCTCTTTCGCGACCCTGAGCAGGTCCTTCAATCGGAATGGCTTTGCGAGCCAGCGGCACCCTGACTCTTCGAGGAAGCGCTCCGCGTCGGTTCCGGCGACATCACCGGTGACGAACAGGACCCGGCGGGCCATGGCCGGGTCATTCGAGGCAAGCTCGCGATAGAAGGCGGAGCCGTCGAGCCTGGGCATCTTCAGGTCGCACACGATCAAATCGTACGGCCGTTCTTGCAGGCGTTCGAGCGCTTCGACGCCATCACTGGCGCGATCGACGAGGAAGCCGGCGTCGACGAGGGCTTCGGCAACCGCGGCGCCAAGCGCGACTTCGTCCTCGACCACGAGTGCGGCCGCGCCAACGCGAACCTCGCCGGCCGGTACTGCTCGCTCCGGCGCGCGGGGGATCGGCGGCTTGAGCGGTCCGGCGCCAACCGGCAGCTCCACGTAAAAGGACGCGCCCCGACCGGGGTCAGATCTCACGGCGATGCGACCACCGTGTTCCTGGACGATCGCGTAGGCCACGGTCAGTCCGAGGCCGGTTCCTTTCCCGACCTCCTTCGTCGTAAAGAACGGATCGAAGATCTTGGGCTGCACGTCTTCGGGCACGCCGGGTCCATCGTCATTGACCTCGAGAATCACCGCATCACGATCGGCGTCGTGCCACGTGCGAACGATGAGCGTGCCGCGTCCGTGAGCGCCGAGCATCGCCTGCTCGGCGTTGATAATCAGGTTGAGCAGCACTTGCTGAATCTGGTGCGGATCGGAAAACACCTCCGGCAGTCCTGACGCGAGCGCCTCGAGGATGTTGATGTTGCTGATTCGCTGCTCGTAGGACCGAAGCGCGAGCGTCTCGCGAACGACCTGATTCAGATTCACCATCGCACGCGTCGTGTGCCGTTTGCGGGCAAAGGTCAGGAGGTTGCGGACAATCTTGGCCGCGCGCTCCGATTCGCTGAGAATCGTTTCGAGTCCGCGCTTCGTCTGCTCATCAACCGATCGCTGCGCGAGCCGTTCGGCCCAGGTCAGAATCGTCGCCAGCGGATTGTTCAGTTCATGCGCGACACCGGAGATGGTCTGGCCAAGCGCCGCCAGCTTCTCCGCCTGCAGAAGCTGGTGGTAGAGATCGCGCGCCTGATCTTCGAGCCGTTTGCGCTCGCTGACATCGCGCATGAGCGCTTCAATGCGAATCCCGCCGGTCACCGGCTCCGCCTGCGCCGTCACCTCCACCCAGATCGCGGAACGATCCGCGCGCCGGAGCCGCAGCAGGTAATCGGTAATCGCGCCGTCGCGTTGAAGCCGTTCGACGAATCCGTCCCGCGCCTGAGGATCGACGAAGCGCTCAGGATCGAACGGACGCACCTCATCCTGCGGCGTGTCGGCCGCGTAGCCGAACATCAGTTTCAGGAAAGGATTTGCGGAGACGGTCAGGGCGCTCGTGCTCGACAGAGTCCCGATGTAGACGCCTTCATGAACCGACTCGAACAACCGCGCGAACGCTTCGGCTGGGGCGGCAGACGTCAGCTGGGGGTCCGGCACGAGGCGATTATACGGCCTAGCTTCCAGCTTCCAGCTTCCGCGTCCAGCTCTCCAGCGGACCCCGGATCCCGCACCACGGATGCCGACTTCTTACTTCGACGGCGGCGGCGGTGACGTTGGTGTCATCGTGTCGAAACGCGGTCGATACCGTTGCTCGATGGTGGAACGGATCTGCGACACGCTTGCGCCGCCGCTGTGCATCTGCATCGCGTCACGCGCGACATCGAGGCAGACGGCTCACGTCATGCCGTGCGGTTCCCAGGTTGGGCGACCGGTGGCGTCACGGCTCTGAATGAAGCAGTCGTCGTTGTCCTTGTGGCCGGAGTTCTGGCATCCGCAAAAGCACGGGACGTAGTGCAGCACTTCGGGATGCCGGGCAGCGAACGTGTATACCGCTCGCACGACCTCCATCGGTCGGGCAGGCTCATAGAAACTGACCGGAATGGGTGGCAGGTCGCCCGTGTAGGCCGCCGGCGGTGGCGTAAATGGAATCACCGACGCAAGAGGAGGTTCAGCGACCGTCGTGGTCGCCGCTGGACGCTGAGGCTCCGCGGTTGCCGCCGACGGTGGCGGCGACGATTGACATCCCCAGCCGCTCGCAACGAGCAAAGCGACCGCCATCACGCCACGAGTTCTCATGCTCGAACACGACATCACACCCATCTTAGCACCCGTGGACATCGGCACTCGCGCGCCAGTAATCTGACGCGATGTTCAATCCGTCGCTGCTCAAAGGCAAGGTCGCGATCGTGACTGGAGGGGGCACGGGGCTCGGCCTCGCCATCGCGAAACGCATGGGGGAACTTGGCGCCGACATCGCTGTCGGCAGCCGTCAGTCCGAGCATCTCGAGCAAGGAACTGCCGATCTGCGGCATGCCGGTCTCGACCCGCTGGCCGTTCAGGTCGACGTGAGGAAACCGGAGCAGGTCGATGAAATGGTCCATCGAGTGCTTCGGCATTTCGGGCGGATCGACATCCTGATCAACAACGCCGCGGGCAATTTCATCTGTCGCGCCGAGGATCTGTCACCGAACGGGTGGGACGCGGTCGTTGGAATCGTTCTCAACGGCAGCTTCTATTGTTCACGCGCCGTCGGACGTCACATGATTGCGCGCGGCGGCAGCGGCGCGATCGTGTCCATTCTCGCCAACTATGTGTGGACCGGCAGCGCCGGCACCGTCCATTCCGCTGCCGCCAAGGCCGGCGTGATGTCGCTGACGCAGACGCTCGCGGTTGAGTGGGCTCGCTACAACATCCGCGTCAACGCCGTGGCCCCTGGCCCGATCGAAACGCCCGGCGCCGCGCAGCAGCTCTGGAACACACCGGAGGCCGTGCAACGGATCACTGAAAGCATCCCGCTGAAGCGGTGGGGCAAACCGGAGGACGTGGCCGACGCCGTGACCTTCCTCGCATCGGATCATGCTGGTTTCATTACAGGAGAGATTCTCACGGTGGACGGCGGCTCCTGGCTCGGCAAGGGGCCTTATGGATTCGTGTCCTAGTCACTCCGAGGGGCTTCGCCCCTCGGACTCCCCCACACGCGCGCTCGCGGGGGCCCCACACGCCCCGCTCCGCTCACGTGGGCTCACTCGCGCGCTCGTTCGCCACTGTCGTACGAGGGTGTTGAACCCACTTATAGGTAAAGCAGAGTAGAGGTCCAAGCAGGAGTTGGCAGCCGCCTGGTCCGGCATCGGCGTCATAATTATGGAGACGCCAATGCCCTTGCAGGTTCTCTATTCACTCCCCTCGCCCGGCGCATGACGCCGAGCTCGCGCGAACGACGCCTCGCGTATTTCTCGTGGATTACGGTCTGCATCGTCTGGGGTACGACGTACTTCGGGATCCGTGTCTGCCTCGAGACCATGCCACCCATGTTGATGGGAGGGCTGCGCTGGCTGCTGGCTGGCTCGCTGCTCGCCGGCTACGTCGTCGCACGCGGGGAGCGACTGCCGGCACGCGACGGATGGGCGGGCATGGTCCTTCTCGGCTTCCTGATGCTCGGCCTTGGAAACGGCGGCGTCGTCGTCGCCGAGCAGTGGGTGCCCAGCGGTCTCGCCGCGGTCATCGTCGCTTCGAATCCGTTCTGGATGGCAGCAGTCGAAGCGGCGCTTCCGGACGGTGAACGGCTGCGGCCGAACATCATCGCCGGTCTGATCATCGGCTTCACTGGAATCGTCGTCCTCGTCTGGCCCGATCTGATGAGGGGCGCGACGGCGCGTCCCGGCTTTGTCGCTGGCATCATTGCGCTGCAGATCGCCTCAATCGGCTGGTCGCTGGGGTCCTCGTACGCGAGACGACATACCCGTCACGAAAGCGTTCTCGGGATGACTGCCTGCCAGATGCTCGCTGGTGGGCTCATGATGTGCCTGACGGGCACGATTCGCGGTGAGTGGTCCCATCTCTCGTTCACCACAGAAACGACGACCGCACTGGTGTATCTGTCGACGGTCGGGGCAATCGGAGGACTGGTCGCGTACAACTACGCGCTGCGGCACCTGCCGGTGTCGTTCGTGTCGCTCTACGCCTACATCAACCCGGTAATTGCCGTCGCACTGGGCGTCCTGCTGCTTCACGAATCGTTCGACTCGCGGATGGCGGTCGCCGCCGCGCTGGTCTTCGGCGGCGTAGCCGTCGTTCGGTGGGCCGGGAGTCCATCGGTGACACGGCGTGCCCTCGAGCCGCAGGAGTCACTGGCGGAGCGGTGAGTGGCGGAGGGGACGGAGAGAAGGAAGAAGATTCACAACGAAGAAACGAAGCTAACGAAGACGAACGAAGGAAAAGATGCGACGGGGTATCCACTTACAGCACGAGCGCGGATGCCCCGTCGCATCTTTGCTTCGTTTGGCCTCCGTTATTTCGTTCCTTCGTTGTGAATCTTCTTCGTTCCCTTCGTCCCCTCCGTCGTGTACGCTCGCCTCAGACTCTCCGTCCGCTGATCAACCGCACCAGGAAGAGCACGATCGCGATGACCAGCAAGATATAGATGAAATTTCCGAGCGTGTACCCGCTGACCATCCCGAGCAGCCACAGCACGATGAGGATGATCGCAATCGTTTCGAGCATGTCCCTTCTCCTTGCCGCGAACAGGCGCGCGGCTCGTTCGACTCAACCCCGTCGATACACCAGCAACGGCTGTGCCGTAACCGGTCGCGATTACGTCACACGCGCCCTCCCATCACTCGTACTCCTGTGTTTTCTATTGATTGGCTGGGTTCCGGCGAAGGCAGCAGCACAGGAGCCTGACCAAGCTCAGCCGCCTGATTCACCGTCAACCGGGAAACAGGTTGCTTCTTTCCTGACAGGCGCTGCTCTTGGCCTTGCCGCTCACGAGGCAGGCCACGTCATTGCCAACCTCGCGTTTGGAGAAAAACCTGGTCTCGCGAAAGTGGATTTTCACGGCATCCCGTTCTTCGCGATCACGCACCCGAGTGGGCGGCCGTCACACGAGGAATTCATCATCTCCTCGGCGGGCTTCTGGGTGCAGCACGCGGAGAATGAGTGGCTGCTGACGAGGCGCCCGGACCTGCAATCCCAGCAGGCGCCGATGAAGAAAGGCCTGTTCGCCTTCAACGTGCTCGCGTCGGTGGCGTACGCGGGAGCCGCGTTCGCGAAGACCGGGCCGGAGGAACGCGATACCCGTGGGATGGCGGCGTCGGCCCGTGTCGACGAGCGGTTGATCGGCGCGCTCGTCCTGGCGCCTGCGCTGCTCGATGCGTGGCGCTATTATCACCCCGACACGAAGTGGGCGACGTGGGCCTCGCGCGGCGTCAAGGTCGGAATGGTCGTCATGGTTGTGCGCTGACTGGCTGCGCCGCTTCATTGCGGGGACCGAGCGCAAACGTCATCGTGCCTTCGACGACGATTCGGCCGTCGACACGGGCAACGCCTTGAAGGACGCCCATGCGGCTCCTCAGCCGCCGCACCACGGCTTCGATGACGACTTGATCGCCCGGGTGAACCGGCCTCCGGTATCGGACCCGCTCGATGCCCATGAAGTAGATCAATTTCTCACGATTCTCCGGCTTCGCCAGAATCATGATCGCGCCAACCTGCGCGACGGCTTCGGTCAGGATCGTGAACGGAAGCACCGGCGGCTCATCCCCGTGGTGGGCCAGGTACCGTTCGTTCAGGGTCACGTTCTTGATCCCGACGATGCGCTTGTCGGGTTCGAACTCGGTGATGCGATCGACGAGGAGGAACGGATAGCGATGCGGAAGGATCCGCTCAATCGCGCTGTAGTCAAGTGGTAATGAAAGGTCCATGATCTCGATGTCGCGAGCGCCGGCAGGCTCAGGCCCGGAACGAGGCTCTCTGGCGAAGTATAATCGTATTCCTCCCGAGCGGAAGGACGACACCTCTACGTGAGTCAGGCATTTCCAGCGGACGAAACCCCTACGGAACACCGATCGAAAGAGCAGGCGACACCGTCCGAGCAGGAGGTGGTCACGACGCTGTTCGACCTGGGACGCCAGGTCGCGTCGGTGCTCGATCCCGACGACCTGCTGCACCGGATCCCACGGCTGATCGGGCGCCTGATTTCGTTCGAGGCGTTCGCGATCTACCTGCTCGATGAGCGCCGCGGCGAGCTGCGCATCGCCTACGCCGTCGGCTATCCCGACACCGATCGGCCGCATCGTCTTGGACTCGGAAAAGGTCTCGTCGGCGTCGCGGTGCAGACCGAGCAGCCGGTTCTGGTCAACGATCTCACCAGCGATCCGCGCTACGTCGAATTCGTTCCGGGAATGAACTCCGAAATCGTCGTGCCGCTCATGCACAAGTCGCGGCCGATTGGCGCGCTCAATATCCTGAGTCGTCACCGCGATCATTTCACGGTGAACGACGTCGCGATTGTTCGGCAGTTCGGGGCCCACGTGGCGGTGGCGCTGGTCAACGCGCAGCTGTTCGACCGCAGTCGGCGCGATGCCGAAGCTTTTGAAACACTCGCCGAAATCGGGCGAGACGTCGCTTCGGTGCTCGATCTCGACGAGCTGTTTTCGCGAATCGCGCAGCTGACCAAGCGCGTGATCGACTATCGAACCTTCGGCATCCTGCTCGTGAACGAAGAACGCGGCGAGCTGGAGATGAAGCTGGCCGTGCACTACGGTGAAAAGGTCGACGTCCCGCGTGTTCGTCTTGGCGAAGGGCTCGTCGGCTACGCCGCGCTGCATCGCGAGCCGGTTCTCGTATCCGACGTGTCGCAGGATCCGCGCTACATCAAACTCGTGCCCGACGTCCGATCCGAACTGGTGATTCCGCTGCTGCTGAAGGATCGCTGCATCGGCGTCGTCGATCTCGAGAGTCCCGAACTCGATGCCTTCAGCAAGCGCGACGTCGAGATCCTGACGTTGCTGGCCAGCCAGGCCGCGGTGGCGATCGAGAACGCGCGATTGTACGAAGAAGTCCGCGCGAACGAAGAGCGTCTCGAGAAAGAGCTGCGCTTTGCGCAACGCGTTCAAACGGCACTGCTGCCCGCGGGGCCGCCCAAACGGCTCAAGGGAATCGAAGTGGCGGCGTCGTTCTCGCCGGCCAGAGAAGTCGGCGGCGACTTCCATGACTATCTGTCGCCTGAAGCACACACCCTGGTCGTCGCCGTCGGCGACGTCTCCGGGAAAGGGGTGCCAGCGGCGCTTTATGGCGCATTTGCGGCTGAGCTCGTGCGCGGACGAACGTTCCGTCGCCGGTATCTGCCGGATCGATCGAGTCCGGCGAGCGTCCTCTCGTCCATCAACACGATCCTGCAGCAGCGGCAGCTCGAGGAGTACTACTGCACGCTCTGCTACACCGTGTTCGATCTCAAGCGCCGGACCCTGACGCTCGCGAATTCAGGGTTGCCTTATCCGATTCGATGCACCGCCGAAGGCTGCGCGCAAATCGAACTGCCAGGTGTTCCGCTCGGTTCGTTCCAGGGATCGACGTACGACGAGATCTCGTTCGCGCTCCACGCCGGCGATCTGTTCGTGCTCTGCACCGATGGCGTGTTCGAAGCGATGAACGGACAAGGGCAGGAGTTCACGGCGGCCCGGCTCATCGACGTGGTGGGCGGACTCCGCGATCGACCTGCGGCACAGGTGGTCGAAGGAATCTTTGCCGCGGTCCAGGAATGGAGAGGGGAAACGGCGCCGAACGACGACATGACCGCGGTCGCGGTCCGAATCACGGCGTGAGTTGGGTGAAAGCTTTCAGCTACCCGCTTCCAGCTCCCAGCTTGTGATCCCTTGTCGAAGTGCAAAGGATGGAAGCCGGAAGCTGGAAGCCAGCTATCAATAGCGCTTGAACGAAATGTCTCGCTGCTCGAGGTGAAGGCCGACCGCCTGGCCGCCAAGCGTGGCGACGTCGCTGACGCGACCCTTCACTTTGACGTGCGCGCCCTTGCTCGGCGTTTGGCCGTTCTGCGCGATTACCGTCACTTCCCCTGTCCCATCGCTGACCTTGTAGAGCTTGAACGGGACGAGTGGCACTCCCCACGAACTCGTAACCACACCGTCGATCGAGACGGTCTTGTTCTGGTACCTGCCCGGGTTGTATTTCAGATCGGCGACGCTGGGCGAATGCAGTGCGCAGCCGGATAGCGCGGCCGCGACGGCAACCGGTGCGATCAGACGAGCTAGACGTTTGCGCATAAAAAACCCCCAGAGACAGAAAAAGCCGCGCGGAACCGGCCTGACTTACGACGGGATGCGGCGATGCCAGCGCCTGCCTGAGTTACGCACCCCGTTGATTCCGCGCGACGCACTGAACTACATCAAATGCTGTGCCCGCCTGAAGTGGCCGATCTCTGAGGAAAACACGCGGTGGCTGCACACGGAGCGTCCCATGCCGGGGACGACGTGACAGTAAAAAGGGACAAGGGAAAGGCTTTTCCCTTGTCCCTTTCAAAAGCGGTAGGTCAGTGCGGCGCGGGCCCGGTGGACCTGGACGTCCTCGGGACGCGATTGATAGTCGTAGCCCACTTCGAGCGTGACGAACGGTGTGAACGAGCACGCGGCACGCAGGGAGAAGGTGTCCGCTTCGAACGTGATGCGATCGCTCGTGAGCCAATCGAGCCGATCGATGCCATGAGTGAAGCCGGCGCCGAGACGCACGCTGTGGCTGACCGGCCCGCTGATTCGAATCGCAACCGTATCGGTACCGAAGTCGTTCGTCATGCCGTCCACTGCCGCCTGGCCGTGGAAGTAGTCGATCGACGCGTCCACGCCGTCGGTGAGCTTGACGGTCAGCTCGGGACCGCCAATCCACAAATCTGATCCTTCGAACACGGCGCGCTGCACGAGAACTCCCCAGCGCGCACGACCCTGTTGGAGCGCCGCTTCGACGAACACGTCAGACTTCGGCAGATACACCGGATCGAAACCGAAGAGCGCGCCGATCCGAAGCGTCGCGAGTCTGGTCATGCTCCACTCGATGCCGCCGCCTGCGCGTTCGTCGTTCACACCAAACAAGCGATCGATCTGGCCACGGCCGAAGACGCGAAGTAAATCGTTCGCGCGGGCGTTGATCTCAAACGTGCCCGCGTGTGAATCCTCCACATCGGTGTTGAGATGCTGAAAGTCGTAGTCGAGTTCGAGACGGTGTCCGCGCTCGGCGCGCAGGACATCCGCGAGTGCGCGTATCTCTGCGTTTCCCGGATCCAGCGAGAGGGCTCTCTCGTAATACGCCAGCGCGAGCGTCGTGCGGTTCTCCGCCTGATGCAATTGTCCCTGTGCAGCAAGGACCGCAGGGCGATCCGCTGCCAGCGCCTCGGCACGGTTCAGCACGTCGGCGGCTTCGTGCAGCCGTCCCAGCTTCACCAGGGACTGGCCAACGCCAATCAACGCATCGAGGTGTTGCGGCTGAACCGCAAGAATTGATCGATACACGTCCACCGCATGTTCGGGATGTCCCATTTGCGCGTGAAGTCGCGCAATCCAGAGGCGCGCGTCGATGTCGTCGGGATTGGCCGCGGCGAGCGCCTGGAACTGCTTCAGAGCAGCGGCGTAGTTTCCCGATTTTGCCATCCGTTCGGCTTCTGCCCGCTGATCCGCTCCCTGCGGGGCGGTGAGCAGGGTCATACCCAGAATCGCGGCTGGAATCAGGATCATGAAGGCGAATCGTCCCTTTACTGGCGCTCCGGACCGTCAGCAGGCCCGGGTAATCCGGTGCTCCGCCAAGGGCACAACCTTTTACGGGAGGGCCACGTCTCACTTTTCGGAACGTTCGAGTCGTTTCTACAGCCTTTTGTTGGGGTTCGACGGGGTTTCAGGCCGTCTTACAGGTTCGGTTCTTGTAGAACGTTGCAGAACCACGCAGAACCCGGCAGAACCGATCTAATCCGTCAAATCGGAGGTGGATATCTATGAACGCATGGAAATGTGGTGCGGCAGCCGTGGCGCTGGTGGCAGCCGCCGGGATTGGCGCGGCGTTTCTTCCGCCCGCGCACGCGCAGGCCACGACTCGGGTCGTCACGCCGAAGGCCGTCCAGGTCGTAAGCGGCAGGGGAAGCCAGATTGGCGTCACCATCCGCGACGTCGAAGACGCTGATGCGAAGGCCAGCAAGCTGGCCGCACCAACAGGTGTGATCATCGAAGAAGTCGCCGACGACAGTCCCGCGTCAAAGGCGGGCCTCAAGAAGGGCGACGTCGTCCTCGAATTCGACGGTGAACGCGTTCGGGGCGTTCGCCACTTCACGCGGCTTGTTCAGGAAACCCCTGCGGGCAGAAGAGTTCAGACATCGGTCATGCGCGACGGACAGAAGCTGAACGTGACCATAGAGCCGCGCGCATCCGGTGGCTTCAGCTACTTCGGGGACGACGACAGGATGAGCGTGCTCCGCGACCTGGCCGATGGATGGCGAGTCGACATTCCCAAGCCGGCGGCCCCTGCGCCCCCGGCCGCACCGAAGCCGCCCGCGCCGCCTGCATTTCCGGCGTTTCCCGACTTCGACACGTTCGTCTGGCGATCCGGAAACGGCCTTGGCATCAGCGTCGGCGATCTTTCCGATCAGTTGGCGCAGTACTTCGGAACGAAAGATGGCGTCCTGGTCACGTCGGTCACTGACAATTCCGCAGCCGCCAAGGCAGGCATCAAGGCTGGCGACGTGCTTACTTCACTCAACGGTCGCGACGTCACGTCACCCTCAGACCTTCGTCGTCGGATTCAGGAGCTCAAGGACGGAGACGAATTCACGGTCGGGATCGTCCGGGACAAGAAAGCAACGACACTGAAAGGAACGGTCGAGACGGTTCGTCCACGGCGGACGACCAAAGCCATCATCTAGTTTGCGGTTCGGAGTTCGCGGTTCGCGGTTCGCGTCGAGGGCGGTCCCACGAGCGTTGCCAGCTGGGCGGCGATGATTGAGGCGGCCGCCAGCTTCGCGGGATCGGCCTCGCCATGGTCCCGCACTTCTGCGGCCATGATTCCCACACAGCCGGTCGGGCTGACGAGCGGCGCGGCAATCGCGCCGTTTGAGACGGCATCGGTGGCGACCGTCTGAAGCAGCGAGGTGCGGAGCGCCGCCGCGGTCGCATTCTTCGCATCGCGGCGAATGGTTCCCAGACGTACGACGAGTTGTTGCGAATACCCGTGCGTCACGATCGGACTCAACTCGTATCCATCGGGGTCCGCGATCCAGAGAACGATTCCCGGCGCGTCGAGCACCGTTGCCGCCCGACTGAGAAGCGTCGGCAAGGCGTGGGTGTCCACAACCTTCGCGAGATCCGAACACAGCGACGCGACCGTCGTGAGATCGACGGACGCGGCCGTAGACGTCGCCGGTTCTGCCGGCGTTGCGGGCGGCGCGATCTCTAACGGCTGTGATCGCTCTGGCAATTCCAGCGTCAACACCCGCGGCGTGGCCGGAAGCTCCGGTCTCTGCGTGGGCGCGGCAGGGCCCGGCACCAGCATGAAGATCGCGACCAGAGCGACGGCCGCCGCCCCGGCAACGGCAAGGCCTTCTGCGCTGCGGTGACTTCGGCTGATGGAATCATGTGCCGCGAGTTCTTCGATCCGGGCTTGATCGATCGAGTCAGCCATGGCCCCAGCGATGTCCAGGCCGTCGGCGAAGATCAGGTCGGCAGCCAGAAGCCTTTGTCCGTTGCGGACGTAGTCGCGCGCGCGTCGATCGAGTTGCTCGAAATCCTGAAGCGCGCTCGATGCGTTATCGAGTGCTGTCCGGGCAGGCGACGAAGAGGCCAGTGACCGCAGCGATTCCAGTTGTTGCTTCAGCGCGGCGGTTGATTTCGAAACCTTTCCAATCCAGAAATCAACTCCCTGACCTGCGGCGACGTACGCTTGCACCGCTCCGCGCAGATCGAGAATCGTCCGTTCAACATCAATTGCCGTTTGGTCGAAAGCCCGAGCATCGTCAACGCCTCGTCGTACCTGCGATTCGCTGGTCCACACAAAGTACGCCGCCGCGCTGCAGGCTGTGAGGACCACAGCTGCAAGCGTCAGTCGCACCCCCAGACTTTTCATTCAGCCTCCGGAGCGATGACGAGAGTGACGTTACTATAGCAAGGTTTCTCGCGCGTCGAGTGTTCCAAAAAAAACAAAACGCGATGTCGATCGTTGCGATCATCAATCCGATCTCCGGCACCGGCGCTGATACATCAGCAGCCGGACGACGAATCGATCTGGTGAAGAGCGAAGCGCAGCGTCGTGGACTCGCTGCCGAGATTCATTTGACCGAACGAGCGGGACATGCGCGCGAGTTGGCAGCGGCGAGCGCTGCCGCCAATGTCGATCTTGTAATCGCGTGGGGCGGCGACGGCACGATCAACGAGACCGGCGCCGCGCTGGTTGGTTCGAACACGACGATGGGTGTGGTACCCGCGGGATCGGGAAACGGATTGGCCGCCGCGCTCGGCGCGCCGCACGATCCTCTGGCAGCCCTAGCCATCGCATTCGAGGGCCGGACACGTGCGATCGATGCCGGGGTGATGGCGAATCGCGCGTTTTTCAACATCGCCGGAATCGGATTCGATGCGCGAATCGCCAGGCTCTTCAACGAACGCGGCGCGGGCCGCCGCGGTACCTTGCCCTACGTGCTGATCGGACTGCGAGAAGGCTGCCGCTACGCCGGCGCTACGTACTCGGTTGAGCTCGACGGCGAGCGACGCCGGGTTCATGCGCTGCTCATTGCCTTCGCCAACGGACGCGAATACGGAAGCGGCGCCAGCATCGCACCGCTCGCTGAGCTCGACGATGGGGTGCTCGACGGGGTGATCGTCGAATACCGGCCATTGTTGACGCGGTTCTGGGACGCTCGCCACCTGGCTATGGGTACCGCGCATCGCGCACGCAGCGTTTCGATGAAGCGCGTGACGCATGCCGTCATTGAAACCGACGGTCCGATGGAATTTCACGTCGACGGCGAGCTTGGCGTGGCGGAAAGCCGGATAGAAGTAAAGATATTGCCGCGGGCACTCAAGGTGCGCGTCGGGAACAAATGAATCACTCGTCACTGATCACTGATCCTGAATCCCGAATCCCGAATCCTTGGATCGCCAATCCTTGAATCATCGAATCGCCCAAATCCATAATCCGGGCGGATTCGACGATCGGAGGATTGGGGATTCGAGGATT
>Ga0070684_100000250_pt1 | contig 37184 bp, 37 predicted proteins | sample KBSC723LmetaG_FD_65653 | JGI IMG/M metagenome (GOLD analysis project Ga0070684, IMG submission 65653) | Corn rhizosphere microbial communities from Kellogg Biological Station, Michigan, USA - KBS C7.2-3L metaG | ecosystem: Host-associated > Plants > Roots > Rhizosphere ...
CTGACCCACATCCTGCTCGTGCGCGATCTGCGCGAGCTCGCCCGCTAGTCGCGAAACCGCGCCGGAAGCTTCAATCCTCGCGTATTCGAACCGGGTACCGAACCAGGTTCCCGGCGGCCATCGATCGCCCAACCATGCGGCGCAGCCGCCATCGAACCGGGTACCGAACCCGGTTGGCTACCGGGTTCGGTACCCGGTTCAGCCGCCCGTCACGGGGAGTCGTACTGGATGAGCGAGTGGACGTTGTGGCCGGCCAGCTTGTCGCGGCCGTTCAGGAACGTCAGCTCGACCACGAACAGCAGCCCGACCACCTCGCCGCCCAGCCGCTCGACCAGGTCGACCTTGGCCTTGGCGGTGCCGCCGGTGGCCAGCAGGTCGTCGTGGATCAGGACGCGGGCGCCCTTGCGCAGGGCGTCGACGTGCATCTCCAGCGAGTCGACGCCGTACTCCAGGGCATACTGGGCGTCGACCGTCTCGAACGGCAGCTTGCCCGGCTTCCGCGCCGCCACGAAGCCGCAGCCCAGCCGGTAGGCGAGGGCGGCGCCGAGGATGAACCCCCGGGCCTCGGCGCCGACGACATAGTCGGCGCGGAGCGGCTGCGCCCACTCCGCCAGCTGGTCGACGGCGGACCTCAGCGCGACGGCGTCCGCCAGAAGGGGCATCATGTCCTTGAACACGATGCCCGGCTTCGGAAAGTCGGGGATATCGCGAATCTTCTCGCGCAGGTCGACGTCAGCCACGGCGAGCGATCTTAGCGGGAATGCCGAGCCCTCATCTCAGGCGTTTGACCGGTCGATAACAGGGGTGAGTATGTACGACGTGCTACGAGCAAGCTACCGGTTCCACTGTCCGGCCAGCTCGACGGGGGAGACCCGATCGGTTCCCCTGTCGAGCTTCCGGTCGATCGAACGGCTGCTGGGAGCCGCGCATCCCGCCGTCTACCGGATCACCTATCGCTGCTCCTGCGGCTCCGACCACGTTGGCCTGGTGTCCCACGACGACCTCGACTACCGGCCGATCGGCGGCAGCACGGAGCTCGAGTTCCGGAACCTGCTCACCGGCAGGCTGGAGCCGGTGCGCGACGAGCTGCTCGACCTGGCCCGGATCCAGGTGCAGCGCGGCAACTGGCCATGGCGGCTGTACTGCTGCACGGAGGCGACGCTGAAGCCGGTGTTCCCGTCGTGCCTGATCCACGTCGTGCCCTCCCAGGCCGAACTGGTCGGCGTCGCCATGAGCTGCCCGTCCTGCGGCGAGACGTCGGTGAACGTGGTCACCCAGCAGCATCTGGACGTCCCCTTCTACCACGACGACGTGGTGCGGGTGATCGAGCGCCCGTTCGGCGACGGGCGCGACCTGACGGCCGAGCGGTTCCACACCGAGCTGTGGTCGGCAGGCTTCGACCGCGAGCGCGACAGCCTCTAGCGGGCGATGCGAAGCGGCGGCGCCACCAGCTCCGCCGCCGTCACCGACTGATCGCGACCCTGGCGCTTGGCGTCGTACAGCGCCCTGTCGGCCAGCTCGAACAGCTCCGCGGTGTCGCGAGCGTCGACCGGGAAGGTGGCGATGCCGGCGCTGGCGCTGACCCCGGGCGAGAAATCGTGGCGCGATTCCGGCGCCGGCGTGAGGTCGGCGATCGCGGCTCGCAGTCGCTCGGCGACCACCAGGCCATCCGTCGTCCGGCCGGGCACGAGGATGGCGAACTCCTCGCCGCCGAACCGGGCGGCCACGTCGGCATCGCGCTTCTCGCGCTCGATCACCCGGCCCACCGACGACAGCAGGCGGTTGCCCGCCGCGTGCCCGTGGCGGTCGTTGAAGGCCTTGAACCGGTCGAGATCGATCAGGACAAGGGTGACGCAGCCGCCGTAGCGGCGCACCCGGGCCACCTCGGCCCGCATCGCCTCGGCGAAGAAGTCGTAGTTGCGAAGCCCGGTCAGGCGGTCGGTGAACGACCGCGCCGTCAACGCCCGGCTGGTGCTGCGCCGGCGCTCGTGCAGCTCGCCGTTGACCAGGGCAGCCACCGCCAGGCCGATCCGCAAGGGGGCGGAGAGGGGGAGGGTGAGGCTGGCCAGCGCGGCAGCGATGCCGCCCGCTCGCCCGCCGACCGCTGTCGCCAGCACGCAGCCGAGCAGCGCGGCGGCCGGACGCGCCTCAACGGGCGCCAGCCACGCCGCGGCGTAGAGCGCCATCGCCAGCAGCGCCGCAGCCAACCGCCAACTCGCTCGCTTCCGCGCTCCGGGCACCCATCGAATCTAGCGGTGAGGCCGGACGGCCCCCGGGCTGGTCAGCGCGACCAGAACTGAAGCCGGCGCGCGGTCGGATCGCCGTCCGACTCCTCGCGGGGCTCGTCCGCGGCCGGCCGATCGATGCCGGCGCCGCCGGCGACCGACTGCTGCAGCTTGCGTGCGTAGGTATTGAGGTCGGCCTCGCGGCGCTGAAGGGCGGTCTGGAGCTCGGCAAGCCTCCGCTCATGCTCCTCCAGCTCGATCTCCTTGTCGCGCAGCTGGGCGTGCAGGGTTTCCGCCGCCTTGGATCCGCCGCCTCGCAGCAGCCCCCGGCCCTTGCCCGAGTCCGCGCCGGTGACCTCCTCGACGGCCCGATCCTGCTCGCGCCGCAGGCGATCCTGCTTCTCCTCCAGCTCCGCCATCCGCCGCTGGAGAACCTGCCGCTCGCGGGCGACCGCCTCCTCGGCGTCACGGAGGCCCTCGCGCTGAGCATCCAGCTCTGCCTCCACCCGGTCGGCGCGGGCCGTGACGCGGGCCACGTCGGCCTCCCGCTCTTTGACCTGCGCCTCGCGCAGCTCCAGCCCGTCCAGACGCTCGTCGACCTCGCGCTCGCGCTCGTCCAGGGAGTCCTGGCGCCGGTCGAGACGCTGCTCGCGGCGCTCGTAATCGCCTTCGGAGAGCGCGATCCGGGCCTCCCGCTCGCGCAGGTCGGCCGCCAGCCGCTCGAACTCGGTGGCTGCTCGCTGCTCGGCGTCCGCCATCGCCCGCTCGGCCGCCTTGTGCAGCCGCTCGGCCTCACGGCGGAGCGTCTCGGCGTCGGTGCGCACGCCGCGCATCTCCTCCTCGGCCTCCTCGACCTGCTGCCGGCGCCGCGCAAACTCGGCCAGCTTGGCGTCGACCTCGGCCAGCTGCCGTTCCTTGTCGGCCAGCGCGGCGATCCGCTGCTCGGCCTCGGCGGCCCGGCGCTCGGCGTCCTCGCGCATGCCGTCCAGCCGCTCGCGCTCCTCACGCGCCGCCTGCTCGGCTCGGTTCGCCTCCTCGACACGGTGGTCGGCCTCGTGCACAGCCCGCTCGCGCTGCTCGAGCTGCGTCTGAGCATCCTTGACCTCGGCGGCCCGCGCCTCGATCTCGCTCCGCCGCTGCTCCAGCTCGGCCAGCTCGTGTTCGCGCCCGGCCAGCGCCCGGGATGCCTCCTCGGCCTCGGCGATCCGCCGGTCGGCCGCTTCGCGCAACTCGGCGATCCGCGTTTCCGCGGAGCCCAGTGTTCCCTCACGCGCCTCCAGCGCCTGCAGCGACTCGTCCAGCTGCAGCCGCGCCGAGGCGACGGAGTCGGCCTCCCGCGCCAGCGCCTGCTCGCGATCCTTCAGTGACCCCTCGATCTCGGCCGCCCGGGCCGCCAGCGCACGCGCCTCGGTATCGCGGGTCTCCAGCTCGGCGGCCCTGGCCTCGAGCTCGCGCTCGGTGCCGGCGATGGCGGCTTCGCGCTGCATCAGGTCAGCACGGGCGCCGTCCAGGTGCAGCTCCTTCTGCTTCAGCACCTTCTCGACCTTCTTGGCGCGGTGCTCCCGGTCGTCGAGCTCCTGAGTGCGGGCGTCGAGCGCCCGCGACCCGGTCTCCCCGGGCGCCGAGACCGCGGCCGACAGCTGCGCCTCCAGCGTGCGGATGTTCTCTTCCAGATCCGCGATCCGGGCGGCATCGGCAGGATCCGGGGTGGGGGACGCGGCGGCGAGCGCGCCCTGCCGCTGCTCGAGCTCGGCCTGCAGCTGCTCGAGGGCGGCCTCGCGAGCCAGCAGCGCCTGCTCCCGCTCCTCCAGGTCTGGGGTGACCGCGAGCGGCTCGGCCGATGCGATGCCCTCGCTGACGGCCAGCGCCGCCTCGCGCTTGGCGAGCTCGCGCTCGCGGCGCGCCAGCCGCGCCTCGCGCTCTGCGAACACGACCTTGGCCTGCTCCTGCAGCGCCGACTGCTCGCGGCGGATCCGATCCTCGGCATCCTGGAGCTGTTTGACCCGCTGCTCCATCGCCCGACGGAGACCCCCGGTCTGCTGGTCGTCGTGGCCGGGAAGCTCCTGGCCTTCGTGCTCGGCGTCGCTCATCGGGTGACTCCTCCTGAAATTCCGTCGTTCATCTGTGTCGAAGGCGCCAGCCGGAGCAGGCCTGGACGCATCACCGTGAGGGCCGTCACGTGGGGTAGGTATCGGCCATCTGACGCGGGAACTTGAGTGGTGCCGGCATCGGCGGATGACCAAACGGGGGATGCGTGATCCGGCCTCCCGACCCGATACTGAGCGGGCAGACAGCAAGTGCCGCCGCGCCGCCCACCGGCGCCGGCGCCTTGCGACCACACCGGCCTTGGCCGGGTGCTTTCGGTCCGGCGGGTGTCAAGGCTCCAGGCACCTGCCGGAACGTTGCAGCGAGCCGGTTCCGGGCCGGTGCGCGGCCGTTAACGACAGCCGCCCCGGGGAGAGGGCTCCAAAATCTCCCCCGGGGCGGGTCATCGACCTCGCGGTCGAAGCGGGCTCGCCGGCGGCGACTGCAGGATCCAGGCCCTGACGAAAGAACTGGGTGGAGCCCTGGTGTAAGGCTCAAGGATTCCCGCGGCGCGCCGATAAGCCCGTTGCCACGAGCACGTCGTTGGTAGCTACCAGATCTTGCCGAACACGGAAGTCTCCCTCTGTCGTCGTGTACCCCGAACGGGGGAGAACGTACACCCCCCGAAGGGTCATTGTCAAGTCTTGACCACGAAAATGTCCTCACCTCGCGGTAACTTGACGGCCACGCACTGGTTCAGCACAGGCCTTGCGGGCCTGGCAACCACGCTACTGGCGCTCTCCATCGCGCTTCAGGGCATCGGAAACTGGCAAGCTGTGGCAGTTCTGGTGCTGATCGCGGTCGTGGCCGAGGGGCGGAGCATGCCGGTGCGCTCAACGCTCGAGCTGTCGGTCGCCTACCTGCCCGTGATCCTGGCCGGCATCCTGTTCGGGCCAGGCGCAGGCGGGCTGGTGGGGCTGATGTGCATGGCCGGCGACCGCGACGGGCCGCCGCTTCGGTGGGTCGTGTTCGCGTCCAGCCGGACGATCTCCGGCGTGGCCGCAGGGTGGGCCGCGCTCGCCGCCACCAACGCGGTCGGCATGGACGAGATGTGGCAGTTCGTGGTGGTTGCGGTGCTGAGCGCCGTCGCCACGATGGCGGTCGACGTCACCGTGATGGTGATCGTCACGCTTCTCCGCAAGCCGATCCCGCTCCGCCAGTTCCTGAACCTGATCGTCCCCTCGCTGGGACTGACCGCGTCGCTCTACACGCCGCTGGTGGCCCTCTACGCGTTCGCGTACGCGAACGCCGGCATGATCGTCCTCGCCTTCCTGGCCATCCCGCTGCTGGCGGCACACCTCAGTCACAGCATGTTCGCCCAGCAGCGCCACCTGATCGAGCAGCTGACGACCACGAACGCCCGGCTCGAGGAGGCCAACGATCACCTGCGCAGCGTCAACCTGAGCTTCGCCTGGGCAATGATCCGCACGCTCGAAGCCCGCGACCGCTACACCGCCGGCCACTCCACCGCCGTGGCTGTCTACTCGCGGGATATCGCGGCCGAGATGGGCCTGGACGAGGCCACGGTCGAGCTGGTCTACCTCGCCGGCCTGGTGCACGACATCGGCAAGATCGGGCTGTCTGCGGAGATCCTGAACAAGAAGTCGGCGCTCACCGACGAGGAGTGGGACCGGATGCGCGAGCACTCCGAGATCGGCGCCAACATCCTGCTGGCCGTGGAGGACTACCGCGAGGTGGCCTCGATCGTCCGCTCGCACCACGAGCGGATCGACGGCGCGGGCTATCCCGACCGGCTGATCGGCGATCAGATCCCGCAGCTGTCACGCGTGATCGCGGTCGCCGACGCCTACAACGCGATGACATCGAGCCGGCCGTACCGCGACGCGATGGCACCCGAGACCGCGCTCGGCCAGCTGGTCAACGGCAAGGGCACGCAGTTCCAGCCCGACGCGGTGGACGCCTTCGTCCAGGTGTTCCAGCGCTCCACGCACGACTACCGGATCGCCGCCGGGCCGCAGTTCTCCCGCCATGCGATGCAGACCGTGCACCTGCACGAGGCCGCCCGCCGGCCCGAGCTTCGCGCCGCCGTCGCCTGATCCGCTCAAGCACCGGCAGCCGTTGCCCGATAAGGAAGGGCAGTGACCGACGCCGTACTCATGCAGCTCTTGGCCGGCGCCGCTCGGACGCTCGCGGCCGCTGACACGCCCGAGACGTCGATCGAGCGGCTCCTGAACTCGATCGACGGCGAGCTGGGAGAGACGGCCACCGTCGCTCGGGTCGACGGCACGGTCGGCATCACCTGGCACGACGGCACTCACAGCGCGTCCCGCGATGCGTTCGCCGAAGGACTGACGGCTCTGACCGAGCTGGCGGTTCGCTCACAGAGCCGAGTGCAGGCCGACATCCTGGACGCCGGGGGCTTCGCCTCGGCCCTTGACCGGGTGGCCGCCGGGGCCCGCTGGCGCGGAGCCCGGATGGCGATCGCGGTGTTCGAGGTGGAGGGCATGCTGCTCGGCCCGGGCATCGACGAGTCGCTGCTCGTCAGCACGGTCGGCCAGGCCGCCCGCCGAGTCGTCCGGGCTGACGACATCGTCGGCCACCTGGGTGCGTCCCAGTTCGCGCTGCTGTTTCCTCGGGCCGGGACGTTCGAGGCCAGGTCGGCCTTCCGTCGCGTGCGCGACGCCGTCCTTCAGCTGGACGGCGGCGAGGAGCTGGCCTGCGGCGCCGTCGGCTTCGGCGAACTCGAGCCGGGCCAGACCGGGGCGGAGCTGCTGAAGGATGCCCGCACCCGAATGGCTGCGGCGCGCACCCTTCAGGGGTACACGTCGCCGGGCGGCAGCGCGCCGACCCGGCCGCTCGCCGGCTGAAGAACGGCTTTTTTCCGCAAAGTGCGGCATTGGCAGTTGCACGGCGCTGGGGCCTGCTGCAGCATGCCGCCAACGCCGCTTCAGGCCAGTTCCAGAGGATGAAGCCGGGCGGAGGTTCTCGGGGCAACTCGGGCTCCTTCGGCCGGTGGACGACGGAACAGCCGGAGGCGGCGTTGCTACATACGGAGGCGGCCGGACAGCAGGATTACCGTTTCCACCAACCCTGCGTGGTCTCCACATCCGCGATCGGCTGCTCCACGGCCGGCGCGCCGAAGGCCAGGTACTCGAGGCCGTCCGGCCCGGCGGCGAACGCCCGCATCACATCGGGAGCAATCCGCAGCGCATCCCAGACCCGGATGTCGACCAGCTCGTCGTCGAGCTTCGCCTGACCGCTGCCGGCGACGACCACGTACAGCTCCTCCTGGGTGCGGTGGTGATGGCCGAAGGGTTGGGTGACGCCCGGGGCGAGTCGCTGGAGGCTGACGCCGCTGCGCTGCAGGTTGAGGTCGCGGGCGGCGAACCGGGCGGACACGTCGGGCGCCAGACCGAACTCCGGCGCCATGTCCTTGACCTCGCGCAGGTTCTTGACCGTGTAGTCGCTCATCTGGTCGCTCCTTGGGAGAGTGGACGACCCTGAGCGTAGTGGACCGATGCGGGATCGACGGATCGCCCGCTTTTTGTTCAACTTGTCATAACCGGGATTATCGTGCGCGGAAGGGGATCCGCCGGGAACTCACGGCTCGACGGGATGGGCGCCCGGCTCGGGCGTCGGCACCCGAGTATTCCAGGGCAGCCGGCGCAGCATCACGGCGATGCACGCGAATCCGACCACGCCGGTGGTCACGGTGATCGCGACCTGCATGCCGACGCTGAACGACAGCACCGCCGAGCGCGACGCGACGCCGTCGAACATGTACACCAGAAGCGCTTGCTGCGGGCCGACTCCGCCGGGCGTGAACGGCATCAGCGTGGCCACGCTGTTGGCGGACAGCGCCAGCACGCTGTCCCAGGCGCTGGCCGGGATGTGGAACGCCTGCAGGAAGAAGTACAGCGAGGCCGCCCGGCAGATCCAACCGGTGGCCTGGAAGCTGACCACCTCGCGCAGGTACCGGCGCGGCTGGGTGAGGATCGCCAGCCCGTGGCGGACGCGGTCCCAGAACTTCGTGACGTGATGCTCGATCCAGCCCAGGAACACGCCGATGGCGATCAGCACCGCGGCCAGGAACAGCAGGAACCCCCGGGCATGCTCGGCGAACAGCGACCATTCGAAGGCGTTCAGGCTGCTGAGGAGGTCGGTGCCCAGCGGCAGCATCCCCGAGGCCAGCGCGATCGTGATCAACACGGTGCCGATCACGGCGTCGAAGGCGGTCTCGGCCAGCAGGCTGGTGACGATCGTCGTGTAGGCGGTCTCCGGCATGGCCCGGTGCACCAGGTACACCTTCATCACGTCGCCGCCGCGGGCCGGCACCACCGCGTTCACGCCCACCCCGGCCAGATAGGCGCCGGTCACGTTGCGCCAGCGGATCGGCACGCCGGGGACGGCCGCCCGCAGGATGTTCCGCCAGGCGGTGGCTCGCAGCAACAGGTTGGTGAAGTGGAGCGCCAGGGCGATCGCCAGGGCACCCAGGCTGACCTCGGTGATGCCGTGACCGAACGCCATCGCAGCGTCCCAGAATGATTCGAGCGAGTTCACCATCACCTATTGTGCAGGCGCGCCGCTGTCCCTGTGCCGAACCGGACAGCGCCGGCCGGCGGCGGCCTCACTCGGAGCCGGTCAGAAAGTCTTTGAGCGTCGGGTTGTTCAGCTCGAGCTCGCGCAGCGCACGAGTCTCGATCTGCCGTACCCGCTCGCGGGTGACGCCTATCTCGCTGCCGACCTGCTCCAGCGTGGCAGGGTCGCGGTCGTTCAGGCCGAAGCGGGCCTCGATCACCTTTCGCGTCCGCTCGTTCAACGCATCCAGCGCCTCCTCGAGCTGCTGCCGCCGCTCGTGGCCGGCAACCTGGTCGTCAGGCCGCTGGGCGTGCACGTCCTCCACCATGTCGGCGAACAGGGACTCGCCGTCGCCGACCGGGGTCTCCAGCGACACCGGGTCCTCCGTCATCCGCTGCAGCTCGATCACACGCTCGACGGGGATGTCGAGCTCGGCCGCCAGCTCGGTGGGCAGCGGATCGCGGCCCAGCGACTGGGTCAGCTTGCGGTTGGCGCGATGAAGCTTCTTGACCACGTCCAGCACGTGCAGCGGCAGCCGGATGGTGCGGCCCTGGTCGGCGATCGCCCGCGACATCGACTGGCGGATCCACCATGTGGCGTACGTCGACAGCTTGTAGCCGCGGCCGGGATCGAACTTCTCGACAGCCCGCATCAGCCCCATGTTGCCCTCCTGGATCAGGTCGAGCAGGGGCACGCCGGAGCTGGAGTAGGCGCGAGCCATGCTGATCACCAGGCGCAGGTTGCACTCCACCAGCCGCTGCTTCGCGGCCTCGTCGCCCTGATCCTTGCGGCGGGCGAGATCGAGCTCCTCGGCATGCGTCAGGAGCGCGCCGTCGCCGATCTGGCGGACGTAGGTGTGCAGCAGGTCGATTGCCGGCGCGGACGCCTCCCGGAGATCGAGCTCGTCCTCGACAGCCTCGACTTCCGGCTCGTCCGTCTTCACGTCGTCGTCAAGCGGTTCGGTGCTCACACGGCCCCTCATGATCGGTCGCTCGCGGGGTCGTGCGACCCCTCGCCTAGGGAATCGGCCAGGGGCACCATTCTCTTGAGCGCCATCGTGCTGTGGCCGGACGCGGTGAAGCCGGGCAGTTTGCGATCTGTCCCGTGTGTGTTAGCGCCCCCGGGGGATGCGGCGCGGCCGATACCGGCCGATGATGACCTCGATGATTCCTCTCCCACTCGCGCGCGGCGCCAAACGGGTCACGCCGCAGGACGCGTACCGGATCGCGTACAGCTGCTCGCACGTGACCGTTCCTGCACAGCCGGCGGCGTCCGGATACCGCTACCACGACCTGCGCGGCGACACGCTGCCCTTCTACGTCAAGCGCATGGCGCTGGGCGACCGCAGCGTGGCGGTGACGCTGCGAGCGCCGATCGAGCTGTCAGCCGGCGACGACGCCGAGCGCGGCGCCGCCGGCCTGGCCCGCTGCGAGCTGACGGTCGGGCTTCGGCGGATTCCCTGGCAGGACGTGCTGACGTTCACGCTCCACGAGGGCGAGTCGGCCATTCTGGCCCAGCGGGCGATGGACGAGGTCGTTCAGCTGAACCTGCTCGAGGCCGGGGACTGCCCGGTCTGCGCCGCCGCCACCGGCTAGCCGATGCGGCCCTCCGGCGACACCGGCACGCCGGTGTCCTCGAGGCGTTTGCGGATCAGGAACTGGAACGTCGACCAGGCGCCCCGGCGGGCATCGAACATCCGGTAGACCTGCCACTCCGTGAGCATGCCCGAGTCGCTGCGGCGGGCCTGGGCCCAGTCCGCGAACTTGGGCAGCCTGCCCACGCGCACCGCTAGGTCGGCGCCCTGCGAGATCGCCCGCTCCAGCCTCTCCTCCCCCACCGGCACGTCGAACCCCGCCTCCTTGAGCGCGTTGTTCAGCGAGCCGAAGGTGTGCCAGTAGAGCGACTTCGACGGCATCGCGCCCTTGCGGGTCTCGATGTCCTTGGCGGTCGGCACGCGGCCCAGCTCGTCGCCCAGGTTGCGCAGCAGCTTGAGCAGCTCCTCGCGGGTGGCGAACCGGCGCGGCACGAGGCCGGCCAGCCGCTTGGCCCGGTTCCACGAGCCGAAGTGCTCGATCACGGTCTGCGGGTGCACCGTGGTGTCGGCGTCCGCCTCGAACTCGCGCATGGTGGGAGATCGCCCCAGCCGCTCTGCGCAGGCGGTCAGCTCGGCGAGGATGTGCTCGTCGGAGTATCGCTTCCGCATGCCCGCCTGGAACTCCTCCAGCTGGCCGCGGTCGATGCCTTCGATGGCCCGATACACGGTCTTACGCCTCATATCCCCGTACGTCCCCTCTGTTCCGCTTCTGAGCGCCCGTGCGCACGCCGCGGGTGCCGCCTTCTCGGCGAGGCAACGAGCATAGCAAACCGTGAAAGCAGTGCAACGGCGGCCCCCTGCTTTGCTGGAGGCTCAAGTACTTCCGGTCGCCGCCCCCCGACTTTGGAGTCAGTAGGATACGGCCGGTGACGACCCACCCTCGCGAACGGACGGACGAGCGCTTCTGCCTGATGATGCAGACCGCCGAACGGCTGCGGCAGCGCGCATGGCGGAGCTATCTCGACTCGACGCGGACGGCGGACTCATACGGTGACGCCGAGCCCGAGGCGTGGAGCCGGCTGCAGGACCGCCTGGCCGAGATCGACGAGGAGCTGCTGCAGGCGCTCAGCGCGACCTGATGCTGTTCACGGCCAAGCTGGCGGCCGCCCGTGCCACGGCCACCGCTGCCCGGCTGAGTCGCGCCGGCGGCGGGACGACGCTTCCCGGAAAGCTGCTGCTGCGGATGGAGCCCGACGCGATCGGCCGGCTGGCCCGGAGACTGGCGTCGACCACCGTGATCTCCGCCACCAACGGCAAGACCACCACGGCCAAGATGGCCGCGGCGGTGCTGGAGGCCGACGGCCGCCGGCTGTGCCGTAACGCCGGCGGCGCCAATCTCACCTCCGGCGTGGCATCCGCGCTGCTGGCGGCCGGCCGCGGCGAGGAGGGCCTGTTCGAGGTCGACGAGGCGGCGTTGCCGGCCGTGGTCGACGCGCTCGCCCCCGGGCACCTGGTGCTGGGCAACCTGTTTCGCGACCAGCTCGACCGCTACGGCGAGCTGGAGCTGATCGGCGACCGCTGGCGCTCGATGGTCTCCGCGCCCGGGTTCGGCGCGACCGTGATCCACAACGTCGACGATCCGCTGGTGGCGTCGATCGGCTCCGCGGCACCGGCCGCCATCACGTTCGGCCTGGAGGACGACGGCGCCGCCCGGACATCGATGCAGCACGCGGCCGATTCCAAGTGGTGCCCGCGGTGCGGCACCCGGCTGGTCTACGAGGCGGTCTATCTCGGCCACCTGGGCCGCTGGCGCTGCCCCGCCTGCGCGCTCGAGCGGCCGCGCCCCGAGGTGCGCGCCGCCGCCGTTCGCGCCGACGGGCTGGAGGCTACGGAGTTCCGCTTGGAGCTGCCACGGGGGGACGTCGACGTCCGGCTGCCGATCCCCGGCCTATACAACGTCTACAACGCCCTGGCGGCGGCGGCGGCCTGTGTGGCCCACGGCGTCCCGCCGGCCGTGATCGGGGGCGGCCTGGAGCAGTTCTCCGCGGCCTTCGGCCGGTTCGAGCGGATCACCCTGTCCGGCCGGCCGGCGGTGCTGCTGCTGGTCAAGAACCCGGCCGGGACGAACGAGGTCATCCGCACGCTGGCCGCCGACGATCGGCCGAAGACCCTGCTGCTGGCGCTGAACGACCGGATCGCCGACGGCCGCGACGTGTCGTGGATCTGGGACGTGGATTTCGAGGAGCTGGTCGAGCAGGTGGACTCCGTGGTGGCGACCGGAACGCGGGCGGCCGAGATGGCGCTGCGGCTGAAGTACGCCGGCGTCTCGCCCGCCCGGATCGCCGTGGAACCCCAGCTCGGTCATGCCCTGGACGCCCTGGGCGGCGAAGACGATGCCCCCGCCTACCTTCTGGCCACGTACACCGCCATGCTCGACCTGCGCAGGCTGCTCGAGGAGCGCGGTCTGGTGCGGCCGTACTGGGAGGCCGCGTGAAGCTTCGAGTCTGCCACCTGTACCCCGAGCACCTGAACATCTACGCCGACCGGGGCAACATGGCGGTGCTCACGCACCGCTGCGAGTGGCGGGGCATCTCGTGCCGGATCGACGGCTGCGGGCCCGGCGATCCGCTCCCCCACGCCGACCTCTACTACCTGGGCGGCGGCCAGGACCGCGACCAGCGGCTGATCGCCCCTGACCTGCTGCTGCGGGCCGGCGACTTGGCGGCAGCGGTCGCCGGCGGTGCGGCCGTGCTCGGCGTGTGCGGCGGCTATCAGCTGCTGGGCCACGTCTACCGCGGTCACCAGGGCGACGAGATGCCGGGAATCGGCCTGGTCGATCTCGAGACCACGGCGGGGCCGACGCGGATGATCGGCAACGTGGTGCTGCGCTGCGAGCTGGAGCCCGGCCGGCGGCGAACGCTGGTCGGGTTCGAGAACCATGCCGGCCGGACGAGCCTGGGGGCCGGGCTTTCCCCGCTCGGCCAGGTCGTTCACGGCCACGGCAACAACGGCGATGACGGCGGCGAGGGCGTCCGAGACGGCCGCGTCGTCGGCACGTATGTGCACGGCCCGCTGCTGCCCAAGAACCCCTGGCTGGCCGATTGGCTGATCCAGACCGCGCTCGAGCATCGAAAGGGGCACGTCGAGCTGGAGCCGCTCGACGACACGCTCGAGCGCGAGGCCCAGCGGGTGGCCGAGGCCCTCGCCGCCCGGTAGCCGGTTCGTCCTCAAACCGTCAGGTATCCGATCGACGTCCGCGCCGACCTCGCAACGATCGCCGTATTCGAACCGGGTACCCAACCGGGTTCCCCGACCCCCCGCCACGTCGGGATTCCGCTCCCACGGCGGCTCCGGGCCCGGGGGAACCGGGTACCCAACCCGGTTCCGAACCGGGTTGGGTACCCGGTTCGGCCGCCGGAGTCAGGACGCCGCGTCGCGCAGCCGGCGGATGGTGGTTTCGACGCCCGGATAGGAGTCGGCCAGCAGTGCGGCGATCACGCCGTCGGCGTCGTAGGCGGTGCGTCGTAGCTCCAGCCGGTCGCCGTCGAGCAGCGCCCAGGCGGCCCGCCGGTCGCCGTCGAACGGCAGGCCGACCGATCCCGGGTTGACCAGCTCCACCGCGCCCAGCGGCCGCCGGTGCTGAATGTGCACGTGCCCGTAGAGCACCCGCGGCTGGTCGACGTCGCCGATCAGCCTGGCCGCCTGGTCGTCGGGGGTGTCGGGGACGACAACGTCCTCGTCGGAGGACGGCGTGGCATGGACGAGCAGGGAGCCGTGCTGGGCCAGCACGGCGGTCGGCGGCAGGGCCTCCAGCCAGCCGATCCGGTCATTCCCCAGGCGATCGCGCGACCAGGTGGCGGCGTCGTCCGGCCAGGCCGCCCAGTCGGGCCGCGTGCGCTCGGCGATGTAGCGGTCGGTGTTCCCGCGGATCGCCACCAGCCGGTCGCCCAGACCGCGCAGCACGTCCACGCAGGCCGCCGGCTCCGGGCCGAACAGCGCGGCGTCGCCACCGAAGGCGTAGCGATCGGGACGCTCCCGCTCGGCCTCGTCCAGCACCGCCCGCAGTGCCGCCAGGTTGCCGTGCACGTCGCTCAGCAGCGCGGTCCGCATATCAGCGCGCCCACAGCTCGCCCAGGTGGACGAACGGATCGCCCGGCCGCCAGCGCTCGATGAAGCGCTGGATCGGCGGGTGCACCGAGATGCCGCCGATCTCCCCCGGGTGCAGCAGCCGGTGGCCGCGCACCGTGTCGTCCGACGATGTCACCTGCTCGAACACCGAGTCGCCGGCCACGGCGTGGAAGATGACGTGGATCACATGCTTCCGCGGCCGCAGGTCGGGCGGTGAGATCGACTCGGCGATGGCGATCGGACCCTCCAGCTGGACGTCCTCGATGTCGCACTCCTCCAGCAGCTCGCGGCGCAGCGCGCGCTCGAGCGTCTCCCCCTCCTCCACGCCGCCGCCGGGCAGCAGCCAGTAGGCCTGGCCATGCTTCTCCTGGCGCAGGAGCAGCACCGCATCGCCCCGGCGCAGGAGCGCGGCGACGCGGACGCGGGGATATCCGCTCACGTGGCCGCCGGGCCGCGCCGAGCTGGCTCCAATAATCGCTGCACGGCGCCAGCCTATCGACTGCCGGCGCGCGCCGAAACGTCAGTCGACGCCGGTCGACCCGAAGCCGCCGGAACCCCGGGCGGTGACGTCGAGCTCGACAGTCGCGACCGGCGTCACCGACCCCAGCTCGACGATCACCAGCTGGGCAACGCGATCGCCGGGGCGAACCGTGAACTCGGCCGCCCGGTCGGTGTTCAGCAGGATCACCCCCAGCTCGCCGCGGAAGGGGGCGTCGATCAGCCCGGGGGCGTTCAGCACCGTCACCCCATGGCGCAGCGCCAGCCCCGACCGGGGCACCACGAGCCCGGCGAAGCCGTCCGGGATGGCAACGCGAAGCCCGGTGCGGACGAGGCTGCGGCCGCCGGGCGGGATCACCGCGTGCTCGACGCTTCGCAGGTCGAGGCCGGCATCGCCCTCGTGCGCCCGCACGGGAAGCCTGGCCTGCGGGTGATCGAGCGTGAAGACGACCTCCATCGAGCTGCTCAGCGCCCGTCGGCGCGGTACTCCTCGTACCGGGAGAGCAGCCGGCGGGGCAGCCGGGCGCTGACCAGCACGCCATCAGCGTGATCCTCGCGCGAGGTGATCGGCGCGCCGCTCTCGTAAAGAGCCGACAGCTCGCCGCCACGGTCGTGCGGCAGCAGCAGGTCGATGTCGACGTACCGATCAGCGAAGAACTCCGCCACCCGCGCCTTCAGCTCGTCGAGGTTCTCGCCCGTCCGCGCCGACACCAACACCGCGCCGGGATGCCGGTTCCGCAGCCGCCGCCGCGCCACCTCGTCGACCTTGTCGATCTTGTTCAGCACCAGCAGCTGGGGGATGTCCTCGGCAGCGATCTCGTCGAGCACCGAGCGTACCGCCGCCATCTGGCCCTGAAGCTCCTCCTCCGAGGCCGACGCGTCGGCGACCAGCAGCAGCAGGTCGCCCGACAGCGTCTCCTCGAGCGTCGAGGCAAAGGCGTCGACCAGCTGGTGCGGGAGCTTGCGGATGAAGCCGACCGTGTCGGTGACGAGGTACGCCCGGCCGTCCTCGCGGAAGGCCCGGGTGGTCGGGTCGAGCGTCTCGAACAGGCGGTCGTTGACGCTCACCTCGGCGCCGGTGAGCGCGTTCAGCAGCGTCGACTTGCCGACGTTCGTGTACCCGGCCAGGGCAACGGTGGGCGCCTCCGTGCGCCGCCGCTCGCCGCGCATGACGTCGCGCCGCGCGGCCACGTCGCGGAGCCGCGCCTTGACCAGGCCGATCCGCCGGCGGGCCATCCGCCGGTCGCTCTCCAGCTGCGACTCACCGGGGCCACGGGTGCCGATGCCGCCACCGAGCCGCTCGAGATGCTTCCACATACCCCGCATCCGCTGCAGGTTGTAGTCCAGCTGCGCCAGCTCGACCTGAAGCTTGCCCTCGGCCGTGTGCGCATGCTGGGCGAAGATGTCGAGGATCACGGCGGTGCGGTCGACCACGCGCGACTGCAGCTCGTCCTCCAGCCGTCGCTGCTGGCGCGGCGTCAACTCGTCATCGATCACCACCACCTCGGCGCCGATGCGGCCGGCCAGCTCCTTGACCTCCTGCAGCTTGCCAGGGCCGAGGTAGGTCGAGGGATGCGGCGAGTCGCGGTGCTGGATGACCGTCTCCACCGTCTCGACGCGGGCGGTGCGAAGCAGCTCCTCCATCTCGAGGAGCAGCTCCGAGCCATCCTCGCCGTGAGGCAGGCTGGCGATGATCACCGCTCGCTCGGGAGCGTTCGGATCCGGGCTGTCGCCGTTACGGGCCATTCAGGCAGTGTACCGGCGGCGGTTTTTTGGCACCGTTGCCGCTATCCGACGCGCAGGTGCTGCTCGATGCGGGAAACAGCCTCCCGCAGGCGATCGTCGGGCAGTGTCAGCGACATCCGCACGTAGCCCTCGCCGTTGGGGCCGTACGACGATCCCGGCGACACGACCACGCCCGCCTGCTCCAGCACCAGCTCGGCGAACGAGACGGACGTGTGGCCGGCGGGCACCGGCACCCACACGTAGATGGTGCCCCGCGGCGCCGGCACGTCGATGCCGACGGCAGCCAGCGCCTCCACCAGCAGGTCACGGCGGCGGCGATAGGTGTCGCACATCTCTGCCACGAAGCCGCGGCCGTCCGCCAGCGCCCTGATCGAGGCCATCTGGACGGCGTCGAAGAGGCCCGAGTCGATATTGGTCTTGAGCTTCCACAGCTGGTCGATCATGCCCGCGTTGCCAACCGCGGCACCCACCCGCCAGCCGGTCATGTTCCACGACTTGGACAGCGAGAACATCTCGATGCCCGCCTCCTTTGCGCCCGGCGCCTCCAGGAAGCTGCCCGCCACGTAGCCGTCGAACGTGATCTCGGAATAGGCGTTGTCGTGGACGATCGGGATGTCGTTGTCGAGACCGAACCGGGCCAGCCGCTCGAAGAAATCGTCCTCGATCACCGCCCCGGTGGGGTTGTTCGGGTAGTTGCAGAACAGCAGGTTGGCCCGCGAGCGGACACCGGCGGCGATGCCTTCGAGGTCGGGCTGGAACGCGTGCTCGGCGGTCAACGGCATCAGCACCGGCTCGGCGCCGGCCAGCAGCGGGCCCGAGGTGTAGACCGGATAGCCGGGGTCGGCAGCCAGGCAGACGTCGCCGGGGTCGAGCATCGACCAGCAGACGTGCGCCACACCCTCCTTGCCGCCCAGCAGCGGCAGCACCTCGGTCTCGGGGTCGAGCCCGACGCCGAACCGCCGGTCGTAGAACGCCGCCACGGCCTCCCGGAACGCCGTGCGCCCCCGGTTTGACGGGTAGCGGTGGGTGTCGGGTAGCGCGACCTGGCGCTGCGCCTCCTCCACCACGGCCGGGAAGGTGGGCAGGTCGGGGTCGCCGATGCCGAGCGAGATCACGTCGACGCCGGCCTCCCGCTTCTCGGCAATCTTCCGCTCGAGCTCTGCGAACAGGTAGGGCGGAAGCTGTGACACCCGCTCGGCGAATCGCATCAGAGCGCCTCCAGTGTGCGTAGGAAGTCGGCCGAGAAGGTGCCCCGGTGGATCTGCTCGACACGGCCGGTCAGGGTCACAGCCAGGTCGTCGGCCACCTCGATCACCAGCGTGCCGCCGTCCAGATGCACCGTCACGGGCGAGACGGCGCGGCCGTCGACCACCGCGGCCACCGCGGCCGCGGTCGAGCCGGATCCGGACGACAGCGTCTCCCCCGCCCCGCGCTCCCAGACGCGCATGCGGATGTCGTTGCCGCCCAGCGGGCGGTAGAACTCGACGTTGGCCCGGTTGGGGAACCAGGGGTGGCTCTCCACCGGAGGGCCGGCGACGGCCAGGTCGAGCCGATCGGGGTCCTCGACCTCGATCACGCAGTGCGGGTTGCCCACCGAGACGAACCGGTAGCGCTCCGCCGGCGGCTCGCCGCCGGCCGGCCGGTGGTCGGCGTCCGACTCGAGCGAGGCGCGGCCGGCATCGATCGTGATCGTGCCGTCGGCCTGGCGCAGGCCGTGGATCGACCCCTTCAGCGTCTCCATCGCCACCTCGTCCCCGCCGTCACGGCCGAGCAGGTAGCCGGCCGCGATCCGGGTGCCGTTGCCCGAGAACTCGGCCTCGCTGCCGTCCGGGTTCAGGATCCGTACTCGGGGTGCCGCGCCCTCGCCCGAGATCACCAGGATGCCGTCGCTGCCGGCGCCCATGTCGGGATGGCAGATCCGCTCGACCCGGGCCGCCGTCAGCTCCAGCGAAACGTCAGCCTGCTCCATCACCAGGTAGGCGTTGCCGATGCCGTGCCACTTCTCGAAACGCATGGCCGCGGAGGATACCCAGGGCTCAGACCGGGAGGCGGCGATGCTCTGCGACGCCTCCCGGCTGACCCTTGACATGATCTACGACGCCGGACCGCCGCCGGAGTTAGCCACGCTCACAGGTCGAGCGCGGCGCCCGCCACGACCAGCGCCCCCAGCACCAGGCAGACCACGGCAAAGCCGATCACGACCGGCCAGGTGGCCGGCAGCCCGGCCACGAGCAGCAGCCCGACGACCAGCGAGCCGCCGATCAGCGCCAGCCGGCCGACGGGGCTGGCGTGCACGCGCAGAAAGCGCCGGAAGACGCGATCGGCGGCCAGCAGCGCGAAGCACAGCGTCGACAGCAGCAGCAGTCCGGCCAACGCCGGGCCCAGCAGCCACCGCAGCCACAGCCCGAAGTCTGCGGTCAGCGCCCCCATCAGCAGCGCGATTCCGGCCAGCGGGGCGAGCGCCACGCCCAGCCAGAGGGCGGCGTCGCGGGCCTGGCGGACAGCGTCCGCCTCGCCCGACCTCATAGCCGCTCCACCATCTCGGCCGCGGAGGCGACCGGCACCAGCCCCGGCAGCCGGCGCATCCACACCCGCTGGCGCTTGGCGTACCGGCGGGTGCGGACGATCAGCCGGCGGGCGGCCTGATCCCGGTCGATCTCCCCGGCCAGCAGCGCGGCGACGTCCTGCAGCCCATGGATCCGTGCAGCCGTCGACGACAGCGGGCCGGCCAGCGCAGCCCGCACCTCATCCTCCACCCCTCGCTCGAACATGGCCGCCGTGCGCAGCTCGATACGCCGGCGGACGGCGTCGGGATCGATCTCGATCCCGAACACGACCGTCGGGTGCCGCGGCTCGTGCTCCCACAGCTGGGAGATCGCCGGGGCCAGGGTCTCGCCCGCCTCGGCCAGCTCGAGCGCGCGCACCACCCGCCGGCGGTCGTTGGCATGCACGGCCCGTGCGGCGTGGGGGTCGCGCTCCGCCAGCAGCGCGTGCGCGGACCCCGGGCCGACGCGGTCATACAGCTGCTCGAGCCGCTTCCGCGCTCCGGGGGCCGGCTGCCCAGGGGTCTCCAGCCGGCCCACGGCGGCCCGCAGGTACAGCCCGCTGCCACCGCACAGCACCGCCACCCGGCCGCGCGCCAGCACCTCGTCGATGGCACGGTGGGCGATCGCGCCGTATTCCGCCACCGAGCCCTCGTGCCACAGCGGCCAGACGCCCACCAGGTGATGAGGAGCCCGGGCCAGCTCGGCGTCCGTCGGCTGGTTGGTGAGGATCGGTAGTCCCCGATACAGCTGCATCGCGTCGCACGAGACGATCTCGCCACCGATCCGCTCCGCAAGCTCCACCGCCGCGGCGCTCTTGCCAGACGCGGTCGGCCCGAAGACGGCCACCACGCCCGCCGCCATCGCTAGGCGGGGACGGCGGCCGGCGCCAGCCTGCCGGTCAGCGTCTGCGAGGTGGCGCCCTCGATCAGCACCCCGACCAGCGACCCGGCCGCTGCGTCGCCGCGGACGAGAGCAGTCTTGTTGCCGCGGGTGCGCCCGCGCAGCACAGCCGCGTCGGTGCGGCTGGGGCCCTCGATCAGCACCTCCTGCACGGTGCCCACGAGCTCCCGGTTCCGGCGCTGAGCATGCTGCTGGACGAGGTCGACCAGGCGCGTGATCCGGTCTCGCTTGGTGGCCTCGTCGACCTGCCCGGCCATGGCCGCCGCCTCGGTGCCCCGCCGTGGCGAGTAGACAAACGTGTAGGCGTGGTCGTAGCCGACCTGGTCGACCACCTCCATCGTCTCTGCGAAATCACCCTCGGTCTCACCGGGGAAGCCGACGATGATGTCGGTGGTCAGCGCGATCCCGTGCACCGAAGCCCGGATCCGCCCGACCAGCTCCAGGTAGCGGTCGCGCGAGTAGGTGCGCCGCATCGCCTTGAGGATCCGGGTCGAGCCCGACTGCAGCGGCAGGTGGAGGTGCTCACAGACCGCCGGGCAGTCGGCCATCGCCGAGATCACGTCGTCGCGCATGTCCTTGGGGTGCGGGCTGGTGAAGCGGATCCGCTCGATGCCCTCCACCGAGTCCAGCGCCCGCAGCAGGCCGCCGAAGCCGATCCGCTCGTCAGGCGGCAGGTCGCGGCCCCACGAGTTGACGTTCTGGCCCAGCAGCGTCAGCTCGACCACGCCGTCGGCCGCCAGCGACGTCGCCTCGGCGATCAGGTCGGCGGCCCGCCGGCTCTGCTCGCGGCCACGCACCGCGGGGACTATGCAGTACGAGCACTTCGAGTTGCAGCCCTGAGAGATCTGCAGCCACGCCTGGTGGGGACGCTCCCGCTTGAGCGGGAGGTGACCGGAGAACTCGTCGAAGGTGGAGAAGTGCCCGCGAGCGACATCGCCGCCGGCCCCGATGAACTCCGCCAGCTTGGAGATGTGGCCCGGCCCGAACGCGAGGTCGACGAACGGATAGGTCTCGAACAGCTCGTCCTTCATCGACTCCGACCAGCAGCCGCCGACCACGATCGCCTTTTCGGGGTCGCGCTGCTTGGCGGCCCGGGCCTCCATCAGGTGGGCGACGAACCGGTCGTCGGCCCGCTCGCGGATGGTGCACGTGTTGAAGACGAGCACGTCGGCGTCGGCAGGGTCGGCCGCCTCGCCGAGGCCCAGCGACTCCAGCAGCCCCTTCATCCGCTCCGAGTCGTGGACGTTCATCTGACAGCCGAACGTCTGGACGTGGTAGCGCCTGTGCATCCGTTGGAGCATAGTCACCCGCGCGCCGGGGCTTCACCGCCCGGCCGCCTGGCAGAATCCGGCGTCCACCCACACCGGCGAAGGGAATCGAATGGGATTCGACCAGTATCACGAGCCGCCCGCCGAGCTCACCGCGGAGGAGCGCACGTTCGCCCGCATGATCGCGTCGCTGACCGAGGAGGCCGAGGCGATAGGCTGGTACCAGCAGCGGCTGGCATTGGAGCCGGACGCCGAGGCCCGGGCGATCATGGAGAACGCCCAGGCCGAGGAGTTCAAGCACTTCTCGATGGACCTCGAGTTCCTGCTGCGGCGGACGCCGCGCTGGCGCGCGGCCGCCAAGGCGGTGCTGTTCCACGACGGCGACATCGTCGAGTTGGGCGAGCAGGCGGAGGAGGCCGAGGGGCTGTAGGTCAGCGGCTGAGCACGCGGGCGGCGTCGTCGCAGATGCTCTCGGCGACGACCGCCAGCTGCGGGCCGTGGACGATCAACTGCACCGCCACGCCGCTCCGCGTCGGCTGCTCGCCGCGGCCCTTGCCGGAGTCGACCCAGACGGTGATCCCCACCTCGTCGATCGCGCCGGGGACGCTGGGCGGGGCCAGGTCGAGGCCGAACACCTCGTCCGCGGGGACGAAGTGGCCGAAGCCGTCGGCGGCGGCGTCCAGCAGCGCATGGCCGACGGCGAACAGCTCGGCCGGGGTCAGCGCCCCCTCGGCCACCCCCGCCACCTCGGCGCCGCCGGCCTGCAGCGAAAGCCGGTACGGCACCGAGTCCGCGAACGGCTCGACCTGGATCTCGAGCTCGACGGCGATCCCCGAGACCTGCTCCTCGATGTCGCACAGCCGGTACCTCACCGGCCATTGCTCCCCGACGGCAGCGACAGCGTGAACGTCGTGCCCTCCCCCACCTCGCTGTCGACGGTCAGCCGACCGCCCAGCGCGTGCGCCAGCTCGCGGCCGATCGACAGCCCCAGTCCGGTACCGCCCTCGCCGCGGCGGCTGTAGAAGGGATGGAACACGGCCTCCTGGTCGGCGCGCGGGATGCCCGGCCCGGTGTCGGACACGTGGATGGCCGCGGTGCCGTTGGCAGCGGAGTAGCTGAGCGTGACGGTGCCCTTGCTCGGCGTCCAGCGGAAGGCGTTGTCGAGCAGGTTGGTGACGATCTGCAACACGCGGTCGCCGTCGGACAGCACCGTCGGCGCGCCCGAGACCAGGGCGTCGAAGCCGACGCCGTTCGTCCGCGCCTTCTCGCGGAAGGCGCCGGCGGCCTGCTCGAGCAGCGCCTCCAGGCCCACCTCCTCGCGGACGAGCCGGAACTGGTGCGCCTCCAGCCGGGTCAGGTCGAGCAGGTCGTCGACCAGCCGGCCGATCCGGCGCACCTCCTCGTTGACCGCCGCGAGCGATGCGTCCAGATCCTCCGGGCCGACCAGGCCCTCGTTCATCGCCTGGACGTGGCCGGAGATCGCGGTCACCGGCGTCCGCAGCTCGTGGGTGACGCGCATCAGGAAGTTGCGCTCCAGCTCGTCGACCTCGCGCAGCCGGTCGACCATGCCCTGGAACCGCTGGGCCAGCTGCCCCAGCTCGTCATCGCTGGTGTTGGGCCCGACCACGTTGACCTCCAGGTCGCCCTGGGCCACCCGGTCGGCCGCGGCGCCGATCCGTCGCAGCGGCTTCGTGATCCGGCGGGAGAAGAAGGCGGCCAGGAAAAAGGCCACCAGCAGGCCGAGTCCGGTGCCCGCCGCCACCCGTCCCGCCACGTCGGTCCAGGCGTTGTTGATGTCGGCCAGCGGCTTGGAGAGTACGACGGCGCCCTGGGGCACGCCGGCGTAGTACACGGGCGCTGACACGCCGATGAAGGTGCGGTCGTCGTCCTTGGGGGTGAACTCGAACTTCGGCCGGTCGTCGCGGGCCAGCTGGAGAGGGTCGAACGGCGGCTTGATCCCCGCCTGGGCGATGTTGGCCGGGGCCTTCGGGAAGGGCGGCAACCCACCCACCCAGTACAGCCTGGAGCCGGTGATCTGGCTCAGCTGTTCGGCGGTGGCCCGCGGCGGCGGCGGGGGCGAGTCGCGTTGCCCCTGCGTCGAGTAGACCTCCTTCAGCGCCTGCTCGTAGTAGGCGGCGATTCCCTCGACCTGGCCCTGCAGATCGCGGGTGGTCTGGTCGCGGTTGTACGACTGGTAGAGCCGGATCGATGCCGCGAAGCCGAGCACCGCGGCCAGTAGCAGCGTCCCCGCGAACAGGAGGGCGAGCCTAGTTCGAAGTGAGCGCAGCATCGTCTGCGACCTTGTACCCGACGCCCCAGACGGTGGCGACCGGGCACGCGTCGCCGAGCTTGCGACGCAGCTGCCTGACGTGCACGTCGACCGTTCGCGTATCGCCAGCGAACGTGTACCCCCAGACCCGCTCCAGCAGCTGGTCGCGGGTCAGCACCAGCCCACGGTGGTCGAGCAGCTCCCACAGCAGGTCGAACTCCTTGGGCGCCAGCTGGACGTGCTCGCCGGACACCGTGACCTCGCGACGGCCGGCGTCGATCTTGAGCTCGCCGTGCTCCATCACCGCCTCCGCGGGCCGACCGCTCTTGGCCGAAGCCGTGGAGCGACGCAGGATCGACTTGATCCGGGCGACCAACTCGCGCGGGTTGAAGGGCTTAGTCAGATAGTCGTCGGCGCCCACCTCGAGCCCGACGATCTTGTCGATGTCGTCGTCGCGGGCCGTCAGCATCAGAATCGGCACGTCCGAGGAGGAGCGGATCTGGCGGCACACCTCGAGACCGTCGATGTCCGGCAGCATGAGATCGAGTACGACCAGATCGGGCTTCGCGTTCTCCGCCTTCTGGAGCGCCTCGGCACCATCCCGCGCGATCTCGACCGTATACCGCGCGTTCTTCAGGTACATCGAGACGAAGGAGGCGATGTTCCGCTCGTCCTCGACAATGAGGATCTTCTCCGCCATGTGTGTTTACAGGTTAGCGGAGCGACCCGACAGGCACCGGCCGCAGCCTTCCCCGACCCTAGAGGCTGAAGAGCCGCGACAGTGACGGCCAGTTCCGCCAGGCGCTGCCGTTGATCGAGTACTTACCCGATCCCGCGATGGTCACGCTGCCGTCGGCGACAACACGAACGGCGATGCCGCGGGCATTCAGGATCTTCAGGCTCCAGGCGCTCTGCATCGAGAAGGTCATGCCGCTGCCGCGGAACTCGCGCCAGCCACCGGAGTGGACGATCGGGCCCTTCTCATAGCCGGACACCGTCCAGCCTCGCTTACCGTCCGACGTGCGGTCGAGCACCCAGATCTGCCCGCTGCCCACGTTGCCGTAGGAGCTGCCCTTGGCCGATGCCCGTAGCGAACCGGCGCCGTTGCTGGTCTGGAACGTCCCGCACCCGGACCCACAGCCCGATCGCGTGGTGCTGGTGAAGGCCAGCGCATCGGCGGGCACCGCCAGGGCGGCGCCGACTACCAGCAAGAGGAGGATTCTTCGCATGTCGTATCTCAGTATTGAGTGTTTGTGTAAGATGGAAAGTGCTCTAATGTAAGTGTTTTGTAAGCGAACGCTACCACCAGGTTGCAGCCGTCGCGTAACCGGCGGCGCGGACGAGCGGGGACCCCTCCACGCCCTCTCCAGGGACATGATCGGCCGGGAAGCGTCGCTGGTTGAGCGGTATCGGTTTGCGGCTGCGCTCAGTGGGCCACGTCGATCGCCCGCGACTCGCGGATGACCGTCACCTTGATCTGGCCCGGGTACTCGAGCTGGGCTTCGATCTCCCGTGCGATCTCGTGGCTGAGCAGGGTGGCGGTGTCGTCGTCGACCTCCTCCGGCTTCACCATCACCCGGATCTCGCGACCCGCCTGCATGGCATAGCAGCGCTCCACCCCGCGCTTGGAGGTGGCGATCTGCTCGAGCCCCTCGAGCCGCTTGATGTAGTGCTCCAGCGCCTCGCCGCGGCCTCCCGGCCGCGAGGCCGAGATCGCGTCGGCCGCAATCACCAGCACGGCCTCGACGGTCTGCGGCTCGACGTCGTAGTGGTGGGCCTCGATGGCATGGGAGACGCTCGGCGACTCCCGGTACTTGCGGGCCATGTCCGCCGAGATCACCGCATGCGCACCCTCGACCTCGTGGGTCACCGCCTTGCCGAGGTCGTGCAGCAGGGCGGCCCGCCGCGCGGTCTTCTGGCTCGCCCCCAGCTCGGAGGCCATGATCGCCGCCAGGTGTGAGCACTCGATCGAGTGCTTGAGCACGTTCTGCCCGTAGCTGGTCCGGTAGTGCAAGCGGCCGAGCATCTTCACCAGCTCGGGGTGCAGCCCGTGGACGTTGGCCTCGAAGCAGGCCTGCTCGCCGTGGCGGACGACCTCCTCCTCGATCTCGCTCTTCGACTGGTAGTACATCTCCTCGATCCGCGAGGGATGGATGCGGCCGTCGGCGATCAGCTTGTCCAGCGTCAGCTTCGCGGTCGCCCGCCGCACGCCGTCGAACGCCGATAGCACCACCGCGCCCGGTGTGTCGTCGATGATCACGTCGACCCCGGTCAGGTTCTCCAGCGAGCGGATGTTCCGGCCCTCGCGGCCGATGATCCGGCCCTTCAGGTCGTCGCTGGGAAGCTGCACCACCGAGACGGTGGTCTCGGCAGTGTGGCTGGAGGCCGTGCGCTGGATCGCCACCGAGAGGATGTTGCGGGCGCGGCGGTCTGCCTCGACCTTCGCCTCCTCCTCGATCTGGCGGACGAGCTTGGCCATGTCGTGGCGGGTCTCGTCCTCGACCTTGACCAGCAGCGCGTCCCGGGCCTGCTGGGCCGTCAACCCGGCCACCCGCTCGAGCTCTGCCAGCTGCTGGTCGCGCAGCGTCTTCAGGTCCTCCTGCATCTGCTTGGCGTGCGCCTCGCGGTCTGCGATCGACTGGTCTCGCCGGCTCAGCTCGTCCAGCCGGTCCTGCAGCTGTTCCTCCTTCGCCAGCACCCGCTCCTCGATCTTGACCAGGTCCGAGCGGCGGTCGCTCAGGATCTGCTCCTGCTCCGCGCGCTGGTGCAGCAGCTCCTCCCGCGCTGCAACCTTGGCCTCCTTGAGCTGGCTCTCGGCCCGGCTTTCGGCGTCGCTCAGGATCCGCTCCGCCTGGCGTTCGGCATCGGCCAGCCGCCCCATCGCCAGGCGGGTACGCGCGGCGTACCCGATGGCGATACCCGCGACGAGCGCGAGCACGCCGATCAGCGCCTGCGTCATCTCTAGCTCCTTCGTACGTACCGCCCGCGGAGACCGCGAACGGAGAATGAGTTCGTCAGGCCCGGTTCGCGCTCGTGACTCGCCGGCGTCCGCCGCCCACCATCCAGCGCGCCCATGTGGGCGGCCGTCGATCGATGATGAGAGCTTGCACGAACGTCATTGAGAGAGGTCTGCGGTTGCAGTGCCGTTCACGATACGCGGAGCCGGGCTCCACCTGAACTGTACTTCACCCGCAATCGCCGTTGCAATCCGCGGAAGGTGAACCGGCTTGCATCAGTCCGTAAAAGCCGCCGCTTCTCACTCCCAGTCGGCGCCGACGGCCTCCATCACGGTCTCCTCGTCGAACCCGCGTCGCGCCAGCAGGCCGGCGGCCCGGCGCTTGACCTCGGCATCATACGGCAGCGGTCCGAACCGCTGCTCGGCGACCCGCCGGGCCCGCTCGAGGTCGGAGACGGCGTGGTCGTGGACCGCCGGCTCGCGAAGCCCCGCCGCCAGGCACAACCGGTCGAGATCGCGGGCGACCCGCAGGTGGCCGTGCCCTCGCTCATCCAGGAGCGCGGCGGTGCGCTGGGCCAGCGCGACATCGTCGACCAGTCCCAGCCGGTCCAGCCGGTCGACCACCGACTCGGCCTCGCCCTCGTCGAGGCCCCAGCCCCGCAGCCGGTCGCCCAGCTCTGCCGCCGACCGCGCCCGCACACTCAGCAATCGCAGCGCACGCTGCTCACAGCGATCGACCTCGGCATCCCGCCACAGCGCGGCCATCTGCGCCTCGGCCAGACCGCTGCCGACCCGCAGGCCCAGCGCCGCCACCCGGCGCTGGTGGATGCGGATCCGCTCGCCCTGGTCGAGCTGCAGCTCGACCAGCGGTCCCTGGCGCACCAGCGAGATCGAGCGAACGACGTGGCGGCTCACGTCGACCGCCGGACTACTCGGCCAGCACTGCCGCGCCGTTCGACGACGCGGGGATCACGGTCGACTCCTCGGGCTGGGGCGTGCTCGACCGGATCGGCACTACGACGTCGGGATACTCGAGCTGGATGGCCTCGAGGATCTTCGTCGTCACGTCTGGATGCTCGACCATGAACGCCTTGACGTTTGTCCGGCCCTGGCCCAGGCGCTCGTCGCCGAAGGAGAAGTACGAGCCCGACTTCTGCACGATCTTCTTCTCCAGCGCGACGTCGAGCACCGATCCCTCCCACGAGATGCCCTCGCCGTAGGCGATGTCGAATTCGGCCTGCTTGAACGGCGGCGCGACCTTGTTCTTGACGATCTTCACCCGCACCCGGTTACCGACCGCCTCGGTGCCCTCCTTGAGGGTCTCGATGCGGCGGATGTCGAGCCTGACCGACGAGTAGAACTTGAGCGCGCGGCCGCCGGGGGTCGTCTCCGGCGAGCCGAACATGACGCCGATCTTCTCCCGCAGCTGATTGGTGAAGATGCAGATGGTGCCGGTGCGGTTGAGCGTGCCTGCGATCTTGCGCAGAGCCTGGCTCATCAGCCGGGCCTGGAGCCCGACATGCGAGTCGCCCATCTCGCCCTCGATCTCGGCCCTGGGCACCAGCGCGGCCACCGAGTCGATCACGAGCACATCGAGCGCGCCGCTGCGGATCAGCATCTCGGCGATCTCGAGTGCCTGCTCGCCGTTGTCGGGCTGCGACACCAGCAGCTCGTCGACGTTCACCCCGATCCGCCTCGCATAGGTCGGGTCCATCGAGTGCTCGGCGTCGATGAACGCTGCCAGGCCGCCCTTCCGCTGCGCCTCCGCCATGACGTGATAGCAGAGCGTGGTCTTGCCCGAGGACTCCGGGCCGAACACCTCGACCACCCGGCCGCGGGGAAGCCCCCCGATGCCCAGCGACAGGTCGAGCGACAGCGCGCCCGTCGACACCGAGTCGACGTCGACATGACCCGCCTCGCCCATCTTCATGATCGCGCCCTTGCCGAACTGCCGCTCGATCTGGCTGACCGCGGCCTCGAGTGCCTGATCCCGCTCCATCTCTTCCACCCCTTCCCCGGCGAACCACCGGGCATCGTGCTTGCGACGAACAAACGTTCGTGGCAATACTAGACGCCCAGTCGGACGCACCTCAAGCGCCGAAGTGACGCGAATCGGCACCGAGATGCTCGCGCAGCATGTGAAGCGCTGCAACCGTCGCCCGCAGCCGCACGTCCGCCCGGCCGCCCGGCCACTGCGTGCGGGCGCCCTCCCCGCCCCACGGCGACGCCACGTGCAGGTGCACGAGGCCGACCGGCTTCTCGTCGCTGCCACCGCCCGGGCCGGCGATGCCGGTCACGGCCACCGCCACCTCGGCGCCCAGCCGCTGTCGGGCACCGGCGGCCATCGCCTCGGCCACCTCCGCGCTGACCGCCCCGTGACGTGCCAGCAGCTGCTCGGGCACGCCCAGCAGGGCGATCTTCAGCTGGTCGGAGTAGGTGACCGCCCCGCCGGCCACCACATCGGAGCTGCCCGCCACCGAGGTCAGCTCCGCGGCCACCATCCCGCCGGTGCACGACTCCGCCGTGGCGATCCGCACGCCACGGCGGCGGGCCAGCTCGAGCACCATCGCTGCCAGCGGCTGCTCGCCGGTGGCGAACACGTGGTCGCCGAGCAGCGCCCGCAGCCGCTCGACCAGCGCCGCCGCGGCATCCGCCCGCTGGGGGTCGGCCCGGACATCGATCTCGATCTCGTAGTTGCGGGCGCAGATGCTGGTCTCGATCCCCGGCGCGTCGCCCCCGGCCTCGGCGAACAGGTCGGCGACCCTCGACTCGCTGATGCCGTAGGTGCGCGTCACCCAGCGGTCGCGCTCGTGCGTGCCGTCGAACAGCCCGGCGAGCAGCGGGTGCCCGGGGGCGTCCTCGAACAGCCGCCGGAGCTCTGACGGCACGCCCGGCAGCACCACCACGCGCTTCTCGCCCAGCGCGAGCACCAGCCCCGGAGCGGTACCGGCCAGCCCCAGCACCTCCGCGCCTTCGGGGATGTGGGCCTGCTTGCGGTTCCCGGTCGCGTAGCGCACGGGGTCGGTCCCGCTGCGCGCCGCATAGGCGTCGGTCCAGGCCGTGATCCGGCCCAGGATGGCCTCATCCATCCGAAGCGGCACACCGGCCACCGCGGCCACGGCCTCAACCGTGCGATCGTCGTGCGTGGGGCCCAGGCCTCCGGACGTGACCACCAGGTCGGCGACCTCCAGCAGCTCTCGCAGGCCGGTCTCGATGTCGGGCACCTCGTCGCCCACCACCAGCACGCGAGCCATGCGCATCCCCAGCCTCTCCAATCGTTCCGCCAGATGCGCGGCGTTACGGTCGGCGATCACGCCGCGGAGCAGCTCGTTGCCGGTTAGAAGGACGGCCGCTCGGGGCGGCGTCACGCCTTGGTGGCGCCCGAGCGCGTGACCTTGATCACGGTGCCGGAAGCCAGATACGGCAGCCTGACCCGCTTGCCGTCGACGGTCACCTGCTCGATCGAGCCGGGAGCGCCGAAGCTCAGATAGAGCGGCTTCCAGGTCCGCACCGTGGCGGTAACGCCGGCCTGGAGCTCGTAGCTCGACAGGTCGGTGCCCTTGACCGAGACCGCGGCCCTGCCCGTGCGCGAGCCGATGTGCGCGGTGATCCAGCAGTTGCCGTTGACGGTGATGGCGACCCGGAAGGCGGCGGGGCGCTGCTTCGTCTTCTTCGCCGGCTGATCTTTGGCGGAGTCCTTCTTCGTCGTCGCGGTGGTCGTCGTGGGGATCGTGTGCGCGTCGGTCTTGGCCGGCGGGATCGGGAACTGGGCCTTGTGCCCGGAGGACTGGAAGCCGAGGACGACGATCGCCGAGATGGCCACTATGGCCGCCAGCGCGATCATGACGATGTTCGACTCCTTGCGCCGGCGGCGGCCGGTGCGGCCCTGGGAGCGAGGGTAGATCTCCCGCTCGACGTCCCCCCGAGGGTCGTAGTGCCGCGAGTTGTACTCGTCGATGAACAGCTGCCCGTCGAGGCCGAGGAAGTCGGCGTAGGCGCGGAGGAAGCCCTTGGTGTACGTGGGACCCGGCAGCACCGAGAACTGCTCGTCCTCGAGCGCCTTGATGTAGCGGGAGCGGATCTTGGTGTCCTGCTCGACCTGCGAGTAGGACAGGCGCCTGCGCTCCCGCGCCTCCTGTAATGAGCGACCGATCTCAAACATGTGGAAGGGGGCAGCCTGGGTGGCCGCCGCCTGAGTCTATCTATCCCTCGCGCGGAAAGTAGCGATCCCGAAGCAGGCCGGCAAGTCCCGAGGCGCTGGCGACCAGCACCGCCACGAACACGTACTCCGCGAACTGCAACGCGCAGTCGCCGCCGCAGGATTCGCTGCCGATCACGACGCTTCCCAGCACCACCACGCCGATCGCCAGCACCGGCCCCAGCGCCGCCGCCAGGCCCATCCGCGCCCCGAACACGGCGCCCAGCACCGCCGCCTCGAGGACCAGCATCGCGCCGAGCAGGTCGGTCGTGCCGCGGGCGGCGAGCGCCAGCACGATCAGCACCTGGGAGGTGAAGCCGAGCACGACCGGCAGCACGTACTGGCGCAACGGCGGGCCGGGACGGCGGACGCCCAGCACCCGGCGGGCGACCGCAGCATTCGCGGACGCCAGCTGCTCGAGGCCGGCCCGGGTCAGCCCGGTCTGGTCGAGCGCGGCCTCCAGCCAGTCCTCGCCGCGCTGCACGGCCGCGGCCATCCGCGAGCGGCGGACCTCGCCCTCCTCCTCGAACATGCGGACGATGCCCAGCGTCGCCGCGCCCAGCCTGCGGTGGACGTGCTGGCCCTGCGCGCTCACCTCCAACGGCAGCCCGTCGAGCTCGAACTCCGCGAACACCGCGGGCTCGCCATCGAGCTCTCCCGGGTGCAGCGCCAGGCCGTCGTCATCGCCGCCGTAGGCGTGCTGAAGCACGCGCGCAAAGGCCGTCAGGTCGACCGCACGGCAGACCACCTCGATCCGGGAGTGCGGCGTCTGCAGGCCCAGCGGGTAGGGCCCGACGATCACCGGGTCGTACGGCGCCAGCGTGTCCAGCAGCCTGGTCTCGAGCAGGCGGGCGTACCAGTCGTCGGACGTCGCCATCGCCGCGAAGCCTAGGCGGTGGGGCGACCGCGCGCCGCCACGTCACGCCCCCGTCACACCGCCCGGCGCCCGGCTCCGAGCCCGGCACGGTGCCAGGCACGGTGCCGGGCACCTTGCGGGGGAGGGGCGGTTTCGTGACGGTCGGGAGAAGAAGTCTCTGCGGAGCGGGCACAGCAGGCCGTCGCCGGGCGCGCGAAAAAGCGTCACGGCCGTGGAGCGGCGGCCGCTAGAAGGTGTACTCGGCCGACGGCTCGGGGTCGGGATCGACCGGCGCCGGGTCGCCCAGGATCCGGGCCAGGTCGCTCTCGGCGATCAGCACGTTGCGGGCCTTCGATCCCTCGTAGCCGGAGACGATGCCGCGTCGCTCGAGCATGTCGATCAGCCTGCCGGCGCGGGTGTAGCCGACCCGCAGCCGCCGCTGGAGCAGCGACACGGATGCCGTCTGGTGCTGGGCGACCAGCCGGATCGCGTCCTCGAGCACCGGGTCCTCGTCGGCGTCCAGCTGCTCGGACTCGACATCGGAGGGCAGCTCCAGCAGCTCCTCCTCGAACGTCGGCTCGCCCTGGCGGCGGCACGCCGAGACGATCCGGCCGATCTCATCCTCCGAGATGTACGCGCCCTGGACGCGCTGCATCTTGCTGGTGCCGAGCGGCTTGTACAGCATGTCGCCCTGGCCCAGCAGCGCCTCGGCGCCGTTGACGTCCAGGATCACGCGGGAATCGGTCTGGCTGGACACCGCGAACGCGATCCGCGACGGCACGTTGGCCTTGATCATGCCGGTGATCACATCGACGCGCGGGCTCTGCGTGGCCAGCACCAGGTGGATGCCGACCGCCCGCGACTTCTGTGCCAGGCGGATGATCGAGTCTTCGACGTCGGCCGGCGAGACCATCATCAGGTCGGCCAGCTCGTCGATCACGACCAGCATGTACGGGATGCGGTCGCGCCCCTCGCGCTCGCGGGAGCGATTCCACTCGACCAGGTTGCGGGTCTTGGCGGCGCCCATCAACTCGTAGCGGCTCTCCATCTCGCGCACCACGTTCTGCAGCACCAGCGCGGCGTTCTTCATGTTGGTGACCACCGGCGTCAGCAGGTGCGGGATGGCCTCGTAGTGGTTCAGCTCCACCCGCTTGGGGTCGACCAGGATCATCCGCACCTCGTCGGGCGCGGCGCGCAGCAGGATCGAGGACAGCAGCGCGTTGATGCAGCCCGACTTGCCGGCGCCGGTGGTGCCCGCGATCAGCAGGTGGGGCATCTTGGCCAGGTCACAGGCGACCGCGTTGCCGGAGATATCCTTGCCCAGCCACGCCGTCAGCGGGCTCGAGCCGGACGCTGCCTCGCCGTACACGTCGCCCAGCGTGACCATCGTCGGCGAGCTGTTGGGCACCTCGACCCCCACCGCCTGCTTACCGGGGATCGGCGCCAGGATCCGGATCTCGGTCGTGGCCAGCGCGTAGGCCAGATCGTCGCGCAGCTGCGACACGCGACTGACCTTGATGCCAGGTGCGAGCTGCAGTTCGTAGCGGGTGACCCGCGGCCCGGAGACCATGCCCACCAGCCGGGACTCGACGCCGAAGTTCGCGAGCGCCTCGACCAGCTGCCGCGCCACCCGCTGATGGTCGTGGCCGCCGCCGCCCGACGCCCGGCTGCGCTTGAGGATCGAGGCCGGCGGCAGCGTGTAGACAACCGGCGGCCTGGGGCTCGTGTCGAGCGGCAGCTGCTCCGCGTCCGCCGCCGCGGCCACCTCAGCGGTGACTTCCTCGTCCGGTGGGATCTCGACGGACGGCGGCTCGGGATCCGCGGTTTCGTCGTCGCCGGCCAACACCTCCGGCAGCGACGCCGGGTCATCCTCGGGTAGTTCGAACTCGGGGACGTCGCCGAACAGGTCGGCGTACTCCTCGCTGCCGTCGAGCGGTGCCTGGCCGGACCGCTCGGGCGCGCCCCCCGGCACCGCGGTCAGCGTGGGCCGGGAGCTGGGCCGCTCGCGGTACAGGCGGGCCATCTCGCCGCCGATCCGGGCGCCCGCTCCGGCGGCGGTCTCGGCCGCCCTGGCGACCTGCAGCCCGGAGCGCCGCATCAGCACGCCCACCGAGGCGCCGGTCAGGAGCACGACGGCGACCAGGAAGCCGAGGGCGACCAGGATCGTCACGCCGATGGCGCCGACAGCCGCCTCCAGCAGCGTGCGCGCGTAGGCGCCGAGCAGTCCGCCGTGATCCTGGGCGGCAACGGTGTCGGTGGTCGAGAGCGCCAGCACTGTCGAGGCCACCAACGCCAGCACGCCGGCCCGCAGCGGCCGCAGGTGTCGGATCGGGCTGTCCAGGAACACCAGCGCACCGGCGCCGATGGCGATCGGCGGCAGGATTGCGGCGGCCTGACCCACCATCAGGTGGAGCAGGCCATGCATCTTCTCGCCGACCACGCCGCCGTTCCAGCCCAGGAACTCGACGAAGGCGAGGAACGTGCCGACCGCCAGCAGACCACCGCCGATCAGGTCGGAGCGGTGCTCAAAAGAATGTCGGCTCGGCGCGCGCTTCCGCTGGGGGGTCTGAGAGCGGATGGGGGTCTTACGCGAGCGCCGAGCCGGTTTTGAACCAGGAGCGCGATGGGTCCGTCGCGTAGTGGTCCTGGCCATTGGCGATGGTATTCGCCCCGTCGGACGACAGTCCTTCCGGGAATTCGGCGCAGCTTTTCGGGTCAGACTTCGACGATCACCGGCAGCACCATCGGGCGCTTGCCGGTCAGCCGCGATGACAGCTCGGCGAGGGCGTCATGCATCCGCTCCTCCACCAGCACGACCTCCGTGATCCCCCGTGCCTGGCACTCGTCGAGCACAGCGTCGGCGGCGTCGCGTGCCGCGTCCAGCAACACCTGGCCGTCGTCGTCGGGCATCTCGAAGCCGCGAGCGATCACCTCGGGGTCGGTCACCGGCCGGGCGGTGTCGGCAGCGATCGTGGCGACGACGATCAGCACGCCGTCGGTGGCCAGCCTACGGCGGTCGCGCAGCACCTCGTCGCGCAGGTCACCCACCGAGAAGCCGTCGACCAGCGTGATCCCGGCTTCGATCTGGCCCTGCACGCTCAGCCCGTCGCCGTCGAGCTCGAGCACCATGCCGTTGTCGGCCACGCGGATCGCGTGTGCCGGGACGCCGGTCTGCTCGGCGATCGCGGCGTGGGCGCGGAGCATCCTGTACTCGCCGTGAACCGGCATGAAGCTCTGCGGACGCACCGCCTCCAACAGCTCGCGCAGCTCCTCGGACGAGCCATGGCCGGAGACGTGTACGTAGGCGTTGTTCTCGGTCAGCACGGCGGCGCCCATCCGCGACAGACGGTTGATGGTGTCGTAGACGTTCACCTCGTTGCCGGGGACGGCCTTGGACGACATGATCACGGTGTCGGTCGGATGCACCTGCACCCACTGGTGCTCGCCCAGGGCCATCCTGGTCAGGGCAGAGCGCGGCTCGCCCTGGCTGCCGGTGCAGACGATCACCACCTCGTCCGGCCGGAACGACTCCAACACCCGCGGCTTGATCAGGGTCTCGTCCTGCACGTGCGCATAGCCGAGGTTGCGCGAGATGTTCAGGTTCCGCACCATCGAGCGGCCGATCACGCACACCTTGCGCCCCGTGTACTCGGCCGCGTCCATCACCTGCTGGAGCCGGTGGATCTGCGACGCGAACGAGGTCACGATCACCCGGCCGGGGGCCTCGGCGATGATCTTGCGCAGCGACGGCCCGACCGTGGCCTCAGACGCGGTGCGACCGGGGTTCTCGGCATTCGTCGAGTCGGACAGCAGCAGGGCGACGCCGCGGTCGCCGAGTTGCCGCAGCCGGGCGAGGTCGGCGGGCCGGCCGTCGATCGGCGTCATGTCGATCTTGAAGTCGCCGGTGTGCAGGATGGTGCCGTGCGCCGTGTGTAGGGCGACCGCCACCGCATCAGGGATCGAGTGCGTCATCCGCACGAACTCGGCCTGGAACGGCCCCACAACGACGCGCCCGCCGTCGGGCGAGACCTCGACCAACTGGACGTCGTTGCCGAGGCCGTGCTCGTCCAGCTTGGACTTGATCAGGCCCAGGGTGAGCCGCGTGCCCATCACCGGCGGGAAGGTGCCCAGCTCCTTCAGCAGGTAGGGCAGCGCGCCCACATGGTCCTCATGGCCGTGGGTGAGGATCACCGCCCGCAGGCTGTCGGCGCGATCGGCCACGTAGGCGAAGTCGGGCAGCACGAGGTCGATGCCGTGCATCTCGGCGCGCGGGAAGGTCAGCCCGACGTCGATCAGCACCAGGTCGCCGTCCTGCTCGAAGACGGTCATGTTCTTGCCCACCTCGCCCAACCCGCCGAGGGGGATGATCCGCACCGCTGCTTTCATGGTCAGGCCGTCGCCGGGATCCCCACGCCGGCCGTCTCGAGGGCCTCGCGGATGCTGTCGCACTGATCCTGGGTGGCGTCGATAAGGGGCAGCCGCAGGCCGCCGACCCCATGGCCGAGCATGTTGAGCGCCGCTTTCAGCGGGATCGGGTTGGTGGTGACCGCGAGCCCCTCGTACAGCGGGCGAAGGCTCTCGTCGATCCGCTCGGCAGCGGCGACGTCTCCGGCCGCCACAAGCGAGATCATCTCCCGCATGCGCCGGCCGGCCACGTGCGAGGCGACGTGGATGCCCCCCACTCCGCCGAGGCGTAAGAACGGCATCAGCAGGTCGTCGTTGCCGGCGTACAGCGCCAGGCCGCCGTGGCGGACGATCTCGGCAGCCTGGTCGAGATCGGGCGTGGCCTGCTTGACGGCGACCACGTTCTCGATCTCTGATAGCCGGGCCAGCAGCGCCGGCGACAGGTTGAGGACGACGCGTTGGGGGATGTTGTAGACGATCACCGGCCGTCCCTCGGCGGCCTCGGCGATTGCCGCGTAGTGGGCGACGATGCCGTCTTCGGGCGGTTTGTTGTAGTACGGGGTGACCGCCAGGAACCCGTCGACCCCGCAGGCCAGTGCGGAGCGGGTGAGCGCCGCGGAGTGATGGGTGTCATACGTCCCGGTGTTGGCGATCACCGTCGAGGTCGCCCCCACCTCGGCCACGACGGCCTCGAACAGGTCGAGCTTCTCGTGGTCGCCGATGGTCGGCCCCTCGCCGGTGGTGCCGGCGACGACGATGCCGTCCGAGCCGTTCTCGACCAGGTGCCGGGCAAGCCGCCTGGCGCCGTCGATGCTGAGCGATCCGTCGGCGGCGAATGGGGTCACCATCGCCGTCATCAGCTCACCGAGGATCGCGGTCATGGGTCGATTCTACCCCTCCCGCCCGCCGACTCCTGCACCCCCTATAGTTGAATCGATGACGGGCAGGGTGGAATCGATCCACATCATCCGGGGCATCGACATGCCGATCGAGGGCCGGGAAGCGATCCGCGTGCACGCCGGCCGCGGCCTG
>Ga0070684_100000251_pt1 | contig 37139 bp, 37 predicted proteins | sample KBSC723LmetaG_FD_65653 | JGI IMG/M metagenome (GOLD analysis project Ga0070684, IMG submission 65653) | Corn rhizosphere microbial communities from Kellogg Biological Station, Michigan, USA - KBS C7.2-3L metaG | ecosystem: Host-associated > Plants > Roots > Rhizosphere ...
GAAATGATTTATTAGGCAATTTGCAACAATTTTTGATTTCTCAAGAAATCATTGTAAGCCTGTTGAATTCCGTCTTTTAGCGCTGTAACTGGTTTCCATCCGAGATGGTAAATTCGGGAGCTGTCCAGTAGTTTACGTGGTGTGCCGTCTGGTTTGGTTTGATCATATACAATTACACCTTCATAACCGATAATATCTTTTATGATTTGCGCGAGTTCAGCAATCGTGTAATCAGTTCCGGATCCAACATTAATTATTTCTTTCTCATCATAATTTTCCATTAAAAAGAGACAAGCATCCGCAAGGTCATCGGCAAAAAGAAACTCACGGCGCGGTGTACCGGTACCCCAGATGATCACCTTATCGTGATTTCCATATTTAGCTTCGTGAAATTTTCTGATCAATGCAGGCAGTACATGAGAGTTTTGCGGATGGTAATTATCCCCGATCCCGTAAAGGTTGGTCGGCATGATGCTTACGAAATTAGATCCATACTGAGTCCGGTATGCTTCGCAAAGTTTTATACCCGTAATTTTAGCAATTGCATATGCATCATTGGTCGGCTCCAGTTCACCAGTCAATAAATATTCTTCTTTGATAGGTTGGGGGGCAAATTTTGGATAAATACATGAACTCCCAAGAAAGAGTAACTTTTTGACACCTGAATTTACCGCAGCATGAATGATGTTTGCCTCAATCATCAGGTTGTCGTAGAGGAAATCTGCCTTATAATTGTTATTGGCTAAGATACCTCCCACTTTAGCTGCTGCCAGAAAAACGTATTCGGGTTGATGATCTTTGAAAAAATTATCAGTCGCTGTTTGATTTCTGAGATCGAGTTCAGAAGAAGTCTTCTTAATGAGATTTGTGTAGCCTTTTTTCTTTAATAACCGATCAATAGCGGAGCCAACCATTCCATTATGTCCTGCAACGTAGATTTTACTATTTAAATGCATACTTAAAGTAAGACAATTTTATTTTCGGAGCAATGGTTCGAACCATTGTGTCCGCATCGGTAGTTTCCAATTCGGCAACCATCCTGAATCCCAAAGATGGCAACTCGACCTTGACGGATTTATTTCTTAGTGTAATAACACCATCACCATAATTTTCAAATGAGCCGTCTGTTTGCTCTTGCTCATTTATGTTCACCTGGGTCTTCTCTAACCGGATGTTGCTATGCTCATCAAGAAATTGCCTGATGGCATCAATTTCCGAATCACGAATGATAGCTGGTCTGCCTAACCAATACACAAAGTTAATCACTCCATCTATTTGTTTTAGGGATAAGAGTTCACACTCGGTGATCTTTATGAATACGAAATAAGGGAATAAAGGTTCGTTCACCAGTTTTGCTCGATCGCTCCATTGCCTCTGGACTTTATTAATGGGGCAATAGTTCTCAATTTTTTTGCGGGTCAAAATTTCTGTCACCCTTTTTTCAAACCGGGGCTTTGTGTGTACCGCAAACCATTTTTTGTTCTCACCCATAAATCAGCGTTAAAGTTTACATTCCTACAATGAGCAGAAACATTTCTGCCGGTTCTTCACAGTATGGAAGTTGCACCTTAACTGATTTTTAATACTAACGAATTAGATTTTATGAATCATTCAGGATACCGATCAACAATTTTCCTTTAGGGTGTGGATGTGAACATTGATCTTGTCTTTACCTATAAATACTTTATTCTGAAAATCGAAATTTTATCTTCTCATGAGTATTTATTAGTGCCAGAAGAAAAACCAAAAGGCTTAACGAAGGATGTAGGAGACGTCGGCTTACGAAGGATTAGGATGATACGCCTGCAAGTTTATTAAAATAATTTCACAAATTCAATATTGTTATCAACATCGCGACTCTTTATGGTCATAACGATCTTTTAAACTCCAGAAACGTTGATGCTAAGTTCGGGAAAAAAAGCTTTACTCCGCTATCGTATTTTTACTTCCCTCCAAACAACTCCGGAAGAGCTCACCCCAGACAGCATTATCTTTTAAAAACAAGCCGGCGCCGAAGGCAATTATAGTCTATAGTTGGTTTGCGGGACGTCTGAAAATGTGGGTTTAAAATATTTTTTTCGGGACTCAGGAGGAAAATCGACGGAATGAATTTCTTTATCTGGCGGGAAACGATCACATTTAGCAGTTTCATTTAATTTTATCGCAAAGCAGTTAAATGGCGAGAGTAAAAATTGAATTGCCTGAAAAATTTTCTTATGAAACCATTATTCCCATCCGGATAACGGATCTGAATTATGGCAATCATGTTGGGAATGACACCATATTGTCGATACTCCACGAGGCCAGGGTGCAATACCTGAGGCACTACGACCTGGAGGAACTGGATTTCGCGGGAGTTGGCTTGATCATGAATGACGTAGCTATTGAGTTTAAAAACGAAATATTCTACGGTGAAAAAATTATTGCTTCCGTAACAGTCAGTGAGATCTCTAAATTTTCGTTTGATGTATATTATAAGCTCGAAAAAGAGAATAATGGGAAACGGATACTTGTGGCCCTTGCTAAGACCGGCATGGTTTGTTATGATTACGGCGCAAAAAAAGTAGCGGCCGTCCCAAAAGAGGTGAAGGATAAGCTAAGCTAGCTGCATTCTACTATGGTCGACCGTGATTCCATATCGTCCAACTTTCTTCAGCCTGGTAAACGAGCATCTGGTAGCCGTTTTGAACAGTAGCTCCTCTCTCTTCGCCTTTTTTTAGAAATAATGTTTTTGCAGGATTATAGACAAGGTCAAACAAAAAATGTTGGGGGGTAACTGCCCCGAAAGGCAGGGGAAGAATTTCATTGACGTTCGGATACATGCCGACAGGTGTTGTGTTAATAATTAATTTGTTTTCTTCCATCATGGCGGGAGTAAGCTGTTCGTATGCAACACTATTTTCGGAATACTTCCGGGAAACAGATGTATAGTGAATTTTATTTTTGCTCAAAACAAATTCAACTGCTTTGGCTGCTCCGCCCGTTCCCAATATCAAGGCATTTTTATGTTGTGGTTGAAGTTTACTGAGAAGTGACTTCTCAAAACCGATGACATCAGTGTTGAACCCGGTCAGTTTCCCATTCACTATCTTAATACAATTACACGCACCGGTTTCTTTCACCAATTCATTTTTTCCATCCAAAAATGATAAAACCGATTCTTTATACGGGATCGTTACATTTAGTCCTTCCAGTTCGGGGTAATCATCGATGGTCCTGGATAATTCGGTAATATTTGAGAGTTGAAAATTTTCGTAACGACAGTCCTCTACTCCCTCCCTTTTAAATTTTTCAGCAAAATAATCTTTAGAGAATGAATGTGTCAATGGATAGCCGATGAGTCCAAACAGGCGCATTAGCTCTTGTCGTTTAAGAATAAACTGAAAGTATCACCACGTAACCCAATACGCATAGATTCCAGAGGCAATACTTCAGAGGGTGCTATGTTGCCTAGGTTTACGTTGCAACCCAGCAGTTCGATAAAATAAAGTTGTTGCCCTTTTTGCGGCGCCTCCCAAATGATCTTTTCCTCAGGTATCTGCGTAAGAATTTCTTGTACTAGTCCTTCTCTTACCTCGCCTGAACCACGGTAGATACCCACGTTGCCGGCTTCTCTTGCTTCCGCAATAACATAACTCGCACCGGCGTTCAATTCAGCACGCATAAGTTCTATCCATTTGTAAGGTGGAATGATGTGTTCGGCGTCTTTGCTACCCACTTCGCTAAGAACGGTTCCATACTTCGTAAGCTTTTCAATATATCCACACTTTTCCGCGTGAGGAATGGTTATAGATCCGTCGCTTACTTCCATGTAGTGGATTCCAAAATCCTTGCACACCTGTATATAGTCATCAAATTGATTACGGATCAGGAAAGCTTCAAACAAGGTGCCGCCAAAATAGACGGGTATGTCGTATGAGCTATATACCTCGAGTTTTTCTTTGAGATTCGGTGTAACAAAAGAAGTTCCAAAGCCAAGCTTTACTATATCCACATGAGGCCTGGAAACGCTTAAAAAATTTTGCGCTTCGTTTACACTTAATCCTTTATCCATTACCATTGTAATACCTGCAGTTCTTGGCTTTTGATGCCGGTCGGGAATTTGTGTAAGATTAAAATTCATCACCAGTGACTTTTTTTAAGCGGCGCAAAAATAAGGAAGAAGACTGAAGACGCAAGTGAGAAGAATCAAGAGAGAGAATTCGCCTTATATTGATTTGTTGCGTTTGAACTTTGCCAATATATCGACCACTTGCTGATTTTGAAGAATAGAAGGATTTAGTTCCACAAATCGTTTTAAAAGCTTGGGCGCCTTTTCCATGGCCCGCTCAAGGTAAAGGATTGCTTCCTTGGATTTTCCCATAGCGAATAGGATGTTGCTGAGATAAAACATGAATAATGGCTTGCCCTGAGTAACCTGGAGTGCCGCCTGCACTTGTTCCTTTGCTTCTTCAAGGAAATGGGCTTTGTATAAACAGCGTATCAGCGCTTCCCAGCCGGAAGAATTTTTTGGGCGAACGCGAACAACATTTGAAAGATATTGGATAGCTTCTTTGAATGCGCCCACCTGGAATTTGCATTCTCCCATCAGCAAATTGTATTCGGGCTGCAGCCGGTGGATCTTTAAAGCATTATCCAGTTGCTTAATTGCGCTTTCCCACTGTCCCTCGTTATAGTATGTACAGGCAATTTTATAAAAGATCTTACTGTCTTCGGCATTCATATGCGAGGCCTTTCGGTAATAAAACCTGGCTTGTGCATAATTATGCAACCTGTCGTAGCAGTGACCGATTGCCTCAAAGATCACGCCCTCAGGCTTAGACAGTTCCAATACCTTTTCAAGGGCTTCAATCGCTTCCCTGAACTTCCTTAAACGGATATAAGCATCGCCCATGTTTCGATAGGCGTAGTCAAATTTTTCATCGATCGTTATAGCATATTGATACGAATCAATTGCTTTCTCGTAAAGCTTCAATCCCTGATAGGCGGCGGCCAGGTTGAACCAGGCGAGTTCATTGTAGGGAAAATCATCAATGACTTTCTGATGGAGTTTGATACTTTCTTCACTTCGGCCCGTAAAGTCGGTCCAGAAACAGATTTTATACAAGGCCTCTTCGTTATTTGGGTCTTGTTCAAGAATCAACTTTAAACAATCAAATACTTTATCAAATTCTTCGTAATCATCATAAACATCGGCCAGTTCAAATAAGAGCTCTATCCGTTCTTCTCCGTCAAATGAACTCAGCGCTTTTTCCAACAATTCGACGGCTTTATCCTGCCGGTCAAGAGCCAGCAAAACATCCGTTTTCAGGATAAAAAGGTTTATGTCGCCACCATCAAAAAGTTCGGCCTGCTCTAAAATTTTTAAAGCATCGTGATAACGCCGAAGCGACAGTAAAATATCTGCTTTTTTAATAAGGAGAGAAGAAGAAAACGGATACTGTTCAGAGCCCAGTTCCGCGGCCTCCAGGGCTTTTTGGAGATCCTCCTTTTCATCATAGAATTCGACAATTTTTTCGAAAGCTTCCTCGTCAAGAAATTTATGGGTGCGACCGACTTTTAGGTTCTCATATTGCTTTATTAGTTCATTTATTTCGTCCTTATTTTCCTGGTAAGGATTCTCTTTCATGTCTGGATTTTAGGAAAATTACCTCCATAAAGGTAAAAAATCGAAGGTTTCTGTAACATTTTTTCGATTTGGCCGTTAAATAAATATTAAAAGATGTGACAAGCGGTTGCATTTATGATTATTTTTGTTTTTAATTTTGTAGGGAATGTCAATTAACCAATCAACCATACTAAAAATTGTGAGGAGAACCGCCGTAATCTTCTTGTTGGCGGTGTCTGCTATCAGCGCGTTTGCTGTTTTGGGCGATAAAGGTAAAACTCCAAAGAATCGTTCACTCCTTTCAAATGAAAGTCTTACAGTTGTTCCGGGCGGTTTCTCGTTAAAGTCAAACTATAATTTCAGAGGAAGCCAGGTTATCAACCCTGTTCAAAAAAATGAGTACATCAATTTGAACACGGTGGTTACTTATCAAAAAGGAAATACAACTTACATCGTGCCTCTTAAGAAAAAGATCTACATCACTACGCAAAACGCTGGATTCACAATCAATCATTGATCATTGACCAGCTGCTTTACTTTCTTTATAGGTCATTATTCGAAATCCTGATTTAGGAAGATCAAACTTTGATGCAGGCACGGGGTCGAAGCTGATCTTAGACGCGCTAAATACTACCTTATTCTTGCCGAGGTTAGATTCATATTCAAGAGCGAGGCCTGGAAGAGTGCGGTTGCTATATTGAAAATTTTGATTTTCCGGAACAAGTTCTGTCGTATAATAGACTATAAAGCTTTCACCATTTTTCAGTTTTCCTACAGCCTTACGGCAATTATAGCCAGCGATCGTTTTATATTCATCAAGGTAAGTGAACATAACACTATCATATTTCTGATTCGCTTCAGTCCAATCAGCAGGCGTCATGCTGATCATATATTTTTTCTCTCCATATTCTTTAAGCACATCGACGTTTCCGGTTCTTCCATCAATAATAGTGGATTGGGTACCGAATACACTTACTAATTCGGAGCGGCTAAGTTTACCTTTTATATAGATCGTATTGGTAGCACCATCAAACCCATCTGCCAATTTAGGGGTTGGATCGTTGGTATTTACGACAACATTGTAAACTATGCTACCCTCTGAAAATTTTTTTTGCGCGAAAAGAGAAACGAATGCGAACAAAGAAATAAACAATATCAGAAATCTTTCTTTCATCTTTTATGATATAGGATGCAGCAACAAGACGTAGCAAATTAACTAATTAGTTGCTCTCAGGGAAACCTTACAGTGCAGAAATATGATAAAATTAGCGGCGGTTCTTTTGCTGGAGCTCTCTCATTTTTTTCTGTTGTTCCTGCATTTGCTCCATCCGCTCCTGCCATTTTGATTTCGTTTTCGGTTTTTTCCGGTTCGCTTCGATCTTTGCCAGGATCTTATCGTGGTCAATAATGTACCTCTGAATGATGAACTGGAGTATTAGTGTGATAACATTAGAAACAGTATAGTACCATGTCAACGCTGACGGCAGGCGGTTAAAGATGAATAAAAGAAAGAATGGAAAAATATAAGGCATGTACTTCATTACCGGGTTTGATTGATCCGGCGACATGGCCGTACTCATACTGTACAATGAAATAATAAAGCTCGTAATGACGGCCGTGATTGTAAACAGACTGAGATGACTTCCCAATAAGGGAATATTTACACCAAATTTTATCACGTCATCGAATGCGGAAAGATCCTTTGCCCACAAAAAACTTTGCCCTCGAAAAGAGACATTCGAATTAAAAAAACTATATAAGGAGAAAAAGATCGGGATCTGAACTAAGGCAGGTAAACATCCTGCAAACTGATTCACTCCTGCTTCTCTTGTAAATTTCATTTGCTCCATTGCATACTGCTGTTGCTCCGGAAATTTCTCTTTTAGCTTCGCAAGATCTGGCCTCAAAACTTTCATTTGAGCGCTCGTTTTATAGCCAGGATACATCAATGGAGAAGTTATTGTTCTGATGAAGATTGTTAGTAAAGCGATGGCTAACCCCATACTGACGATAAAGCTTTTGATAAAATCAAATACCGGCATCACAATAAACCTGTTTATTGGTCTGACAAAAGAATAAGCGCCTTGTCCCAGGTTTATCAATTTTTCAAACTTCATTTCATGTTTCTTCAACATTTTGAAATCTGCCGGACCGTATAAAATGCTAAAAGGAACAGAAGCAGTGCGGTCCACAGCTAATTGCATTCTCATATTGGCTATGGACTGCAACACTGTCCTGGCTGTATCAGCAGGGATGATCCACTCCATCCGGCCCGATGAAAAATTATTTTTTGCAACTAAGAAAGTATTAAAGAACCGCTGTCTGACGCCAATCCATTTGACGGGTTTATCAAACTCTTTGCTGCTGCGACGGCCAATCGTATGATAATCAAAATCACCGTCCATGATATAGCCTACCTGGGTATTCTGTTTTTCAAAACTGATGTCCGACTCCTGCTGAACGGCTTTGTATTGCCACGTTAGATTCAGATTGCCTTGTGTTAATAATCTATCAGCCCCATCCATTTGTATTGTAAAATCGATCATATAGTCATCCGGCCTGACCACAAACTGGTGACGAATGGATGGCCCGGCACTATCCGGCCTCAGCGCAAATACAACGACCCTGCTCCCGTCAGCATTTTTGATGACCGTATCAAGGTGAAAATTAAATTCCGATATGTAGGCGCTCGAATTAGTCCCGGTGTTGACAGAATAATCGATCTTATCAAAATCCGAGCTGGCAAGCTTTACCGGGGTACTGTCTGTCCCATAGAATTTTTTGAGTTTTACCTCTTTCGGCTGACCTCCTTTGCTACTGAAGGTTATTTCAAGTACGTTATTGTTAATTACCACTGTCTGCTCAGCATCAGCGACTGCTTTTTGAAAGCCTCCTGCCGTCTTAGCTTTCACAATCGAATCATTTTTTGCATTTTGAATTTTTGAGGCTGTGGTATCAATTTTCGGAGCGTTGGCCTTTGCGATAGAATCCTGCCTTGCCTTTTCTGCTTTGAAAGCTGACTGTTCCTTGCTGGTCCACCAAAAGTAGCCGCCAAATAAAAGTGCCAGAACTATAAAGCCAATAACCGTATTGCGATCAAAATTCATTACTATTTTTTAAAGAAGGGCAAAGATAAGATGTTACGGGTTACGAGGTAAGAGTTATGAGTGGGATGGATTCTTAAGGTTGATCAAAGGCATTTTTTGACCGGAAGGGAACAAGAAATTTACCCTGGCCGGGAAGACTGTAAGACGGTAAGAGACCTTAGATAATGACCACCTAAATAAAATCTTTCATTGCGCACCGCCTATCCTGTAAATTTGCTGCATGCGTCGCACCATCGAAATTATTGGGAGCAGTTTTAAGATGGCCATGCAGGAGTTATGGAAGAACAAACTGCGAACTTTCCTTTCCTTGTTTGGCATTACGATCGGGATCTTCTGTATCATCGGTGTGCTGGCGACGGTGAACAGCCTGGAGCATAATATTCAAACGGAGATCAAGAGCCTGGGCACGAATACTATTTATATTGACAAATGGGATTACAGCGCGGGGGGAGGACCAGATTATCCGTGGTGGAAATTTGTAAAACGACCTGAGCCAAAATTCGACGAGATCACGCAGATCAAGGAAAGGACGCCAAGTGCGAAATATGTAGCATTTAACATTAACGCTAACGATAATGTCGAGTATGAAGATAACTCGCTTTCGGGTGTAAACCTGTATGGCATTAGCGATGAATTTCAGAGTATTCAGCCTATTGATATTGCTTATGGCCGTTATATCAGTGAATCTGAGTTTGATCACGGAAGTCCTGTGATCGTGATCGGCAATGAAGTAGCCGAAAAATTATTTGTTTCGCCGGAAATCTCCGTGGGTAAATTAGTTCAGGTGCGCGGAAAAAAAGTGCAGGTGATCGGGGTTGTAAAGAAACAAGGCAAGAGCATGATCGGTGGCTGGCAGTTTGACCAAAGTGTGATCATGCCCTACAAATTTGCACGGAACATTATGTTTGCTAAAAATTCAAACCCGGTGATATTGGTACAGGGGAGAGATAATTTGCGAAGCGTGGCTCTGAAAGATGATCTGAAAGGTGCAATGCGTGCGATTCATAAATTAAGTCCTACTCAAGAAGATGATTTTGCGTTGAACGACATCAATGATTTTAGCGAAGCTGTCAGCAATATTTTTGGGCCGCTGAATACGGGTGGGTGGATCATTGCCGGCATATCATTGATCGTGGGAATGTTTGGCGTGGCCAACATTATGTTTGTAAGTGTTCGTGAACGCACCAACCAGATCGGTTTGAAAAAAGCAGTTGGCGCCAAGAAGAGAGTGATACTTGCCGAGTTTTTGTTGGAATCTGCATTCCTTTGTATCATAGGTGGCTTAATGGGACTATTGCTCGTTTTTGTTCTTACTAAAATTCTATCAGGGGCGTTGAACTTCCCGGTATTCATCTCCAGCAGTAACCTTGTTACAGCTATAACCATTTGCATTATCGTTGGAGTACTTGCAGGAATTATTCCTGCCTCACAAGCAGCAAGAATGGATCCAGTGGTAGCCATTCGCTCGAAATAATTTTCAATATTCAACATTCAATGTTCAATGTTCAAGTAATTTTGACACGATTGATAATTGAAAATTGTGAATTGAACATTGAGTATTTCTATTTTAGCCATAGAATCTTCCTGTGATGAAACCTCCGCATCTGTTTGCAGAGATGGAAAGATCTTATCAAACATTACAGCAAATCAAACTGTTCACGAGAAATACGGGGGAGTGGTTCCCGAACTTGCAAGCCGGGCACATATTCAGAACATAGTTCCAGTGGTTGAGGCAGCACTGCAAACTGCAAACTGCCAACTGCCAACTGTCGACGCAATCGCTTTTACCCAGTCGCCGGGACTAATCGGTTCACTCTTAGTAGGAAGTCAATTTGCAAAATCTCTCGCTCTTGCATTAGACAAGCCCCTGATCGCTGTGCATCATATGCAGGCGCACGTATTAGCTAATTTGATCGACGATCCAAAACCGGACTTTCCTTTTTTATGCCTGACAGTAAGTGGCGGACACACTCAAATCGTGTTGTGTAAATCCCCAACCAGAATGAGTGTAATCGGTGAAACTATTGATGATGCAGCGGGAGAGGCTTTTGATAAATCTGCAAAATTGCTGGGTCTTCCTTATCCCGGCGGACCACTGGTCGATAAATATGCAAAGCAGGGTGATCCTGATCGTTTTCATTTTCCAGAACCGCAGATACCTGGATTAAATTTTAGTTTCAGCGGGCTAAAGACTTCGATTCTCTATTTTTTACAAAATGCCGGCAAGAGCCATGTTTATAAAGAAGAAAACATTGCCACCGAAGAAGAACAGAAAAGATTTATAGAGGAAAATCTCACTGATCTGTGTGCCTCGATTCAACAACGGATCATAAGTATTCTTTTGAACAAATTAAAAAAAGCAGCCGTACAAACAGGAATTAAAGATATTTGCATTGCCGGTGGCGTTTCTGCAAATAGCGGACTGCGATCAGCATTCCAGGATGCAGGCAAGAAATATCACTGGAACACTTTTGTTCCTGCATTTCAATATTGCACCGACAATGCCGCCATGGTCGCGATCACTGCCTATTATAAATTCCTGGAAAAGGATTTCGCCGATTTGTCGGTAACTGCTAGTGCTAGACACCAATTACACTAATTATCACGAATTACTCTAACTACAACTTTTATAATTCGACTTAATTCGTGTAATTCGTGTCAACAAATTCGTGTAATTCGTGCTAAAAATTCGTGTAAACGTGTTTCAATTCAAACAGTTCGTAATCCACCAGGATCTTTGCGCAATGAAGGTCACGACCGATGCTTGCTTGTTCGGAGGATGGCTCGCAAAGGAGATCCAAAACTCGATACCGATAACTATCGGGACTCACATCCAAAATATAGTGGACATTGGTACAGGAACTGGTTTGTTAGCGTTGATGTGTGCGCAAAAAAATCCTTCTTCAAATATTGATGCGATAGAAATTGAAGAAGGCGCCTTTAAGCAGGCAACAGAAAATGTAGCCAATTCGCAATTTTCAAAACGAATCAAAATCATTCACGAGGATGTTAAAAGATTTTTTTTTCCCAAGAAATATGATTGCATCATAAGCAATCCACCCTTTTATGAAAAAGAGATCAGGTCAGGGAATGAAAGGAAGAACATTGCTCACCACCACTCGGGACTATTATTTGAAGAGTTGCTGGATATCATAAAAAGAAACCTCTCCCTAATCGGTAGTTTTTATTTGTTGCTTCCATTTAAACGAAATGAAGAGATAAGAAAAATCCTGTTGAAGAAGGATCTGTTCGTTTCAAAAATAGTCTTCACAAAACAATCGCCAGTACATAGCTATTTCCGCATAATGATCGAAGGGAAATTAAACCGGGAAGGAAATGCTGAAACCATTATTGAGGAAATTTCAATCTGGGACGATCAGCAGCAGTACACAAAAGAGTTTAAAGAATTACTAAAAGACTACTATCTGTATCTCTAGTCTTTACCATGCTCCTGCTTTTTTTCGTCTTGCTTTCTTTCTCTTTCGTAAGCTCTTAGAATTTGTTTTACCAGCTTGTGCCGCACCACATCATCTTCATCCAGTTCAATATGAGCAATACCGTCAATGTTGTTCAGGATGCGCACGGCAGTTTGTAATCCACTTCTTTGATTTCTTGGCAAGTCAACTTGTGTGATGTCACCGGTAATGATCGCTTTTGCATTCGCCCCAATGCGGGTCAGGAACATCTTTAGCTGGAGATCAGTAGCATTTTGCGCTTCATCCAAAATAATAAATGCATTGTCCAATGTGCGACCACGCATGTACGCCAAAGGAGCGATCTCGATCGTTCTCGTACTCATATAATATCCCAATTTATCGGCTGGGATCATATCATCCAATGCATCATATAGCGGGCGCAGGTAAGGATCAATTTTTTCTTTCAGATCACCCGGCAAAAAACCCAGACTTTCACCAGCCTCAACAGCAGGGCGCGTAAGAATGATCTTTTTCACCTGTTTATTTTTTAGTGCGCGCACCGCAAGTGCAACTGCAGTGTACGTTTTACCTGTACCCGCAGGACCGATGGCAAAAACAATGTCATTCTTTTCAGCTTGCTGCACCAATTTTTTCTGATTCGCTGTTCGGGCACGAACGCTTTTTCCATTAGGGCCAAAAACTAAAATGTCGTTAGGATTGCGTTCAATAAAATGATCAATGGCCTCGGCATCATCGCCACCGAGTATTTGCTCAAAATAATTTTCACTCATGTGCCCGTTACGTTCAAGATATTGCACAATGAGATCAATTTTTTCCCTGGCGTTCTCCACCTGCTCAGGAGCGCCGCTTAGCTTAAGTTGTGTGCCTCGTGAAAGGATCTTTAAGAGTGGGAATTTTTTTTTGAGGATATCGAGCTTACCATTATTTACTCCGAAAAACTCAATAGGGTTTACGGTTTCAAGGTTGATGATCGTGTCTGTCAATGCGCTTCAATTTAACTTTTCATAATACCGGTAACGCGGACGGTTCGTTATCGGTGTTTTCGCTGCTTTAAGGAAGTAACTTATCGTTTTCTAAAATAACCGATTAAATTACCGGTTTCCTAAAGTTAATTATTCACAACTGTTAATTAAAATAATGTACCGGAATTTTTAGTAAGGTTTACTTAAATTTTTTTATCAGCTCTTGTAACGTTACTCACCTCCTGTTGAAGCTTGTCCGATTTATCGTGATCACTCAGTTATACGTCTAGTGTTCTATTCAGCAATTTTTCTCTCAATGTTATAAGAAAATTTTTATATTGTACTTCACCAAAACCAACTGTTATGGACTACGAGTATAATCCACTTACCACAGGCCAGATCATTGCGATTACTGCTTGTTCTCTAATTTTTGGTATTTTTCTTATTGCCGCACAGTGGAAAATTTATACAAAGGCAGGTCAACCGGGTTGGGCCTGTATCATACCGATCTATAATTTCTATATCTTGCTTAAAATTGTCGGTAAACCGTGGTGGTGGCTGCTATTGATGCTGATCCCGTTTGTTAATCTCATTTATGCTATTTGGACAGTAAACATGTTGTCTAAAAGTTTCGGGAAAGATGAAGGATTTACAGTCGGTCTTCTTCTTTTAGGAATTATCTTCTATCCGATCCTGGGCTTTGGAAGTGCAAAATACCAGGGACCCTTTGGCGATCCTGTCGCTTTCAGAGCTTACCAGGAACAACACAAATTTGATTTTGAGAATAAACAATAAATAATAGAAAGGATAATATTTGAATGAGCTGTTCAAAATTTCGTTTTTCGTCAATGCGAGGGAGAAAAGACCGAAGCAATCTGTGTAAGCGGTCATGGTTCGAATTTTTTAGATTGCTTCTCCCGATAAATCGGGCTCGCAATGAGGACTCTCGAACAGCCTCAATTTATTTTATGATTTTCTTTCGAAGCTTACACATTCCTTCAACTCCTTTTCAGTATAAGCTACTCCGTATTGTTTTAATACCTCATCGGGAACACCGTTCCATTGATTAGGCGTATTGCCCAGGTAGCCAATGTCTTTAACCCCAATCTCGGAAGTATAAAAACCTGTTGCTGTTAAGTCGCGCATGAGATCAAAAAATGAAACACCCGGTTCCATACCTGTTTTTACTTTACCTTTTTTTATTTTATTGCCCTTTTCAGAGTATTCGATCTCAGGGTAAGCAATATCATCAATCATTTCGATCTGCTGTTCATGGCTGCAATCTTTGAAACTTTTTTCATACCGTTTAAAACATTGCATATCCAGCCAGCGTAAACCACCGCGCAAAGGAGTTTGGTGTTCGGGCATATCCTGCACAATAAAATCAATAAACTCAGGAACCTTTGCATCGCTTGCACTGCCGCTGACTTCATCTTTGGGAATAATGATGTCGCCAAGTATGGTAATTGTTGCCATTTCGTGATCGGTGAAGAATTTTCCTTTTGCCAGCAAACTCTTCTCATATTCCAGCTCATCTTTATTGCGGTCAAGGTTAAACTGAGGTTCTTTAGTAACTTCCTTTTTGGGTTCCTCTTTACAACCGGCAAGTACCACGGGAGCGGCGATCGTTCCAGTAGTGATCAGCTTAATTAATCTTCGGCGATCCATTTTAGGTTTTAAGTTTTAAATGTTAGGTTGGCGAGCAGCGAACAGAATGATGAACGGATTGCGTCGCAACAAAAGTTCAATCGAAGCGATGTTGCTCGTACCAAAACTATCCTTATCATCCTTCTTAATCCCCGCCTGCCGGCAGGGAGGCTGTCAATCCTGGTTCTTAAATATTCTGTTTCTTCATTTCATCAACAATATATTCTGATGTCCTCATGCTCAATGCAAGTATTGTCCAGGTAATATTCTTATCTGCCTGGCTTACAAAAGGGCCTCCATCCACACAAAAAAGATTTTTGCAATCATGTGCCTGGCTCCACTTGTTGAGTGCTGAACGTTTGGGATCGCTACCCATTCGCACTGTGCCCGCTTCATGAATAATATTTCCCGGCGCATGCAATCCCCAATTATTCTGCGGGCCATCACTACCTCCCCATGTGATGATCGCACCCATAGCAGTCAATATATCTGTAAAAGTTTCATGCATGTGTTTGGCCTGCTTTATTTCATAGTCAGTGTAAGTAGTATGAAACCGTAACACAGGAATACCAAATTTGTCAACGACATTAGGATCTATTTCGCAATAGCTATCTTCTCTTGCGATCGCCTCCCCGCGGCCAGCCATGCCCACGTGCGCACCATAAAAATATCTATAGTCCTCTTTTAATGATGCTCCATAGCCGCCCGGCTGTTTTTGTTTTCCCTTCACGGTATATCTTCCATTCAGATTTTCAATTCCCCATTGAAATCCATACAATGGCATTCCAAAACCGCCACCATATTCGATATGATATCCACGCGGAAAATCTAACTTCTTATTATCAAGCCACCAGGGTGTATATACATGCATGCCTCCCACTCCATCTTCATTATATCGCTTGCGATCGAATAATTCAGGAATAATTCCTCCCATGCCTGCGCCGGTGGAATCATGCAAATATTTTCCTACCACATTACTTGCATTGGCCAAACCATTTGGATATCGTGGCGATTTTGAATTCAGTAATAATCTCGCACTCTCGCACGCACTGGCGGCAAGAATGATCGTTCTTCCTTCAACCTGGTATTCCTGGCCGTCGTCTTTGTTGACATACGAGACAGCAGTAGCTAATCCATCCTTATTCGTCAATACTTCGCGAGCCATTGCATTTGTGATCAGATCAACATTGCCGGTTTTCATCGCAGGTATTACTAAACACGATGAGGAAGAAAAATCGGCATACACTTTACAACTGCGGCCGCACTGAGCACAATAGAAACATTGCCCACGTTGATCGTTGATCTTCTTTGTAAGAATTGATAAGCGTGAGGGGATAACCGGGATTCCAATACCATTGGCTGCCTTCTTTATAAACAATTCGTGAAGTCGTGGCTTCGGGGGAGGGAGAAAAATTCCATCCGGGTCATTTTCCAATCCTTCATTGGTACCAAATACGCCAAGCAGGCGATCTATTTTATCATAGTATGGCTTAATGTCTTCGTAACCGATGGGCCAGTCGTCACCCAAACCATCAATACTCTTGCGCTTGAAATCCTTAGGACCAAAGCGTAAAGAAATTCTTCCCCAGTGATTGGTACGCCCACCCAACATTCTTGCACGCCACCATTCCCATTTCGTATCCCCATCGTGCGTATAAGGTTCACCATCGATCTCCCAACCCCAATAGCAGCCGTCAAAATCTCCAAAAGGGCGAAACTTCGTGCTCGCCCCTCGTCTCGGTGAATCCCACGGTTTATTCAACTGGCAGGAATTCTTCGCCGGATCATACATGGGCCCGGCTTCAAGAAGACAAACCTTTAGCCCGGCATTGGCAAGTACATAAGTTGCCATTCCGCCACCGGCACCTGACCCAATGATTACAGCATCATATTTCTTGGATTGTTTCTTAACCTGGAAGTCTCCCATCAGCAGTAAAATTTTTTACGGGTGAGCAATCGGAGTTCAATTTACAGGTTTCATCTTTTATTAAACAAATAATTAAATGAAAAATTCCAGCACAGAGCCAAGGATATAGCGTAACATTTAAGCAACATCATTTTCTCTTTGCCATCCTGTCAAGATTATGGCCGAGCAGGTAGCCGATCAATCCGCCAACGACAGCGCCGATAATAATGGCGACAATAGTTCCGGCAGCAAAATAACCGATACCCAACCCAAATACAGCGAAAAATGTAATGAACACCCAGGCACCCCCTTTACGTTTGGCCCTGGAAGAAGTCCCAGGTTGACGATACTGGGGATGCTGATGTTTTTTAGGGCGGTGGTGACTTCGGGCCATGTTTTTATTTTTTGGGAGGTAATGCTTTTGCAAAGCGGAATGAAAGTTCAAACCACTTTTTTAGCCCGGCTCCTTTGATACCTTCACCACTCACCAGCGACCAACCTTTCATTGGTCGGCCCGTTATATCAAACGGATGGACATTCTTATCACTTTGAATTTCGCCAGTCACCTTTGGATCATAGCGGATGATCAGTTCATTTTTATGGACACCTACACACATATTTCCATTGAGCAGATAGGCAATGCCGCCAAACATCTCTTTGCGCGTAAACCCTTTTTTGCCTTTGATCAATTCATCAATTCGTTTGGAGAGAAAATCATCATACGCCATAGCCTAAGAAAGTTACCATTATTTCCATAAATGAAAAAACACCCGCACGGGTGTTAAATAACTTCGATTTTTGATTTTTGCAGGATTCGATTCAAAATCGCTTATGGTAATTGACAGAAGAATCCCAACGATCCTTGCACCATGTTCTAAATTTTCCAACATGTCTCTTAACCGGTGATTCAGGCGTGCAACTTATATAGTATAAGTAAAGCGTAAAAACTGTCAATAGTCCAAATATCCAGAAGGGTATCATAAAAAGCTTGGTTTATTCTCCCTAAACCAAATTACATTCCAAACAGGTCAAAACGCAGGAGGAATCTTACCCACAATTTGTAGAGAAATAGTTACGGAGTGTATAATGAGTGTAGAACTGAAAGAAAATTTAAGCGTTATTTGATTTGGATCATCTAAAAATCAGAATAGTCCGCAGGATACAAAAAAGTAATATCAATATGCGACACATTATTCTGATACTCGGGCATCGAGGAAAGCTTTTTCCAGTATGGATCATTGACGAACGTTTTCCAATGCTCTTCTCTTGCTGCTTTATTTTCATAACTCGTCATATACATCAAATTCGGCATCTTACTTCCTGCTATCACTTCGCTGTAAAAAATAGCATTAAAGTCTAATCTTCTAAATAAACCAATTTCATCGCCCTGGTTAAACATTTGTACTTTGTTTTCAAATTTTTTCTCGGTAGCACTTTCATAACTCCGAAGTTCATAGACCCTTTCTTTCTTTGCAGATTGAAGCGATGGCAACTGCATTCGCGGAGCCGACGGAAAAGCGTGTAGCAAAATTGTTTCCATCCTGGAATAAGGAGGGTCATTGTAAGAAGCATCCGTGTACGTTGCGCCCTGTGACATATAAGCTGCATCTGCTTTTAGTTTAGATGGAAGTTCTGTCACCATTTCCAGGGACTTGAATGGAACAAATACATAGATAAGTTTATCTGCCACAGTATCGTTTGCCAATGATTTAAAAACGCCCACGTTAGTTATTTTCAGGCGATGTAAAGCCGGTAAAAGAGCGTTTTGAAAATAATTGTCCAAAACTTTTTCCTGCTCTGGATTTTTAAAATGATAAACGGTTAGCTGGTAAAATTCGCGCATCGGTTTTTTATTTGCAGCCCAGGACACAAGAATCATGAAAAACATAGCTCCAAGAAACCATTTCAATATTGATACTTTTTTTTCCATTTCGAATGATTTATTAATGAATTTGATAAAATTAGAACAGTTGCCGGCGATGTCGGCCTTACATTTATTAAGTTTTTCATTCAAACCAAAGCTCGTTATGATTTTACAAAACATCAAGACTGTTTTTCGATTTACGATTATGTTTCTTTTGTTTGGCGCTCTCAGTAGCAGCGCGCAAGACACTGCAAGAGCAAAATATAATACATGGTGGAACGAAGGATTTCGACAGCAAGCTAAAAAAAATCCGAAAGCAAAGTCACTTCCACTGGTCCGTGTCTACAAAAACAAATTTGTGAATGAAAAAGGTGACACCATTTTATTTCGTGGACTGTCCATTTCTGATCCTGACAAAATTGAACGCCAGGGACACTGGAATAAGCATCATTTTGAAAAAGTGAAAGAAATGGGCGCCGTGCTTGTCCGCATACCCGTTCATCCGGTTGCGTGGCGGGAACGAACTCCCTTCAAATATTTGCAACTGCTCGATTCGGCGGTTGAGTGGTGCACGGATCTCGGGATGTATATTATTATTGATTGGCATAGCATCGGAAATTTGAAAATGGAATTGTTCCAGGACCCCATGTACAACACCACTCAAAAAGAAACATACGAATTCTGGCAAACCATCGCAAAGCATTTCAGTGGAAACAACACGGTTGCTTTTTATGAACTATTCAATGAACCCACCACCTACCGTGGGCAATTGGGAAATGTTAGTTGGAGCGAATGGAAGAAAATGATGGAAGACATTATTCATTTAATAAGAGCTTATGATGCGGAAGGAATTCCATTAGTGGCGGGCTTTGACTGGGCTTATGATCTAACACCTTTGCGTGAAGAACCCATTAACGCAGAAAATATTGGTTATGTAACTCATCCTTATCCTTTCAAAAGGCAGGAGCCATGGCAACCAAAATGGGATGAAGATTTTGGATTTGCTTCAAGTGATTATCCCATCATTGCAACTGAAATTGGTTTTGATGTACGCGGAAACAACACGATCGGCCCGAATCACTATGGCTACCAGATCACAAAATATCTTGAAGGCAGAGGCATTAGTTGGACAGCCTGGGTATTTGATCCTGAATGGTGGCCGCAATTACTTAAATCTTGGAATACTTATGAATTAACACAGGCGGGGGAATTTTTTAAGCAAGCCATGCAGGTGAAGAAATAATGCACCAATGACACGAATTACCACCAACTACACGAATGAAAAATTCTCCCAAGCTCTACAGATTTCCGCTGAGGGCTGAATGAATTACTGCATAACTTTGCAGGTCAAAATAAGGTCTCATGAAAGAAGTATATATCGTTTCAGCGGTTCGCACCCCGATCGGAAGCTTTGGAGGAACATTAAAAGATATTCCTGCCACAAAATTGGGAGCTATCGCTATTAAATCAGCGATTGAAAAAGCAGGTATAAAGCCTGAACAGGTTGAAGAAGTATTGATGGGTTGTGTGTTGCAAGCAAATCTGGGACAGGCACCGGCGCGACAAGCAGCTAAATATGCAGGACTGCCAGACAATGTTATTTGTACAACGGTCAATAAAGTTTGCGCAAGCGGAATGAAAGCCATCGCACAGGCTGCACAAAGTATTATGCTTGGTGATGCAGATATCATTGTCGCCGGTGGAATGGAAAATATGAGTTCTGTTCCTTTCTATGTTGAAACCCTTCGCTGGGGAAATAAATACGGCGATACAAAACTCATAGATGGTCTTGCAAAAGACGGTTTGACAGATTGCTATCATGGATACGCCATGGGTTGTGCCGCGGATCTGACTGCGGTAGAACACAAAATAAGTCGTGAAGAACAGGATGCGTTCGCCATTGAAAGCTATACCCGAAGTCAAAATGCATGGAATAGTGGAAAGTTTAAGGACGAAGTAATTGCTGTTAAAGTTCCCTCCAGGAAAGAAACCATAAAATTTGAAAAAGACGAAGAACCCTGGAATGTAAAATTTGACAAAATACCGGGATTAAAGCCTGCCTTTGGCAAAGATGGAACAGTGACTGCGGCGAATGCAAGTACAATGAATGATGGAGCAGCAGCTCTTGTTTTGTTGAGTAAGGAGAAAGCAGATGAATTAAAGATAAAACCAATAGCAAAAATTATTTCGTATGCGGATGCGGAACAAGCTCCTGAAAAATTTACAACAACTCCAAGCCTTGCTGTACCACGGGCCATAAAAAAAGGGGGGTTAAAGATGAGCGACATTGACTATTACGAACTGAATGAAGCCTTCAGCGTGGTTGGGGTTGCAAATATTAAGTTAATGAATCTTGATCCGGCTAAGGTCAATGTCAATGGAGGGGCTGTATCAATTGGTCATCCATTAGGCGCCAGCGGCGCCAGGATCATTATTTCGCTCATCAATGTGCTAAAACAAAATAAAGGCAAATATGGCGCGGCTGGCATTTGTAACGGCGGCGGCGGGGCCAGCGCGATGGTGATCGAGAATCTATGACCAGTGCAATTTTCTTTTCTTAACAGCAAAGAACTTCAGGCTGTCCTGAAATTCTTTGCTATTAGCTTATTTTGAGCTGAGATCGGCGCGGAGATAAAGCAGTTCATTCCAACGTTTGTCGATGTATTTTGCATAATCCGCCAGGTAAGCGTCCCAGGCACCCGCACCATACGCCGTATTGTATCGTACTGCTGTCGATTGTCTATAGCCACCTGCCAATTCCTTCAAGCCCTCTTTAAGCCTTGTCACTGTTACAATTTGCGGGTCGCCGGAAACAGAAGCCATATAAACAGCGACATTTTCATTTCCATCGGTCCATACCTTCTTCAGTTTTTTTACAAGATCAATAGCACCATTGATCATACCAGGCTTTGGATACATGTGATTAATGATAATCTTGTCTGAATAGTTCGTAATTGCAACGGTGCTGAGAGAATCGACGTAAACAGAATAGGATTCTTGACTCCTGTCTGAAAGATAAATCGCAACTGTTTTGTTCCAGTCATTTGTGTGAGCCTCTCCAAGGTTCCCCCTGTCGTTAAAGGCTTCCCAGCTTAGTGGCCCTTCGGTGATATGATAACCGCCTGCATCCGGTCCTGATTGAATTTCGAATACCCGCCATTTCCAGTCACCGGTGTGATACTTTTGAGCATGTGCAGCCAACGCTTTTTCAAACTCGGCAACCTTATCTCCTTTTGGAAAAACGCGGGTTGAGTTAACGACATTTTTTGCCTGACCTATTCCCAAAACAGGAATTAGTAAAATCACAATAAACAATTTTCTCATTTGTGGTTTTTTTAAATAATAAAATTAAATGGAGAGTTAAATAGAGGGGACGAAGGGAAAAGATATGCAAAATAAAGTACAAACAAGAAAAGATTTATTTATGCGCTTTTCATTTCAAAGTATTGAAAACGGCATTCAGCATTGCTACCTGTTCGTCCAGTTTCCCTTTCTGTGTTTCAATATTGACGTACACCAGGTTTTTTTTCCCATAGTAAACACTAAGTGAGCCGTCATCAGTCGCTTTCATGCTATTCTGTAAAACAACATTGAAATACTGCTTCTTTATCCCTTTGAACATTTCATTGTTGTTCACGATAAAAAAATTATCGGGATCGCGTTTAGGATTTTTATACCACTTTAATACATCTTTTGAATAGGTGCCCGGCTTATAACTGTTGATGGAGTAATTGCCGTTTTGGTTATTATGTACAGCGACCAGGGTGACAAGGGATTTGGGGATCTTCTGAAGGATGAAAGCAGTAAATGCTTTTACAGAACGTGTTATCCCAGGGGTGACCGTTTTATTCAGGTAATGGAGGTTTTGAGAACGGCCCTTTGCAGTAAAAATGCGGTTTGGATCGAATTGAACCTTCTTTCCTTCCTTCTTAAAACTGACCAGCCTTTTTCCATTGTTGCCAAGTTCTATAAGAATTCCTCCGGTGTGCCCAAGTACTTTTTTTGCTGCTTCTGCAGAAGAGATCTCATCATCGTGCAAGTGAATTATCACAAGGCCTTTTCTGCTTCCATATTGGCTCACAAGGATACCCGTTGAATCCTTGCCCCAATCAAAATAATAAGTTGTGACTACCGGAGTAAATAATGAAGAATCAGTTTGGGAAAAACAAAAGGAGGAAATCTTTAAACAGAACAGCAGCAATATGAATCGTCGCATGAATCGGAAAATACAGAACTATTATTATTTCATCAAAATCGTTTCTAATCCGGCTTGATCGATGGAAAAAGATCTTAGCTTTCTAACTCATCCTTCATCTTAGACATCACATCTTTTTCTATCATCTTTTGAGCTAGGATGATCATATTCTTAAATGCTTTCGCATGAGAAATACCATGACCGATGATCACAGGCTTTGCAACACCAAGCACGGGGGTGCCGCCGTAATTTTCAAAGTTGAAACGGTCGAAATATTCGTGTTCAAGATTCTGCCTTTCACTGATCTCGTAAAGTGATTCGGCAAGCTTCAGAATCACATTGCCGGTAAATCCTTCACAAACGATCACGTCAGCCGAATCAAGCAAAACGTCGCGGCCTTCGATGTTGCCAATAAAATGAATATGCTTATTTTCTTTGAGCAAAGGATAAGCTGCCTGAGTCAAAATATTTCCTTTGCCTTCCTCTTCTCCCACATTTAGCAGAGCAACCCGCGGTTTGTCAATACCTAAAATTTGTTGCACATACACCGAGCCCATCACGGCAAATTGATTCAACTGCTCCGGCTTACAGTCGGCATTTAATCCTACATCAAGGATCAACCCGGTCTTGCCATTTTCCTTAGGAATAACGCTTGAAATCGTTGGTCTTAAAACGCCGTCGATGGCCTTTAAACTAAACAATGCGCCCACTAACATTGCCCCTGTGTTTCCAGCGCTGATAAATGCATCAATTTTTTCAGATGCAAGTAAATGAAAACCGATAGCGATTGATGATCGTTGTTTTTCCTTCAAAGCCTTTGTAGGATGCTCATGCATGTCGATCACCTGCTCGGCATGGATCACCGAAATGTTTGTTGCAGGAACTTGCAATTCTTCTAAAACAGCTTTTATTTTTGTTTTATCACCGATCAAGGTGAGATGAGCCGAGCTGTTTTGTTCAGACAGGTAATGAAGCACACCCTTTACTGCTTCAAGTGGCGCAAAATCGCCACCCATCATATCTAAGCCAATATTCATTGAAAAATCTCTCCGGGAGAAGTCCTTTAGACAAAAGCAAAATTCCAAATTCCAATTAACTCATCAATGGAATTTGGAACTCATCACTTGTTGTGTTTTCAAGTTATTTTTTTTCAGCGGTCTTATCTGCTACCAGTCGGCCCTTATAATACAGCTTTCCCTCGCTCCAGTGAGCACGGTGACGTACGTGAGTTTCACCGGTTGTACCATCGGTACTCAACGTGGCAGTCGTTGCCTTGTAGTGCGTTCTGCGTTTAGCGCTTCGCTGTTGACTGTGTCTGCGTTTCGGATTTGGCATAACTTATATTTTTTGTCAGTCGTGAATGGTCAATTGTCAATTAAATGTTCGTCGTTGGTGAAACCATTCACAATTCACCCTTGACTGCCTACCGGCAGGCAAGCATTCACTATTTAGTTCTCAAGATCTCTAAACTTCTCCAACCCTTTCCAAATCGGGTTTTCTTTTTTCTCGCCTTTCTCTTCCATTTTCTTCAGCATATCCTTAGCCTCTTTATTGCAATATGGGCCGTCCATATTTTCGTAGTTACAGGTCTTATGCATCGGTATGCTGAGGTTTATGAATTCATAGATCCAGTTCTCAACGCTTACATGACTTTCATTACGGCCTATATAGTACACATCAGGATCATCCTCTTGTTCGTTCATCACGTCCGGTTCTTCAACCATCTTTACAATGATATTGAACTCGTCCCAAAGCTGGAGCGGCAGATCACTGTTGCACCGGTCGCAAGTGACTTCTATTGAACCTCCTAACTCGAACTTCAGCAACATGAAGCCATTCTTTTTATCGAGGTTCAGCTTGACATGTGCGTTGCAATTCCGAAAATCCTGGTGCTGAAATTCCTCAAAGAACTTGTCCCTGATTTCATAGTCGAACTCATGAATCCCGGCTTTTAGCCCCACAAACGCTATCTCGTATTCCCTTCTGTGGCTCATCATTCCGCTTTTTTGTCCAAAAACTCAGTTCCCTAAGGACTAATTCGAGGGACGCAAAGGTACGGGATAAATTCTAAAAATTGAGCACGTTTTTGAATTAATTTAAGCCTTTCGACTAATTTAATACCCTTATTTTGAAGGTAACCAAATTTTAATTCCTTGAGGCAATTTTTAGGCTCTGTCCTCAGCAAATTAATGAAGGTCTGGAGTTGGGCATTGTTGGCTTTGCTCGCCATTTTGATAAAGTTCTCTTCGTCCTCTTCAGGCTTTATTGAGCGTTATTATTCAAATGGGATATACCCTCTCGTTTCGAAAATTCAGCGGGTCCTGCTTGGCTGGGTGCCCTTTAGTGTTGGCGATCTTTTGTATGGCTTTTTTATCGTGGTTCTTTTGGTAAAGACCTGGCAGATCCTTAGGATTTTGTTTAAGAGAAAGTTTACCCGACAATATTTTTTTGCCGGTTTAACACAGATCATATTTTTTATTCTCTGTGTATATGTATTCTTCTATTTGCTGTGGGGACTGAACTACAGTAGAAAGGGCATCGCAAGACAGCTGGATCTGAAATTGACCACTTATACCCTGGGAGAATTAGACACCCTTACTGGAGTCCTTGAACAACGATTGAACTATTATGCTTCATTAGTTAAACCTGGACAGCGGGACTCATTTTATAAAAAGAGAAATCTTTTTCATGAAAGTTATGAGGCCTACAAACTGGCAAGCCAGCAGTATTCATTTCTAAAATACCGACCCCGGTCCATTAAGCCGTCATTGTATAGCTATGCTGGAAATGTATTGGGTTTCGAGGGATATTACAACCCTTTTTCTGGCGAAGGGCAGGTAAACACCACTGTTCCCGTTTTTGAACAACCTTTTGTCGCCTGTCACGAGATCGGTCACCAGGTTGGATATGCAAAAGAAAATGAAGCGAACTTTTCGGGGTTTCTTGCATGTCGATTGCATCCTTCACCTGTCTTTCGTTATTCCGTTTATTTCGATATGTATAACTATTCTATTAATGAGCTATACAGGAATGATTCAGCCCGCGCAAGAAAATATATCGATTCGTTACATCCACAAGTAAAAAAGGACTATGAAGAGTTAAGAAGGTTTTTAAAAAAATATCGCAACCCCATTGAGCCGGTTATCACCTGGATCTATGGAAAATATTTACAGGCAAACAATCAACCTGCAGGTAAGCGAACATACAGTGAAGTGATTGCCTTTCTGATCGCCTACCAAAGAAAATTTGGGGTGCAATCGCTCTAAAAAATTTTTCGGCTAAAGCCAACTGGCACGAGTCTATTTTATCGCCGGAGCCTTAGGACTCCTGCAATTGATATTAATCTCAATTGGGCTTTAGCCCTTCAAATAAAAATTTATGAAAGGGAATTAAAGTTGATCTCAGCTCCTATTTTATTGCCGGGGCCTTTAGGCTCCGGCAATAGCATCTAAATCAAATGGGCTTTAAGCCCAATGAATTAAATGTTGATCAAAGTTGCTTTATTTCAGCTATCAGATCCTGCAATACTTTTTTTGCGTCACCAAAAAGCATAGAAGTTTTCTTGGCAAAAAAAAGTTCATTTTCAATTCCCGCATAGCCTGGTTTCATAGTGCGTTTGTTGACAATAATTGCTTTTGCTAATTCCACATCAAGAATTGGCATTCCATAAATGGGTGAAGAAGGGTCTGTCTTGGCAGCGGGGTTCACCACGTCATTGGCACCAAGAATCAATACAACATCAGTCGATGGAAATTCTTCGTTGGCCTGTTCCATCTCTTCCAATTGATCGTAGCTTACATCGGCTTCGGCAAGTAATACATTCATGTGACCGGGCATACGACCCGCTACTGGATGAATTGCATACTTCACATCAATGCCCCGGTCAGTTAATATTTTTTCAAGATCGTGACAGGCATGTTGTGCCTGCGCTACTGCCAAACCATAACCCGGAACGATCATTACCTTTTCAGCATAAGCCATTACTACTGCTGCGTCGCTTAATGTGATCTCTTTATAAGCTCCCTGTTGTTTTTTAACGGCAGCAGCGCTTCCGCCCCCAAATGAACCAATCAGCACGTTGCCGAGTGAACGATTCATTGCTTTGCACATCAAGATAGTCAGCAAGGTACCTGCAGCACCAACAAGAATACCACCGGTAAGCATAACCTTGTTGTTATAGAGAAATCCTCCGCAAGCTGCCGCCACGCCGGTAAAAGAATTAAGAATGGAAATGACAACAGGCATATCAGCGCCGCCGATCGGCATGACGAAGAGAACGCCATAAAGGAGTGCAAGAAAAAAAACCAGGTATAGAAAATTAATACTAAAAATCGAATCGGTTGGTGAAGTTCTTATGTTAACGATGGTCAAAACCGACAAAGAAATAATAGCCAGGAGAACCAAGATATTCACGATGTGTTGTCCTTTAAAAGCAAAGTCTTTTATTTTTCCATTTAGTTTTCCCCAGGCGATCATGCTTCCTGCAAATGACACAGATCCAATTACAAGACCGGCGAATATGATTATAAGTTCAGACAAAAACCAACCATGTTCTTGCAGTGCGATTGTATGTTGCAAATTCGACTGACTTAAATATGACCGGTAAATATGATGAAACTCAACGACGGAAATCAATGCCGCACAAGCTCCCCCCATCCCGTTAAACATACTCACCATCTCCGGCATGGCGGTCATCTTGATTTTTTTTGCTGCCAATGTTCCAATCGTTCCGCCAATCAAAATTCCACCGAAGATCCAGGCGTAATTATGAAGGCGATTTCCTTCATCATCGCGATATAAAAAGATTGTTGCGAAAATAGCTATCGACATCCCAAAGGCAGCAATCAAATTTCCTCTTCTTGCCTTTGCAGGGTTGGAAAGCATTTTCAAACCGAGAATGAAAGTAACTGAGCCAAGTAGATAGCAAATCGTAAGTATGTCAAATTCCATTTTTCCTTTTAATCTTTTTTAAATCCTTTTAAAATAAAGTTCAATGTTCAACACTCAATTTTCAATATTCAATTGCTGATAATAAATAAACAATTTTCGTGAACATTGGGCATTGAATATTGAACGTTGAATATTGAGTGTTTAATACCGAAAAAATAAGCCCCGAAAATCGTGGCTTCTACTTCTTCTTCTTAAACATTTCCAGCATCCTGTCAGTCACCACAAAACCACCGACAACATTCAACGTCCCTAATATCACCGCTAGAAATCCCAGAACCAATGCTAAATAATTATCAGATTCTGCTTTACCCATAACGATGATGGCACCGATAATAACAACGCCATGAATCGCATTGGCACCACTCATGAGCGGTGTATGCAAGACGCTTGGCACACGACCGATCACTTCAATGCCTACGAATATCATCAGGATGACGATGTAGATCATTTGCTGGTTAGCCGTGATCCATGATAAAAAGCTATTCATAAAAAAATATTCAATGTTCAATGATCAATCCCGATAGCTATCGGGATCAATGCTCAATAAACACCAGGACACACAAGTGTGCGACGCAACAAAAGGTGATAGTAATTAAGGTGCCCGAAACATACCCATCACTCATCACTCATTAGTCCCCAATCGCAATTAACGATTTCACCCTTTCATTCACTACTTCGTCATTATGTGTAATACAACAGCCCCTTACAAGCTCATCCTCCCAATTTAGGTTCAGGTTTCCGTCTTTATCAATGATCAGCTGTAAAAAATTCAGAACATTCTTGCCATATAATTTACTCGCATCCGAAGGCATTCCCGCTGCCAAGTTTGAGTTGCCCACAATGGTCACCCCCTTGTAGACTATCGTCTCTTTGTTCCGGCTCAGCTCGCAATTGCCGCCCGTTGATGCAGCGAGGTCTATGATCACGGATCCTCTTCTCATTGTTTCAACCATTTCCGTTGTAACCAATAGTGGAGCCGGCTTTCCGGGTATCTGTGCAGTTGTGATCACGATATCAGATTTCATAATGCTTTCTGCTATCTTTTGTTTTTGCCTCTTCATAAATTCTTCGCTTTGTACTACCGCATAACCTCCCGACTCAGAAACATCGGCTGCTCCTTCCACTTCAATGAACTTTGCACCAAGGCTTATCACTTCCTCTTTGACTGCAGGCCTTGTATCGAACACCTCTACAACAGCTCCTAATCTTCTCGCCGTGGCTACCGCTTGCAAACCAGCAACGCCAGCACCAAGTACCAATGCCTTTGCAGGAGCGATTGTCCCTGCTGCCGTCATAAACATGGGAAAATACCTGGAATATAAATCGGCTGCAACAAGCACTGACTTGTAACCGGCAATATTCGCCTGCGAACTCAACACATCCATGGTCTGCGCCCGCGTTGTACGAGGCAACATGTCAAGACTAAAGACAGTGACTCCGGTTGAAGCCCATTCATGCATGCGCGGTATGTGATACAAAGGCAGGTACAGCCCAACAGCAACTTTAGATCTCATCAATGACACATCATCTAACGAAATCTTGTGGATTGTCAGTATGACTTGGGATGAACTAATTATTTCCTTGCGTGGTAAAAGCTTTGCGCCGGCCTGTTCATATTCTTCGTCCAATGCAAATGATTTATCACCGGCGCCTGGTTCAACAATTACCTGTAAATTTTTCTTTACCAGCACCGCTACTGCGTCTGGAAGAAGCGAGACTCTTGTTTCATGAGGAGGTTCTTTTAGCAGGCCTATCGTCATATTCCTTTCTTAAAATACTTCAAGATAAATAAAATTCTGAGTTAGAATCATTGCCGTCCTAAATGTGAAAATTTCAGTTCTTTGAAAGTCTTGCTGGATAAGCTTTCCAATGACTTTTAACATTCAAACGATTTTAGGTGGCCGGAAGAGGCTAAGACGTTAAGATAAAATGGATCACTTAACGCCTTCCCGACGAAAAAAAATATTTAGGACGCTGGTGAGTTAGAACTAATAATGATTTCAAAATTCATTTATTATTTTTTTGATTTACTAAATAACCAGGGAAGCAGGTCCTTTTCATGAAAGGCGTTGATCAGTGGATAAAGAATGCGATAAGGTAGTTGTTGATCGTTTCTAGCAAATATGTCTTTCTTATATTCAATTAAGTCCTGTGCATATAGGAAAAGACAAAAAGAGAAAAGATAAAAACAAAAACAAACTTCATATATCTATGTCAGAACCTGATGCTGAAATGCTGCTTCTCTTTGAATTCCTGCCTGAAAAAAATAATACCGATAAAGAAAAGATCAATAGAACATCGGACTACAGGATGAGCTTTAATGTGCTCCCAGGCCTGCTCCATTCCTTTACTCCAGTGAATATCATCAAAAATAAAAATGGAATTTGTATTTGATTCCTCCAGGAGCCAATGAAAATAATTTTCTGTCGGCTCCCGACGATGGTTACCATCGATGAATGCAAGGTCAACTGAAGCAAGATGGTAAAGCACCGATGGTAAGGTGTAATTAAAATTCCCTTCTATTAACTTTACATTCCTAACTTCTAATGTCTCAAAGTTTTTCCTTGCAGTGCCGGCTATTTCGGGTGCGCCCTCAAGTGTGAAAACATTTCCACCAGGGCTCGCCAATGCAAGATAGCTAGTTGTTATTCCCAACGATGTACCCAGTTCAACAATGGAATGAGGGCGATAATATTTGACAATGCGATACAAAAGCTGCGCATACTTTTTTGATTTGACCGCATGTCGAGCAATAGATGAAACTGATCGTTCTTTTGATCCCGATGATGAACCTGCACCATGATCTTCAATCGTAAGAATTGTTTGATCGTTCAACAATTGTTTCCTCAACTTCTCTACCTCATTATAATCATCGTATTCAGTCCTGTCAGTTAAAACATTTGTAATAAAATCAAATACAAAGGGAGAATGAATGCCGTGCCCTTTTCCGTTGGCAGCCGTCACACGGTAATTAAGGTATTTTAATGCTAATTGAAGTGAAGAGTACATGCCCCTATCAAGCCCTATCCCCTAACGGGGAATTTTTTAAAAGATAAAGTTTAGTCGGAACTTTATTAAAATAAAATTGCAATCCTTATCAAATGAACATTACTTTCCTTTAGGGGATGGGGTTTGGGTTGCAGGCTTTCTTTCCCAAACCTGGAAGGACAGAGCAAAATGGTTTTTCTCATCCGCTTCGCAATCGCGATTACTGATCAGCTTCCATTCACCTCGTTCCATTTCAGGGAAAAACGCATCGCCATCAAAATTTCCGTGTACGAGAGTTAAATAGATCCTGTCAGCTGATGGTAAAGCTGAGCGAAAAATTTCAGCTCCTCCAATAATAAAAATTTCCTTGGCATCGGTTTGAGCGGCAAGAGTGATGGCCTGGTCAATGGTCTGCACAGCCTGTACATCGTCCGCCTTCCAATTTTTGTTTCTTGTAACCACTATATTCGTTCTTCCTTTTAGTGCTTTACCAAGCGATTCGAAACTTTTTCGTCCCATGATCACCGGCATTCCCCACGTGACATTTTTAAAATACTTCATATCGGTAGGCAGACACCAGGGAAGCTTGTTGTTCCTTCCTATTACATTATTTTCCGAAGCAGCCACGATAAAACTTATTACCACTATTTTAGATTTTAGACCTGCCTGCCGGTAGGCAGGTTGCGGATTTTGGATTGATCAACAAATCTAAAATCACAAATCCAAAATCCAAAATTCACCTAAACAGCCACCGGAGCTTTTATGGCCGGATGCGAATGATAATTTTCCAATGTAAAATCCTCAAATGAAAAATCGAAAATATTTTTCACGGATGGATTTAGCTTCATCGCCGGGAGAGGAAGAGGTTTCCTGCTTAACTGCAGATTGACCTGATCAATATGATTATTGTATATATGCGCGTCACCGAATGTATGAATGAATTCTCCCGGTTGCAGGTCGCAGACCTGCGCGATCATCATTGTCAGCAAAGCATAGGAAGCTATATTAAACGGAACTCCCAAAAAAACATCGGCGCTTCTCTGGTAGAGTTGGCAGCTAACCTTACCATCAGCAACATAGAATTGAAAAAGTGTGTGACAAGGCATTAACGCCATTGCCGGAAGATCGGCAACGTTCCATGCGCTAACAATCAACCGGCGGCTATCGGGAGTCGCTTTAATTTGCGTGACCAGGTCGTTGATCTGATCAATGATCGTTCCATCCGCTCCCTGCCAACTGCGCCACTGTTTTCCATACACTGGGCCTAATTCACCATTTTCATCAGCCCATTCGTTCCATATACTTACCCCATTCTCTTTCAGGTAAGCAATATTTGTTTCTCCCTTTAAAAACCAAAGCAATTCATAAATAATGCTTTTAAGATGAAGTTTTTTTGTGGTAACTAACGGAAAACCCTTTTCCAGGTCAAAGCGCATCTGGTACCCAAAACAACTTTTTGTCCCTGTCCCCGTCCGGTCAGCCTTTTCTACACCACTGTCAAGTATATGTTGAAGAAGATCGAGATATTGTTGCATGAATGCAAGATAGGGAAAAGGTGAGTGGTGAATGGTGAATGGTGAGTGGATGTGGGCAAACTGTGATGAAAATTATTTTTATGCATATAGGCATCTATTCGCTGCTTCACATTTCTCTTATATCCATCCAAAATAGGTTCTAATCCACAATATGAAAATTGCCAAAGTTTACCGCGCAAGCCTACAAACCTCTTCGTTTCATTTCTTTTTTTATCAATGCCAGTTCTCTCCCCGTTTGTCCTTTTACTGATGTATTTTCCTGGGCACGCCGCATCAGGTAAGGGATGACATCACTGATGGGACCAAAGGGAAGGTACTTGCTGACATGACAACCCGCAATCGCAAGATTGAAAGTAATGTTATCACTCATGCCGTACAGTTGTGAAAAGTGAACGTGTGAATGATTCAATGGTAATTTTTTTTGTTGGAGTAATTGGGTGGTAAGAAGATTACTGTATTCGTTGTGAGAGGCTACTACTACCGCAACCCGGTGTATGTGATCAATACAAAATTGAATGGCTTCATTAAAATCCTTGTCAGTCGCTTCCTTATCAGCTTGGATGGGTGAAGGATAGTTCATTTGTTCGGCCCTTTTTCTTTCTTTCTCCATATAAGCGCCACGAACGATCTTAGCTCCTAAAATAAAATTTCTTTGAAGAGCCGCTTCATAGGAATCCTTCAAAAACTGCAGGCGATCGTGGCGATACAGCTGAAGAGTGTTGTACACCACTACTTTGTTTTTATTAAACTGTTCCATCATCAGGATTGTGATCACATCGATAGGATCCTGGATCCACGTTTCTTCTGCATCAATAAATACACCCACGTTTCTTTGAGCTGCTGCTTGACATATGCGCAATAACCTATCCTGTATCTTGTGCCATTCCACCTTTTCATCCTCTGTCAAAGATTCAACTGCCTTTGAAAACCTTTTCATTAAAGAACCAGCGTTCCTCTCAACAGAATGATCGAGTTTTTCCAACAATCCAAATCTTGCAATGCCGGTAACTTTTACACTCATGTACGGAATATTAGCCTGTGTTCCGGCATAGTTAATAACACGGATAAATTCATCAGTAGCATGATCAAATGCATCGCTGTGTTCACCCCCTTCAACGCCATAATCGAGTATTACCTGGACTCCAAATCGACCGAGCTTTTTTGCGACACTCGCAGTTTCTTCCAAAGTCTCACCACCAACAAATTGTTTGAAGATCGTGTTCCGGATAAGCCTTTTGATGGGCAAACCGCTCCGGATAGCCCATGGGGTTATGCGAGTACCAATTTTCACCAGCGCGGAATAGCTCATGCTTTTGAAAAGAAATCTGGCCCGTTTTAATTCGCTATCCGATTTATAGGCAAATGCATTCTCAGTATTATCGAAAGAGATGGAGGGGTTTGGATCCATAGCAGGCTCTTAAATGCTGGCAAAGGTAATAGTCAACGGGCAATTGACAATTGACAATTAACAATAGATAACCTGACAATGCTTAGGTGGCGCCCATCAGCCATTATCTCATTACTCATTATCACTACTCAGTTTATCTTTACAAAAAACCTACTGCAATGGAATCAAGAAAGCCATCGGAAAGTTTAACGATGATGACCGAGATCGTTCTTCCGAATGACACAAACGTATTTGGAAGTTTAATGGGTGGAAGGCTGATGTATTGGATGGATATAGCCGCTGCAATTGCAGCTCAAAAACATTGTAACGCGCCAGTGGTCACCGCCTCTGTAGACAATATCTCTTTTGAGAGTCCCATTAAACTTGGAAATACTGTACATATCCAGGCAAATGTCACAAGGGCATTTAATACTTCTATGGAGGTGCATTTAAAGGTTTGGGGCGAAGATCATATTCAACAGTACAAATACAAAAGTAACGAAGCTTATTATACATTCGTAGCGCTGGATGCAAGCAGCCGCCCGAAACCGGTACCTCAATTGATTCCTGAAACAGAGGAAGACACTAAATTATTTGAAGGAGCTTTGAGGAGAAGACAGTTAAGATTGGTCCTGGGAGGAAAAATGAAACCCCATGATGCGCTGGAGCTGAAAGCCCTTTTTATAAAGGAAGAATAAATTGTGCAACAAAATTCCACCGGCCAGAAAACCGGTAAATAGAGTCCATTGATTTTCCTTTTTTTTCTTTCCTTATTTAGTTGTTTTTCCTATGGCCTGATGATCATGACGAGCAATATTTGCATTCTCTTGTATATGCATTGCAGGATGAATTTTCTGACAGATCTGTATCCGCGAGAAATTTAATGCCACGCAACTGGTGCCGACGATGTCGAATAAAGTAAACCCGACAGAGAGGGTGAGCATTTATTGTGGGTAGAGCGAAGGCAAAAAAAGGCTGGTTGGAAGGCGGTGGAGGGACCCACATCGTGGGCTGAATAACATTCATATCATAATAAGTGTAATTTTTCGCAATAGTCTCCAAAAAGAAAGGGTCAAAAATTAAGATAATTTCTACTTATCCATCCGTCACCAACAAAGCCAATTCCTTAAAAACAATTTGAATTTTAAATTATTTATCAATCGTTTCCCAGTGATGGGCTCCCATCATCATGTGCACTTTACTCTGTTCAATAGCATCCATCACTTGGCCTAAGATTTTTTCGGGGGCTGCGGTATAATCTATTTCTAACGGCTTTTTAAATGTAACCGACAATTGTGACCCTTTCTTTTTAAACTTCAGTCCCTTTTTGTTGAAGGCGCGCCAAAAACCACTGATCACAACTGGGATCACTATTGGCCTGGCATGCTTAATGATAAATGCGGTTCCTTTTCTTCCCGGTGCAAACGGTTTTGTGGTGCCCTGCGGAAAAGTGATGACCCAATTATCTTCCAGCGCCCTTGTTACTTTTCTTGTATCCGACGGGTCCAGGCCGCGACGAATTTCCGTTCCTTCCATCCGCCATGTCCGCTTTACTGTCAATGCTCCTGCGAGCGTAAAGAAACGGCTGATCCAACTTCCCTTCATTGTCTCCTCGGCAGCAACGTAATAAACGCTGGTAAATGGATTTAGTAAATAATAAGGTATCCCTAACCTGTTTTTCTTTCCCCATTTTACTGCACAAAAAATGTGTAAGAAAGTAATGACATCAGCAAAATAAGTTTGATGATTGCTTACAAATAAAACTTTTCGGCGGGGCAGATGTGCGATGTTTTCAGTACCTGATATCTTTAAACGATTGATCCAAACAAGCCCGGGATACGAAACGAAGCCAACAATGGCATATACCACCGCCCGGACTATACGCACTCTTTTTAATTTTTCATAAAAGGCAGACATGTTTGTTTAATTCTCGCGGGTATTCAAAACAATTTACCAAATTCTAAATAAAAAGGCTCCTGGAAAGGAGCCCTGTGAAATTAATAAACCTGACTAACTATCTGAAAAAGTTTATCGTGCAGTCACTTTTTTGGTGTAAAATCGATCGCTCAGACTTGCTTATTCTTTCTTCTATAGAAGAGCGTAAGCAACTTCATCTACACCACAATTTTTTTAAGGTCAAGTAATGTTTAAAGGGACGGCCTCTCGTATTCAGAGAAAATGGTTGTCGAAAAAGTGTACCAGAAAAAAATCTATTGTGACAGGGCGATTTACCTTACGGACAAAAGAGATATTGTGGAGATAATTCTACATCTTAGTTCTTTGTCACGGCTAATCGGTCGAGGTGGTGACGGATCCTTTCAACCAGATGGCCAAAATCATAAGGTTTGACAATAAAATCGTCGGCTCCATATTTTGAGTACTCCACACTGGTCTCGGGAAAGGCTGAATATAAAATAATTTTGACAAAATGAGTTTCGGGATCTCTTTTAAGCCTGAGGCAAATATCTCTGCCATCCTTGTCTCCCAATTTTACATCAAGCAGAATTAAATGCGGTTTAAATGAATGCACTGTTTCAAAAGCTTCATCAGCCGAGGACAATGAACAAACCTCAAACCCTTTCTGCTTCAAGAGCGAGCTTCCGAGAAATAACAAATCCACATCGTCATCGATAATAAGAATTCTAAGCATGTGAAAAGGCTAAAACGTTCGAGTTAAATCCAGTTAGTTTTAAAGGCAGGAGTAATGAATTTGTTTTATAAAGCAAAAATTATGCTCAAACTACGTATGGCCGGAGGACAACGAGATTGGCCACAACATCATTAAGGGCGACAGCAAACTTACGATTGATGAGCAATAGATTGCCCAATGCCACAAATTTTTCGCATTTTATTTCTGTAATGCATTAGCGATTGGTTAACTGGCCTTAAAATTGAGAGAAAAACTGTCCATACCTCCTTCATGAGACATTTGCTTTTTAATTTGAGGAACAAGGCAGAGACGATCTTTCAAAATAATCTAGCGACCAGGGACCGGCCCCTGGGTTTTCAAATCGCGGTAGCCGCTCTCTTTGCAGTCGATGTGCTTGCCTTTATTGCCTTTTGTATAATCAAAATAGTTTCAGGTTAGATAGTGAACGCAGCGTGTTATTGTTGTTTTTCTTTTATAATCTCCGTGGTTATAGAATAAGTGGAGTTGGACAAAAGAAAGCGTCCCGACAAGTCGGGACGCTTAAGTACAACTAATTACTAATTATTCAGCCTTCTTGTTGTCGTCAGTTTTTTCTTCTTCTTTCAATTTTGCCTTGATCTCAGCTAGTGCGCCCAGGTCGCCTAGTGTTGCTTTTTCCACTTTGCTCTGAATATTCTTTACGGCTTTTTTTGTCTTCTCTGTTTCCACTCGCGCCTCTTTCTTAGCCGCTTCTCTTTCTTCTAATTTGCTCTGTTCCCAGATGCGCGTATGAGAAAGAACAATTCTTTTTTCATTCCTGTCAAATTCGATCACCATGAATTGAGCCACTTCATCCGCTGCAATGGCCTTTCCATCTTCTTTAATTAAATGGCGTGCAGGGGCAAACCCTTCAAGGCCATAAGG
>Ga0070684_100000253_pt1 | contig 37053 bp, 41 predicted proteins | sample KBSC723LmetaG_FD_65653 | JGI IMG/M metagenome (GOLD analysis project Ga0070684, IMG submission 65653) | Corn rhizosphere microbial communities from Kellogg Biological Station, Michigan, USA - KBS C7.2-3L metaG | ecosystem: Host-associated > Plants > Roots > Rhizosphere ...
CCGTGCTGCACGGCGATGGATGCGATGCCGGCACCCATGAAGCCAGCGCCGATAATGGCGATCTTCTCGACCGGCAGCGGCTCGAAGGCCGACACCGGCAGATCCGGGTACTGCGCGGGATCGACACCCGGGTCCTTCTTGAGCTCATTGGTGGCGAAGAACAGAAATATCAGCTGACGCGACACATCGGTCATCGCCATCTCGCCAAACAGCCGCGATTCCTCGCGATAGCCGTGCGCGACGCCCTTATCGTAGCCGGCGGCGACGGCGTCGATCGCGGCAAGCAGTGCCGGATAATTGCCGCGCGACTTGGCGAGGGTTTGCTCGCGGGCCTTCCTGAGCACGATGGCCCGCCCCGCCGGATTGCCCTCCAGGACGATGCTCTTGAGACCCCCGCCACCTTTCTCGCTCTTGCGTCGGCCCTCCGCGACTTCGCGCGCACGCGCGATTGCGATGGAGCGCAGAATGGACGGGTGCACGAGCTCGTCGACGAGCCCCAGCTGCAGCGCTTTCTGCGCTCGCACCTGCTTACCAGTGAGAATCATGTCCAGCGCGCTCGTCAGACCGATTCGCCGCGGCAGCCGCTGCGTCCCGCCGGCGCCCGGGATCAGGCCGAGCTGGACCTCGGGCAATCCGAGCATGGTCCTCGGATGATCGGTCGCGATCCGATAGCGACACGCCAACGCTGTCTCCAGACCGCCGCCGAGACATGCGCCGTGAATCGCGGCGACGAGTGGAACCCGCAGCCGCTCGAGCGAATCGAGCAGCATCTGACCGTCGCGGCTCAATCGCTCGGCGTCGGCGGCAGTCTTGAGCTGGAGGAACTCCTCGATGTCCGCGCCGGCGATCCAGACATCGGGCTTGCCGCTGATAAGCACCGCGCCGTGCACCGTCGTGTCGCGCTCGATCCGCGCGAACAGCGCCACGAATTCATCCTTGACCGCGCGGCCCAGCTTGTTGACGGACTCGTTGGGCAAATCGAAGGTGATGACAGCGATACCGTCCACCATCTCGACCGACAACGCCGGCTTCCAGCGCGTGCCGACCAGGCCGCCGATGGTCACTTCCGGTGCGGAGCTCACTGAGTTCTCTCCACCACCATCGAGAACCCCATCCCTCCGGCCGCGCAGACGGTCATCAGGCCGAATTGGCCACCGCGACGCCGCAGCTCGTTGAGCAAAGTCGTGGTGATGCGCGCGCCGGTTGCACCGAAGGGATGCCCGATCGCGATCGAGCCGCCCATCACGTTGAGCTTGGCGCGATCGACTTCGCCCGTAGGCTGCGAGAATCCGGCGCGCTCGGCCCACGCCTTCGACTCGAAGCCTTTGAGGTTCGACAATACCTGCGCCGCGAACGCCTCGTGCATCTCGACCAGATCGATGTCCTTGAGGGTGAGCCCGGCGCGCTTCAATGCGACCGGCGCCGCGAGCACAGGCGCCTGGAGCAGCTGCTCGCCAGGATCGAGAGCAGCGTACGCGTACGACTTGATGATGCCGAGCACCGGATAGCCGAGCGCTTTTGCCTTCTCCTCACTCATGAGCAGCACGCAGGCACCGCCGTCGGTGAGCGGCGAAGAGTTGCCGGCGGTCACCGAGCCGTACTTGCGGTCGAAGACGGGCTTGAGCGCAGCGAGCTGCTCGTAGCTGGTGTCTTCGCGGATTCCGTTGTCGGACGTAATCACGCTCTCGAACCTGGGCGGGATGTACACCGGCATTATCTCCGCCGTCAGCCGTCCATCGGCCGTGCCCGCCGACGCCAGTCGGTGCGAGCGGAGCGCGAAGTGGTCCTGCTCTTCGCGCGATATGGCGTTGAGCTTCGCCATTTTCTCCGCCGACTGGCCCATGGTCTCCCCCGTCGATGGCTCGGCAATCGCCGGCGCGATGGGGATCAGGTCCTTCGGCCTGATTCGGGCGAACGCGCGTAGCCGCGCCGGCAGCGATTTCGCCTTCGATGCGAGGAGGAGAGTTTCGGCGAAGCGCGGCGAGTGGAGGATCGGAATGTTCGACAGCGACTCGGCGCCGCCGGCGATCACAACGTCGAGATGGCCGAGGGCGATCTGATCGGCACCGTCGGTGATCGCCTGGTTCGCCGACGCGCATGCCCGGCTGACGGTGTATGCCTGCACCCCCTTGGGCAGCTGGGGCATCAGCGAGACTTCGCGGGCAATGTTGGGGGCGAGCACGGACGGAATTACCGTCCCGAAGACCAGTCCCTGCACCTCTTTACCGTCGAGATTGGTGCGCTGCAGGAGCTCCGCGACGCACAGCTTGCCGAGATCGATCGCGGAGATCGACTTTAGCGCCGTCCCGGCCTTTGCGAACGGTGTTCTAACGCCCGCGACGATGGCGACGCGGCGCCCGTCCCCGAATGTTGCCATGCAGGGAAGTTAGACGGGCGCCGTTTATCTATCTAGGACGTTCCCCCTCGCCTGCTGGCACGCTCTTTCGCGAGCAATCTCTTTTTGCGCTCTACGCCCCACCGATAGCCGCCGAGTGCGCCGCCTTGTCCGATGACGCGATGACACGGAATGACGACGGCGACCCTGTTGCGCGCACACGCGCTCGCAACTGCGCGCACGGCTTTCGGCGAACCAATGGCGCGCGCGACATCGGTGTAGGAACGAGTCTCGCCGAGCGGAATCTTCTGCAGCTCGCGCCAAACTTTCCACTGAAACGCAGATGCCTGGATGTCGACGGGAATTCCCGTGGTGGCGCGATCTCCCTCGACTGCAGCTACTATCTCTTTCACCCACCGCCTGAAGTCACTCGACGGCTCCTCCACACGCGTTCGCGACGCGGCCGGATACTCCCGCTCCAGCGCAATCTCGAGGTGGGCGTCATCGTCGCCGAGTGTGACCGCGCAGATTCCGCGGTCGGTGGCTGCGACGAGCAACGTCCCGAGCGACGTCGGAGCCGTCAGATAATGAATGCTCGCGCCGGCGCCGCCGCGACGATAGGTGGCTGGCGTCATGCCCAGGTGCGAGCCCGCGTCGGCATAAACGCGGCTGCTGGAGCCATAGCCGGCTTCGTAGGTCGCCCGGCTCACCGTCTCGCCGCGCTTGAGCTGTCCCTTGAGACGCTCGCTCTTGCGCGCGCGCACATACTGCGCGGGCGTGAGTCCGAGCGCCTCCTTGAATTTCCGCTGCAAGTGGTACGGACTGAGGCCAACGTGGTCTCCGAGGAGATCGAGAGTGATGCGCTCGTCGCCGAACCCCGCGACGTGCGCATCGATATACTCGCGCGCACTCTCCACGGCGCGATTCGGCTCCTTGGCGCGGTTGGGGTGGCACCGCTGACAGGCGCGAAATCCCGCGCGCTCGGCGGCTTCAGCGGACGAGAAAAAAGCCACGTTGTCCCGCTTGGGACGGCGCGACGGGCATGACGGACGGCAGTAAATGCCGGTCGTCGTCACGCCGTAGAGAAAACGAGCGTCCGCGGATGGATCCCGCTGCAGCACCGATTCCCACGCGGCCGGGTTATCCAGCTCATTGGACTTCATCCTGCTTGGAAAGATAGCGCGCGCCAGCGATGGCATAGTTGGTCTCCGGTCTGGTCGATTGTCTGGTGATCTGGCCGAAGGATGCGGCGTCGGATGGTGGCGTGATATCCGGATCTTGCGGTCGAATTCCTTATACTTCGGCGATGACGGGAGTCTCCGGCGAAACCTTCGACCTGCTGATCATAGGGGGTGGCATCAACGGCTGCGGCGTCGCTCGCGATGCCGCGATGCGCGGCCTCAGCGTTGTCCTGCTGGAGCGCGATGATTTCGGCAGCGGAACCTCCGGCCGCTCTTCCCGCCTCATTCACGGCGGCATCAGATACCTCGAGCAGGGTCAGCTGCACCTGGTGCATGAATCGATTCGCGAGCGACAGACCCTTTTGCGCATTGCGCCGCATCTGGTCAAACCGCTCGCGTTTACGTGGCCGATCTATCGGGGAGCGCGGGTCGGAAAAGTGAAGCTGAGTGCGGGCCTCCTGGTCTACCAGCTAATGGCCGTGGGGAGGTCAAGATGGCATTCGTCACTCAACGCGGCCGAGACGCTGGACCGCGAGCCCTGCCTGCGACCGACCGGGCTGACGGGCGGAGCGGTGTACTACGACGCCTGCACCGATGATGCCCGGCTCACAGTTGCGAACGCGATCGCCGCCCGCGAGCTCGGCGCGCAGATTCACAATCACACTGCCGTGATACGGATCGTTCGCGACGCCGGCAAAGCGGTGGGCGCCGTCGCCCGAAGTCAGCTTACCGGGGAGGAGATCGAGCTGCGTGCGCGCGTCATCGTCGACGCGACCGGTGTTTGGCACAACACCTTTGATGACGACAGTCGGGGCCGCCGAGTGCGCGGTAGCAAGGGCGTGCACATCGCGGTGGCGCGTCAGCGCGTCGGAAATCGTGACGCGCTGACGTTGATCTCACCCGTTGACGGCCGGGTCATGTTCTGCCTGCCGGCGGGGCCCCAGACCATCATCGGCACCACCGACACCTGGACGGACGAGTCTCCCGAGACCGTGCACGCTGCCACGAGTGACGTTCAGTACCTTCTCGACTCGGCCAACTCCTATTTTCCGCGAGCGCGGCTAACGCCGGCGGATGTCGCCAGCGCGTGGGCCGGCATTCGCCCGCTGGCGAGCGGACGCGCGGCGAACCCCAGCGCAGCGTCGCGAGAGCACAGCATCGTGACCGATTCGTCGGGGATCATCGACGTGACCGGCGGCAAGCTCACTACCTATAGATCGATGGCAGCCGAGATCGTCGATCGTGTCCAGGAAGCGCTGGGCCAGAACCCCCAGCCCGCGCCGACCGCCGAGACCGAGCTACCGGGCGCCGACCGTGCGAAAGAGATCGCGCGAATGCAGCGAGAAGATCCGAAGATGTCGGAAGTGTTCGTTGACGGCCTGCCGTACACCGGCGCCCACCTGGTGTACGCGGTCCAGCACGAGCTGGCGCAGACTCTGAGTGATCTATTGATCCGTCGCACCCATGTCGCGTTCGAGACCCGCGATCACGGCGCAGGTGTGGCGCGCGCCGCCGCGGAGATTGTGTCGCCGCTACTTCACTGGGACGACGCGACGAAAACCCGGCGCGTGCGCGAGTTCAACGACGACGCGGCCAGCATGTTCGCGATCGGTTGATGGCGCGATTGGTCAGTAGCGCGGAGAGCCGTTGGACGAGTGGGCGAGCCGCAGGAACTCATCGCGCGTCTTGGAATCTTCGCGGAATGCGCCCCGCAGCGCCGATGTAATCGTCTTCGAGTTCTGCTTCTCTACTCCACGCATCATCATGCAGAGGTGGGAAGCCTCGATGACGACTCCAACCCCTTTTGGATTCAAGACGCGGCACAAACCTTCGGCCACCTGCTCGGTGAGCCGCTCCTGCACCTGCAGGCGTCGCGCGTACACATCGACAATGCGCGGGATCTTGGACAGTCCGACGATCTTCCCATTCGGGATGTAGGCGACGTGCGCCTTGCCGAAGAAGGGCAGCATGTGGTGCTCGCATAACGAGTACAGCTCGATGTCGCGCACCATGATCATGTTGTCGTGCTCTTCGGCAAAGATTCCTTCGCCGACGACTTCTTCGGCCGAAGAGTTGTAGCCCTGCGTCAGAAAATCCATCGCTTTTGCGACGCGGGATGGCGTGCTCAGCAAGCCTTCCCGCGTTGGATCTTCGCCGATCAGCTCCAGCTCTCGGCGGACCAGCTGCTCCATTTCGGTCGTGCGATCGTTCTGAAGCGGCTCGACGCGCGCTGACGCGCGAAAAAGGCGGGTTGCCATCGGTTAGACCTCGGCCGGCTGGATGGTGATGTCGACGGGCGGCTTCAGCAGCAGCTCGGTCTCGAGCTCGACCTCCGTTTCCAGATTCTGTCTGTCGCGATTTATGGTTGCCATTGCTCTTCGCTTACCGGCCTTCATGTAGGAGACCGCGCAGTCCATCGCACTCACATCGCCCTCGATGACGGTCTCGTCCCAACGATCGACGTGGCCGACGTACTGGATGGACAGCGTGTCGTAGTGATTGCTCCAGAAAAACGGGATATCGTCAAAACGGTCGCGGTGGCCGAGCATGTTGAGGGCTGCGACCTGGCCCTGTCGCTCGGCGACTACCCAGTGCTCAATGCGAAGGCGCGCATCCGAGTACGCGTCGGGCCAACGGGCGACGTCGCCCGCTGCGTAGACGCCGGCGACACTGGTCTGCAGGAACTCGTCTACGGCGATGCCGTTGTCGAGGGTGAGGCCCGCCGACTCCGCGAGTCGCAGGTTCGGCCGCACGCCGACACCGGCAACCACGAGATCGGCGTCGATTCTGCTGCCGTCGTCGAGCGTCACACCCTTCTCGTCAATCGACGTGCTCTTGCGGCCGAGCCTGAACACGACGCCGTGCTCCTGGTGGACGTGCTGAATGAGATTGCCGAGATCCACGCCGAGCACGCGACCGAGGGGGAGCTGCTCAGGGGCTACGACGGTGACCTTCAGGCCGCGGGTGGTCAGTGAAGCGGCGACCTCGAGACCGATGAAGCTGGCACCGATGACGACCGCGGTCTTCGCTCCCTTCGCAGCGTCGATGATAGAACGACAGTCGCGCAGGCTTCGGAGGTAGCGCACGCGCTCTCCGCCGGGCATGTCGAGTCGAATCGGCGACGCGCCGGTTGCGATCAACAGCCGGTCGTAGGGGCGGGTGCGGCCATCGCTCAGTTGCACCGTCTTTGCCTTCGTGTCGATAGCTGTCGCTTCCACGCCCGAGAGAATCTCGATGTGCTGGCTGTCGTAAAACTCCTTTGGATGGAGTGGAAGCCATTCTTCAGGAGCGTTTCCAGCGAGATAGTCCTTGGACAGGTTCGGCCGATCGTAGGGCGCATCGGAATCCGGGTCGATCATGGTGATCGGCCCGCGGTAGGCTTCGCGGCGCAGCATCTCCGCGCACGCGTTACCGGCGCCACCAGCGCCGATGATGACTACCGAAGATGGGCCGGCGGTGGGATTCGGCTCGAACAGCACCCGCTCCGGCGCGCGTGAGGTGCGCGCCCGGTGCGGCTCACCTTTCACCTGGCCACGATCACGCTTGCGAGCGACGCGCACGATGTTGTTTTCGACCAGCACATCGTAGGACGGGAGATCGTTGAGCGCGGGTGCGCGCGAAGCGGCGCCGTTGTGGAGCTGAAAACACGCATGGTGCCACGGGCAGCGGATCGTGTCGCTGACGAGGACACCCTGGTCGAGCGGAGCCCCGTAATGAGTGCACTTTCCGCCGACTGCGAACCAGTTCGGTGCAACGTGAACGAGGAGCACGGGCTCCCCGAACGCGTGACCCGCAATGAGCTGGCCGGGCGCAATACTGCCAGTCTCGATCCCTTTGGCGAGATCGGGCCCGGTCAGCTCATCGGAGTGTTCGGTCACTTCTGCTTGTTGAGAAGGTTTTGCGCGGCGTCGCGATGGGCGACGAATGCAGGCGCCACTTTCGCCACGAAGTCTTTGACCTGTGCGTTCTGGATTGCCGGCATGAGGGTCTTGTTGACGGCATCGATCACCGCGTTATGAAAATCGACCTCGTGCTGGAGGAAGGCTTTGTCGAACGCGCTGCCGCTGAGACCACGCAACGACTTCATCGCTTCGGCGTGCGCGGTTGCGAGAGCAAAATCCTTGGGCGGCGTCGGCGTCACGCCGAGTGATTTGACAAGGTCACGTCCCTGCTGTCTTACCATCTTGTGGTCCCGAGCTAACATTGCACCAAAATCCCGTACGGCTTTATTGGAGGCCTTCGTCGCTGCAAGCGAACCTGTCTCAATATCATAAGTGTTGGCGGCGTCGAATATGGCGCAGATGGTGGGATCGTCGAGCTTAGGGGCCGTGGCGCGCGGGGACGCGGCGGCCAGCAGTCCAAACGCGCCGGCGACGACTGCAACAGCTGTCAATCTGGTGATACTGCGGTTCTGCGAAATCATTGCTAAGTAACCTCCGAGTGGGTCTGGTGGTGCGCGAACCTTCAATTCCATGTTAGAGGGCGGCCTGGTATAAGTCAAGGATTTCTTTGACTTATTTGGCGGAGGACGCTAAATTGGAGGCAAATGACTGACACCAACCGCCGGCCCGCAGCCGGCCGCAGCGACGGAACGCGGCCGAGGATACTCGCTCTTTTGAGAGAGGGGTCCTGGACTGTGGATGACCTCGCGGCGCGCCTCGAGCTCACCGACAACGCGGTGCGGTTCCACCTGGATGCGCTGGAGCGCGAAGGTACCGTCCGCAAGGAAGGTCGGCGGCGGACGGGGGCGGTCGGCCAACCCGCGGCGCTGTATTCACTCAGTACAGAGGCCGAAGAGGCTTTCTCGCGGGCGTACGCGCCGGTGCTGATTGCGACTCTTGCCGAGCTCAAGGACCAGATGTCGCGCAGCCAGCTGGTGGCCTTCCTAAAGCGCGTTGGCCGACGATTGTCCGGCGAAGGCGAGCCCCCGACGGGGCCGCTTTCCGGAAGGGTCAGGAGTGCGTCGCGGCTGCTGGATTCGCTGGGGGGTGTGACGACCGTCGAACAGACGGGCGATGTCTACCGCATCATCGGTCGCGCCTGCCCACTATCCAGCGCGGTCGAGGCCGACCATTGCGTCTGCGCCGCGGTCACTTCTCTGGTCGCCGAAGTAGTGGGCGCCGAGGTGACGGAGCGGTGCGATCGTTCGGGACATCCGAAGTGCTGTTTCGAGATCACTTCGGACGCCAGGACCCGAACGACCGCTCACGGTTGATCAGCCTGCGATTACTGAACCGTGATTGATCCGGACATCACTGCTCCGTGAACCGAGCAGTGATACTTGTAGACACCGGGAGCGTCGAAGGTCTTACTGAAAGTTCCGGTGTCCTGAATCGCCGAGCCGGTACCATCATCGAAGGTGACGCTATGCTCGGCGCAGACCTGACCGGAGTACGCGTCGCCGGTGCACGAGTTCCACGCCCATTTCACCGTCGTTCCCGCGCTCACGGTCTTCGTGCCCGGACTGAACGCGTTGTTGGTTACCGAAATTCCGTCGGTTACCGGAGGAGTGTTTACTCCGGGATTGTTCTTGGGCGCCGTGCTCGACGAGCCACCGCTCCCGCCGCAGGCACTTAGCGAAATCACTGCGATCGCGACAAAAAAACCCTTCATTTGAAATCGCCTCCTGGCGAACCTGGTTCTCAGGAGACGCTACCGCGGCGCTCGCGGCGCAACAACGGGATTGATTGCGCGGGACGGTGAACGACTTCAAACGCGCGGCGAGTGGTGGCGCGCCCGGCGGCTCAGGAAGTTTTACGCGGCGCCGTGGATGGTTTTCAGCTCGATGATCTTCAGTCGCCGGGTTGTCGCCGGAAGCTTGAGTACCACGGTTTCGCCGACGCTCCGACCGACGAGGGTTTTGCCGATCGGCGACGACATGCTCACATGGCCCTCCTCGAATTCGACGGAATCACCGAACACGAGGCTGTAGCTCTCCCGTTCTCCCGTTTTCTCGTCCTGCACCACAACCTGTGAGCCGAGGCCGACCTTGTCGGAAGGAATCTGCGACACGTCGATCTGGGAGAGCTTGCTCAGGCGCTGCCGAAGCTGGCCGAGCCTGGCCTGCACGAACTGCTGCCGCTCGAGTGCAGCCTTGTACTCGCTGTTCTCACGCAGATCGCCGAGCTCGACCGCTTTCCGAATTTCCTGGGGCAGGGTGACGTTGAGCTCGTGCTGCAGCCGCTCGGCTTCCTCGCCCAGCTTTTTTTTGAGTTCGTCGATCATGGGATTGACCTTCCTGGGCCGGCCAGTGAAAAACGAGCGCCCGACCTTCCAGGGTCGGGCGCCCGCTAATTCAAGGTATCGGTTCGGGGGTGGGGTCGCAATCTCGGAGGCCGGCTCTCGGCCTATAGTCTCGGCCGCTTCGTCTGCATCTAACAGTACTGAAGCGGGGAGCCGTTAGCTGCTGCGTAGCCGCTGTCTCGCTACCGGCTCCGTGCTTTCTTTCATGTGGTGGCCGGCCGCAGCGGCCGAGACTGTACGCCGAGACTGTACGCCGAGACCCTAGGCCGAGACCCGCTCGTACTCCTCCTTGAGCCTCTGCATCAGCTGCTCCCGCCTCTCGAACAGCCTCTTGAGCGGCCTCGGCTTGTGCCGAGCGAACGCGTACGCCGTCAGCAGCGGCAGCGCTACCGTTGAATCGAGGTAGCACACCACGGCGTCCGGCAAACGGTCCGGATCGATTTTCCCCCAGCTCACCGCTTCCGCCGGCGTCGCGCCCGAGAGTCCGCCGGTGTCGGGCCGCGCATCGGTGATCTGGAGGAAGTAATCGTGGCCCTTCTCGTCGATGCCGAGCACTTCCTGAATCTGCGGTTCCGTTTGCAACATGAAGTTTTTCGGGCTGCCGCCGCCCAGTATCATCACTCCGCTCTTGCCGCCGGCGCGCTTCGCATCGAGAACGATGGAAGCTGTTTCGTTGACGTCGCGATTGGGATCGATCACCAGCGCGTTCCCATCCAGCGCCAGCGCTGCGATGTTCATCCCGATCGAGCTGTCGCCGGGCGACGATGTGTAGATCGGCACGCCCGCGGAGTAGGCCGCTGACAACAGTGACTTTTGTCCGATCCCGAGAGCTTTCTCGCGCTCGCGCACGTACTTGCCGGCGAGGTTGTGGAACTCCGCGCTGGACATCGCGCGCTGAAACTCGCTGCCCGTGATGATTTTCCTGAAGAACGCGTCGGTGGAAAGCAGGACGTCGTAATCGAAGAAGATGTCGTAGATGCGGACGACCCCTTCCTCGCGCAGGACGACATCCGACTCCTGGGCGTTGCCGCGGTGCATCGACAGACCCAGCCCGAAGTGAGTGTCGTGATAAACGTTCGCGCCGGTGGAGATTATCCAGTCTATGAATCCTGCCTCGATGAGCGGGATCAGCGCCGACATTCCAAGGCCCGCCGGAGTCAGCGCGCCGGTGATGGACAGGCCGATCGTCACATCCTTCTCGAGCATTTTTCCCGCGAACAGCTGACACGCTTCGCGCAGGCGCGCCGCGTTGTACGCGAGGTAAGTCCCTTCGATCAGATCGGCGACGGTTTCCTTCCCATTGATGCGACGGGGGTCAATTCGCTGACCTTTGAGAAAGCGGCTGGTTTCGTCCGCGGTATGCTTCAGACCTTTTTTCTCGCGGTCCTCCGCCGCCATTTTCTGCTGCGCTTTCGGTCCGGCCGCCGACGCGCGGGCGTGTCGCGACGCCTTGAAGCCGCCGCGATCTCTCTGCGCCGGTTTCTCGCCGTTCCCCGCCTTCCGGCTGCCGCCTCGCGCCTCCCGCTTACTTTTGGACATCGACTCGCTTGCCAGGAGTTTCGTCGTACTGGTCACCGCCGGTCTTGCCGAGCGACTTGTAGGCGGTGATGATCGTCTGCGCGGCCTCCGCGGGATCGTCCGTGACGAGCATCAGGTCCAGGTCGCCATCAGAGATTTTTCCTTCGGTCAGCACGCGTGCCTGCAACCAACGCAATAGACCTGCCCAGTAGTAGCGCCCAAACAGGATCACCGGAAATCTGTAGATCTTGCCGGTTTGAATCAGTGTCAGAGCCTCGAACAGCTCGTCGAGCGTGCCGAATCCGCCCGGAAAAATGATGAACGCGACGGAGTACTTGATGAACATCGTCTTGCGGACGAAGAAGTACTTGAACTGGATCAGGGTGTCGACGTAGGGATTCGCTCCCTGCTCGAAAGGCAGCTCGATGTTGCAGCCGATCGAGCGGCTGCCACCGAGCTTAGCGCCCTTGTTCCCCGCTTCCATGATGCCGGGTCCGGCGCCGGTGATGATGTCGAACCCCGCCTTGGCGAGCAGTCTCGATGTTTCGACGGCGGCCTCGTAGTGAGGATCATCCGGTCCGATGCGCGCCGAGCCGAAAATCGTGACCGCCTTCTCCACCGACGCCAGGGTATCGAATCCCTCGATGAACTCGCCCATGATGCGCAGAACGCGCCACGGGTCAGTTCGGGTGAAGTCGACGCGTGGACCGGATTGCTGGAGTAGCTTCTCATCTTCGGTGACCGGCGACGAATCGCGAATCGCGTCGTCGACTCGTCTGGTGACCGGGAGCTTGCCCCTGCCCTGTGAGGGTGGAGTTCTCCCCGCCTTCAGGTGGCCCTCTTCGGTACGCTGTTTCAAACCCTCGAGAGCCTTCTGCTCCGCCGAGGCCAGCACTTCGGGATTGAGTTTCTTGCCACCTGCAGTGCGGCCGCGCATTGTGCGAGCGCGTCCCCGATTCGTGGGGACGTCGTTGGATTTATCTTTTCTGTTCTTCATCGTGGGCCGCTGTCGCGGGCTCGGCTCCTCTCTTCATCGGGAATCGTAAAGTTGCGTGCGTCTGCACAAAGCCCGCCAGGTGATGCTGCGCAGGTCGTCATCATCATAGCGGATGGAGCGCGTCCCGATATGCTCATGCGGTCCATCGACGACGGTCGATTGCCCGCGCTTGCGGCCCTTCGCGACGAAGGTTTTCTCGGAACGGTGACGTCAGTGTTTCCCTCGGTGACGGGACCGGCGTACGCGCCGTTCCTGATGGGAAGGTATCCCGGCGAAATCGGATTGCCGGGACTCCGGTGGTTCGATCGCACTCAGCGCGTCGCCAGGATGCCCGGCCATTCGCGCAGCTACGTCGGCGCCGAGATGCGTCTCGTCGACCGTGACATCGATCCCAATGCGCCGACCATTTTCGAGCTGGCGCGTCCGAGCTTCGGCGCGTTGAGCGTCATAACCCGCGGATTGAAGCGCCGCGACCGGATCGGGCAGAATCCTGGATTCGTCGCCCGCGCCGCCACCACTCATTTCCGAGGCAACGTCCGGGGCTGGCTGAATATCGACCGTGAGGTCGGCGAAGAAGCGGCGCGCAGACTGCGAACCGAGTCCGTGAAATTCGCCTTCATCGCAATGACCGGAATCGACAAGACTTCCCACGCCGGCGGCCATGAATCCGGAGTCGTCGCGGACGCCATGCGAATCGTCGACGACACCGTCGCGAAAATCCGCGCCGATGCCGAGCGCGACGGACGCTGGTCGAAGATGCGCTTGTGGATCGGCAGCGATCACGGCCACTCCCGGGTCCGCGATCACGAGGACCTGGTCGGCGTCCTCGAAAGCTGGGGATATCGAGCTCTCGCGCACCCGTGGGCGTTCAGGTGGACGGCCGACGTCGCCGTCATGGTCAGCGGCAACGCGATGACCCACCTGTACGTCGATCTCGACCTCACTTCGCGACGTTGGTGGCCCGACCACGAGCAAAAATGGGGTAGTCTCGTCGAGCGTCTCCTCGAACGGGAATCCGTCGACCTGCTGGTCCTTCCGACCGGGCCGGGATCGTGTGAGATCCGCGCGCACCGACGAGGAGCCGCTACGCTGGAGTGGAAGAAATCAGGCTATTCGTACCGCACTGTCAGCGGCGATCCGCTCGGCATCGACGAGCAGGAGTCACTCAGCGACCGGGAAGCCTACGAAGCGACCATCGAAAGCGATTATCCCGACGCGCTGGTTCAGATCGCAAGTCTGGTCGGCGCAGCTCGCAGTGGAGACATCATTCTCTCGGCGTCACGCGACTGGGATTTCCGCGCTCGCTATGAGCCGATTCCGCATGTATCATCGCACGGTGCGCTGCACCGCGAGCACATGCTCGTCCCGCTGCTCTTGAACCGTGCTCCGACCCGTGTACCGCGACGGACTATAGACGTGATGCCGAGCGCCCTGTCGGCGCTCGGCATCACGATTCCAGCTGGTGTGAGCGGGATCTCGTTTCTGTAAACGCCCTACTGCACGATCAGCGTTCCAGTCATGCCGGATGTCGGCGTGCCGTGGATGCTGCAGTAGAATTTGTAGGTGCCCGCAACGGTAAAGACGCGGGTGTGCGAGCCGCTCGCAAAGTCGGGCATATCACCCGTACCGTCGCCGGCCCCTGCCGCGTTGCGACCTGCCGCGTCGTTCCACAGAACGTTGTGATCCACGCCCGAGTCATTGGTCCAGGTGACCGTCGAGTTGACCGGCACGGTGAGCGTCTTCACCGTGGCTCCGGCCGTTGTAAAGAACGAGCTGCTCCCCATGCAGAACGTTCCGGCTGGGCAGCTACCGCCACCGCCGCCGCCTCCACCGCCCCCGCCGCCACCGCCACCGCCACCACCGGGTGCGGTCGAATCACCGCCACACGAAGCAAGTACCACGGCTAGCACCAGCATTCCAAACTGACCAGAGAACCTTCTCATCCCGCCTCCTCGTCGACTGTATCCCGGATCGGATCCCGCGCTCTTAATTAGCGGCGCGCGCAGATGGCCGCAAAGCGCCTCCGGTAACCGTATGGGTCGACACCGCGAAAAGCACCGTATGCAGGGTGAGCGTCGGCGCCTTACTCCGGCTTTATCGCACAGGTGTAAAGCCGCCAGTCTGAATCCGGGGCTGCAACGGCGGCGATGTAGCTCGGTCGCGGAGCGAAAAGTCTGTGCGTAAGGCGTTGGCCGTCCGATGACGTTCCCGGCCCCGACCATATCCCGCGGCCTTCGGCCTTGAGTCGCGCCTCGCGCACCACCCACGACCGCAGAAACGCCGTGTTGCGCTCATCGGGCGCCGTGTCGACCAGCGAGCGCAGCTCTGCCTCGGACATGAATCGCTGCGCGACATCGAGAAGCCGGCGCACCGGTCGCTCATTCTCGACATCGACTCCGACCGGACGGTCCGGCGAAAAGGCAAACAGGCAGAGATCCGCGGAGTGAGAGATGTTGAAGTGGATGTCGTCGCGATCGTCCAGCGACGGCTTGCCGGAGCTGCCATAGCGGAAGCGCAGCTTGTCGGCGGCGGTCCCGGTGTAGCCGGCCAGCAATTCGCGCAGAATTCCGCGTGCGACGATGAAGCGTCGCGCCGCGTTGGCTGAAAGTGTCGTCGCGCGATTTCTCTCTTCATTCGGGAGCGAGCGCGCCAGAGCGTCGTATCGGTCGTCGCTGACCTCGAGCGACGCGACCCACACCTGGATCTCTTCGGTCATCAACTCAAGCGATGTCAATGATGTCAACCTCGGCTCTCCCTCCGGCAATCGTCAGTCGTCCGACGCTTGGCTTGAGATTAAACCGCCTTGGTCCCGCCGCGCCCGGATTGACGAACAGCCGGCCGTCGATCCTGGTAACGAGCTGCTTGTGCGTGTGTCCGTATATCACGACGTCGGCATCGTAGCGCTCGGCAAGCTTGGCCGGCGTGGGACTTCCGATTTCGTGGCCGTGACTCACGTGAAGATGTACTCCGTTCACCTCGATATCGATCCGTTCCGCCAGCGCTGGATCACCGGGAACGTCTGTATTCCCGAACACAGCCCGCACCGGCGCAATCAGTCGCAACTCGTCCAAGATCTCGTCGCCGCCGACATCACCAGCGTGGAGAATGAGCTCGACGCCGCCCAGAGCGTCGTGGACACCGGGCCGCACCAAACCGTGAGTGTCGGCGATGAGTCCGATGATGCGCGGGGCGGAATCTGGCATAGCTACTTCTATATATTAGGAGCGTCATGGAGTGGCTACGACTCGCGTTCCAGCTGGCGGTGCGTGCCGTGCGCCGGCCGCGACTCGCGGTAGACCTGATGAAGGTCACCTGGAGATTCAGGTCGAGCGGCTGGTACAGGCATTTCCCGTTTCTTCCCCTCCCCGATCCAACCTATCTGCGCTGGCGGATGTACACCGCATATGGTGACTACAACGCCATACCGACGGTCACGGACGTCGAACGTTACGCGCGCTGGGCTGGCTCTAACGAATGACTGCCGTCACCACTGAGACATTCGCTGACATTCAGCTGCTAAAGGCGCAGGCGTACGGCCTGGGCTTCGATCTCGTTGGCATCACATCGCTCGGGCCGATGGACACCGCTGCACACTTCGACCAATGGGTGGGCGCGGGCTACGCCGGCGATATGACGTACCTCGAGCGCGGCGCGGTGAAGCGCCGCGATTCGCGGCTTCCCTTTGCCGACGTTGCCTCGGCGATCGTGGTCGGCCTGTCGTATGGCGGCCGAGAGCCGGGTGGGCCGGTGGCACGCTACGCCCGCGGCGACGATTACCACGATTTGATGACGACGCGGCTCAATGAGCTTCATCGCTGGCTCGAGCGACGGCTGGGGCACGAAGTTCGTGGTAAAGCCTACGTCGATACGGGCCCCATCCTCGAGCGGGATCTCGCCCGGCGCGCCGGACTCGGTTGGTTTGGGAAGAACACCAATCTCGTCAACCCGAACATCGGTTCGTTTTTCTTCATCGGCGCGTTGCTGGTCGATCTCGAGCTGCCACCCGACGCGCCGTTCGATGCCGATCGGTGTGGGACGTGTACGCGTTGCCTCGATGCGTGCCCGACCGCAGCATTCGTCGAGCCACGCGTGCTCGACGCGACGCGATGCATCTCGTATCTGACCATCGAATCAAGGGGCGCGATCCCTGAAGAGCTGCGGCCGGCAATCGGAGGTCTCACCTACGGTTGCGACATTTGTCAGGATGTCTGTCCCTGGAACGTCCGGTTTGCAACGGAGCTCCGCGAGGCAGTGCTACAGCCACGTCCGATCGTGTCGGGCAACGCGCGAGACGTCGCCAGAAAGCTTCTCGCCCTCGACGACACATCCTTTCAGAACGAGCTGCGAGGCTCGCCGATGAAGCGCGCAAAGAGGCGGGGCCTCGCCCGCAATGCGGCGACGGTGCTCGGCAATGTGGGAACCGAAGACGATGTCGCCGCGCTCTCGCGGGCTGCAAACGATCCGGATCCACTGGTATCGGAGCACGCCGAATGGGCGCTGCAGCAAGTTCGGCGGCGGAATCAATTGTCCATCACCTCCGCATGAGCGCAGTCGCCGCTAAGCGCTGTTCGTGTCCGTTGGTGGTTTGGCCGACGGTCGCTGGCTGATCGCCATCCACGTCGCCGTGTCCCAGGCGTTGTGGATCCCCGTGTAGAGCAGGACCAGCGCAGACGCCGCCACGAAATAGAGCGGCCACTCCAACCCGCGCCACAGCAGCGCGGCGCATGCCACCATCACGAAGTAGGCGACGAGTGGGAAGACGACGTGCCAGAGCCAATCTTCGCCGACCGGATTGTACTGCGTGACTGTCCTGATCCGGCGGAGTACCACGACCATGTAGCCGATGCCGATCAGCGCGACGGCGCCGACGCTGATGCCAAGGCTGAGCGCGGTATGCTTCGGCGATGTCAGCACGGACGCCAGTAGGATGACGAGGCAGAAGTGCACGATCGTCGGTGACGAGTAAGCCGCGAGTCCGGCCGCGCTGGCACCGGCTTCGACTCTCACCTCGGCGGTGAGACTGACCACCACGAACATCAGGCCGGTCAGCGCCGCGGCAGATGATCCAATAATCACGTAGAACGTATCCCAACCCGAGACCGCGTCGCTCATCGGCACCTCGCAGAAAACCCTGACTGTCCCGAGCTAGCTTACACGCCTGACGTCGGGAACGAGATCGCGAACCGCTTCGCGAAGATACTGAGCGGCGTCGTCCTCCCTGGTAGGATCCCACTCTCCGGCGAGCTCCGCCAGATGCGCTCGGCGAGCCGCCACGATGCGGTCCAGCGTCTGGCAGCCCCGGGCGGTCAGCTCGGAATGCGCCGCGGAATCAGGACGAGGAACCGTCACCAGCCCACGACGCCGCAGCTCCTCCAGGCCCGCTTGCGCACGATCCGACGCCACGCCACGACCGTGCGCGATGTCGAACGGGGACTGCTCGGGATGCCGCTCGATCTCAACGAGGAGCCAGGCTGCGAGCGGCGTCAACGTCTCGCCGGCGCGGCTCACGATTCGCTCGATGTGCGCGCGCTGGACATCACGATCCGCCATCCTCGCCAGAGTCGCGTAGAGCTGGGACGCGACGGCGTCCTCATCCATCGGTCGGGCGAATGCCTCGCCCGCCTCGGCACCCGGCGCGGCGGCCCGCGCGGCGATCGTCTCCCGCAGGGGCCGCTCCGGCAACAGCCACGTCAGCACAAAGCCGACCGCTCCCACGATCGCCGCCACCAGGAAAACCGTGTCGAGCGATTCGGTGAATGCCCGGGCGTACAATGCCCGCGTCGCCGCCGGCAGCTTCGCCATTGCTTGCATGCTCAAACCCTGCGAAGCGGTTGTCGCCGCGCCCGCTGGCAACATCGTGCTTAGATTGGCCGCCAGCTGCGCGGCGAAAATGGCACCGAGCACCGCGGTACCAAGTGAGCCGCCGACGAGGCGGAACAACGTCGCACCCGACGTCGCTACTCCGAGGTCACGATATTCGACGGCGTTCTGGACAGCGATCACCAGCACCTGCATCACGAGACCCAGCCCTACGCCGAGGACCAGCAAAAGCAGTGACGCCGTGATCGCGGTGCTCTGCGCGGTAAGCCGCGACAAAAGGTAGAGGCCGGCCGTCATCACCGCGGTACCGATCACGGGAAAGAGCTTGTAGCGTCCGGTGCGGCTAATGAGCTGCCCCGACACGATCGACGTCACGAGCATGCCGCCCATCATCGGCAGCATCTGCATGCCCGACGCGGTCGGACTCACACCCTTCACTACCTGTAGATAAAGCGGGAAGTAGGTCACCGAGCCGAACAGGGCAAACCCGACGATCAAACCGATCAACGACGTCACCACGAAGGTTTGCTGCCGAAACAGTCGCATCGGCAGCACCGGCTCCTTCGCCCGGCTCTCGGCGAACACGAACATCGCGAGAGCAACGAGGCTCACTACTATGAGACCGACGATGATCGGTGATGACCACGGATACGCGGTCCCGCCGAGGTCGCTCAGCAGGGTGATGCTGCTGAGCGCGACTGCAGCGAGGCCGGCACCGGCGTAGTCGATCGCGTGTGCGATGCGACGTGAGCTGCCCGGGAGAGTGGCAGCCAACACCACCAGCGCGCCAAGGCCGACCGGAACGTTTATGTAAAAGATCCAGCGCCACGTCCAGTGCGTGGTGAAGTAGCCACCGAGCAGCGGTCCGGCGATGCTCGCGAGACCGAAGACTGCGCCAAAGATTCCCTGATAGCGCCCGCGATCGCGCGGGGGCACGAGATCGCCGACGACTGCCTGGGTCGTGACGACGAGGCCACCGCCGCCGAGTCCCTGAATCGCCCGAAACGAGATCAGCTGGGTCATGTTCTGACTCAGCCCGCACAGCACCGATCCGATCAGGAACAGCACGATCGCCGACTGCATGATGATCTTGCGGCCGTAGAGATCGCCGAGCTTGCCGTAGATCGGCGTGACGATGGTCTGCGCGAGGAGATATGCCGTCACCACCCAGGCGAGATGCTCGAGACCGCCAAGCTCACTGACGATGGTCGGTAGTGCAGTCGAGACGATCGTCGAATCGAGCGCGGCGAGCAGCATCGCCAGCACCAGTCCGCTGAATGCCACGAGCACCTGGCGGTGCCCAAGCGCTGGCAGTGGTGCTGAACTTTCGACGGTTGTGGTGTTCTCAGTCATCGGCGTACGACTTCCCCACGCGTTGGCTAGTCAGGTCCCGCGCTCGCTGTTCCCCGACGAACCACAGGGGCGACCTTCGTGCCAAACAGCTAGATCGACCGCATTACCTGCAAGTGCGGCATGGTGCCGACACTCGCTACACCGAGTCTGGTGCGCCTAGTCCGGCCAGGTGCTGCCGATGATCTTGAGTGCCAGACAGGCGGCGCCGAATCCGTTGTCGATGTTCATGACTGCGACACCGGGACTGCACGTCGCGAGCATGGTGTTGAGCGCAACCATCCCGCCTTGCGCTACACCGCTGCCCACTGACGTCGGCACCGCAATCACCGGTGAGCGCAACAGACCAGCGACAACTCCTGGAAGCGCGCCATCCATCCCAGCAACCACGATGCAGACCCGCGCGCTCGCGAGCTCGGGCAGTATCGACTGAAGTCGGTGGATGCCGGCGATGCCGACGTCGAAATGGGTGGCAGTCGGTACACCCATCGCGCCCAGGGTCGTGGACGCCTCGAGCGCCACGGGTATGTCGGCAGTGCCGGCGGTGATGACTGGAATCGGCGCCATGTCTCGCGTCGGCCGACCGTTCCGCACCGCCATCCTCGCCTCGGGGTGGATCGTTGCCAGATCGCGGAGAACGTCCATCTGCTCGTCACTCAGCCGCGAGGCAATACGCAGCTCGTCGCTGCCCTCGAAAATCTGTCGCAGATGCGCGGCGGTCTTGCCCGGACCGTAGACGACTTCCGGGACGCCGGTTCTCGCTTCGCGATCCTTGTCCCAGCGCACGTGCATCACGAAGAAACCAGCGGAAGAGAAAGGCTGCCGCTCTGAAGTCCGCCCAGATCGAGCGCGACGAACCTGAAGCCGGCCTTGCGGCAGGCGCGCCGCAGCTCGCCGCGCAGCGGATCGCTCACCACCCGCTCGAACATCTCGGCGGGAATCTCGAGACGCACAACGCTGTCGTGCCAGCGAGCGCGCGCCGGCCAAACGTCGTTCAGGCGCAGAAACTCCTCGACTGCTTCGATTTGTGCCAGGCGCTCTGGGGTCACTTCAATTCCAACGGGCACCCTGCTCGCCAGGCACGGAGCCGCCGGTTTGTCGGCGTTCGACAGCTTCCACTCATGCGCCAGGGAACGCACGTCTGCCTTCGTGAAGCCGGCATCCACGAGCGGCGCGACGACGCCGTGCTCCAGCGCCGCCCGCAATCCTGGACGGTGGTCGCCGAGATCATCGACATGCGTCCCGACGAAAACGACTTCGTCGTCACCCCGCGAAGCGGCCAGCGCTTGCACATTGTCGTATAGCGCCGTCTTGCAGAAATAGCAGCGATCACCGGCATTGGCGCGGTAGCCCTCGAGCTCCATCTCTGTTGTCTCGACCTCCTCGACCCGCGCGCCGATCTCGGCGGCGATCCGGTGCGCATCGGCCCGCTCTGCCGAGGCGAGGGATGGGCTCACCCCCAGGAGCGCGACGGTGTCAACGCCGGCCCGAACCGACGCGGCGAGCACGACCGTCGAATCGATCCCGCCCGAATAGCACACGTACGCGGTTCGGTCACCGGCCGCGGTGCGAATGACATCGAGCAGTCGTTCGGCGAGCTGCATTCAGGCTCCCGCGACGCCGGATACGCCGGCGTCAGACCCGTTGAGGGATTTCATCACCGCGGCTCTGATCTCGGCGAGCGGACGCTCGGTCTCCTCGGCAACTCGACGCAGATCGTCGAACTCGGGCTTCGCGCGGCGAGTGCCGTCAGGAAGGGTCGCGACTTTTACGCGGATGTCGCGGCCGTCGAAGCGCACCAGCGTCGATTCGCGCTGCAATGCACTGCGCACCACGTCGAACGTCTTGACTCCGAGCGTGGTGAAGTGCTGAAAGATTTTTTCCTCGAGTCGCGCGAGATCCGAAGTCTGCACCAGCGCTTCGACCCTCGTGCCGAGCCGGCCCTTCTTCATGGTGGTGTGGAGCAACACGACATCGAGAGCGCCCTCGACACGCAGGAGATCCGCAGCCCCGGCGAGCTCCTCAGGCGACATGTCATCGATGTCGGCGCTCAGCACGTGCAGATGCTCGGTGTGCACGTGCTCATGATGCCGGTGATGATGATCGTGGTGCTCGGCCGTCGGCTCGCCGAGGATTATGCGCAGGGCGTTGAGGTGTCCCTTGATGTCGCGGGTGCCGGCGCCGTACCCGCTGCGGCGCGGGGTATACTCGTCGGGAGGCGCTCCGCGCGACAGGACGCGCACAAGTGCGGCGCCGGTCGGGGTCGTCAGCTCGCCAGAGTTGGGCGGGCCGTGGCGGACATTGAAGCCCTCCAGCAGTCGGATGGTCGCGGGCGCTGGAACGGGGAGAATTCCGTGCGCCGTCTTCACGGTGCCATCGCCGAGCGAGATCCTGGTGTTGTAGATGCGGTCGATTCCCAGCTGCTCGACGCCCCAGATGGATCCCACGACATCGAGAATGGCATCGACTGCGCCGACCTCGTGCAGGTGGAGCTCGTCTGGGGCAACGCCGTGAATCGCCGCTTCGATGGACGCGATCGATTCGAACGCCTCGTGCGCGAGTCGCGCCACTTTCTCCGGGATTTTCACCGCGTCGATCAGGCGGTGAATCTCCGATACCGCGCGCCCGTGGGGCTGAGGAGGGATCTCGAAGTCGACTTTCACGCAGTGCACGGCCGAGCGCTGCACGTCCGCGATGCTTACGCCGACACCGTCGAGGCCGAGCGTCGCTGGCAGGCGATCCAACCAGGCACGGTCGAGCCCAACGTCGATGAGTGCACCAATGAACATGTCGCCGGCAATTCCGCTCGCCGGATCGAGAACCGCGATCTTCATGTGAACGAAGTGGAAGAAATCGACATCGCGAGACCAGTTATGTCGCGCACCACTCTTGAGTAATCTAATTCCGCGCTGAGTGCGGGGAATCGAATTTGCACCCCGCGGCCCTCATGACACCACGCTATGATGTCGCCGTCGTCGGCGGCGGCCCCGCCGGGCTGTGCGCCGCACTGTGGCTGGCGCGTTATCTACATAAAGTAATCGTCGTGGATTCCGGCGATCCGCGAAACTGGGAAACACGCGGCATCAACGGATACCTCGGGCATCAGGGAATACGGTCGCCCGAGCTCCGCGCCATCGGCCGTGACGAATGCGCGAGATACGGCGTGGAGTTCATCGGCGGCATCGTCGATCAGGCGATCAACGAAACCGGCGAGCTGTTCGCCATTTGCCTGCGCGGCGGCACCACGATCGAGGCACAGCGCATCCTGCTCGCAATCGGAATCAAGGACGTCTGGCCGGCAATCCCCGGACTGGACGCGTGCTACGGCGAGACCGTTCACGTCTGTCCCGATTGCGATGGCTACGAAACGCGCAACTGCAAGACGGTCGTCGTTGGCAAGGGACGCAAAGCCGTAGGGATGGCACTCGCGCTTACCACGTGGACCCGCCAGATCGTGATCTGCACCAACGGCGAGCCGCCGGACATGGAGCAGCTGCTGCTCGATCAGCTCAAGGCGCTGAACATACCCGTTCTCGATCAGCCGATCACCTGCGTTCTGTCGAGGAACAAGGAGATCTCGGGTATCGAGCTCGCCGGTGGTATGTCGCTCGATTGCGAGAGGCTCTATTTCGCGATCGGCCAGTATCCTTCAGACGATCTGGGCGCGCAACTCGGGTGCAAGCGGGATGCGCTCGGACGGCTGGTGATCGACGAGCACAACCATACTTCGGTGATGAATGTGTTCGCGGCAGGCGACATCGCTGGCGGGCCGCAACTGGCTATTGCCGCCGCCGCGAGCGGGGCCATTGCCGCCGTTGCAATTCATGCATCGCTGTTGCCGGAAGGTCGAAAGCTTCCGCCCGTCCGCGTCAATGCGTGAACCGGCCTACCAGTGCAGCGTGACGGTCTGGGGCTTGTTCTTTCGTAGAACCTGAAGAACGATTTCCTGGTCGGTATCGTCGGCGTTCCTGATCGCCTGCACGAGATCGATGGGGTTGTCGATCTTGAGCGCGTCGGCTTTGATCACGACGTCGCCTCCCCGGAGTCCGGCGACGCGCGCGGGTGATCCCTCGCTGACGCTGGTAACGAAGACTCCTTCTGGCTTGACGCCCAGGGTCTCACACAAGTCGGGGTTGAGCGCGGTGAATTCGGCGCCCGCAAACGGGTAGACGCCGGCGCCCATGCCGAGCGCGGGCGGCAACAACACCATCGGCCTGGGTGAGGGCATTCGAGTGCCGACCAGCCCTGCGCCGACCGATCCGCTGCGTCGTTCGATCATCTCGGGAACGGTGAGCTGCACCACCAGGTTTTGATCCCAATCCTTCGGCCTGGAGCCAAGCACGCCCTTCACGACTCTCGTCTTGTCGTTGCGTCGAATTCGGAGCACGAACGGCGAGCCGACCTTCAGCCACTTGATCAACTGCACCGAGCCGCCGCGCATATCGTGCGCGTTGAAGCTCAGAAGGACGTCGCCCGCCTGTACGCCCGCCTTCGACGCCGGCGAGTTGGGCTCGACCTGGGTGATGACGGGGTACGAATCAAAAAACGCGTTCCCGCGCTCGTCGATCATTGCCTGGTCGGACAGCCGCACACCAAACCAGCCCGTCGGCGCCTGGACGATAGTGCGTGTTCTCGTTTCCTGCGCGCCCACTGGGAGCGCGAAGGTGCCGATCATCGCCAGAGCGAATGTTGCCGGCGCGCCGAGCGCGAATGATCTAATGCGTCTCACCATCTCTAGAATCCCTTCAAGACGACCGGCCGGGCGACCATCTGCTCGGTCGCGACGCGCGCGCCCATGGTTGCGAGATAGTACTGGTTGATGACCGGATCGTGGGGCGCCGTCTGCAGCGCGCGCTCCGTCGCGTTCACGATCTTGTCCAGGGCCTCGGCGCGTGCCGCATAGATGGCGAGGCTGTCGCGAGTGCCGCCGGAAGCGTTGTTGGCGGCGAGGAAGCGGGAGGCACGCTGATAGTCGCTGAGCGCGCGATTGAGGGTGGTGGACGCTTCTTCGACCGAGCTGAATCCGAGAGTGGAGCTGGCCGGAGTAGCTAGCGCTGCCGCCGACGGAGAAGCCGCTGTCGGGGCAACCGCTTCGGTGCTGGCGACGCTGGAGGCAGAGCTCGGAAGCGCAATGGTGGTGCGCCCAATTGCAATTCCACCCACCAGGATCAGAACGGCCGCCGCCGCCCGGAGCCACGGTTGGGCCGAGCCCCAGATTCGGCCTGCCTCCGACCCTCGAAGCAGGCCCTCTTCGCGGGCACGTGCGGCGATGGTTCGCCAGTCGTTGAGCGGCGCGGTCTCCCGCAACCGCTCGCGGTCGATCATCTCGTCGAGTTGGTCTTCAGACAGCTGCGACATGTCCCTTCCCCTTACCTGCTACAGTTGGTGTTTCATCCACTAAATGCGCCAGCAGCTTGCGCAGCTTGGCGCGCGCCTTGAACAGTTGCGATTTCGATCCACCCGCCGTGATTCCGAGCTCCTCGCCGATCTCGCCGTGGGTGTACCCCTCGATGTCGTGCAGCACGAACACCGCTCTGGCTCCCGGCGACAGCTTGCTCATCGCCTGCTCGATCGACTCCGCCACGAAGGTCCGGTCGGAATCCATCTCGGTGATCGCGGAATCGTCTTCGATCTCCGTTTCCATCTTCGCGAGACGCCGGATCTTGCGCAGCGCGTTGAGAGTCCGGTTTACCGCGATCCGATGGGCCCATGTTCCGAACTGCGAGTCTCCCCGGTAGCTTGGCAGGGCCCTGAAGATCTGCATCCAGACCTCCTGCGAGATGTCCGCGGCCAGCTCGGCATCGCCACAAAGCCTGCGCACGACCGCGTCGATGTGCGGTGCGTGCTGCGACCAAAGCCGCTGCAACGCCCTCTCATCGCCAGCTATTGCACGCTTGAGGTCGAGCTGATCGAATGGCATCTCGGACTCTTGTTTAGTCACCACACACCTATCGGAAGTTTCCTGTGGGAAGTTTCCTCCAGAGCGAAAATTCCTCTTGAAAAGCGGTGACTTTAGCCTTAAGGAATCGTTTGCAAAACGTACCCTTCACCGTGCCGCTGAAAAGTTGTTCCAGGTCCCTGGCCGGAACTTCGGATCTTGCGACCTGTATAAACTAAGGTAGTCCAAGGAGTTAGCGTTGCTCAGAGTGATTCTCACTGCGCTGACGGTGACCCGGGCTGGCAACGGCCTCCCGGTTAAGTCTCCGACAGAAGTCGGCATGTCCAGCACCCGTCTAGCTGCGATCGAGCGTGTTGTCGAGCGCGGAATCAAGGCAGGTGGCTATCCCGGCGCGGCCGTCATCGTGGGCAGAAAGGGCGCGGCAGTCTACGAGAAGGGCTTTGGCAGACTCTCCTGGAGCGAGACCAGCACCCCGGTCGACGCCCAGCACACCATCTACGACATCGCATCCCTGAGCAAGGTCGTCGGCACCACCACGGCGATCATGATCCTGTATGACGAGAAGAAGATCGGTCTCGATGATCCCGTCGTTAACTACCTGCCCACCTTCGGCGGCGGCGACAAGGACAAGGTCACCATTCGCGAGCTCCTCACCCATACGTCGGGACTCCCGGCTGGCCGCGACATCTGGCGCATTGCCCAGACGCCGCTCGAGGCGCGCGCGCTCGTCCTGAGCACCCCGCTCGAGGGACGCCCTGGCGCCCAGTACATCTACTCCGACCTGGGTGCCGACGTGCTCGGCCTGCTGGTCGAGGTCGTATCCGGCGAGCCACTCGACAAGTTCCTGAACCGGCGTGTATTCGAGCCGCTCGGAATGAACGAGACGATGTACAGGCCGGCCGATTCCCTGAAGTACCGGATCGCGCCCACCGAAGTCACTCCGCCGCGGGGCTACCCCCTGCGCGGTGAAGTCCACGACGAGAACGCCTACGCGCTGGGCGGAGTCGCCGGCCACGCCGGTCTGTTCAGCACCGCTGCCGACCTGTCGGTCTTTGCCCAGATGATGCTGAACGGCGGCGAATACAACGGCGTGCAGATCGTGAGCAAGCCGACCGTCGATCTCTTCGTCTCCCGCGCATTCGGTCATCGCGCCCTCGGCTGGGACACCGCTGAAGGCGATTACGGCTCGGGCAGGTATCTCGGCCCGACGGCCTACGGCCATACCGGCTTCACCGGTACATCGATGTGGATCGATCCGGAGCGCGAGATGTTCGTCATCCTGCTCACCAATCGCGTCCACGCCGCCCGCGCGCTGCGGCCGGCCAAGGTCATCTCGGACGTCCGCGCCGACCTTTCGGACGCGGCAGTCCTGGCGGTCCTCGACGGCCCCAAAGTGGTCCGGGTGTCGAAGACCTTCCGCGCCGATCGCGAGGTGGGCTGGAACCCGCCCCCGCCGTCGAGGCGCCGTCACGCATCATCCCGACACCACAGCATCGCCAGCGCGACGGCGAAGAGCCGCGCTTCCTCGGCGAAGAAGAAGGCCACGTCGAGCAAGAAGTCGACGACTTCCAAAAAGAGCTCCAAGAGCCACCGCTAATCAACTCGAACAAACAAGAGCGGGCGCTCCGAAAGGGCGCCCGCTCTTGTTTATGCGGGGACGTCGAAGTGATTATTCGTTTATAGCAACCGGATTCCGCATGAGCGACGAAAATCAAACTGCATCAACCGCTTCGGCCGCCGGGGCGGCGACACCCCCTATTACCGGTGTCGTTTCCGAAGACCAGGTCAAGCTGGCGCTGCGCCGGGTCAAGGATCCCGACCTTCAGCTCAACATCATGGACCTGGGACTCGTTTACGCCATCGCCGTCGATGGATCGACGGTGAAGGTCGACATGACGCTTACTTCGCCCGGGTGTCCTTCAGGTCCGGAGATCATGACCAACGCCGAGAAGGAGATAATGTCCATGCCCGGCGTCGAGAAAGTCGAGATGAACCTGGTCTGGATGCCATTCTGGACACCCGAGAAGATGGAACCGAGGGTAAGAGCTTACCTGGGATTCTAGGTTCTCGTTGGAGGTTGACTCTGGCGTGAAGCGCCAGGCGCGCGTCGTCCTGATTGCGACGACCCTGATGGTTGGCGCATGCGCTACTGCCACTCCCGGAGCGCGAAGCGCTGCAAGAAGCCGAGTTCCCGAAGGCGGCCCGGGCTGTCTCGACACCCTTCACGCCAGCGATTCGGTGACGAGGATCGTCACGCTGAGCGTGTCTTCGCGCGACACCAGCGTGAAGCTGCCCCGCGATTTCGAGAACCTGTTCGCCGAGGAGTTTCGGAGCCGTTTCAGGGCGCCGGAAAAAACGCCGTTGAGTGTGGTAAAGGGCGTTCCGCCCTGCGACCCCATTGGCTCGCGATGCGCCGCTGGCGTCCTCGACATCGGCGCTGTCGTGTACGCGACGGCGCAGAACAACGGCAAGCTCCGGGACGTCGAAGTGCTCGACATTGCTCTCGTTCCAGCGTTTGCCGACACGGTGATGTCCGTGCTCGCCGCAATCTCGCGGGAGGCGCTGGCTCCCCCTACGGGCGAGGTTGACGAGATCCCTCTCATTCTCGAGCTCCGCTCGGAGGTGCAGCCCGATAGCGTGCCGCGGTACCGGCAGATCTTCAAGGTGAAGCTCCCAGTGTATGAGCTGCCTTTCAGGTACGCCGCGATGCCAGCCGCGGGAATCGACGCCAGCTATCCTTTCACCGCCCGGCTCACCGGGGTGGGCGACACGGTGAGCGTGGCTTTTACGGTGGCGGCTGATGGCTTGATTCGACCCGAATCGCTCGAGCTGGTGAGAGCCAACTACCGTGACTTCGTGACGCCGGTCGCCAACGCGCTTCTCCAGACGCGATATCATCCTGCGCGATTGGGCGACTGCGCCGTCGCAACGCGAATGGAGCAGCGCTTCGTGTTCAAGCCGGCCGACTAAGCGTCCGACGACGCTTCGGTAGCGCCGTACCGTGCGGTAAGCGTCCTACGATGCCGTAAGCGCACGGAGGAAGCCCGCGCCCATCTCCTCGATCTGCCAGCGCCGGAGATCCGGAACCGATCTCAGCTCGTCGAGTGTCTTCGCTCCGCTTCGCGCGACGTTCTCGAGTCTTTCACGCGAGCAGAGGACGCCCGGGTCGAGCTCGAGGCGCGTGGCGGCCTCATCGCGCACCGCCTTGAGGCGGGTCACGCGGTCGTCGAAATCGCGGTCCTTGTTCCAGCGCTGCCCACGCGGAAATTTGGGCAGCTCGGCTTCCGGCGCTTCCATCCCGCGGCGAATGGCAGCGATGATGTCACTTCCGGCGCGTTCGATCATTCCCTTGGGCATTCCCTTGATCGCGCTCAGCTCGGAGACGCTGCGCGGCGCGCGGCGCGCCAGCTCAAAAAGCACTTCGTTGCCCGTCACGCGGAATGTTGCGCGGTCGAGCTGCGCCGCGACGGTGTCACGCCAGTTAGCGACCTCGCGGAGGACTGCGAGCTCACGACGCGTCAGATCGCGCGCGCCCTTGAGCCGCAGAAATCCCTCCATCTCTTCTTCGGCTTCCCACCGCGTGCCCTCGAGGCGCGTGAACTCCTCTCTTGCCCAGTGCAGGCGGCCGCGTTTCTCCAGCTCGGCTTGCAAGTGATCCTTGAGCTGCAGCAGATATCGCGTATCCTGCGCGGCGTAGTCCAGCATGTCGGCGGTCAGCGGGCGCATCGACCAGTCGGCGCGCTGGTGCTTCTTGTCCAGCTTGACGTCGAAGAATTGCTCCAGCAGGGCGGCGAGACCGAATGACTTGATGCCGAGCAGCTGCGCCGCGATCCGGGTATCGAAGATGTTGGTGACGTGCCAGCCGTAATCCTGGTGGAGAAGCCGCAGGTCGTAATCGGCATCGTGAAAGACCACCTCGACCCCGCCATTCTCGACGAGCTTGCCGAGCTGTGCGGGAGAGCCGATTGGCAGTGGGTCGATGATTGCACTGCGCTCACGAGTCGAGAGCTGGAGCAGGTAGATGCGGTCGAGAAAACGGTGAAAGCTGGCGCCTTCAGTGTCGAGCGCGAGCTCCGTTACGCCGGAGATCTCGTTGAGGAAGCGGTCGACGTCGGAAACGCGGTCGAGGTAGTCGGCGCTCTCGGTTCTGGCGGGAGACATCACCGAAATCTAGTGCGTGAATGGTGTCCCGCCCTTCGGGCGTTAATTTTCGACGCTGACTTCCGCGCGGCGAGCCAATGACCGAAAATCTGAAAGTTCATATCTATCCAAGCGACTGCGATTCAGTGGGCCACGTCAATCACGCCCACATGCTGACGCTGATGGAGCGTGCCCGCTGGGCGGCGCTCGAGCGTCACATGTCGTACGCCGAGTACATGCGCACGAGCCTGTGGGCGGTCGTCCGCAAAGTGGAAGCTTCGTACCAGGCCCAGACTTTCCCCGGCGACGAGCTGAGCATCCGAACCGGTCTGACATCGGTCGGCAACACCAGCTTCATCGTGCGGCAGGTGGTGCGCAACCAGCACGAAGCTGTGGTGTGCGACGCATCGATCGTGTACGTGACGGTTTCTTCCGACGGCAAGCCGATCCCCGTGCCGGACCAGTGGCGGACTCTCTTTTCGCCGTGGGAAGAAACGGGGACCGAAGACCAGGGCGGCCGGTGACCAATCCCACCCGCGTTCCCGGACCGGTGAGCGCGACCGAGCAATCGATCCAGGCGCAGATCGGCTCGGTGCTGTTCCGTCACCGCGGCTGGCTACCGCTCCTGTTCCTGGGAATTCCGCTGATATTTCCCGGCTCGACGTCGCCGTTTCGCTGGGAAGTTGGACTGGCGCTCATCGCGATCGGGGAAATAATCCGGCTGGCGGGTGTCGCCGCTGCCGGCACCGTCACCCGCCGACGCTCGCGCAACGTGCAGCGACTGGTGACCTACGGAATTTTCGGGTGGGTAAGAAATCCTCTCTACATCGGCAACTTTCTGGTCTGGATCGGGTTCGTCACGATCTCGGGCGTGCTGTGGTTCCTGCCGATCGCGGTGCTGCTCTTCGCGGTGGAGTACGAGCTCATCGTCCGCTACGAGGAGGGTGTGCTCGAGTCTATCTTCGGTCGCGACTACCTCGAGTACAAGAACGCCACCCCGCGCTGGATCCCGCGCCCGCCGAAAACATCGCCGCCCGCCGGTGAGTACCACTGGGGCGAAGCGTTCCGGAGCGAGATCAGCACGTTCCTGCAGTACGCCGTGCTTTTGGCGGCGTTCTACGTGAAGAGCCGGGTGGTCGGACAGGGAGGGATGTGGGTCGGGGTCAGGAAGTTTTAGGCACGGATCCCAGTCGGAGAACTGCAACTGAACGGGTGCCAGACGTCAGTAGCGTAGATGCCAGTGATTAGTTCACGACGTCGTGACGCTTCTACTCGCCGTATTGCACAAGCAATTGCTTGTGCTACGAATGCAGCTACGTGACGTCCCGACGTAGTGAACTGGGGACTGCCGGCTTTGCCACTAACGTCTGGCACCCGTTCAGTTGCGGTTCTCAGCGCCCGTTCAGTTGCAGCTCCCGGTGCCCGTTCAGTTGCGGTTGATATAACTCAGCCGCCCGACCCCGCCAGCCTCGCTCGACACTCGACGCACACCACCGCCTGACCCGAGAACCTCGCCTTCATCTTCTCGATGAATGACCCGTGCAGATGGTCATCGCACAGCGCGCGCTTGCACTCGGTGCACACCCCGCCTTTTCCGGCGGTGAAAAAGACTCCGCACTTGTCGCACTGCCAGCGAAAGGTCGACTGGCGGAAGAACGGCGGCACTACACCAGGGCCAAAGTCTGCGACCCGCTCCAGGACGTTCCGGGCTTGAGATCGACTGGCGAGCCGATCTGGGCTGCTTCGATGCACACCATCCGGAGGTAATCCTCAGGATCGAGTCCGATGAAGCCGGTCACCTTTTCCGCCCACGGGTTCCAGATCACGGCATCCCTGAAGCCCACCGAGCGAACCTCAATGCGGCGGTTGTTGCCGCGATCCTCGAGCTCGATCTTCTTCGGCGCCTTGAGATAGACGCGATCGGTCTCGTCGCCGATCACCAGCTTCTTGGCGTCGTCCTTGGTCTCGTTTCCGCCCTGGGTCTTGTCGAGGTACCACTTGCCCGTCAGGCCGCGGATCGCAGACTCCCGGATGTCCCCGACGGCGAGATAGGTGTGCAGAGCGGAGGTGAAACTGAACAGCTCGTCACCGGTGTTGTAGGCGTCGAGCTTCACCGTCAGCGACTTGTCGTCGATCGAGACGGTGAGCTCGGTGCGGAAATGGTATGGCCACAGCTCGCGGGTGCGATGATCGTCGGTGAGCACGAGCTTTACCGATGCCGGCTCGTCCGAGGAGTCTGCGTTCTCCGCCAGCTCCCATTCGCTCTTTCTGGCGAAGCCGTGCTGGGGCAAACCTCCGAGGTTGGCAAACTGCGGCCACACCACCGGGATTCCCCCGCGGATCGGATCGCCGGGGGCGAAGGTCGCGGTCTTCCCCATGAACAGGACTTCCTTGCCGCCGGCGGGAATCCACGACGTCACGTGCGCGCCGTTCAGATAGACGTCCGCCGAGCTGCCCGACGGATGCGATAGCAGCACCGTCGCCATTCCATTCTTGCCAGGAACGATGGGTGGAGTCATGAGATCAGATATTGATGGCGGGGGACCGAGTCCGCCAGTTGCGTGGCAACTGATGCTACCGGTTGGGTCGGCCCGGAGGGTTCGGACTCTTGAACACGTCGCGATTTATCTGGACGTACTCCTTGAGGTTCGCCGGCACATCCTCTTCCGGAAAGATCGCCGTCACCGGACACTCGGGCTCGCACGCGCCGCAATCGATGCATTCATCAGGGTGGATGTAGAGCTGTTCCGCTCCCTCGTAGATGCAGTCGACCGGGCAGACGTCGACGCAGGCGCGATCCTTGGTGTCCTTGCAGGCTTCAGTTATTACGTAGGGCATGTCTTCCCCGAAAATTCGGCGCCGCGCAATTCACTGCCGCGCCAAGCAATTCCTTTGCGAAAAATAGACCCGCTTCACCTAATAGCAACCGCGGAAGTCAGGTCTTGACGATGCCGAAGAAAATGCCCGCGAGCAGAATCAACATCATCAGGATCACCACGGTTGCGACGCGCCGCCGGGTTCTGCGCACCGCGGTCCAGACCTCCTCGTCGAGGTAGAACAATCCCGGCGCGGCCTCCCGTATGACGGCGCGATTGTGCAGCCGCTTCAACGCCAGCGACTCTCCAAATCCAAGTGCCGTGTAGGACTGTGCCCTCTCGGGAGAGGTCGCTCCGGCGGCGCGGAAATCGTCGACCACTTCCTGCTCCCTTCTCCGCATCACCGCGGCAATCGCAGGTGCTCCCATCTGTCTGCCTCCTCCTGGTTTGATTCGTCAGCGGCGCCACGGCGGAAGATCGCCGCGCTTCTTTTGCAGATCCGGATTCTCGCGAAATAGTGTCGCGGTTCGTCCTATCACCTGTACCACTGCCGCACCTGTCGCCAGCGCCAGAGAGTTTGCGACATCCTTTGGCTTGAGCTCGCCTTTTACGCCGAGCTTTACCTTCACCAGCTCGCGCGTTCGCAACGCGTCGTCGAGCGAGTTGATCAGCGTCGGCGTCAAACCGTGCTGACCAACGTGTACCGTCGGATCGAGGTGGTGTGCCTCGGCCCGCAACTCGGCGCGCTCGCGTCCCTTCAATTTCGCATCCTGCCCGGCTTGGTCACGAACGACCTCACGTCGATCGGACTGCCGTTCCAGTAGTTGGCGTCGCCGCGCATCACCTGAAAGTGCAGGTGAGGAGCATCGGGTGACGCATTGCCGGTGCTGCCGACGAAGGCGATCACATCGCCCTGCTCAACGGGCAGCCCTTCTTTCACGTTCGGGGCGTAGCCCATGAGATGCGCATAATACTCGACGTATCGGCCGCTGGCGTCGGCGATGTAAAGACCGATTCCGCCCGCGCCGCTGTTTCCCAGCCTGATGATGCGCCCACTCGCCGCAGCCAGCACCGGCGTCCCGCGCATCGCCATGATGTCAGTTGCCATGTGGATTCGCCCACCGCTCCTCGCAGCATGATAGGTGTCGGTCAGCTCAGACGGATCTACGCCTTCGACAGGAACCATCAACGGATGCGACCGGAAATAGGCGGAGTCGGATGCGAGCATTGGCCGCATGTCGAGAGGTATCGCCGCACCATCGTCCGCCCGCGATACTACGACGGGCGGCAGCCTTCGGCTCGTTTCCTCGCCCGGCGCGTGCAGGTTGACACATCCGGCAACGATAGCCGCCGCGCACAACGCCGCGGCGCGCGGCAAAACCGCGCCGCAGCTCTCAATCTCTCGCTTCAACCGCTGCTCGGGATCAGCTCGCTGAGACACCGGCGAGCTGTTTGTCAGGCTTCGGAATCACTTCGCCTCCCTTGTCGTTCGGCGACTGCTCCCGCTCCTGCCACTCGCGTGCCAGCTGCGCGATTCCTTCCTCGATCGTTCTCGAGTGATGCATCGAGCAGAACTTCGGCCCGCACATGCCGCAGAACTCCGCGCTCTTGAAGTACTCGGCGGGAAGCGTCTCGTCGTGATACTCCTGCGCGCGCTCTGGATCGAGACTCAGTCGGAACTGCTCTTTCCAGTCGAAGGCGTAACGCGCCCGTGACAGGGCATCGTCGCGGTCTCTCGCGCCCTTGCGCCCGCGCGCTACGTCAGCCGAGTGGGCGGCGATCTTGTACGCGATGACGCCCTGCCTGACATCCTCCGCATTCGGCAGACCTAGGTGCTCCTTCGGGGTCACATAGCACAGCATGTCTGATCCAAACCATCCGATCATCGCCGCGCCGATCGCGCTCGAAATGTGATCGTAGCCCGGTGAGATGTCCGTGACGAGGGGACCGAGGGTGTAGAACGGCGCTTCGTTGCAGACCTCTTTCATGCGTCTCACGTTCATCTCGATCTGATCCATCGGGATGTGTCCCGGACCCTCCACCATCACCTGCACGTCGCGCTTCCAGGCTCGACGCGTCAGCTCGCCAAGCGTATCCAGCTCGGCGAATTGTGCGCGGTCGCTGGCGTCGGCGATGCAGCCGGGCCGCAGGCTGTCGCCGAGCGAGACCGTGACATCATAGTGGCGGAGAATGTCGCACACGTCGTCGAACCGCTCGTAGAGCGGATTCTGCTTGCGGTGCGCCATCATCCAGACGGCGTGGAGCGATCCGCCGCGGCTGACGATGCCGGTGATGCGACCGTGCACCAGCGGGAGGTGTTCGATGAGAATGCCGGCGTGCAGGGTCATGTAGTCGACGCCCTGCTTTGCCTGGTGCTCGATCATGTCGAGCAGATCGTTGGCAGTGAGCTCCTCGAGCTGTTTGTCCCACTTGCCATCCGGGCCGCCCTGCACCGCCTGGTAAATCGGAACGGTGCCGATCGGCACCGGCGACGCGGCGATGATCGCGCGGCGGATGCCGTCGATGTTGCCGCCGGTCGAGAGATCCATGACGGTGTCGGCGCCGTACTTCACGGCGATCCTCAGCTTCTCGATTTCACCGTCGGCATCCGAGGATACCTGGGAGTTGCCGATGTTGGCGTTGATCTTTACGCGCGAGACCTTGCCGATGGCCATCGGCTCCAGCGCGCCGGCCAGGTGGTAGATGTTGGCCGGGATGATCAGCCTGCCGATCGCGATCTCGTCGCGCACAATCTCCGGCGACAGCTCCTCTCGCTCGGCGACGAACCGCATTGCGTCGGTGATTTCGCCCCGACGCGCGTAATGCATCTGGGTGCGTGCTGCCCTTTCCATTGTTCGACTCCCTACGCCGGTACTAACCGGATCAGGTTCTGAGGGACTTTCTCAGCCACGCGTCGCTGCCGGACCTGACAGCGCTTACATCCCGCGCGGCACCCCTGTCTATCAACGCAATCTAATGCCTGCGGACGTCCTGAAAGGCAAGATTCCTCTTGACGCGATTGCCATTCACTTCGACACTCTGCAGGTTCGACCACGTCCACACTTGTCTAACGAGGAACGCATGGCCATGAACATCAAGAAGGTCGTGGTTGGTGGGATCGTCGCCGGAGTGGTGCTCAACGTCATCGACTTCATCAGCAATTACGCGCTTGCGGCGAGAATGAAGGCCGAGACCGATGCGTTCAAGCCGGGATTGGCGGACCAAATGGCGGCGGGCTCATCGATGGTGAGTTACATCATCATGGACTTCGCACTGGGAATCGCTCTGGTCTGGACTTACGCAGCGATCCGTCCGCGGTTCGGCCCGGGACCGCGCACCGCGGCGTTCACGGCGATTCTGTTCTGGCTTCTCGCGCTCATTTTCTACGCCGGTTATAGACAGATGGGCATGATGTCGCCCGGCCTGTGGTGGACGCTGGCGGTGGTCGGGCTGGTGAACTTCCTCATAGCGTCCTGGGCAGGGGCCAAGGTTTACACTGAGGATGTAGCTCTTTAGCCCGCAAACCGAGTAGCGATCGGTGCGCCGGTTCGTCCTTGATGTATGGGAAAGATGTTTTCTTTCATCGGCGCAACGATCGGCAGCTACGCGGGCTGGGCACTCGGCGCGCGCATCGGCTTCACGACGGCGTTCATGGTAAGCATGGTCGGCACTGGCATTGGGATTTACTTCGGCCATCGCCTCGCGCGGCACTACGGCGCGTAAGTCATATCGACAAAAAAGGCGCGCTCCAGGGAGCGCGCCTTTTTGTTTTCGCGGAATCGATCAGACCGACTGCTGAACGACCATCGCCTGGTTGAGTCTCAGCGAGATGCGTCCGCCATTCGGAACGCAGCCGTCGTACTTGCCCGTCGCACCGGCGACAACCGCTCCCGCGGCGGCACCAGTCGCAGCTCCGATCACCGTCGACTTGGTCTTGTGCCCGAATATCTGGCCGGCAATCGCGCCGATGATCGCGCCCGTCGCCACTTTCTTGCCGTCGCTGCTGGCGTCGCCGTTTCGGACCCGCTCGACCTGCGCCGAAGTCACGGTGGAATTCACCGGGTAAGTCTTGCCATTGAATGCGATCGACCGAACAACGAACTCCATCTCGATGTTGTCGTTGGCGTTCTCGCTGCGCTTGAGCGAAGTCAGCTCGATCACCGCCGTCGCACCCGCTGGGATCGCGACACCGTTGGAGCCCTGCACCGACTCGGCAACGCTGGCCGTAAACCTGTCACCGACGTTATAGGTGTTTGTGCAGACGCGCTGTCCGGAGTAAAGCGCGACCTCAGAGCCGCTGGCGATGGTGCCGACACTGCGCTCGGATCCGGTGTTACTCTCGGTCACGGTGTTGCCGCTGGCGGTGGTGACAGGAGCCTGTTCAGCGGGCTGGGTTGACGGAGTCGTCGCGACCCGATGCGTCGTATTTCTGGGCGTCAGGATCTCGGCCGGGGTCTGCTTGCGTGTGGTTTTGCGCGGAGCGGTCGCCACCGGAGTCTGTGCGGGCTCTACGGTCGCAGGAACGTCTTTCAGCTGCGGCTGCGCCATGCTATCGGCATTGGCGAGCTGGAGGTCGTGCGCGAGTGAAGTGTCCTGTGCGAGCGCGTCTTCGGGTTTGTCCCCCTGCTTGCAGGCGCCGAGCGCCAGGGTAACGGTCAACAGGACTGGAGCGGCGATCTTCGAAAGTCTTGTCTGCATTGATCTCATCTCATGGATACGAAAAAGGGATGCGGCCTGACCTCGACCGCATCCCT